>Ga0065711_1031866_pt1 | contig 28547 bp, 9 predicted proteins | sample Hoacrofraction12_FD_59098 | JGI IMG/M metagenome (GOLD analysis project Ga0065711, IMG submission 59098) | Hoatzin crop microbial communities from Cojedes, Venezuela - Epithelial fraction 12 v2 (version 2) | ecosystem: Host-associated > Birds > Digestive system > Esophagus > Crop | place... | reverse complement strand
CGGTGCGGGCGCAGGGCGGCGGCGGCGGCGGCGGCGGCGGCAGCAGCGCCGGGCCGGCAGTTCCCGGGGAGGGTACAGCTGTTTCGACTCGCCTAAAATGCCTGAATTTTGATCTAAAATGGGATGTAACAGCGATCGGTCGTCGCTGGCGCTTATCGCTGTCAGAGGAAAAAAGCGGCTGTCACTTGCGTGAACGCGTATTCGTCGCTGAGAAACCGCGCCGAGCCCGCGGCGGTTTGTGTTTGGAAGTGCCCTGAGGAGGTCCAAAATCCCCGTTAAACTGCGTGAGAATTTGAGGGGGGAGAAATGTTTAAAACAAGCTGAACGCGGAGGCAGAAGTAGCGAAGCGAATCGAGGGGACCCTTTGACATATTAAAACGCGTGAATGTTCTTTTCTGATGCAAACGCTGCTGAGAGTCTCTGTCACCAACAGCACGGAACGAGCACCGAGACAGAAACCGAGGAATTTTAAACATACTTCTCTTTCAACATTGTCAGCTTTAGTTCCTTGACATTTTGTTTTCTGTGACAGAAGAGTAGTTTTGTGACAGTTCTTCAGGATTTAATTTGCAAGCTCACAAAGCCCCGTGAGCTCTGCTGAGAACTCAAAAAGGGAACGTATTTCATGGTAAGGTTTTTCAGATGCCCTCTCCTATCTCCCCTCTCTCATCTCCCCCCCACTCCCACAACAGCTTCCCTAAATCTATTGAAGATGTTTTAGGTAATCTTTTTATTGAGTCTTTTGTAATTTGCTCTGAAGTCCACTGCATTCCTATATCAGTAGCACCAGCCAACGTATGTTTTGTACCCAGAATGCCTACTTTGTCCAGAGAGAAATGCAGGCTTGTTCTCTGCCATCAAACCGGGGCAGCCCTGGAAGGCAATTCCATCCCTTCATACACTTAAGTTGCATCGTTATTTGTATAAAATGGATAGGTCTCAACTACGTATAACTTCCTGCTGTCAATGATGCAAATAATACACTGTTTTAACACCTCTTTTTCATTATGATGGCAGAGATGTGATCCAAAACACTGGGAAAAGCCATGTCATGGCCCCAGACAAAAGCTGCAGTCAGTCCTATTTACCTACCACTGGTGACAGCTTCTTCACATAAATATTGAAATAGCCCTTAGACATGAAAATGTCATTGTCGGTTCAGAATTCTGAAAAAAACATGCCATTATACTTCTTGGTGACCAACTTAATGCAAATGCAGAACCACAGTTAAGCCTATTCAAGATGCTGTTGAGCGGTGTAAAACTCCTTTGTATTTTGGTATCAAAGTCTATGTGTATGTGTAATACACCCAAATATTTTCAACCTGACGTGAAAATGCCAGTTTTGAAAACAGTAGTGTTTGGTTTTCCATTAACCTGCTTTTCCACAGATGATGAGCAGTCTACAGGATGAAATGGGAATACTAGTTTGCAAGCCGTTGTGTATCTTCTGTTTACCACCGTCTTCCTATGCCCAGAGCAGTTTAAAAACAAAAGTAAAATACTGTCTTCACTACTGAAAGTCCCAGTACATGCTTAATTTGGTGCAGTTGTTCCTGCTAGAATTTTTCTGGGGAAAAAGATTATATTGTGATTGAGTGGCATATATATTTCCTAATTTCTTAATAGGAGATAACGTTAAAATGAGACTCAGTTATAAAAACTATGTTCTTTCTAAAAAACATTTAAAGTGGAAAATAATTTTCAGTTGTTCATCTCACTACCTTAGTCCTATACAAGTCGCTGTTAAAAATGTAATTTGCATACTGAAAATATTGATCAAATTCATGTTGACCCATCAGGAATCTGATATGAATCCCGGTATGAATTACCATGAATACTGAGGGTGACTAAATATAGTTGCAATAATTAGTTTCTTAGTGTTCACCTAATACTTAGTAGGAGAAAGGTAGTTTTGAAAATAATCAAATCCTATTGTGTATGAAAAATTATAACCAGTGAAAAATGACAGAAAAGTTGGGATGTAGCCTAGTCATCTCTGGAATGGTGAATTAAGCACATATTTACCAGACTGCATGTACTGTTGTCATTTTATATTCGTCAGTATTCCGACTAGCTAATTTAAAGGTGCTTTGGGTATGTGTATACAAACTGCCATAGAAAGTACTTCTGGTTTACAGTGTAGTCATAGCAGAATCATGTAGCTGAGAGTGCTTAGTGCATCTCAGGAGTGAGGGTTTTTTCCCTTTTACAGAAAAGGTTTGGGCCAGATTTGCTGAGGATTACATGCTGTCTCCTATGTGCATACAGTTTATGTGAAATTAACTTTCAATGGAAATTCAAGTTAAAAGAGTATTTCTCAAAGTTTTCTAGTCTCTTGAAGAGTATATAAGAAAATTTTCTGTCTGTTGCTGTGTTTAAGTAGGAAGGTACAAAATGCATTTGATGGGTGAAATTTAAAAAAACCCAACTCTCATGTAAAGACAGAACATTGGACTATTCCGTGATAAAAGATATTTTTCATGCTTCAAGGTTTCAGTAATGATTTCCAGAGAAGTAAGAATTTTTTTTCAGAGAAGGTTGCATTGCTGAATAACTTAAGGTTAGATTGTTCACTGAAACTGCTATGTGAGGCATTTTAGAGCTAATGTTACTTGATGAAATCACCTTTCATTTGCTCCTTTTGGTTTGGAGTTTTTAGATTAAGATGATCATATATGACCAAAATATTTATCCCTTATTTGATATAACTTACTCTGAATGAATGCATTGTATTATGAATGTCAGCACATGCCAGGTAGGACTGCTCTAGTGTTGGCTTTATTATTACTACTTTTATAGTATTATGAAGCTTATTTATACATGCTAATGCACAGCTTACTCTTCAGGCAGCTAAAAAATTACAGCGAAATAGTACCTTAACTACTGTTCAAAAATCACGTTTTAATACTTTGAGGCCATCTTAAAGTCCTTTCAATTGCAGGGTATGATCTAACTTCCTGTGAGGACGTACCCAAACGTCTCTGTGCTGCACCATTTTTATACCATATATATAGTTGTGTAACTCTTTGCCAAAGCAGTCTGTCAATGCAAAAAGTTAACAAGTTCAAAAATGAATTAGAAAAATTCATAGATGTAAAACGTGTCAAAGGCTAGAAAGCAGAGAGATAACGGTTCTGTATCAGAGTGCCCTCAACCTGCAAATATTCTGTAGACTTCAGAGTATTCCAAGGAGGTACCATTACATGGTTCCTCACTTTTCCTTACTTGTCTCCTGTTGGGCATCTGGTGACAAGATATTGGAGTAAACAGATCTTTGGTTTGATTAGGTTTTACTGTTCGTACATTCTTACACAGTCAAGATCGGCAAAGTGAAATTAGGCAATTTAGAAATTCCTTTTTGGGGCAAAGTGATTGAAAACTTTTGTTACACAACACTCAAGATCAGATGTTTACTTTTCTTTAGCATGAATTCAATGTATTATGTGGATTGTGAGCTGGGAAGGTAGTAGGAAGCAAATATTTGTTCTTATTTTCCAGTAATTTCTTGTTAATGGTATTTTTCAGTATAAATGCTAACATTTGTCACTCACTAGTCATCATATGTTGTCGAAGTTTCTTTGTAATGTCTAGTAACTGTCAGGATAGTTTGGGTTTACAGCTATTGCATAAATGTAAACTATTTTTGTCTGAGGAAATGAAATAGTTTGCAGCAAAGGTAGCTCAGAAGTGCCTGTAAGAAGATGACTACTGACAGTAAGTCTTTTATTTGTCCCTGGTTCTTCAGTCTTGGACTAGAAGATGCTGGATTCTGTACCTCTTCATTCGATTTCTGCTTAGAGACTCTCAGTCTTTGTTTTAAGTTCATTTCTGTTCAAGACACGGAGTGCTCTTTCTCTGGAGTGGATGACTGTCGCTCTTGGGGCTTTGCTCAGACTTGAGTCCTGTAGCTGGCTCAGGCTGAGCACGTCTCTGCCATCATGTTCACTGAGTACAGCTCCTGTTGCCATGATGTTTTAACCTGGAAGAGAAAAGAAGGCCTTGTCTAATGAGTGTCTTTAAAAGGTGGTGCTCAGTCCACTAGAGGAATTGGCAGCCCAGTCTTGTGTGCATGCAAGATATGAGAAGACTTGAGCCTGAACTTACTCATCAAGAAGGTGTGTGCAGCACAGTGTACTGTGCCTCAGCCTTTGCGATGTCAAGGGTCTTCAATTTGCAGCTTTGCACTCTGCCTTTCCCTTGCAACTCTGTAAGCTTTCACCAGAGCTGCTGGGGTGGTGTTTCCCTTGCTGTCCTCATGCTGTTGGTCTCATACTGTTGTTCTCATGGCCTTGTAACTGCACACCCTGATACCACTGTTATATCAGGTTTCCCGTGGGAAGTGATTGCCACTGGTGTAAGAGTCACTCTTTTTCACCATCCTTTCCTTGCACCATTTTTTGAAGCTTTTAGTTTGTGTTAGGAGAAAGACAAGTATCTGATAAGTGTTACCCAATAGTATATGCAAAGCTTAACAGCCAGTTAGCTTGCAACACCAGCCTTTGATCAAAGACTACTCCAGTCAGTGGCAATAGCATCATAAGCGCGGACAGGCAGTACAGAAGTTGAACAGATCATGAGAAAATCTATATCGTTTCTATGGGAAAAGTAGTATGGTGGACCACCTGATGCACTGGAGAGGACACCTGGGAGAGGGTGCTTATCAGGAAGACCCTGTCAGTTCTCTTCTTGACTAGCCACTGGAGGGAGTTTTGCCTTTCCCCTTGCTGTTTTCTCCTTTTGCTTTTCCAGTTCCCTTTCCCTTTTTCTGTGTTTTTCTCTTTTTATGTGGGTCCCTCCCCTTCCCCTCGCCCCCCCCGCCCCCCAAGAAACTTTTATTATTGGAGTTGATGCATATCATCAGCTATAAACTCTGCAAGTAAATCAAGGAGGGATGTAAAGATGCTTACAGAGTTGTAATGAGAAGTCTAGGTAAGTGCGCTAATAGATTGGTACAAGGTCAATTTATACCTGTTCAAATACAAATTATCTGATAACTTTCTTGGCTTTACTTTTTGGTCAAACAGAAATCATACATCTTCTGAGCCTTTATTTAGTCAGCCTGAGTTTACCCTTCTGGTTTATTTTCATGTAAGAATATCTCTATTACTCCAGATATCTTTGTGCCCTTCTCTGTATCCTTTTCCATCGGAATTTATATTTCTGCAGCAGATGTGACCAGAACCGTAGTCTGTGCCTGTACGAAGTCTCAGTAGCACCTTGTCCAGGGGTGGTAATACTGTATCTCTTTTTTAAAAAGCTTGACTAATATGTTCTAGGACGTATTCAGGTCAACCTGGAAGTTTCATTTCCTGTTATTTTTTGTAACGCTTGGGATCACACTAAATCACAGAAGCACTGAAGTTGGAAGGGACCTTAGGTGGTCTGTAGTCCAGCCTTTTGGTCAAAGCAGAGTTAACACAGGATTCAGACCATGTTGCTTAGGGATTTGTCCAATTCTGTCTGGAAAATCTCCAAGGAAAGAGATTCCACAACCTCTGGACAATCAGACCCAGTACTTAATTACCCTCATAGCAATTTCTCTTCTTTAGGTTGAGTCATAACCTCCCAGTTTCGGTTCACGACTGTTGTCTCTTGTTCTTGTGCCATGCACATCTGTGAAGAGCCTGGCTCCATCTTGTTGGTAACCTCCTCATAGGCACTGGTAGGCTTATGTTAGGCCTCCCCTGAAGCTGTCTCATCTCCAGGCTGAACAGTCTCAGCTCTCTCAGCTTCTCCTGATAGGGCAAGTGCTCCAGCCCCTGACTGTCTTTGTGGCTTCTGATGGAGTTAGGAGGAGGCATTTTTCAGGTATTGGGAGCACCAAAACTGGATGAAGTATTCCAGAGGAGGTCTAGTGCTTACGTAGAGGGGAACCCTAAAACTTCATATTGGTAAATATACCAAGTAGTAAATAGCTCAAGATTCTGAAAATCCATGAATAGGGCATTGAGCAGAACTGTACTGTCTTGAGACCACAAAATTAATACAAGTTATTGTGAGCTTTTTAAGAAGTTGTTATTGCAGCTTACGTAGAAACACAGTTTATTTGATAGTTCTTATCAGAAAAGTTTTTGAATCATGTTATTTTGGAGTAGGGCAGTAATGTGACATTGGATTTTTATTTTAAAACACTTTACATGCATTAAATATCTCCTTTATAGAAGCATATGAAGAAAATGTCGTGACAGACATTCTGTATGTCTAGGCTTTTAATTATACAAAACTCTAGTTATTCAAGTTTTTGACAGTTATCATTAAGTCTCCAGGGTGCCTAACTATTGAACTGAAACCTTGCTTTGACAAGAGGTGGGTGAGCTGCAGGCATGAATGTAAGATTTCCGAGGAAGAAAGTTGAAACACTAAATTCTAGATGGACACTAAGAAACATGCACATAGTAACTGTTTGGTGTGTAAAATGTATAAATTATTGGCATTTTATCTGATTCTTAGATAGATAGCTATTGAGTTGTTCATACATAGCTTAAAATTAGAGGAATATGCTGACAATATACCATAGATACAGTTATCACTTTAATCTTTTATGTTTCCTCTTTAGGTAGACAATATAACCAACATTGATTAATAAGCCATACTGAGCCTTACATAATCCATAATTAAGTGGAATTTTGACATTTCGTGTTGGAGTTGAAGCTGTTTTATTTGGGATGTAAATAGTTACTCTATACATTCTCTGAAAAAATATTACAAATGGAAGGATCAGTGAGTTGAAATGGAAAATAATCTTCAACAGCTAAAACGGGTCATAAAGGGTCTTATAATGTGGGTTAGGTCTGCCCTGCTGACCCCCATCACCCACACCAGGGATCTAGCTGGAGGTTGCTATAGGAGCCTTTTTGGCCTCTGTGTACTCAGTTTTACTTCCATAAAAATCAGAGTAGGTAGGGAGCAGAGGGGAACCAAAGTTCAATGTCGTCAACAGGAACAAAGTGAAGACATGGTCAAGATCCAGTCCTGTGGCAATCAGGGACACAGAGCTGACAGCAGTGAGTAGTTTGGAGGGGAATCCAAACCAAGATACGAGTCAGAGAAAGGTATTTTCATTCATAAATGATATATCTAGGTTTAATTTGTAGATATGAACTGTTGTAGCAGCCCTAGCAATCCATTCCTCTTGGCATGTGTACATTCCTTGCTTGAAGGTGGACGATTTGCACTGAACACAGCGCACTGTTGAGCATAACGTAACAAAGAAAAGCTGAGTAAAACCTTTTAGAGGTACTAGTTCTCCTGTTTTGAACATATTAGTCTCTTATGAGGATCTGTGAGTGAAGTAAGCATCAAAGAGAATATTCACCTGCTCTCAGTAATTCAGGTTTCTTACACAAAGTCTCTTGGAAGAACATAAAGTATCTCTGTTTCTTGTATGCTGTCACATAAACCTTGTCTCCCACTCCATACACCACCATCACCCCTCCCCAAAAAGAAAGAAGTTAGAGTCCTGATATGAAAATGTTATTGACTATTGTTACCGCTTAATCATTTGGAACGGAAGAGTTCAAAGCTTTTTTTGATCAAGAAGCTTTCATCAGAAACTAGTGGAAAAAGAGGAAATTAGTGTGATGAATGGGTGTATAACCCTAGGTTTTTACTGCATTTTGGTGAGATACATATCACTGGAGCAATACCGTCCTATTAGCGTGATGAGACTTCTTTTAGAACTTCTAAGAGATGATCAACCATTCTTTTTCCTTGTGCTAATGCACATCATTGATACTGATTCAAATTATGAATAAAATGGCAGATTTCAACAGAAGGTGATAGGAATGGGCATCATCTAAAAGATTTGCTGAGGACACTGATTTTAACAGTGTTAGGATGTTGACTAAAAAGATCAAGGATTTTGCTTGCCTATAAGGAGTTTTGCCGTTGACTATAACGAGGTCAGGATGTCACCTTTACACGTGAAGTTTGCACCACTTGATGGGCTGTTTGTGTTGGGAGACACAGAGACCACCGTTACAAGGAGAGCTTGTGAAAGCCCTGTTCAAGGTTTAGATCTACTGACGACATGCACTGTGGAAGACTGTAGTGTAGTCATGTCTTTGCCAGCCAGGAGCAGAAGTGGCAGGGAGCGTGGAAGTTGGGATTGCAGCTGAGAGACTTTTAGCGCTCTTTTGGTCATTAAGGTAGCCCGGAGAGGCTGATATAATTTAGACAGACCATCAAAGCAGTGGAGGAGCTACAAAAGTGTATCAAATGTAATTCTTGCTGATCCTTCTTTGCCATCTTTTGTCAGTTACCTTTAAATATTTTAACAGATTTTGGCATGCACTCTAGGTACATTTTCACTCCATCAAAGTATCTGAATGCTTCTGTCCCCTCCATCACTGCTTTGCTATAGTGATCCCTAAATAAGGTTGTAGCTTCTTCAGTGTATTCTGATTACATGCAAAGAGAGTACACTGGTATACATAGGGGATTTTTTTGGGTGTCTGGCAAATATTTTTTCTCTAGGCCACAAAGTAGCAACAGAGCTGCTTCCACAATTTCACTGCAGTTTTAATGGAGAGTCTGTATACGTTGCATGTGAGAAATGTGGATGTGCTGATTGACTTTGTAGTGAGAAATAGCATGCCATTTCTGACCCAGCTTCCCATTTGCTTAGCCTCAGAATGGCTATCTATACTTCTGGAGAGAGCTGCTGGGATGTTTATCTGCTGCGAAGTCTGTATGCATCATTTCTCCACACTCCTTTCATTTCCGTGGAGTGTTTGTATCGCTGTCTTTGTGAGAAGAGACTGGGCTGGGAAAGAGGACTGGAGACACAACTGAGAGTCTGTCTTTTTCAGGTGACATTTGGACCATAACTTAGGTTTTATGCATAGAAATGTCAGAAAGATCAAAATACACTTCTGTATAAATAATGAAGCAATATAATAAATTCATTTTTGCGTTAAGAAAAAAAGATAGGTATTCTTTGCAGTGATTTCAGTCTAAATACTTCAGGAGAGAGAATGAAAAGGCATATTTTTCATATTTGAAGGCCACAGAAATGTAATGAAAACAAATGAAAGGTAAGCTAGATTAAATAAATACTTTAAATTCTCCTTGTTTACTTTGACGGAGGGCGATTTTCTGGCATGAAGTTGATTAGCTATGTGATACGTAAGCTAAAATATTTCTCCTAGAGCGTCATTTGATTGCTGCTTTTTCAGGTCCTTATTGCTGTGGTATGTATGTGGTGATTTTATATTACTCTCCTTAGTGTAAAAGAACAGCCTATATCTTCCTGCTCCAGAGAAGTGAAAATTAAGGTAATAAAAAGACCAAAATCTCTCATTTATGGTATATAGTTATATTCTAAAGTGAATGGTAGCTGCATAGATTGCCAAGGCCAGAACTGGGGTCTAATCTGTTTATCTTGGTTTGTTCATATTTGTTTTATTTTTAAAGTCACATTGCAAAGGGATGTGGAGTACGTGCTAAGCACACACAAATCAAAGCAAAGGCAATGACTCTTCATCCTTAAAGCAGTTACTGAACTTCAGTGCAATGATCCATCAGATTTTCATATGCAGGCTATTATTCTCCTGTCTACAGAATTTTTCCACTAATGTTGCTGCTTTGGTTAGGCAAAGGAGTGATTAACTATATTGATATTAATGGAGCTGATATCGCTGACACATATCAAGGTAAATAAAATGAGAATCTGACTTGCATCAGGTTGAAAATGTGTTAGCTTCAATCTAATTATACTGAATTAAATCTAATTGCCTATCGTCCTCCAGTCTCCAGAATTTTAATAGTAATTGGATTCTCATACTTTCAGTGATTTTTAAAAATCTGAAGCATAATGTAATTTCTGTGGGGCTTTTTTTGTAAAATTTAAATTTCTGGAAAAACTAAGCACTGTTTAAAGAAAATTACCCATTTGGGTCAGGAAGCTGTCGTCAGAAACTACTTATGAAGACATAGGATTGATGTGAATAATCAGTGTCATTTTTTCACCTGTTTTATTGTATGTTATAATACTTTATTGCGTAGTACAGAATTACAGAAGTTTCATATTTTGTTATGAAAAGAAGGTACTACTAATAATATTTCTGTTTTGAAAGATACCTGCTCCGTCTCAATTCTCTAGGTGTACTCTGGTATAGAATAGTATGGCTGTGGCATCACTAGAACGACAAATGTACATATAATTTTTTGTAGAAGATAGCTGAAGAAATAATTGTCTCTGAATCAGGAATTCATATGGTTCTAACCAGTTTCCAGTTAGTTAATTGTTTGAAGTCAAAGTAATGCTCTGCATATGGGCAGTAAGCATTGATGCTACATAGCAAATGGTACTTGCAACCGGTTATGTTTCATTGTGCATCCATCTTTAAAAAATGTATGGATTAGACACTAAGAACAGTGCTGCCAGAAGGGAAGTTTAAGGGAGTGAAAAATACTTTTTTTTTCATCTGGAATAGATGAGGAAGCTCTTTGGTTTAGTAACTGCAAGGTTACTCAGTGCTGTGGTTCGCATTTCCTAATAGTAATAAATTGGAATTCCAGTGTTTCACTTTACATTGATTTTTCTTTTGCAGTGCATCCAAAAATTAATAGAAGCTTTGCCTATTTTATTGCAGTTCTGTAGTAAAAGGAGAAAAAACAACTTTCATCCTAAGAATTGCATGTGAGAACAAAGCCGGTAAAATCTTAATGATTTAAATGGAAGTGAATATTTGTGGGAAGCAAATGGAGGCTTTGGGCTTGGATATAAGGACCAACACAGGCAGTTAGATTAGTGAAGATCATATTGGCTGATGACAACTAGAAAATACTCAGAGCCAACCAACATCGCTGACGGAGAAGTGTCACCTGGGAGCAATAGGAAGTGAATATGAATCAAAGAACTCATCATCTCTATCTGCCTCAAACCTCACCCTGGAAGCTGCAAGAAGAGGTCACTACAGAACTGTTCTGCGTGGTGTGGATCTGTTCCAGAGAGTTTCATTTTTTTTCTCTCTCTCACTTAATCAAGAGTAATAGCAAGGGTCATACCAACACCTTGTATACCGTGGAAGGAACACGTCCCTTTCACATTGCTGTAAGATGTATCATGAGTCGGATAAATATTGAAAGAGCTAATGAAGAGAGTCTCAAATTAAAAAAAAAAAAGAAAACCCACCGCATTTTTGTTATTTGAATACCCATATTTACATTGTGCTGGAAAAGTATATAGGATGTACAGAGCTGAATAATTTATGCCTGGATAGGCAATAGCATCAAATAATAGCAAAGCCTGATTGTTTCTTGACTTTTTTGAGGGCCCACTCTATTTTGGTGGTAAGTTTCTGGTTATAAGTAGTCATCTTTCATGTCCCCATGGAAATAAAAACTATATAATAATATAATAGAATTTATTCACTATTCTGTGCATAATTCCTGGAATGAGAAAGGATCAACAGAATAGGCCTCCATGCTGTGTAAGGTTGTAAAATCTGCCATTTTGTTGTAGAATGGGGTGTATTTTCCTTTTTTTTTCTCATTACTGATATAGAGAAGGTAATTACAGCTTTGTGTATAAGCACTGGAGACAATTTGGAGTCAATTGCATAACTGAAATAAAGAAGGTGAAGGAAAGAAGGCACTTTGAACACCTGTTTTTTTTAGAATAATGTACTATGAAGAAACTGTGGCCTCACCTATAGGAGAAAGCTAAACTCTGCATTCCTCTCCACAGTGAAGTTAAATGCAATTTCGATCTGCTGTTTCAGCAGCAAAGGAGGACATTTTCTGCATGATTCATGCAGAAAGAATGTTTCTTTATAATCTTATTCAGATTTCAGTAACCCTGTAATTACTCTGTCCAGTGGGCATAAATACTATTTAGATAAAGCGGAATGCTGTGACTATGTCTAAGCACGTAACGTTTCGTCCATGATTGCTCATGAAGGCTGGGATTCGTCTTCCTGCGCAGAGAAACGTTAGATGCCACTCTAAAACTGTGAATCTGAATTTAATTGTGGCGAAATTGCTCTTGATTATAGGACTAATTTCCCTGTGTGTACAACTATATATTCTCTGCATGCTCAGGCCTCCATCCCATGCCACTGCATTGCTCTGTAGGCTTGTCCAGATGTCTAAGTATGCTTAGGCATACAAGATGCTGGCAATATTGTCCAGCAATCCAGTTCATTTTCTACTTTTTGCTTCCATCTTCTGACTACTGCACTGTGACTTGCATCATATCCCATAGGGAAGGGTCTGGAGTCTAGGAATATTGCAAGATGCCTGTGTGCATTGTCTGTTCTCAAACCCATCATAGACTAGCTGCTGAAAACAATGAGGAAGCACGTTGCCCAGGGAGAACAGCTGGCCGGTATACTGGCTTAGTGGCTGTGCAGTCATGGGGAATCACAGTGGTATTACCTATACATGCTGAGCCAATATTGACACATTCTGTGCTGGTACAAGACCTTCTTAAACATGATGGTGTCTCCTTTTGTGAGTAAGGATGTTTTCTTTCCCTGTATTTTCCCCACAGCCTTTTTCCCAGTCACCATAGCAGCCTGAGTCCCAGTCTGTTTCACAGCTCTAAACAGAAACCTCTCTACCAACCACAGGCAACCAGTGTGGACAAGTCTTATCCTAATTTTTCCCTCTTCCTGGCCTGAACAATGCAGAATTTTGGATTACAGGCCTCTTAGTGACTCAAAATCATGAGAGACAACTTGTTGTAGGAGGAAAAGGAAAAAGAAGAGCTCATCTTTTCTTGGGACAATTCCTGCCATGCTCAGCATCCAAATCACAGAGACTGCCTGGATAATGAGTGGATTCTTCCAAGTCACAAGACACGTAACAGCCACCATTCAGCTCTGCCTGCAGCTTCTAATGCTTCTTATCCGGCTTGCATGAAACTCCAGCTAACAGACCAGGAGAATGTTTGCGTGTAACCAACCTTTGATAGCAGGAAGCAGATGACAACCAAAGCAACCCAGGCTTGACAGACTGAAAACAGCAAAGCTCAAGCAGTATCCCATCATTGTTCAGCATGCAAGTGATTGCTAGCTCACAGCACACGATTGTGAACAAGTTGACTACAAAACTTGGAGACAATAGAGAAACATGAGTGCCTTCTCGACTCTCTTCAGCACTTGGTGTTCCAAGCTTAACTAGAGATATCAGTGGAGTATGCTTAAGCAATGTGAGTGTATGGTCCTAGCATGGACAATCAGCAGTTTTGGCCAGGTCCTGCCCATGTTACACATTCAAAAGCATCTTAGGTTTACTATTTATTCCTCAAGTCTCTGGTTCTCCAAATCAGTAAATTCCGACATGATTCTGATCCTTTTCCTGCTCCATGACCAGGAGGATAGGTCTAAACAGTGTCTGGTGTGTAAGATACAGGGGAACAAGCAAGTGTCTGGAGACAGTAGTGGTGATCTTTGACTTTATAGGCTGTGAAATACATCTTGGATAGGGGACCTAGAGAAAAAAAAAATGGTTTAAAGCAACTTGGTTACTCTGTGTCTTTATTTTGTGTGTTTCTAGACTGAGCTGAATGATAAGTGGATCAAGACACTCTTGATTCAAGTCCCCCTCCTTCAGACTGGAGTGGACACTTGAAACTAGCAGTCGTGTGCTGTCTGTATTTATGACAACGCTGCTTCACTTGATGATCTGTCCCAGTCACATCCAGGAGAGAGCTGACATAGCAATGCTAGAAGTGGGACAGCTGTGTTTGGTCTGAAATCAAGCCTGGAGGTCCTGCTGTGTAAGAAGTTTTCTTGTTTTGTATTTCTTAAGTAGTTACGTGTCTACTGAGCCACAGGCAGGCAGTTCCAATAGAGAGCAAGAATGCTGGGGGCATTCCACACAGCTGGAGTCTCTCAAGCTGTGCTCAGGAGGTCATGGTGGTGCTTCAGTGCAGGGCTTTGTTGCTTGCCTTGTGTGGTGGAGTTAGAAGTCCTTGTTTCCCTCTTGTTCTGCAGCTGGGGGATGGTTGTATGTAAAAGCTTGCATCTTCTCCTCCTGTCGAATGTGGGTGGTAGGATAGGTCTGAATTCCCCCAGTTCTGGAGGCTGGCAATTAGGTAGGGTGCATAGCCTATCACATCTGGCTTTCTCTTCTGCTGGATCAGATTAGGTTACCTGTACATGTGTCTAGCCTAGAACTTCAGCTTCTCTGAGGCAATTTTCATTTAAGAGCAAGTTTGGGGGTGATGAGTGGGAAGGGACAGTTCTGACTTCTGCAGGTGTCAGCTTCCATGTTTCTGCTGCTTGGGTGGGTTGTCTGGCAAATACCTAAAAGAACAAGTGTTCTCTAGGCAGAGCCTATGTATTTTTATCCTTGAAGTTCCGTTCTGTCCAGCTGGCAAAATTAGTAGCTGTAGACACAAACTTAATCTAGTTATTCCTCAGTACCTTAGAGGAAGTCAGTGAGATCCAGGAAACTTGTCTGAGGGATCTGAGGGTTTGTTTCTAGGCTGTGTCTCTGGTATGCAGCTGGGAGAAGGTCCCGAGGCAGGAGACATTGTCTGGAGATTATTCTGGTACTTCACTGAAGGTGACCCTAGGATACGCTGCCCGGGTTGGTGGCAGCCTCTGAATGCTTTATGTAGAGCTTCATGGAGGGGGCAGATGTTGCATGAAGCCCGGGATAGTGCTCACAATTTCTGGATACTGAACTTTTTTAAACTTTGACTTAGAATGTTTCCTTCTCCTGGAATACCTGGCATTATTCACGGTCCTGACGTACGACCACAAAATTTTACTGGTAGCACAGTTATACATCTACATGTGGCCTTCCAGATGTGGTCACATATGGCTCCCAGATCTCCCCATTGTTAGATAATCTGTACCACCCCGACTTGTGCCAAGGGATTTCCTTTAGAAATGAAATGGCTGTTTCTCTAATTTTCACACACAAGCTTTGGTAGAGGCTTGCTAAGGGGAGGGTGAGATATGATGGCTTGGCAATGTGGCAACAAACTTTTTTTGGCTTGTTCCTTGAATATTTTCCCTAGAAAGTTGCCTTTTGAATTATACCAACGTAGTTCTTCCCGAATTGAACATTTGAGGATGGAGGTGAACACAGAGTAGTCGGCAAGTGCTACAGGGAGTCTGACGTGCATAGCGAGCGACCTTAGTAAAAAAGCTGTTAACAGCACTGCTGCTTCTCTGCAGCGCTCGGGGGAAGGACACCGCCATCGCTGGAAGCGGACACTTCTCTCTGTTCAAAGTGATCATAACGATTCATCCTTCCTCCTGGATGGATGGAGAGGTGGCATTGATGGATCCTTCTGTCAGATCTCATTTAGATTAGATACACCATCAAATGTAGATACAAAGACAGGTTAGAATGTGAAGAAGAACCTTGGTTCAGCTTTTAAAATTGGCATAGATAAGTGAAAGCGCAAAGCTTTCTGGGCTTAAGTCAGGAATCTGTTATGCATCTAAATCATTTAAGACTCTTAAAATAAACAGTAAATAATGGTTCCTCCCTCACACACAAGGGAAAATTCACCTACAGTTGCTATGAAATTAACAGTAAGCACGCAACCAGGTGGAAAAAAAACCCGGTTCTTTATCCCTTTGGTCTAAGTGAGCTTTTACTTTTCTGGATGATTTAAAAATACAGCTTTGTCTTCCAAATGCTTCTCTCAAACTACCTGTTTTAGAAATTATTCTCTTTTTCTCAACTCATTTCTCCTTCCTGCTGTGTAGTTTCTTGAGCGGATTGTAGAAGCACTTATGCTGTGGTCACTCTTCCCTGCAGCAGTTTCCATGGCATTTGGTCTTTAATATCACACTCGCATCTCTGATGAGACCTTGTTGCACTGGGTGGGGTTACTTTTTCAGTGTTTGTGGCTTAAATTCTCATAGAGATTTCACTTTTCTTTCCATGTGCTTCTATGAGCTATGAAGATCTTGCATCTTAGAATTCTTAAACACAGTATTTTCTGTACAAATGTTTATACACCTGCAATTTTGAATATTGAACCTTTTCCCCTTAATTTATTTCACAGGGCTTTAAACTGAACTTTTTTCTTTCTAAAATACATGTCATACTCTTTTAAAATCAAATTAATGTAATTGAAAGTAATGGAATCAGGAGTAAAATATACTTGAAACAATGCTGAGCAAAGCCACTTTTGCTAAATAAAAACTTTAAACTGCTATTTATTAAAGCATGTGGTGTGACAATTTTGTGTAAAAAATACAATACGTTATTACAATACATATGTACAGTATTATTGAATACAATATATTTGTACATACATACAGTATGTACAGAACTCAATTTTTTGTCTGTACAATTTATTTTTCTTTTCACAGTTATTTTAAATGTAACTAAGGTAGAGAAAAGATGTCACACACCTAGCACCAGCAAATGGAGCGCAGTGAGCAAGTTAGAGTCAGTAACTAAATATGTAAATCCACACTGTGAGGTGATGTTACCAGAAACACGTGTCTGTTAAATCTAGTCATACTTTGAAGTTGGTTCCTTTCAAATTTTGATTTCATAATTTAGCTTGGTCCTGAAAAACATACACTAAAGTACTCCAAGTGAAACTGAGGACTGATACTTTCCAAAGTATCCCTGACAGATACTAGACTTCAGTGCTCTATAGAAGTAGTACTGTACCTGCCTAAATTTAAAGATGCTTACTCTGTTGTTTCTGATATTTTCCAGTTGGTTTGATTGTAGTAGTATTCTTTGAGCACTTACTCAGTAATTTTTTTTTTTTTTAATGTAGAATCATAGAATGCTTTATGTTGGAAGGGACCTTTAGAGGTCATCTAACCCAACCCCCCTGCAGTGAGCAGGGTCAGCTTCAATTGCACTAGGTTGCTCAGAGCCCCGTCCAACCTGACCTGGAAGGTTTCTAGGGATGGGGATTCCACTGCCTCTCTGGGCAATCTGTTCCGTGTTTCACCACCCTCATTGTAAAAAATATCTTCCTTATATCTACTCTAAATCTACCCTCCCTTAGTTTAAAGCCATTACTCCTTATCCTATCACAACAGGCCCTGCTGAAACTGTCTTCCCCATCTTTCCTATAGCCCCCCTTTAGGTACTGAAAGGCTGCTGTAAGGTCTCCCTGCAGTCTTCTCTTCTCCAGGGTGAAGAATCCCCATCTCTCTCAGCCTTTCCTTGTAGGAGAGGTGCTCCAGCCCTAGTGTCATCTTTGTGGCCCTCCTATGGACACACTCCAACAGCTCCATGTCTTTCTTGTGCTAGGGGCTCCAGAGCTGGACGCAGGACTCCAGGTGAGGTCTCACCAGAGCCAAGTATAGGGGCAGAATCACCTCCTTCAACCTGCTGGCCACGCTTCTCTTGATGCAGCCCAGGATACGGTTGGCCTTCTGGGCTGCGAGCGCACATTGATGGCTCATGTCCAGCTTTTCATCCCCCAGTACCCCCAAGTCCTTCTCGGCAGGCCTGCTCTCAACCCCTTCATCCCCCAGCCTGTACTGATAGTGGGGGTTGCCCCGACCCAGGTGCAAGACCTTGCACTTGGCCTTCTTGAACCTCATGATGTTCACACAGGCCCACTTCTCAAGCTTGTCCAAGTCCCTCTGGATGGCGTCCCATCCCTTCTGGTGTGTCAGCTGCACCACTCAGCTTGGTGTCATCTGCAAACTTGCTGAGGCTGCACTTGATCTTGCTAAGTCATTGATGAAAATATTAAACAGCACCAGTCCCAGTACAGACCCCTGAGGGACATCACTTGTCACTGGCGTTCATTTGGACATTGAGCTGTTGACCATTACCCTCTGGCTGTGATCTTCCAACCAATTCCTTAGCCACCGAACAGTCCACCCATCAAATCCCTATCTCTCCAATTTAGAGAGAAGGATGTTGTGGGGGACTGTGTCGAAGGCTTTACAGAAGTCCAGAGAGATCACATCCATAGCTCTTCCCTTGTCCACTGATGTAGTCACGCCATCATAGAAAGCCACAAGGTTGGTCAGGCAGGACTGCCCTTGGTCAAGCCATGCTGGCTGTCTCGAATCACCTTCTTGTCCTCTGTGTGCTTTAGCATAGCTTCTAGTAGGATCTGTTCCATGATCTTCCCAGGCATAGAGGTGAAGCTGGCAGGTCGGTAGTTCCCAGGGTCTTTCTTTCTACCCTTTTGGAAAATGGGCACAATGTTTCCCTTCCTCCAGTCACCAGGGACTTTGCGTGATTGCCGTCACCTTTCAAATATTATGGAGAGTGGCTTGGCAATGACATCGGTCAATTCCCTCAGGACTCTGGGATGCATCTCATCAGGTCCCATAGACTGAGGTATATTCAGTTTCCTCAGGTGGTCACGAACCTGGTCTTGCATTGGTGAGCATCAGGTCCAGTATTGCGTCCCCTCACGTAGAGGTGTCAATTACCTGGCTTAAAAAGTTATCCTTAGTGCATTCTAGGAATCTCCTGGATTGCCTATAGCTCACCATGCTACTTTTCCAGCAGATGTCGAAGTCCCCCAGTAGGATGAGAGCCTGTGAGCGTGAAGTCCCCTGGAGCTGGAGGAAGAAGGCTTCATCAGTAGGCTCCCCTGGATCAGGTGGCCTGTAGTAGACACCAATGTCAAAGTTCCCTTTGTTGCCTCTGTCTCTGATTCTTACCCATAAACTTTCAACCTGCTTGTGGCTATGCTTCAGGGACAGCTCTTCACGCTCTATCCATTTCTTGATGTAGAGGGCAACGCCTCCACCCCTCTTTTTCTGCCTGTCCCTGCTGAACAGCCTGTAGCCATTGATAGCCATGCTCCAGTCATGGGATCTGTCCCACCAAGTTTCAATAATGGCAATCAGATTGTAGCTTTCTAGCAGCACGGTAGCTTCCAGCTGTTCCCGTTTCCCATACTGTGTGCATTCGTGTAGAGGCATTTCATCTGGGATGTTGGCCATGTCACCTTCATAGAGGATCACCCCTTGTTTCCCTTGGGGTGTTTTGTGAAATCATCCTTGTTGGCTCCTACTACCTCAGGAGCCCCCAGCTCATCTCCGCAAGACTTTGACTGTGCTGCAGTGACCCCAGCACATCTCTGGGCAACAGACTGAGGACCCATACTAGCACCCCGTCCCTCCAGCCATTCTGTATCACCCCATAGTTACTGGCAAGCCTGATGTGTTCCCCCTCCCCCTTCACATCTAGTTTAAAGCCCTGTCAATGATCCCCACAAGCTCCTGAGCAAAGACCCTCTTTCCCCTTTGAGAAGGGTGAATCCAATCTGATGCCAGCAAGCCTGTAGAGAGGTTAAATACGTTTTCACTAATGATCTTGGTAGAAAGCTAGGGTTTTAGCTCAAATCAAAGATTCCACAGATTGAGATTTTTATCTGTGTTTTCAATCCACAAAGACCTTTTGAAGAGAACAATGATGACAGCTTACCTAGATAGAAAAGCTCTTAGATTTATTTTGTGAGTTTCAGTTTTCTTTTATGCCTTTTCTTTGAGTTTTGTAGAATCATAAAATCATTTCAGTTGGAAAAGTGCTTTAAAATCGTCAAGTCCAACCGTTAACCCAGCACTGCCAAGCCTACCACTAAACCATGTCACTAAGTGCCAGATCTACACATCTTTTACATACCTCCAGGGGTGGTGGCCCAACTGCTTCCCTGGGCACCCTGTTCCAGTGCTTGACAACCATTTCAGTGAAGAAATTTTCTCTAATATCCAATATAAACTTCACCTGGTGCAACTTGAGGCCATTGCCTCTCCTATCACTTGTTAATTGGGAGAAGAGACCAACACCTGCCTCTACAACCTCCTTTCAGGTAGTTGTAGAGAGCGGTAAGGTCTCCCCTGAGCCTCGTTTTCTCCAGACTAAACAACCCCAGTTCCCTCAGCCGCTCCTCAAAAGACTTGTTCTCTAGACCCCTCACCACTGTTTGTTGCTCTTTGTGATGAATATGACTCATATGGTATGAAGGAACCCTTTGACCATTCTTGTGTTTCAGCAACAGTGGAAGTGCTGTAGGCAAAAAAAAACATTGATAGAGGAAGGCAAATCATAGAATTCCGTGACATCAGTGGGCAGTGTTAAGAAGAGAGGATTTTTAAAAATCAGAATAATTGGATTGATGGCTGGGGAGCACATCTAAACAGGACCATCTTTGTTGTATTACTAGCAAATAAAAATAAATCTATACAGGTATCTGAAAAGAAATTACAGGAATATACAGATTCATTCCTATGCTATAGGTTGACATAGATAACTGGGAAAAATATTGTCTTGATCCAATCTGATTAAAGAAGCCCAGGTTGAAAGTGGTGCTGGGTGAACACCTGGGACACTCAAACAGTTGGATGCATATGACCTGGGAGTGGGAATGTGCCAGTAAAGAAAGGAAGTCTAGAAAGTTGTTAAAGCTTGATCTGAGGAAGAAAAATACCAAAATTAATTGATTGTGGTTGACACTAAAATTGTTTAAATGAAGATGTACATTGGCAAGGTAGTTGCTGAAGCTCTGTAATGAGATCAGAGAAAATGGTTAAGGTACGAGGAAATCTGTAAATCTGGAGGGAAAGCTGAAGGAGTAATTGGTGGTAATATTGGCACCTGGGGAGAAAGGCGTGATGAGTGGATGGGCCAATTCAGGTGATGAAAAGGAGCATCTGAGTAGCAGAATGATGACTTGTATAGAAGAAGAACTGAGTTCATGATAGCTAGCCTGGGGGCTGTTTTGACATGGTGGGTAAAAATGAGCATGAAAAGGTAAGTTTTGAGAGGTAGGCTAATGTTTTACTTAATTGTGTTTGAAGAATGTTCTGATAGATATTGTTGTGGTGATTGTGAAGCTGTGAGGTGCTGGAAGAATCTGGTTTAAGTGTCAAGTCCTAGTACAGGTGCTTAACAAGAGAGTTACTTTGCTGTAAAATGGAGTGTATATAGAAGTATTTGAGGTATTACCAGTTCAAGTTAGCTCTTATCTGAAAAGACTGCATTTTAGCCTTGTGTCTGTTTTGGAATATGTAGGATAACGTAGGGCCTGATCTTGAGTGTTTCAGTATGTTGACAGCTCAAATTGTTTTGTTTTGTTTTCCTCTTGTTTTTAATCATAGTGTAAGCTTAGAAGTTTCTGAGCTTGATACAACCCTGATGTACTGATTAGGTCTTTAATGTTGTTGATAGTAACAGGTTTGGGTTTATTCTGTGTTCTGAATATATCCTTTAAGTATTCATTATTAAACTAATCAGATTATTTGTAACAGTCAGTTTACAAGCTAGGTTTTTAAGAGCCAGCAAGATGCAATTGCATTTAAACATGGGGTGTTTTTTGTCTTTTTTTTTTTCAGTTCCTTTTCTGTTGTGATTAGCCACTGTATTTCAGATATAAAGCTTGTCCTTCCTTTTCTTATCTAACACAGGTGTCTCAGCAATTAATCTTCTGTTTCTTTTTAGAAACACGTAAGGGAAAAATGGGGGTCAAATATTGCACTGTAATTGAATAGGCTTTTTTTTCTGTGTTTATGCTGCACTTTTTTTTTTGGTGAGGAGTAAGGTATATGCCAAACTTCATGTTCATGATTAGTTTCATTGATTGTTTTTTTGATGACTTGGAGCAAAGTTTGCCCTTGCTAGATCAAGTCTTTAAATCTTACAAAGAACATGCATTGCAAATGTGTTCACAGTTGCATAAATGCAGCTAATGAGTCCCAAGAGGCAGATGAAGACAACAGCATTGTGAACAGAATAACCTGTAATGAGCACGCTGACCCTTTCAAAAAATTAGTCAAGTTTGAATTAATATTAGGCAAACCCCTTTGAAGGGCTAAAGTAAGTCAATGGAACAGGCAGTATATGTACTGTGGGAGACAAAGGAAAATAGAACATAAAAATAAAGAGAGTGAGTATAACTTCCTGTGCTGCAAAAGATCGGAGCTTGTGAGAGTAATGTAATTAACCAGTAATGTATGAAAAATGGATTTAGTGTGTTTGAACAGGAGAACCAGAGTAAATTCTTTCTTTCCAAGCTGCTGCACTGTTTATGATTTTGGCACAATTTTAGTCTGACTACCTACTGTTCTACCATAATCAAAGCAACCTGTATGACCTGTATGTTCAGTGGAGTGCCGTGGCAATGCCAGGTGGAGTGGGTTTGATCACTGAAAGAAGTGGTGTTGAAAAAAGCTCTGGAACTGTTGACAGCAGTCACTGAGTACCAGCTACATCTTGGAGCGTTAGTCATAGCTCTGACTTCTGGAGTATCTATTGTGGCCAGTGAAAGGACTTCAGAGATCTCTGTAAGTTATTCTTCGGTAATATTTGTGCAGATACTCCACTGAATATTCCTAATGGCATTTTCAGAAGGACTGGAGGTTAGAAGAGGGCTGTGACTGTAGCGGGTTATCCTGTAAATGATAAGAGACTAGGAGGTATTGGATGAATGAAGAGGATTGAGGATCAATAAGCTGCTATGATTTTACAGTGGATGAACTGGAGAGGAGGCAATGCTATAGAAGAAGAGATGGTTCAGAAAAACTCTTTTAAAGTGGGCCTAAATATGGCCAGTATTCTGTCACGTCTTAATCTCAAGAGACCTTTTAGGTAAGAAACTTGAAATGGCATTAGAACTATTTTTGGTTTCAAATCAAATGGATTTCTGCTGCATACCTGAAAGTGATAGGAAGGCGATATGTTGCTGAAAACTAAAGGCTGCTATTCCCTGTAACTTTTTTGTTTTTTAAAAGAAACTTGTGTGTAACACTCCTTTTCCTTGAAGACTTGACATATTCCACTCTCCAAGTTAATGAGGTATTGACTTGATGTAATGGTAGACTAAGAAATTTAGGATATCAGATAGTCGACCCAAACCACAAGATACTTTCTAAATAACTGACAGTAAAAATTAATACGTTCAGTGTATAGCGCGCTTTTAGTGGTAAAATGTCTGAACAAGAGAGCACTTTACTGATGTAAATGCTACTTGCTCAGTGCTGCGTGTGTTTTTGAAGGGGTGAAGAAGGAGTAGCCTGTAGCAGAGGTGGAGGAATGGAGCCACACAGTGTCTATATTAACCTAGAAAGGAAAAATGTAAATGCTCCTTTTTCTGGACCAGATTGTCCAAGGATGGTGGGCAAACCAGAAGGAGAATAATTTTTCCTTTTGGCAGCTCTTAATGTATCTTTCTAGATGGAAGGTAGAAGTCTGTGACACATGTTGAAGGTCTATTTCCTCTGTGTGTCCTATTCTTGCATTCGTCTACTTCTCAGCTTAACTATCCAGACCTGCTTCTTTCACCTGACCAAAGTTAGGTCACCAGCCTTCCTCATGTTACGAGCTGCACACCAAAATATTCATGTGTCGATCAAGCACACGGGTGCTCTGGCAGTGGTTTGCAGGCAGGAGACGATGCTGGTTCCTTTGGGTCCCACCTGCCACTTCACAATAGGATGCAGCTGACTTGGAGAGAGCGTGCAGCTAGACTGCAAGCTCTGTCAGCAAACTGTGCTGTTCTGTTTTCTGCTGTAGCTGGAGGATTCTGCTTGTGGGCACAAGGACATCTAGAAAATATTAGGGTTTTTTGATTTCTTTGTTCACCACGCCCAGCTTTTTTACAGTGGGTACCTAAGGTCTTGAATAGTGTCAGTGAACCTTGGACTGATGCGAGTAAGGTATAGTGTTAACTAATTCAAGTTTCCCAACTTTGTTGTTTTGTCCTAGTATTTCACAGAATAATTTCACATAAGTTGTGTTTGCAGGTTCTATTTTGTATCTTTTATCAGCAGGAATCCGTAATTCCCTTCTCTGTTAAATGCTACTATAGTATTTTTGACTTGTGCAATCAAGAAGAGAGATTGCAGATCAGTTCTGACATAGTGTGTGGATTAGATTTACAATGTGGGAGGAACCCTCCACCCCCAACAACATGGTCTTTGGAATTGCATATTCTTAGTATGCAGCCTTAAAACAGTTCTTTTTGCTGTATCGCTGAATGCACCTGAAAGTATGTGTAGATGCAGCTTTTTGGTTTTGTTGCTAATATCTGCACACTCTGTTATCCCTGAGAAAACAGTGAGGGGGGGAAAAAAAACAAAGCAAGCACATGACAGAAATGGACCACTGCGAACGCTCATTGAGCAGTGCTAAACTGTCTGCCAGAATCGCTATCGTAGTCCCTTCTATGTTTGTAGAGGCACCAAAAGCACTGTCCTGCCCTGGTAAGCAGTAGGCAGAAAGGTAGCTTTCACTCTCTGGCCTTTCTTTTAGCAGGAGGTGAAGAGGCAGCGTAGAGTTTGGTCCATTGAAGTTATTAATAGCAGCAAGTCTTTTATGGAGATTAGTTTGTGTTGGTGTATATTAGTAGGGTTCGAGTCTTGCACTCTGGAAATCTGAAGTGGGATGCAGACAGGTGTGCACCCATTAACACACATTGTACGCAGCCGTCAGGGTGAGGTTGAGAAGGGCATGTCTGCTTCAGCCAACACGCATCTCTGACTGAAGTTAATATCCTCACTTGTAAGAAGGGAAGAGGTTTACACAGATCTGAAAATGGCCTTTTTGACTTCTTTTTTTTTCAGTGTTGTCATTCAGTAATGAAGGTTATAACAAAAAGAAAATCTTTTAAGGTCTACGAAGTGCAAGGGAAATCATTTAACTGTAACTCATTGGAAGAGTAAACGTGGGAGATACCGGTGTGCACTTTTTGTGGTTTTGTACACTTCATATAAGCATCGGATGTTGTGGGAGATGCGGTTCTGGCTGAGGATAACGCTCAGTTCTTAGATCATGTTCTAGGCAGCCCAGAAAATTCTCTTAACCTTTTCCATGTCCTCTTGTGTCTCCTGTTCCATTTCTCAGCTTCGGGGTTATTTTTTCTTAACTGGCTGCAACTGGGTCTTTTTACCTACCATTAAGAAATTTGGTTTCTTCCTACTTACATGACAACAAAAAAAAGGAGGAGTGCAAAATGGAGCATACCAGCTTGATAAGGCTTCATCAGTGATAACGAGAGATGCATCTTTTTGATCTTTCTAGGCATTTAAAAAAAAAAAGCTTTGTAAGGTGATTAAACTTATTAATGCTAATGGACTCGTGTAATACATGTGTACCTGCTGCATCTGCAGAGCTATTTCTTAGCCTTGAAAAGTCAAAAGGCTCCGTGCTGTTGGCTTCCGTCAGCATAGGTTCAATTGTGTGCTTACTGTGTTATTTATGGAGTCTTTTTGTAGTAGTGTTAGAAATACTATCAATTACTGATAAGGCTTTTCTTTGGTTCACACTGGTGACTGTTTCATCAGTGTTTAGCTGTTTCATCAGTGTGAAACCTCACATCAACATCTGTAACTAAATTTTTAGCAGAAGCATGAACTAATCTTTCTTTTAGCATACTCAAAAATAAAAGAGAAAGTAAATGTGAACTTGGAATGGTTTGGGTTGGAAGGGACCTTTAAAATTCATCCAGCCCAGCCCCTCTGCCATGGGCAGGGACACCTTCCACTAGAGCAGGTTGCTCAAAGCCCCATCCAACCTGGCCTTGAACACTTCCAGGAAGGAGACATCCACAGCTTCTCTGGGCAACCTGTTCCAGTGCCTCATCACCCTCATTGTAAAAAGAATTCTTCCTTATGTCCAATCTAAACCTACCGTCTTTCAGTTTAAAACTGTTGTCCCTTCTCCTGTCCCCATAGGTCTTGTTAAAAAGCCTCTCTTATCTTTCATATAAGCCGCCCTTATACGTATGGAAGGGCTGCAGGAAGATCTCTCAACTTGTTTCATAGAGTTGATACTATCTTCTATGAATCAATTCATCATTTTACTGGGAAGTCAGGTTGTGGAGTAGTGCTGAAAAAGCTGAATACTCGATCACTGTCTTTCTGTGGGTGAGCAGAGGGCTATTTTTTTATTATTATTTTATTTTCAGTCAGTTACCTACATCACTTATATGTCAATTATAAAATTTAAAAATATTAATCAAAAATTTTTAGTGAGAAACCTTGGATATTGCCTCTTAGTCTTACTCAATCTTTAGCTGGACTAGAGATCCCTGAAAAGAAGGGTTGTGCTGCATTCGCCTGGTTCTTGTTTTTTGAGCCTGAAATGACCTGAGATTTGGCTGACTTGGAATTTGAGTGGGTTTTGAAAGTAGGTGACGTCGCTACACACATTTCTCGGGAGACCTCATCCGCTTTTACGCAGACTATTTTAGCCACAGGTTTATAGTTAGGGTTGTTTATGGGGAAAGTAGCTTCTTCCAGCTGTGGGACAGTGTAATTGTTCTATAATTACTAGTTTTAAGCTCAAATTTTATATTGCCAATAAAGCATAGTTGAACAAAGAACTTTCTCATTAGGAATGTCTGTGCCTTTATTTAAGGTGTCTGTGTCTTTATTAAAAAATTTTAATTATCTAGTAATTAATTAGGTTAGGCATTTTCTACTAGGTAGGGTGTATTTGTTTTTTTTTTTGCTGTTCTGTTTGCTTTCAAATTTTATGTTAGATTTTACTTCGCTGTTCTGACAAATCTAACCATGAAGCTGTCCACGCATCCTAAAGTCAAGAGGAATTTGATTACCATGCTATTATAGTTTAAAAATAAAATAAAAACTGTAGTAGTATCTTTTATACTAAGTCAAAGAAACCCTGGATATACTGGGAAATATTTCAGTGTGATGTTTATTTACCAGTCTGTGGTGTGGTATGGCATGCGTAATATCATCGAACATAATGATGCAGCTTCTGTAGAAATTCTGTAGAAATTTCTAGTTGAATGTGCAATATGGTTGGTGTTGTAACAAAACAAAAGGAGTTGGGTGTCTGCTGTGAGGAGTCTGCAGCAGGAAATCTGCAGCTGCATGAGCTGTCATGGACTGGGGACAGGTTGTTGGGACTCTGCCAGTAGAAATAACATAAAATCTATTCCTGTTTGTGCATCTGGATTTACTTGCTACAAGAGTTTGGCAGTAAATCCAAACGTAACACTATAATTATTTTCTCTTATGCTTCGTGCCTATTATGGGAAAAAATCTTGGACTGCTTTCATTAACTTCTCTTTTTCTATAGAAATAGGGTTACCAAAGTGACTTACGCTTGAATGACAGGTGCTGGTTCATTTGGATACATAAGTAATTTTTATACAGAAAAAAAAGATGAAAATTATATGTCTATCAGTTTAAAACCTGAGTTTTCCTAAAGTGCTGTGTTAAATTCTGTATTGAATAACTTGTGAACTCCTAAACCCCCTTTGCTTTCTGGTGTGCTTACAAACCCTACGTCTGTGTCTTTATCTGAATTCCAGCTTGTTCAGAATGTACCAATATATGTGTTAGGAATTACAATTTGTAAGTCCACTTTGGGATTTTTTTTTTCTTAATACTGGAAGAACCATCTTGCTGAGAGTTACATAGACATTTTACTGGTCACATTGCTTCCACAGAAGTGTGCTGGACACCCGGTTCTGTTCCCTGTCCCCCATTTATTGTGTCCCTTCCTGCCCCTGTGCCATTGCTAATCCCTCTGTGCGCTTTTGTCTGAGTCCCAAAGGCTTAAGAAACGTCCTATTCTGTTTGACATTAGTTTTGTTTACATTAGTTTGACAGATGATGGTTTGCTTTGGAATTCGTTCTGTAACCTGAAAATCTTTTTTTAATGAGGACATATTTCCCTTTCAGTTTCAAATTCTACTGGCCTCTTGAAGTTATGCAGCAGTAATTTAAAATCATTGTGTTATCTGATGTTTGTGGTTAACACATGATAGATTTGCATAAATCACAGATTACATGCTACGTTACCTACCAGCTAAGACAGGAATGAATACTTATATTTTTGGTGTAAGAAAATAGCTCTTACTATTCTTTTATTTTAGAGGCACCAGCAAGAGAAATACAGTCTCACTGAAGCATAAAATGAATTCTGTGATTCTGTTTGACTGGTTGACATCTGCATACCTGTTCACTCCTCCAGGATAACAAAAATCCCCACAACCCTTCTTTTATATCTGACCACTCTAAGTTTATATCCTTAACAAACTGAGGGGCACCAATGGAATTTAATGTATCTGTTCACAGATGTAGTCTCTTCTGTGGATATTCAGGCTGCTGATAATGAAAGCATGAGAAGAAAAAAAAATTAAGCTTTTAATGCATTTAAACAGCATCTTTATATGTTTTTTATAATGGCAGGTGCAATGTTCTGCAGTGCTCCTTCTGAAGTGTTTGCTGAAATCATGAAGTTTTCATTCAAACTGTTTTCATCCAGAGTTGCTCATTTAAGTGAGAACAAGTGTTGAGTTGTCTTTGGCCCTGGTTTTGCTTGTTGTGCTTTTGTTTTCACCTGAATCAAGTGAGATTTTCTTGCATGTACATAGATTTGGGGTTTTTTTTGGGGGGTGTGTGTGTTTGTTTTTTTTTTTTCTTTGCTCCCTCCCCCAGAGTAGTGATTTTAGCTGTGATTTTTTTATTTTTTTTTCTTGAGGTCTTGTGTATACTAAATCTACAATTCAACAAGTCCACATGGTTGAAACTGCTTAAACAATTAAAGAGTCTGTGGTAATATTTCTTTAGACATTGGAAAGCCAATGAGATAAATTGAAACCTAATGTAATGTGTGTAAAAAAAAAAAAAAAAAAAAAAAAAAAAAAAAAAAAAAAAA
>Ga0065711_1003334_pt1 | contig 28548 bp, 13 predicted proteins | sample Hoacrofraction12_FD_59098 | JGI IMG/M metagenome (GOLD analysis project Ga0065711, IMG submission 59098) | Hoatzin crop microbial communities from Cojedes, Venezuela - Epithelial fraction 12 v2 (version 2) | ecosystem: Host-associated > Birds > Digestive system > Esophagus > Crop | place... | reverse complement strand
ATATTTGTAAGTATATATTAGGTCCCCTCGCAGCCTTCTCTTCTTCAGGCTGAACAAGCCCAGCTCCCTCAGCCTCTCCTCATAGGGGAGATGTTCCAGTCCCCTCACCATCCTTGTAACCCTCTGCTGGACTCTATCCAGTAGCTCTTCATCTTTCTTGAACTGGGGAGCCCAGAACTGGACACAGTACTCCAGATGGGGCCTCACTACAGCAGTGTAGAGGGGAAGGAGAACCTCCCTCGACCTGCTGGCCACACTCTTCTTGATGAACCTCAGGATCCCATTGGCTTTTTTGGCAGCCAGGGCACACTGCTGGCTCATGGTTAACCTGTCGTCCACCAGCACACCCAGATCCCTCTCCGCAGAGCTGCTCTCCAGCAGGTCCACCCCAAGCCTGTACTGATGCATGGGGTTGTTCCTCCCCAGGTGCAGGACCCTGCATTTGCCTTTGTTGAACCTCATCAGGTTCCTCTGAAAGAACACTGAAAGGCACAGGAAAACTCACCTGATTAACAGATGGCTCAGAGGCTGGTGCTATCGGTGGAATTTTTGTTCTTTTGATCATGGGGAGGTTTACACGGCATCGGGCCTGCTGGCGACAGATGGAGTCCAGCTGTCTCAAAGGGGGAAAAGGCTTCTTGCACATGAGCTGGCAGGGCTCGTCAAGAGGGCTTTAAATCAGGTTTGAAGGGGAGCAGGATATAACCTGTCTCATTAGACATGAGCCCGAGGGTGGCATGTCAATGTTGGGGGTGAGACTGACAGCCCAGCTCAAGTGCATCTACACCAATGCACACAGCATGAGCAACAAACAGGAGGAGCTGGAAGCCGCTGTGCAGCAGGACTTGGTCATCGTCACAGAAATATGGTGGGATGACTCTCATGACTGGAGTGCTGCGATGGGTGGCTATAAACTCTTCAGAAAGGATAGGCAAGGAAAGAGAAGTGGTGGGGTGGCTCTGTGTGTTAGGGACTGCTTTGATTGTATAGAGCTCGAGGATTGTGATGACAAGGTTGAATGCTTATGGGTAAAGATGAGGGGGAAAGCCAACAAGGCAGACATCCTGGTGGGAGTCTGTTATAGACCACCCAACCAGGATGAAGAGGCAGATGAAGTTTTCTACAAGAGGCTGGCAGAAGTCTCACAATCACGAGCCCTTGTTCTTGTGGGGGACTTTAACTTACCGGACATTTGCTGGAAATACAACACAGCAGAGAGGAAACAGCCTAGGAGGTTCCTCGAGTTTGTGGAAGATAACTTCCTGACACAGCTGGTAAGTGAGCCTACCAGAAGAGGCGGGAGATGTGGTGGTTGGAGGCTGTTTTGGTCTTAGTGATCGTAAAATGATAGAGTTCTTGGTTCTTGGTGAAGTAAAGAGGGGGGCCAGCAAAACCACCACCATGGACTTCTGGAGGGCAGACTTTGGCCTGTTCAGGCCACTGGTTGAGAGGGTCCCTTGGGAGAGAGTCCTTGTTATAGAAGCTCGCCTCCCGTGACGAATCCAAATTGAGGAGCCAATTGTTAATTAATCAAGTGTGAATTTGTTAGCAATATAATTTATTTAAGCAAGTGGTGAAGCAGGCAAAACAGAGCTGGGCGGCCGGGGAGTATCTAGCTCCGCCAACGGTCCGCACCCCACCTCCCCTAGAGTCCCTTTTTATAGTTCAGTAGTTCCGGTTCCACGTAGCACATCCTGGTCTCCTTCTGTGGCTGTGCATGCTGTTGCTAGGGGGTCGCTCTGGTCCCTCTGGTGGTCGTGAGGATGAAGGCCGTAGTCTTCCTCCGCGTTGTGGATCAGTTCCTTTCCTTATTTGGTCATGTTGACCCAGTACATAGAAATCCCCGCTTTATTCTTTCGACAATGATTAAGGAAGTGGTTATGCAAGGGTTGCACGTTAACAATACAGCAAATACCAAGGTAAGAGGGAAGAGGGGGGGCCCTCCTTCACCTTCCAACCGGTTTGAGAACAAATCTTATATGCTTTGGTTTGTTACAGTCCTGAAGGGCAAAGGGGTCCAGGAAGGCTGGACGTTCTTCAGGGAGGAAATCTTAAAGGCACAGGAGCAGGCTGTCCCCATGTGCTGCAAGACAAACTGGCAGGGAAGATGACCGGCCTGGCTGAACAGGGAGCTTTTGCTGGGAGAAAAAATGGAGGGTCTACACTTATGGAAGAAAGGGCAGATGACTCAAGAGGAGTACAGGGGTCTCATTAGGTCGTGCAGAGAGGAAATTAGAAAGGCAAAAGTCCAGCTAGAACTCAGGCTGGCCACTGCTGTAAGGAATAATAAAAAATGTTTTTACAAACGCATTAACAACAAAAAGAGGGCCAAGGAGAATCTCCATCCCTTATCGGACGCAGAGGGGAACATAGCCACCGAGGATGAGGTACGTAATGCCTTCTTTGCCTCAGTCTTTAATAGTCAGACTGGTTATTCTCAGGGTAGTCAGCCCCCAATGCTGGGAGATAGGGAAGAAGAGCAGAATAAACCTCCTGCAATCCAGGAAGAAGCAGCTAATGACCCGCTATGCCACCTGGACACTCACAAGTCTATGGAGCTGGATGGGATCCACCCGAGAGTACTAAGGGAGCTGGCAGAGGAGCTGGCCAAGCCACTCCATCATTTATCAGCAGTCCTGGCTAACAGGGGAGGTCCCAAACGACTGGAGGCTTGCCAATGTAAAGCCCATCTACAAGAAGGGCCAGAAGGAGGAGCTGGGGAACTACAGGCCTGTCAGTAGGACCTCAGTGCTGGGGAAGGTTATAGAGCAGATCATCTTCAGTGTGCTTATCGGACATATGAAGGACAACCAGGGCGTCAGTCCCAGCCAGCATGGGTTCATCAAAGGCAGGTCCTGCTTGACCAACCTGATCTCCTTCTATGACCAGTTGACCCACCTGGTGGAGGACGGAAAGGCTGTGGATGTTATCTACCTGGACTTCAGTAAGGATTTTGATACTGTCTCCCACAGCATTCTCCCAGAGAAGCTGGTGGCTCATGGCTTAGATGGGTGTAGTCTTAGCTGGGCAAAAAACTGTCTGGATGGCCAGGCCCGAAGAGATGTGGTGAATGGAGTTAAATACAGCTGGCGTCCGGTCACAAGTGGTGTTCCCCAGGGCTTAGTTTTGGGTCCAGTCTTGTTTAGGATCTTTACTAATGATCTGGATGAGGAGATTGACTGCTCTATCAGTAAGTTTGCAGATGACACCAAATTGGGCGGGAGTGTCGATCTGCTTGAGGGTAGGAAGGCTCTGCAGAGGGATCTGGTCAGGCTGGATTGATGGGCTGAAGCCAACTGTATGAGGTTCAACAAGGCCAAGTGCCAGGTCCTGCCCTTGGATCACAACAACCCCATGCAGCGCTACAGGCTTGGGGAAGAGTGGCTGGACAGCTGCCCGCTGGAAAAGGACCTGGGGTTGTTGGTCAACAGCCAGCTGAACATGAGCCAGCACTGTGCCCAGGTGGCCAAGAAGGCCCACAGCATCCTGGCTCGTGTCAGGAATAGTGTGGCCATCAGGAGTAGGGAGGTGATCATGCCACTGTTCTCAGCAGTGGTGAGGCCGCACCTGGAGTACTGTGTTCAGTTTTGGGCCCCTCACTACCAGAAGGACATGGAGCTGCTGGAGCATGTCCAGAGAAGGGCAATGAGGCTGGTGAGGGATCTGGAGAACAAGTCATGTGAGAAGAGGCTGAGGGAGCTGGGGCTGTTTAGTCTGGAGAAGAGGAGGCCGAGGGAAGACCTTATCACGCTCTACCTGAGAGAGTAGCTACCTGAAAGAAGGTTGTATTGAGGTGGGTGTTGGTCTCTTCTCCCAAGTAATTAGCAATAGGATGAGAGGAAACAACCTCAAGTTGCATCAGGTGAGGCTTAGAGTGGATATTAGGAAAAATTTCTTTACTGGAAGAGTGCTCAGACAGTGGAACAGGCTGCCCAGGGAGGTGGTGGAGTCCCCATCCCTATAGGTGTTCAGAAAATGTGTAGATATGGCACTTCAAGACATGGTTTAGCAGGCATGGTGGTGCTGGGTTGACGGTTGGACTTGATGATCTTAGAGGTCTTTTCTCAACCTGAATGCTTCTGTGATTCTATGATTCTGAGCCCTGGCTGCAGGCCTGTGGCAAGCGGTGACACAGAACCAGCGCTGCCCGGGCAGCACCACGGCACAGCTTTGGCTGCTGCAGGACACCCCACCTGCAAGATCTCCTGGTCTCCTCCACCATCCCTCTTCTTGCACTCAAGTGTATAGGAGACCTATCTGCATGGGAATGGTCTTCTAAGTCACACAACTCATTAGCGTATTAATATTTGGCTGTGTCTTTGTTATGTGGTTGATTCGGTTACAGGGTTTTGTTCAACCACAGAGCTGTGTTTCAAATAAAAACAGGTGCTCTGGCCAATATCACTTTGGTATGAAGGGAGAAATCAGGGTTCTTCTTTCTCCAAACATCAAGATTTTGATTCTTCTGTTTTCTCCTGAATCAGCAAAATAAAGTCTTTATCCTGTTACTGGGAAATGTTATAGAGTAATGCATTGAAAATAGTTTTCATATTTATGTAATGATTTTTGACAGCATGTTTCACTGGCAATACAGTTCTACAGATTAGGATAACACAATAAAGGATGTTTAAAAAGAGATTAACCAGAATTTCATTCAAATCTCGGAAGTGTAGAGCATGTTTCGAAATAATTTTAATGAACAGAACAATAGGACATGATGCAAAAGATGAAAGACCAAGCATTTGTTAAATTCTGATTATACTTTAAAAAAGGAGTATTAAAATGTAATGTGAATGCACTAGTTGGCAGGATCATTATGTGACATAAACCATTAGGCAAAAACCTTAATCATAAAATTATTCAGGTAAGAAGGGAACACCAGATACCATCTAGTCAAAACTTATAGCTCAAAGTGATTTAGACCGTGTTGTCTCAGGCTTTATCCCATTGGGCCTTGAAAGTTCCCAAGGAGGGGCATTCCACAGCCTCACTGCGAAATTCATACAAATGATTAAATAGCCTAAGAGTGATTTTTATCTTCTCCATATCCAGACAGATATATCATCCCTATTTCTGTTTATGCCCACTCTCTCTCATTCCTCCACCCTCTCAGACATACGTGCTGGGGGCGCTGCTACAAGCACATGCCTACAGCCACCCCTTCCCCAGACTGTGAAAGCCCCGGGGCCACTGCTCCTGCCCTGATCTCCCTCAAAGTTGCCGCTCTGTCCATGGCTTTCCCATACTGGGGCCCCTAAACAGGAAGCTGTATCCCAGCAAAGTCTAACAAGTGCCGAGCAGAGGGGGATGGTCGCATCCCTCCATCTCCCACCTGCTCCTGCCCACATGGCGCAGGATGCTGCTGGCATTCACTGCTGCCAGGACACGCTGCTGGCTCACGTTTGGCTTAACAACCACCACGACCTCCAGCATCCTCCCTAGCTGGCCAGTCCCCAGTTCATGGCACTGCAGGGGTTTAGTCCATCCTGAGAACAGGATTTTGCATCTGTCCTTGCTAAGTGGATGAGGACCTTCAAAAAAAACCCCCCAAAATTAACATGGTCAGACAACTAGTAAGAAAAACGCCGCCAAAAGGACAAGTCAAAAATCCCTACGAAAGCAACCCCTGCCTAAATGAATAAATCCCACAAAAAAGCCAGAAACCAAAGCCAGCAGTAAAGAAACAGATCCTACAAACAACTACTAAGAAAAATCCCACACCCTCCCAAAAAATCACACACAACAAAACTTCCTGCCAAAATAAATAAAATAACCCCAACAAACAGAAGCTGCTAAAAAATAAGGGAAAACAAAAGGAAAAAACATCCAAGCTGTTGTAAAACAAAAGGAAAACCAATCCCTTAAGCTGCTTAGAAATTGCTTGACTCAGGAAGATAAACACAAATTGGCAAGGGAAAGGCGCTCATTTCAAGTCTCGCCTCTTCAGCTGCCTCTTGAGCTCCAACCACAGAGAAGCTGGGTGGAGTAAGCAGCCAAGGCGTTTTTATATGAAAAAGAGAAGTGGACTGGGGAGTCATTTCAGCGTAAGACACAGCAACCAAGAAAGGGAGCACCTTCATCGTCCCCCAAGCCTGCTCAGTACCTCCTCTAAAACTGCGTAGCTGCCTGTAGTTCTGCAGCTGCAAGAGCCCAGTTCTGGTAGTCGCAGATGAGTTGGCTGTGCATCCACAGCAAGGGCGACTTTAGCACAGCACAGATGCGTGCTGTCAAGGGAGAAAGGTCTCTTTCTGGGGCTTAGTGTCCAATGCATCCCTAGTCCAAGCAGTGTCAGCTTCGAGTAGACAACTCCATCATTCTCCGCTGGGTGACGTGAGCAATGACAGCATGTTCAAAATCTTTGGAGTTAATATCAAGCATATGGAAACTTATGTTAGGTTATGTAATTCCTTCAAAAAGGGCAACTATTTCCTCAATTTATATAAGGCAATGTGGCTAAGAATGGGAACTGTGTAATCTAGAGTATTAAACCTATTTGTTCAAGGGATATTGAGATCTGTTAATGATCATTATGATGATGGTCTCTGAACAGTTGCTGGGATATTTACACATCGCATCCTTAACCTTTTTGCTACTTTCCTAGCTTCTGACAATAAGAAAGGAATAGAAGAGCATTATCTGTTACAGGTAAGGCAAAGTCAGTTCCTCACAGCTGCTTAGCGTTTTGGTGTTTTAATTTGGGTGGGGGGAGGGGACTCTGAAGCCTAAAGTACCTTATGTAGTGTATGTATTGGCCCATGAACTGTTTAGGTGGAACTAGCTTTGCACATGCTTACTCTGCTCCCGTTCCTTTAACCTTGTTACCTTAAAAATTACTGAGATGAGATTCTCAATTCATGTAAATTAGCACTTTCAACAGGAAACTAAATGGTAGCAGAGGATCTGGCAGAATAACATTGGGGAAACTTTTATTGTACCACTTGAGGCAAATTAAACACGTGTTTGTGCTTAAACACAAGAAGACTTAAAGAACAATGCATTGGGCAGAGTCCTACTGCCATAAGTGGTTTTACAAAGACTATGCAAAGATGTGGCATGGGCTGATTCCTCATATACACTTGCACCTATACCCCTCATGTGAGCACTGGGCACCTCATCCCCGTGGTCCACACCCCAGCACCAGCTCTGCTGCCCAAAGGTGGCCCCTCAGGCTCTCCTGGTGCGCCACTGCTACAAGACAATGCTATGGCATTTTTATCTCATCACATAGGGAAACTTCACTCCCTTACATGGACCAGTTCCGTCTCTGGCATCCCTGCCTCCAGCCAGGGTAACCATTTCTTGCCCTCCATGCCAGATCATTCCTTGGTCACAAATGACCATGGCTGAACAGTTGCAATTTCAATTTCCCCTTCCAGGGTGTACTAGTGAAAAAAGTTATGAACTAAATCAATGCTGTCTCTTTGCTATGAAATATGTCCGTAGCTCAGGCTGTTTGGGCTTCACTCCAGAAAAACAAAGGGACAGACACCGAGCAGTGGACTGGGAAAGAAGGAGAATGCTTTCTCCACATCTTGGGAATAAACACGGGGACAACTGCGTATGGAAATCTGCAGGGCCAGTTCATGTCTGAATTGCATCAGTTCTGCCTTACAAATGTTCAAGTACTTCAGAAACAGCCTTTTTATAAGGAATGGCATGATTCCTGACTGATGTATATATGTTTCACTGGTGTTTTGTGGCTAAATTATATATATGTGGAACAATACCTTACCTTCTAAATGTCTAAATGCAAATTCCTCTGTGGGAAATCTCTTGGATATTACACATTAGTTTCAGCAGCATTAGAAAATAACTGTTGTAGTGATATATGCATAAACAAGAAATCTCTTTCACTCTGCAGAGCAGGGTGAGGAAGCCTCTCTTTCCTTAGTTTTACTGCATCCCTAATGTAGCTAGAGCCAGCTCTGACAGCAAAGGGATGTGTTGCTCTCCTGCCCTGCAAGAAAAAATGTGAGAGGGGTTCTCCGCAGCACTGGCCAGATCTGTATGTAGACATGGTTTTCCCTGAAATGACATGAAACAGGACCCCAGGACCCTAGAGCAGAGGGATGAAAAAGCCCTCACCATTTGTTCATACGAGCCATCAGTGGTGGGGATGTCAGTAAAGTAGAAGAGATTAACGCAGTTGCTGCATGTGTGCACAGGCACCCCAGGCTGGGGCTATAGTAACTGAAGTGAATGGGGACATGTGGATCCCTGGTAAATTCTGAGGTCCAGACACTTTATGTGTCTCTAAAATACATCACTAGTTTATTTGTGCAGAAGAAGCTTTGAGTCTACAGGACGTTTTAGCTGATGAAATCACCATGCATGGCCAACTGAGCCTTTGAAACCCTCCTGTGATGACTAGAGAAGAGTATAGCTTGTGTACTTCATATAAAAATCTACCTCAAAGAGTAACTAACAACAACCACTCAGGAGGAACTCCTCATTCAGTATAGGTACGACCCATGCAAGAATTCCTCTCTTCTCCTGTGACAGCAAGCCTTTCAACACACTCGAAAGATCAATAGATTAGCTCTTATTTTACATCCAGTGTGCGCAGTGCCCAGAGAAGTGGTGCTCAGAAAAAGCCCTGTGGTCTAACCCTTTTCTGCCCCAGCTGGAGGCATCTGCTGCTTCCACACGTCTGAGCCACCACCTATTTGCACAGTGCATTGAATATCCCGATCTTCTCCTGTATGATGTACTGGAGCGTCCCTGAAAGCAAGTGCCAACGCAAGCGATGCTCTGCTGGTGCAGAACTGCACGTGTTGTACTGGGCTGTAATAGCTGTTTGCCAGTGGTGGTAGTCCCGGGCACAGGGAGACTGGCTACTGAAAGCAGCAGTTAAGCTCCTGTATATAATCGAAATAGGGGATTATTTTTCTTTCTAATATCAGAAAGCAGAAATTACCTTGGGCAGTGAATGAGAGGAAACCTGGCCCTGCAATGAACTCATCAACAGCTTGAGAGTCCTCAGAGAAGAAGGCCTGTCGCTGGCAGCAATTGCACAGACTGGAGATGGTTGCTAGGTGAAAGCTAAGTCTTAAAAACCCTGTCTGTACTGGTTTTCCCAGAGGCTGCAGGAAGGGTTCACTTTATCAGCTTTCCCCCCCAAGTCTTGCAGCATTGTTTTGGCCAAGGATACATTTTGCTTCAGTTCCATGACTTCTGACTTGCTTTTGAAGCAAATCTCAGGATGACCCCCAGCTACAGCATTTTGCCTCACGTCACAGGGGAGACTCAGCACATCCAAACTGGATTGCTTTTGGATGAGAGCAAGGCAGCAGATGTGCACCAGGAGTGCACCTCGGTCACTCTCAGATGTACAGTCCTGGAGAGCAAACAAAATGTTGTCCAAAGCAACCTCCTCCTTCTCAGGAGCTGTGTACAGTGAGGTCTTGGCAGGGAGTATTTTGCCCCACATGTGTTGGTCCATACTGAGGGAGACAGACATGGCCTGAGCAAGCTGGAGGGGAACAGGGGCGGTTATCTGTGATCCCAGGGACAGATGAACCCGAGTGGGGCTCTCAGCTGTGCCAGCCCATGGGTCAAACTTGGCTACCAATTCATAAAACCGGTCTAACTATAACATACTTGCATGTGCACATATATGATGGTAAAGAGCACTTGCATTTTGATTGGTGGGGATTAAAAGGCTGATCAGAAAATCCTGGGTGTCAGGAGAAAGCATTTACCACAATAAATGTTACATTCATAGAGTCATAGACTAGTTGGGCTTGGAAGGGACCTTTAAATGTCACCTAGTCCAACCCCCCTGCAGTGGGCAGGGACACCATCAACTAGATCAGATTGCTCAGAGCCCCGTCCAACCTGGCCTTGAATGTTTCCAGGGATGGGGCCTCAGCCGCCTCTCTGGGCAACCCGTTCCAGTGTTTCACCGCTCTCACTGTAAAAAATTTCTTCCTTGTAGTTAGTATAAATTTCCCCTCTTTTAGTTTAAAACGATTGCTCCTTGTCCTATCACAACAGACCTTGCTAAAAACTTTGTCCCCACCTTTCTTACAAGCCCCCTTTAAGTACTGAAAGGCTGCAACAAGGTCTCCCCACAGCCTACTCTTCTCCAGGCTGAACAATTCCAGCTTTCTCAGCCTTTCCTCATAGGAGACGTGTTCCAGCCCTCTGGTCATTTTTGTGGCTCTCCTCTGGACCTGCTCCAACAGGTCCATGTCCTTCTTGTGCTGAGGGCTCCAGAGCTGGACACAGGACTCCAGGTGGGAGAGTGAATAGAGCAGAGTAGAGCGGCAGAATCCCCTCCCTCACCCTGCTGGCCATGCTGCTTTTGGTGCAGCCCAGGATATGGTTGGCCTTCTGGGCTGCGAGCGCAGATTGGTGGCTCATGTCCAGCTTTTCATCCACGAGTACCCCCAAGTCCTTCTCATCAGGGCTGCTCTCAATCCCTTCATCCCCCAGCCTGTATTGATACTGGCAGTTGTTCCGATCCAGGTGTAGGACACTGTACTTGGCCTTGTTGAACCTCACAAGGGTCCCTCTGGGTGGCATCTTGTCCCTCAAGTGTGTTGACCGCACCACTGAATTACGGATGGTGTCTTTGATTATAAAAGACCAACTCGTGAGGAGTCACATGGCAGCTGCCTCCAAATGGGAGGCGAACATCCATCTTTCATTCTTTCTCCAGGAAGAGCGTTGCTTTCATTTTGCTTTTCACACAGCAGCAAAGTGAGTGAGAGGTTATTTTCCTCTCTGATTTTTTTTCTAGCTTGTCTGAATAAATACCTCTGCAGATACACTGAGTATTGGGTCTCCCATCTCTAGAGCAGGATTTAGTGGCTGCTAGTGGAAAATGTATTTAACCACATATGAACAGCAACTGAAATCAGGTCCCCTGCCTCCCAAATGCCAGGGACCGTGAGATTAGCTGTGGGAGATCAACTGCAAGATGCTGAACCCAGAGAGTGCCAAAAAGAGCTCCATCTGGGAAGCTGGCATATTTCTAAGAGTGAAAGTTAAAGCATCCTGATCTTTGAAGAGACTTTCTGTGCACGGGGGGTGGTCCCTGCAGAGCTGCAATTTGTTCCCTGGAGAACAGCGGAGAGCAAGAAAATGAGGGCTGCGAGGTTAGCATAGAGAAGGACTGCTGTGTGCCGTCATCTCTGAGTGGAGGGAAACAACTTAATTCTGTAGACAGAGCTTTTATTCTGGGAACAAGGAGATTTTGATTAGGATTGTGTGAAAAAATCTGCTTCTGAACGTGGGCTTGGGTTTTGTAGCCCCAGGAGGCTCTTATTTTGGGGCTTGCTCTGAGCTTTTTCTTTCTTGACTCCATTTAACCTCTCAATCCTTCCACATTCCTTTTCCCTCCATTACTAACGAAAGGAGAGATTGCTTTCTTGCTTATAGCATCCCTGGGATGCTGCCGTCCTCAGGTGAAAGCCTCTGGTAAACTGAGAGAGTCCCGTGCATGTGTGCGACAGAGCGAGCGGGCAGCCTGGCTCCCCTGACAGAGAGTGGCAGTTTACGCCGAAGCTGAGCTCTGGGCAAACATGGGCCAAGCCACAAGGCCTGCCCATTTCAGCAGCAGTCTGCTCTCTCTTCCCCCTACCACTTCTTTGTATCCTGCTCAATGGAGTTAATTTTCCTCAACGTTGCTTCCACATTGCTGCTCAGAAAAACCCTAGTGCAATTAGCTCATTCTTCCATGCAAATGTAGGGTAGATCAGTGAGGTTCAGTTTTATGCGAGACCCTGTAAGCCCATTTGCTCTTCCTAAATGATTCACACATGGGAAGGTGTTGGAAATCCCCTGGCATTGATGGCTATCCTTGCAGAACATAAGAACTTGGACAAAGGAAGTTACAGACCATCCCTCCATATTACCTGTTTGGGGGAGGAGTGAGGAAGGGTCTAGACTGCTGTAGATAGGAAACTGAAAAGGATGGCATCAGGGCTGCCAAAATTACTCTCATGGCCTTGTTGTCATCATTTTCTCCAGGAAAGGAGAGGGCTGTGAGGGGGCTGAGGAGTGAAGGCATTCCCAAACAGCCTCTCAATGGCACTTGCCAAGTTGTATCTCAAAATAAATCAGTGGGTGAAATTCTCATCTGAACATGGAGAAGATGCATACTCAGGGCATGCATATTCACCCATGATCCCAAGAGTAAGAACTTTGTACAGACAGAGACACCCTGTATAAAATAGAGTGTTTCTGAGTCTGTAAAAATCATTTATATGGCTCCAGCTTTTAAGGAAGGTAAATACCTATATGATCGTTTTGTACAGCCTCATATTCTGCTGCTATAGCTTTGCAGGAGAACAGGCAAGATTTTGTTGTAGGCAAGAGGCTTGGTTCACTCAAAGAGCGGGGGGAGGAATACCTCACTTCGGAAGTGGAAAGGGAGACATGGTGAAAGGGTCTGAGAAGTTGCCTCTTGCAGCTCTTAGCTGGTAGTAGAAGAGTGAAATTTCCCCTCCTGCTGGGTCACCAGGGAGAAAGTCCACTGCAAGCAGGAGCTGGAGCACTCTTACTTTCAAACTCTTGTTTATGGGAAAAAAGGAAGCACACCTTATATATATATACGTGTGTGTGTGTGTGTGTGTATATGTATAAATTAAAGCCATCAACTGATATTTAGTATAATGGAAATCTTAACAGACTAAGTCAAGAATCATTATTAAATAATCTAATAATTACAGAGAAACAAAGAACAATAATGCAAGTAGTGTGCTTATATACAGAAAAAATCAAAATAATAGCAATAATGCAATTAAAATTGTAACATACACTTCTTAACTCACTCCTCTTCTGCGTCTCTGGGTCCTAAGGTTAGTGGCTTCATGTTGGTGGTGCTGGGACATTACAGTGAGTTGTCAGCACCTGGAATCCTTCATAGGGAGGAATATGATGTTCATGTCGATGTTTTTTTCTTCCTCTATTGTTTCCTTTCTTTTCTTTTTTTTTTCCTGTCTTCCTTGTTCCACTTAGGGTCACACATATCTGTTTGCTGTTTCCTTTCTTTTCTTTTTTTTTTCCTCTCTTCCTTGTTCCACTTAGGGTCACACATATCTGTTTGCTGTTTATACCTTTCTCTTTCCTCACTGGTCTGCAGCTCCAGGTTACATCTGAATTTACAATATACTGTGCCATTTACAAATCAAGTGCTATTTCCTTCCTCTCTTTGCTCGCCCTAAAATCAGTTTTGTCGAACTCTAGGTTTTTTTGGTTTTTTTTTTTTTTTGTAAACTGACCTTTAGCGAGTTGGCTGGGGAACATGTTCCCATTTGCCAGCTCTGCTATGGAGCCTGGCATGTTCAGCAGAGGGTACAGCTGGTGGTGGTAGTGGTTATAAATGGGGGGATTCTAAGGAATTTTGTCAAAACCTCAATTATTTGCAAGTAATCTGGAAAAAATTAATTACTGTGTTAATCAGAGCACAGTGAAACATGTGAAGAGCTGTAGGACGAATCAGGAAGGCTGAAGACATAAAATAAAATGCCATCACCATTAGAAAACAGAGCAATTCAGATCTCAGAGAATCTAGATAAATCTTACCTTTTGTATCACTGTACCATTTCCTGGAGCAGATGATAATCGAGGCTAACAATTGTAGCAGTTGAGGCAGCATTGCTTCTCTATGCTTAAATGCTTTTTCAGATGGAGTAATACTAGGGCTGGTATATCTCCAATTTTTCCTTTTTTTAACATGACAAAGCATAATTATAGGCATAAAAAGAAAACAAGAGGAAAGGACTACAATTATTATCAATGAACAATTCAAGCTAGAAGACATTATTTACTGCTAGGTCAACGCTTACCAAGAACTACTAGAATAAATGAGGGAAAAGCCTGTTATTTTTTGTGTTCTTAAGAACCATGCCTCTCCAGGACTGATTAAGGCTGAAAGTCCTCCAGTAAACTGTGGAGCTAATTGCATGGTGTTGTGGTAAGTGCTATTGCTGGGAGATTTGCTGTGCTACAATGCCAGAAAGCCACTAGCAGATGAGAAAGTTCAAGGGCTGGCTTGAAACCAACTTTGTCAGCAGTTGACCTGGAGCAGCGTGAGGCTCAGCGTTGCCTACGTTATTCTGTCAAGCTCCATATTGCTACAGCTAGTTTCTGCGACCCACCCAGATCAGCTAGCTTAGAGCTGAAACTAAATGGATAGCAGTAGTTTGCCTTTGTTAACTATGTTTTTATGACTCCACCCAATGGCTTGAAAAGTTTCTAAGTGAAAATTGCTTTGTGACTTGTAGAATCTCTTTTCTTATGTGTCCCTTTCCTTTTACTTGAAAATTATTCATTGTCTTTCTATATTTCCCTCTCCAGGAAATTACTGAGGTGTCAAGCAAAGCAGGCAGAATTCACTTACCCTTGGGGCTGAAGGTTTCTTGTGGAAGGGTCAGTTCCGTTCAAGCCACCTTGTGCACGTAGTGGGCAGGAGTACCTCGCATTGCACAGAAATCTCCTGCATGAATGTGGAGGAGGTGAGGGTGGAGAGGCAGCAGTCTTTCTCTTTCATTCTTGTTACAATGAGGATTTTTAACAATCAATCAGCAGTTGAAAGACTGCTGATTTGGGATGGTTGAGCTCATGCTCATCTGCTGCAAGGAATGCTTGCTTAGTTGGTGAGTGGCCTTGTGGCAAGTAGAGACTTCAGCAATTATCTAAACATCCAGAGATGTGAATCACTGTTATCAGAAAGAAAATCAGAAACTAGCTGTAGACTGTGTTTTCTGTTCTGGCTGCAAAGTCCAGAGATATGCAAGGTCTAATTCTTCCACTTCTAGTCCTTGCAGGCAGTAAAATCTGATCAGTTAGTACAATGCCATTCAGTGAAAAAAGGATGGGAGCAAACCTGGAATTTCTAGTCAGATGTGACCTCATTCCTCTTTTCCCAGTCCAGGTTGTCATAGACCTCCTGGTTTGAAGGCATAAGGTAGAAGTTCTGTCTCATTCCTGAGAACTCTGCTAGGGAATGCCCAGGAGACATAAAGCAGCTATATGAAGCATATCCACATAAGATTTATATCAGAAGTATAAGGTTGAAATGGGTATTGCTTTTGGCTGAAATGTAACTACTAAAACAGTATTTTTTTATTTTTAATGAGACCTGCAATGGAGACTGGGCTAGCCTAAAGCATCTGTCTCTATGCTCCTGTCTTTGGAAGAGGGAAAAAGTCATGTTAGAACTGTTAGTGTAAAGTTTGTATTTGAAGGGGAGAATCTACATTTTCTATGCTGCTGAAAATCGCCCCTGGAAGAAAAAAAAACCAACATTAAAAAAAAAAAGCAGAGAAATGAAATCAAAACTACAGAGTCCCAGGAAATGAGGAGCTGCTGTCGCTCAAACATTATTAAAACCACCCATCTTAATTCCCTGAATTCTAGTCATCACTCAGCATTTCACTTGCAGCTAAGAAGAGATCAGAGATATGACACTCGTATATTACTTCCCACCAGGCACTATGTGTAAGTAAAAGCATCAGCTTCCCTTTGCTCTTCTGAGTGGATTGCAGTCAGTGGGAGTTTTGCTTTAAGCACAGCCTGCCTGCGAAAGGGCAACTTTCACTGAAGAACTTTCCCTTTCTTGTATTTTTCTTTTAAATATAGTGGAAACTTCCCACTTTGAGGTAGATAACATTACACAAAGAACCTAAAGAAACAGTTAGCACTGAGAAACTGAAAATGTTACCTATTATTTGATCAATATTTCCTACTGCTGCCATCAAATTGGACTGCCAGGGATCCAGGGATTTCTAAGAGACATGTCAAGACCCTGAAATGCTTTTCATTCTCTTAAATGGAGAGATAGAAAAGGGGCCTCCTTCATTCTTTGTGGGATTGGTTGTCACATTCACACTGGAGGGAGAAGTAGGAACTATAGCTACTATTTTCTAATTGCTTCTACCTAAAATGTCTATCTAAATGGTTGGGTGACAGGAGGGACCTCCTTGAGGAGTTCTCAAGAGGAATTCCAACGGATAGGCTGGTGCTGATGGAACTGTTGGGAATGGGATCCTGCCACTGGCAAAGCACTGGGAAGGAAGGTCTGGCACTGCAGAGGCCAAGCAGCCGGCTCCCTCCCGGCGGCAAGCGAAGGGCAGGGTGACACCCACCTGTGTCTGTGGCTTCGAGTGCCCACCAAGGACAGGTAACCGCAGAGAGGATGAGTTCTTCTCTGAAAGGGTGTGGAGGACCTGGAAGGACACTGCTGCCACCTGCTGCGCCATGTTGCTTTTAGACAAGCAAACCCAAGCCCTGAACAACGCTGCTGCCCAGAGCTCCTGTTTTCCCGTTGGATTCGCCTGCGAGGGTTAGAAAACGATGAGTTCCCCTCCAGGTTCTAGAGTCATCTCGCGGCGGCGATCCCACGTGCTCTGCTTACCATCCAGAAGTATTTCACAAGGTATGGTGAAGAGCACAGAACCCGTCCAGCCCAAGGGAGCGCAGCGAAATGGCTTCCTACACGCTGCTCGTGGTTGGCAACGTCACCGGGCACCTGCAGCCTTGACCTCCACTGCTGGACTTCGCCTGCGGTCTGGAGCACGTGGCTGAGAAGCTAAGGATGGAGATCTGTGTTAGGGATCCTACACCCTATGGCCTGACCCCCAAACAGAATTAAATGTTTAACTTGCTTGTCTTTTGATTATTTTTAAATCCAAAGCTATTGAATATTTCCCCAGTTTCATTTTTCAGAATTATGGCTCCACGAAAAAGCTTTTCACTCCTCTGTAGAAGGCAGTTCGTTTAAAAGTGTTCCAGTTGCATGTGCAAAACTGAAATCCCACTTTCAAACCAACTCTCTGTAAGATTGCTTCTAGTCTGAAAAGTGATTGAAAAAGTGGCATCTTTTTTGCTCAGGTGACCACTTTTCCACGATTTCTTGAGACCAGAGGGTTATTGAAGTACTCCAAGCTCCTCTGCCCACCGTATTTAAACAATGTGGCACAAGCAAAGCGAAACAAAGCTGAGAATAGCTACTCAGCACTGCAGATCATTAACACTCTTCTCTAGATGACTCAACTGCATCTCTGAAGAAGTGAAAACACAATGGAGTTAAAGAACATTTTGCAGGGACTTGTGCTGTGACAGGTTCTCGGTGGTTTGGTCTGTGATTCAGATTACAGGTGTGCACCTTTTACTGTTGACCGCTTGTGAAGAATGGAGTAAATGTAAAGAATGTGAAGAATGGAGTGCGTGCAATAGTGTACTTGGTGTACCTGCACACTTGATGGTAACTGCTGAAGAGAAATTGATGTAAAATTTAATTGCGATTGATGTAAGATTTATTGCGGCCTGCAGTGGAAGGCAACAACCGTCAGACGGTAGAGTCTGAGGACTGTCTCAGAGCTTGGCACTCTGAAGAATGCTGACCATTAGTACTGTAATTATGTTAATCTTATAATTCAGGCGTGTAACAAAGGGTGATTACAATGTACAGGAATAATTGTTCTGCCAGTAACATGAACACCGCTTGAATAACTTATTGGTGACATGAAGCTGTACACTTCAGAAAATAAACATACAGAAGCCATACGTCTTGGCATTGATCTGGATAACAGGAACGCTAACATACAGTTGGCTAGGTCGCTGTATCTGAAGCACAGCAGACATCCGATTTCGCTGCAATGCCATAACATTCCCAGTAAGCACATACAAGACACCTGGACCCCACCGCTTCAAACCTCCCAAGGAATAAACACAGAAGTATCTTCACAGAAGCTCTGTCCCAGCACAGGCTCGCATGGAAGCTAGACGCCTGTGATAGCTCTCCTCTCTTGCTAAAACACGTGTGTAAGGAACAGCAGCAGATGCAGAGAAGTTTTCTTAACTGTGAAATAGCATATAACTGCTAGCAAACCTTGCGTCTTCCATCCCAGTCCCTAAGTTTCAAGAATGAGGCAAAGTTCAGGATGTGTTCACGTGCATTTACTATTAAATGTGTAAAATATCAACCTACACAACTTGCAGGATGAACAAGCAAAAAGAACAAAAGAATGACTTAGATGTGGAAAAACATTGAAACAGCTGTTTAAGTGCTCAACTTGTAACCACTTCATCAGTAAGCAAAGTGGTAAGGAGCAACCATGGCAAGTCTGCCACAGTCGAATTGAGTCAAACTAATTTAACCGTTTTCTTTGGCAGCGTCCCTGGGCTAGGAAGAAGTTCACAAACCAGTAGCAGGAAACGTAATGGGAGACACCAAACCAGAAAGCTGCTGGGGACACAGCAGTGACTACAAGTAGGTAGTGGCAACTGCGACAAGGGTAGAGATTTGGAGCACTGCTCAGAGGGCTTCAAGCAGGTAACATGGAAAGAACGAACAGACTGAATCTCTGTCTGGTGGCAGCCACTCTGTCAGGTCACCACTGCTGGTCTTCTCCCGCCCAAAGTCTAGAGTGTGAGATGCTCGTAAGCAGCAGCATAGCGTGCTGTGATCCATTTGAATCACAGCACGTTAAGAAAGTTGCTGCTAAACAAATGCTTTAATGTTCAAAGAAATGTAAAGAAAGATTAAAATACACCAGGAAGGTTCAGTCTACGAATGAGAGAGTAGATGAGGACAGTCTTCAGATACATGATAGACTGACATAAAAAGAATGGCGATGAGTTATTCTCCAGGTCATTGGCTTGGCCCTTTTAGGCTAATACAGTATGTTTGAGGACTAACTAGAATAACAATGAAATGCTGCAGGAAGCAACTAAGCTGTGGAATCTGCCATGTGGGAGGCTTCTGAACAACAGGGGGACAAACACTGGTGAAGAGATATCCAGACATACTTCACGTGCTTCAGAAAAAGGGAAATTGAATAAATGGCTTCTACACTTTCCTTACAATCGTGTGTTTGATTCTACAGTTAGTATGAATAACACTTCAGCTTGCATGAAGTCACAACATTTTTTAAAGTTAAACTTACAGGAAGAAAAAATAATTAAAATCAACCAGATAGATTTGCAGCTTAAATATGGTAAAATAATTCAAATAACTTGATATTTACGTGTCAACATTGCTATCCCATGTTGTCAACCACCAAAATCTTCTTCACTTTGAGGGTGATGGAGCCCTGGAACAGGCTGCCCAGGGAGGTTGTGGAGTCTCCTTCTCTGGAGATATTCACGACCCCCCTGGACAAGGTCCTGTGCAGCCTGCTGTAGGAGACCCTGCTTTGGCAGGGGGGTTGGACTAGATGACCCACAGAGGTCCCTTCCAACCGCGACCATTCTGTGATTCTGTGAAAACCAGCAGAAGAAATTTAACTGCTATTTCCATACTTTTTCTGAAGAGAAAGCGGTTACTAATAAACTAACAGCAAAATAATTTGCTTTATTGCTAGTGATTTTACATTACAATTTAGACTAAGGTCTATTTGTATATTAGTCTTTAAAGGGAACCAAAAGAAAACACATACTAAAACCAAATAAACAAACAAAACCAAAACACTAGAATTACTAATGACAGTATATAATAATTCTCAAAAATTCTAGTATTTTATAACTGACTTCCTGAACATTGTAATTCCAAACCAAAGTATTTTATTTCCACTTGTCATCAAAATACCTATGTGTTTTCAGATTAGAGTGAAACCTCACAGAGGAACAAAAGGTTAAACACTGCATATGACTTATTTTACAATTAGTGTTCAGATGCTTATTGGGTTCTGGAGGCAATTTGCTAGAGTCATAGATATAAAAATATAGAATCATCTTTATTAATAAGGTATGTATTTGCTCGGATCAGGTTTCTTGGGACACAGTCTTCTATTTGGATTTCAGCCTGGCCAGCCACCTTATCTGTTCTTCTTCTTGTCAGAGTAGTTTAGCTGCTATCTGTTAAATGTTATAGAATCATCTTTATTAATGAGGTATGCATTTGTTCAGATCAGGTTTCTTGGGATACAGCCTTCTATTTGGATTTCAGCTGGCCAGCCACCGTATCTGTTCTTCTTCTTGTCAGAGTGGTTTATCTGTTAAAAAAAAAACCCAAAACAAACAAAAAAACCCAGTCACAACAATATTTGGTTCATTGTTTACAAACTAGTTTGTCAACCCTCACACAACAGAAGGGGGTAATGGGCTAGGACTGGGAAGCTAAGCAGCACGTTGCACATTTTGCTCAATGTAATTGGTGAAGATTCCACCATTTTCTCTCTTACACAGAATGGCTGCCATAAAATACACTAAATTGAATACCTTTTTGCTGCAGAAGCTCTGTAGTGTGAAGAAGATTGCAACAATATTCCGGGAAAAAAAACAACTATGGAAGTGTCACATGCCTTTGGAGGGAGTCAGTATCACCACGGGAACTGACCTCCGGATTGGGTTTTCTCATTTCTGTCTGCCTCTCTGTTATAAAGATGAGCACTACTGGGCTTATAGAAAACGAATACAGCAAGGTCACAGATCCAAACAGAAATCTGACATAAAAATGGTATCTTTAGTCCTCCTGAAGCCTCGGGGCAAATTACTCAGGAAAGTTTTGTGATGCAAGCATTGCTGTATGTGCACGACCAACTTGAGTGAGACAGCCCAATTTCATATAAAAACAGTCTTTATTTTTGTGCAGTCCTTGGAATTCATCCTGCCAGAAGAAAATGTAAGTCTCTGTACAGCGTGTCAGGTTGGACATTTCAAAACCGAGACTCTCTAGCATCGCTGGTCACCTCTGAAATCTGTCTACAGATGATTTAGTGCTGGTGTGGTAGAAGTCAGCACTGTACATGGCCCAGGTCCAAAGCAAAGAATTAGAGTAACTTGCTTTGTATGACTCAGGATTACCAAACAGACTACAGTTATTACAGCAAACCCACAAAATCTGCACCTGAAGGTTATACCTGATACACAGACAAACAGAAAGTGAAAACAAAATGAAGCTGACCTTTTCTTTTTGCATTGTGTCTGGCAGCTTGAAGCCTTTGGCAGCTATAAAAGCCCAGCTTGACCTGAACTTGATATTCTGTATTTCTTTACTTCCCAGCTCTTCTACTAATTTTTTGGTGTCATTCTTCAACCTAGGAAAATTCAGTGAAAAAAAGCATTAAAAATTCAGGACTTGAAAAGTGCTGAAAAAGAACACAGCTGATTCATGCTTTACATTAGTAGGTCAGCTGAAGCAACCATGTGAAGTTTAAAAAGTTCTGAGAGCTGTCTTAGTAGCATGCCATTAAACTCACAGAGCAAAATGCTTTTTCTTCCTCCTCTCTACATTCCTGTTGTTAATACAACCTGTTTATAACAGCATATCAGGAAGAAAAATGTATCTAAAGTACTATTTGATGTTTCAGCCCTTCTTAAATAAGGACAATGGCATCAAATGTTTATCAATCAAATGATTAAGTCTTTCCCTTTGTAATTACCACATCAGGAATTCAAATAAAAAAACCCCCTAATATTTGAAAGCACTTGAAGAATCGGGTTAAGATGTAAGGAGGAATGCAAACTAGATACTTTATAATTGGAGGTGTGGGTACCTTCTTAATGGAAGATTGTGACCCAGAGGTAACAGCAGTGCCCTTCATGAGGACACTCAGTGCTTTTAAACAAATGTAACACTATCTGTCCTTCTTTCGAAGCACCAACATACACCATCCCGGGCAAGCACTGAATGGACATGGAATCAAAGCCTTTTAGGTAGGCAATGAGAGAACAACCCTGGCTATAGAGGGGAATTTACCATTCCTTTACACCATTACGCAGTAGTGATTTTCAAGCTATTCATTGCTCTGTTCCTCAGCCTGTCACGAATAACTTGCTTACCGGGTGCTTCCATCATCATGAGTCACCATCAAAAGGAGGGACCGTTCTGGTGCATTTTTAATGAAAGTCATCATCTCTCCCGAGTGGTCTGTTGAATCAATTACACAACTGATTATCCATTACACACATACCACGTTCCACCTACTTCTTGGTGCAGAAAGCTGCTAGCTCTCCCTGAAGGCTAGGAGAGCATGGGTTGATCTGCGTTTCCCAGTAGTAAACAAAGATACTTCCAAACTTCTAAAAAAGCCATTTACACCAAGAGAAGTATCTAGATGGTTTCTTATGTTTACCTCACATAATATTGTACATGCAAGCAAGGCATGCAACAGCCCGGGAGAAGTCATTGATATTCTGTGAGCTTCCAACTACCATGCTAACTGCAGAGCTGAGTTACACACCCCACTGTACACCCACTTTCAGTAAGTGGCAGCCTATTTGCAGCACTAAGCTATTTATTAGTTTTGCAGTTGCTAAACATACACAAGACACTTGTTTTCCATACACACACAAAAAAAAAAGGCAACAGAAGCCCTGGAGACATTACAGTGTAGGTACTGTATATAAAATTGTAGCCTCATGATTGGCCTCAGTGTGATTTCTATTCATACATGTGAGGTCACAACCATTCTTAAGTGGTCATAGAACCAGCTTCCAGTGCCTTATAGCATTCTATTTCTCCTTACCAATAGGTAAGGAAACTGTTGCCATTCAAAGTTTGGAAAATGTGTTAAAAGCTATTCTTAAAGCAGACCATCTTTCTAGCTGCGTGAAGGCATGTTAAGAGATAGACTAGCATATTTCCTATGATGATTTTGCAACTAAAATAGAACAAAATATGCCAGGAAAATGAATTTTCCTGAGTGAAGTATCTGGGTGTGGTACCTGGTTAAGTGGTACTCCTACCAGACTGAAATAATGGAGAATAAAAGACAACTAAAAAATGACAATTTGACAATTAAAAAAAAAAAGATAACAAGACAATAAAAAAAGCGCAATTAACTATACCCACCAACAGGAGAAATTCAGCTTTTCAGGCAAAATTTGTCATCAGATGTGACCAGAGCATATTTTATGAAAACAACAACTGTTTGTTTCTAGCTAATCCCCTTCGATAATACAGTCATGGCCATTTGAAAGAGCAGGATAATTATATAAAGACAAGTCCTTTCTTGACGCTGAAACACGAAGAAAAGCTCTGTCGAACTCTTTTTCTTACCTCCTTCCCACATGTCAAAATATTTTGCCGATGTAACTTTTCCTGTTTCATCTGTAATTAAAAAAATAGTTGTGAACATATAAGCAAAAATTTTTAGATTCAATCAGCATATACAGCATTTTCAGCTAAAGCTCGGCATCTCTAATTTTGTGTATCACTGTGCTTCTGAGTTTTCTTTTGTTTAAGTTTTTAAATTTGAAGGAATATAGAACAACATAAATTTAAGATTTGGGGAGAATATTTTGTTTCATGTAGTCTCTGAATCATCAGATGTGACTAAAACTTATTTAATACTTTTTATTTTAAAGAAGGAATTCAATTTACTTTGTACTTCCATGTTACTATATATACATATACTATACTAGGTCACAACCATAAATAGGAAAATTGATTAAGCCTAAGACTATTTGAATGAGCTTCATACTACTCTGCACAGTGTTTCAGATGGGCAAGCTTTCATACCATTTGAATCTCAGTGGACAGAAACTCAACACTCATCACTACCATATCAGAAAATGGGCATGCAAACAATTATTCATTCCAAAACATTTTGGTCAATTCTAATCATTAATTATGCTGCTCTTTGGATGGCTATCTTTATTTAAACAAGACATGTACAATTGGAAAATCTTTTCAAATTTCTAAATCCATGCAAACTGAGTTAATTGATTTTCATTATGCAAGACCCACATCCCTGCTACATGAGAGGGTCTTTTCCATTTAGAGTGCATCTGTTCATTTCTAGTGAGAAGATGCAGCAGTTCCTGATTACTTTCTGGCTTATCTTTGATCATCATCACACTGATGAGGGGAAAAGGTGGCAAAAAAAGGTCAGTGGTAAAACAGCATTCTAGAGCTGGGTTTCTTCTGAGCAGAGATCACAAAATTTGTCGAGATAATGGACAGATTTACCTGCAGATGGAGATGCAAATGTAGCTAAAATGACTATATGTGTGATGCAGGAAATGGTTGTTTAAAAACGTGTAAGATTTGACACATCACTTCTTTTTCCTCACTAATGTCAGATGCAAAAACAAAGCTAGTTCCCTACTCCTATTTGCTGTAATCTTACTTATGCATTCAGGATGTGTATTTGCCCTCTTACTCTACAGCTCTATGCTGAAAACTTATTTTTAACTGTTTATCTATTATAACCAGTAAAGTTTTTTTGATTACTTACTGGGGGAAAAAAAAAAAAGCAGTAGTTAACTGAGAAAAAAACCTTTTGGAATAGATTCTTGTCTATGGTAATTTAACTCAGTGACTTCAATAAAATCATGAAAGTTTAGAGAAGGTCAAGATCTTGCTTACCAATACTGAGACAAAAAAATCTGGAACAGAAGTGTTCTGTGATCAAAACCAACTTGGCCATGCATCTGGATCCCTTTTCTCCCCCCCCGTCCCCCTGACATTTAGGCATTCATTTCTCTCGGGATCCATTATTGAATACACTGCACTTCATCACCACTCCCATTCATCTAAATTAAAATGGTGCCTCCAGATCTGGAATAAACTGCACCTTCTGCTTTCCAATAGCTCCTAAGATAAGCAAAGACATATACTGACAGTTTAACATTAATCAGGCTTTGAGTTTGTCTTTCTGTCTGCTGACCAAGTCTGGAAAAAGAATTTGTACCTTGGGACAGAACTGCAGTTCTCAGTTACTGCTTGCCCCTTATCAGTGGAGCAGTAGATGTATCAAGGGCTGAACCAGAAAGCTGAGTCTTACTGCTGGAGATCATGGATATTTTTTGCTACTTTACATAAGAAGCAGTTCTTTTATCTAAGAAAACACACATATATCTCTTCTATGCACACATTTTCTATGTTCCTATACTGATTATGAACACGTTTCTTTTGTTTGTGTAGAAGACTATTTCTCTCAAACACATTTGTTTTTCTTACATTTGACATGAACCAAGTTTGCAATTTTTTCCTTTGTCTTTCCTTCCATGCTAGCTAGTAAAAAGCTCCCCAAATACCACCCCCCCCCAAGAACCTTTGTAAATTATTGCAGTACAAATGTAAGTCTCTCTCTAACTTTATTTCTCTTACTTACAATTCACAATGGCAATGTTTATACCTCTTCCAACATTACCCTTCTCTTCGCTTATAAGCCTGGAATCGAAATAAATACAGTTATCAGTAGAACGCATCTGTCCACAAGCTCTGAACCAAAGTTATATTTACCAATGCTAAGTCACTTTCTGATGTTCATGTTTTCTTCAGGTATTTAATTCAAGACTTTGTAGGAAACAAGCGGTATGGCTTAAAAATCTTGCACATTATATCAGTCAGTTTCCTTCAACAACGCACAATGAATCTTTCAAAATGAGTCAGGTCAAGAAAGTACTTTGTACAAATGCAGCCAAAAAGATAAAGTAGAAAAAAAAGAAACAAGACAAAATGTGGTTTTGTGGCAGTATTCTGTGTAGACTATATCTACACAAAAGATCATTGGAAGGTTTTAAAGTCACTCCACCTGACCAGTTTCAAAAGCCATGAAAGAACCTGAGTTTCAGAGGAGTTGACGATTCAACATACCATGAACTATTGGCTAGTCCAAACCATGAAGATTAAAAATCATACTTGAAACTAACATTGAATGCATCTTATGTAGAGGAACAAAGAAAATAACCTGAGATAAAAAAAAAGTGGGGGGGATTGAAAAAAAACCAAACAACAAAACAAGGGGGTGGGAAGGAGAGTTAAATACGGTCAGATACATTCTGAGGTTTATCACCAGAACAGGAGCCCCCTGGTAAGAGCTTACTCACTGCTAGAGAACCAAAATGAAACATCCTTTCTCACACTACAAAGCACTTGCTTAGATTTAGAGTTCAGCTGATACTCACAGCTCATCCTCGAAACAAATTTTAGCCAGCTTTTCTTTGCCACCACCACTAAGAATCCGATAGGCGTAGCTCCCAGGTAGGCAGGGAGACCAGTGATCACACTTCTGCCTTTTTGGGACTGGGGCTACAACAACAAAGATGAAAAATGTTTTCTTGGATGCTGCATAAACAATTTCTACATGGAAAGAATCACTTAATGTCAACATGCTAAGCTCAACCATATATATATACAGAAGCCAATCCTGCCAGTTTTCCAGTATCATGGCAACATTATCACAGATTTGCCTGGGCTTTAAATTATCATTGACTTTCAAACAGCTGCTGGGACCAAGAGCAAGCTTATGTAGGCAAAAATGCCCTGTATAGTATGATCTGATTTGAATCTAGAGTAATTATTTTGTGCAGTTTTGTATAATAGCAAACAAGGGCTAGAGGGATAAAGGTTTCCTACCAATAGCTTGAAGCTAATAGTTATCATTCTCATTTTAAGCCTTTTTCACATGATAACATAGTCATAGACTGAGAAGAATGTACATATGAAGCCACTCAGTCAGATTAGAGGGGAAAAAATAATTACAATTTAATCACAAAGTTTGGTTAGTGATTCAACATTTACAATGACTGTAAAATAACATATGATAGAACCAAAGCTGTAGCTTTGTGCTTATATGTCAGCAAACAAACAAGGTGTTCTTACATTACTATTCAATTAATTGTATTTGCATACTGGCAAATATAGGCTGATGTGCTTTCTTCAAAGATAGTATCTAAGAAATGGTTCAGACTTGCACTAATTCATTAATTTTACGCACGCAACTTTGTTCTTACGCTAGCACGTACCAAATAATTTATTAGCTAACAAACCGTTTGTCATTTACCATGTAAATACACAACATTAAATATTGTATAAGGAAAAAAAAAGAAATACAACTACATACCCCTCAACACTGGTTTCTTTCCAATGTCTTGAAGATTAGCAATAGAAGTTGTTATTGTCTCTTCGGATATAAGAGCAGCGACGAAGTATCCCAAGTACCAAGCAGCCAACGGTGTTATCAGGAGCCCGGCCAATTTCACAAGGTCTGCGCAGGGAAAAAAAAAAAAAGAAAAGAAAACCACAGAAACATTAAGATGTTTTCACAGCAACACACAAAGCCTTGAATTTTCTCTGACATTGCTACACAAACTGGCTATTTTATTTCTGATATACTGTGTTAACCACAGTATTCAGAGATGCAGTAATAGAGTGTTTGTCCCACTCCCAGCTCTGACAACCCCTTTCTTTTCTAAAACTTTTATCTTCAAACAGAACCCCTCCCCAAGACTCCCCTCGATCCACACCCATAATACCATGAAGAAACATGAAGTTCAACTTTACCCTAAATTTTGACTCTAAAAAGTAAGTATCAAATACTACACATGACTATCCAGGTAGTATGCAGTTACTGGTGATTTTCTGTGATAAGCACACACTACAGGAACAGTTTAAAACACTGACCATACAGAAAACTCCCTCCCTCCACCCTTTTAACACACTGAGTAGAAATAACTGAAGAAAGCCCAAATAATCTCATTCACACAATGAGTTCTGACAGCATTCAAACACGACAAGAGTGACTGTTTCACCTTCTCTCAGTTATATCACAATTTCTATGGCCTGTATTAGCAGCACATCTACACACTACAAAAACAACAGGATTCACAATTTTCCTGACTATGAAGAAATACAAATAAATTCCATATTGGATATCTCCTCTTCCTTATCATCAGAAATGCAAACATGCATTCTTGATCTAGAAGAAATGCACCACCTAATTTATGATGTTAAAAAAGGAAATGTCACACTGCAGTTGTGATGTTTTGATGTCACGAGATACTTCCTGTTCTGCAAAGAAGCATGTCCTTGAATATGACAGTCCATTCAGGTGAAAAAGCAAAATTTTTTGTTTCATAGTCCTGAAAATCAAGTTCAACAGAACCAACGTCCAAAAATATCCAATATGCTCACTTTGCCAAGCTGCTAGGAAATACTGTGTATTATCTAGCCTAAATCTTCCTTGCAACAGTTCACACTCAAGAAGATATTCCTTTCCTTCTTGGAACTGCCTTCTATAAATGTTAAGATTTCTGCCCTACCCCTTCTCTAGAATAAGGCCAAATAGTTCACTTGCTCTCATCAAGTCCTGTTTTGCAGGCCCTACTGCTCTCCCGTGAATTCTGCCCAATTGCCCTGCGTCTTTTACGGCAGAACAGACACAGTAGTCCTACACCCACATTCTGGAGGCTCTACTTCTGGTTAGTCATGCCAGAAGGAAGTTCGACTTTTTTTTCTTAAGAGCAGTTTTTATTGACTCAGGTTCCATCTATAACCCACCACAAGGAGGAGATTTTTTTTTCCTGTAAAGATTTTACCTCTCTAGCTATTGCCTGTCCCATATTTGTGCATGTGGTTATTCCTGCATTCTACCTAGCTTTAAAAACAAAAAGCATAACAAAACACTTCAGAAAACACAGACTGGTAAAGCTAACACTGAATAGTACTATCATCTGAACTCCCCCTTCTCTACAACAGCAACAGAAGGAGCAAGTGGCCCTCTCTGACCCAGTCATCCTTAACAACTGAAGCAGAGCTGTATGCCAGCCCTTGAACCTCAGTGAGGAAGAATGCAGATCACTATGAACATTGAAGGTTCTTCTCTAAATAACCCCAGTTTCCCATTTCCTGCATCGGGGGGGGGG
>Ga0065711_1031865_pt1 | contig 28549 bp, 11 predicted proteins | sample Hoacrofraction12_FD_59098 | JGI IMG/M metagenome (GOLD analysis project Ga0065711, IMG submission 59098) | Hoatzin crop microbial communities from Cojedes, Venezuela - Epithelial fraction 12 v2 (version 2) | ecosystem: Host-associated > Birds > Digestive system > Esophagus > Crop | place... | reverse complement strand
AAAAAAAAAAAAAAAAAAAAGAGAGAGACGAAAAAAAGACTACAATGACTATACAAAAGAAAGAAAGAGAAAAACCCCAGGAATGAACCTTCAAATGTCAACACCATTATATTACAGGCCCAGCTGACTGACTGTAGGTACAACAAATTTAAGAGGAAGCACATGGCACACTCTGTTTCCCTAGGCATAAGCCATTTTCCAGAGCTGCAGCACTATATCCTATATATGGAAGGCATCACACAGCTGATGTAAATTCGCTCTATTTATTTGAATAAAGGTTTCTATTCAAAGCATGATTTGTAAGATTAAACAGGTTTGGCTTCCCTCAGAATTCAGGCAGGGTTTGAGGGGCTGGCATTTCAAGAACTGAATTTGAGCACTTGAAACGAAGAGCTTGTTAAGACACAATAGATTTAAACGCCTATTTTAAGTAAATATTTTACAGGTCCATTCCCTCAGATTATAAATGCACCTTACAAAACAACACAAGTCAAGCCTACCTGTTTAAACAGAGCGTAGAGCTTCAACTTTGTTTCATTCCCAGGATCCTTTCTCAAAAGCTTCAGTTGTTCTTGAGCCTTTTCAAAATCTTTCTGGCTGACTTGCATGGTGGCTGCAGTCATGTGCAGGTGAATTGCAGGAATGCAAACAGCTTGCGCTCGCCTATTAGTAAGGTGAAAAAATAGCCCATTGCTTGGTTTTTATGTAAGACTAGAGGAGAAACAAATATGCTGCTTTTTAAAGACATTTAAAGTAAACGTACAACATTAAATATTTGTACCTGCACTGATCAAAACAACAGCAACAAAAAGCAAGATACTAAAAACTACCAGAAAGTTGCTTTAGAAGTTTGCTTTAGCTGCAACATAACTAATCTTTGGAGAATATGACGTTCTCTCTCTCTCTAGTATGTAAACTGGTAGATTTAATGCTGCGAGACGACAAAGCCACTACGCAGAAAATATACCAGATGATCATATATAGACCACTAAATGGCAGAGTGGTAAATCAGTGTTTTGCTGTTTCTTGAATAAATCAGAGCCCTACAGGTTCTGTCCATGACAAACAACTAAGAAACACCAAACATTTTTATTAATGGTTTAAATCTCTGTATGCAACATTAACAGCTTTATATGTCTATGAATTAAAAAAAGTATGCAGCGTGTCTGTTTTTTGTGATCTCTTCGTGTGCTTCTGTCTAGAAACACTTGAATCCCAAAGCCTGGTTCTCCAATCAGGGCAGCCTAAGTGAAGGCTAATTTCAAAATGTCCTTTGGAAAAGGACAGGCTGTAAAACAGCCTGTAGACACTTGAAAAAAAGAGGTGCTCCAAATATTCTGGGAGAAGCATCCTCCAACAGAAAAAAAAAAAAAAAAGGTATTTCCATTAAAAAAAAACCTCAACCCCACTTCAGACAAACCAACCTAACTCAACCCCATAGTGCTTTGTAAAAGCAGCTTTACTTCAACAGAGTTTGGAATCAAAATCCAAGAAGTATACTCACTTTGGCTTGTTTCAAAAGGGTAAAAGAATGCTGTCTCAGCTTTCTTTGGTTAAACTGCAATATACATTAAGTATTTTTACTATTTTTAAAATGTAGCAGTTTATGTATAAACATTCCTTCTCTATTTTAATTAAAAAAGAACAACCCCCCCCAATTGTCCCCATTCTAAGTTACAGACACAGCTGTCACATTAGAACATCTATATGATAGATATCATAACCAGTCACATTTGAAAAATTAATGATTATCTCAAATGCAGGCTGATAGAATGTTCAATCACTAATTTAATCTGTTAACATTTCAGCTACAGAACCATCATTTAAAAATCATACCTAACATGAAAATTCTGCTTTTTTATACACACCTAATGAGAATTTCAGAGAAATTCCACTGCCTACCTTGAAAACATCCTCATTGCCCTTATTTCTTAAATAAAAATTTATTTTCTGTTGCAACCCTACAAGTTGCAGGAGCGAAGTGTGAAAAATGCCTACCATAAATTAACAAGAGTTGAGGATGGGCAGGGGGCAGAAGGGAACAGCACAGCAGCCAGCCTGAAGGTATGTACGCACATATATTCAAGGTTAAGGGTTTTTGGCATTTAGCAGGTCACAAGTTCTCTTCCTTATTAAGGATGCAAAGTGGACAAGTTAGAAGAGGATGAGAAAACAATTAGGTGAATAAAAACATTTGCCTGGGAAGAAGTGGAATGATCTTTCAGTAAGTCCAGACTCAGAGCTACTTTCCTTTGCTGTTTAGTTATATTCAGTTTTACTTCTTAGCTATAAAAAAGTTTGGGTAAAATACGTCACCTATCCACTTCAAATGCTCCATCTTTCATTCTTCTTTTCCTCCTTACCTACTGCTTTGTAACAGGAGATTGAGCAACTTAGCTGTTTATTAAAGTCTAAAGTTTATAAGAAAAGGCTTCTTTTCTTTAGTTCTTCCTTGCTGCTTGTAGCTCTGTTCTCTGCAGGGTATCTATGATTCACTCCTTCCTCTCTGCCTTCTGGTCTCAGAGGACATTTATTACATCTTAGTTATGATAACCAGTTCTCAACACGCTAAGGCTAAGCTGACTGCTACTATTTCTCTATTAAAATAACAAAGGATGAAAACGCAAAGGAAAAATTAAGTTATTTCACAATTTATTCATCTTGGACAGGACTTCACTCTTCAGAGAGATACACGAATAGCAGCAGCAGAGCTCCTTGACCCTAAGCAGATCACAAAGAGTGAGGAGCAGATGACCTGCCACCTGTCAGCACACACAACAGCACTGCTGTCTCTGGGACCACACAGTGACGCTGTGCCACAACCCCAAAGACTTTCTTGCCCTGCATCTTGCAGGCAACTAGCTCCCACTGCCACAAATTACCTTTGTTGTACTGGCACTCATGGAAGAGTGGTGAGGGTCAAGCTATCTCTCCCAGTTGGGTAAAAAAAAATCCAGCTCCCACCAGAGATAGAAAAGCAAGAGGAGTCACAACTTGGCAGAGCAGCCACAAAGTCCAGGACAAATGCCTGCGCCCTCCTGCAAGATGATTCACTTGGTACTTCGCAAGGTGTACATTCTGAAAAAAGACATAAATTGTGGGCATCACTGCCTGAACCTGAAACATCCAGGCTGACAATCATTTCACATTTATTTCCTTGCCTTGGACATCTCTTTGTTCCCATTCAGTCGTTCTGGGTATCTTGCAAACCCATCCCATTCATCCTACTTGTTCACATAAATGCCTCTTTTCCTGTTCAACATTCAAACATAAGGCTCTTCATTAAGATTTTTAAAGTCAATTACACTAAAAGTAGTTTCTCACTGTTTAGCAAAGCCTGTTAAAGACAGGGCACCTCACTATAGCGTAGCGCTGTCACTTGCATAAGGACTTTTTATAGAGTTTAAAATGCCAACTATTTGTAAAAAGCTGGCTGCTCACTTTCTAACTTTTAGAGCAGTTTAGCAGTTTCCTCAATGAGACTAAACAGAAGCCAAAAGATCTCTTTGTATAGGAAACATCAGACATGCTCAGCAAAAGAAAGGGATGGATATACCTGAACTCCATCTTCCATTTACTTAATAAAGGTTTTCTTTTAAATGTTAGTAGATCCTGGGGAAATAAAGCACAGACAAAAGCAGTTAAAAATCCTATTAGGATTAAAAGCAGCAGGTGGTGCTAGAAACATGTGCGTTTAAAACTCCTGACAGAACTGGAAAATGCTCATTTCACATTACTGTAACTAGCTTTAAAGAGACAAGGAAGAAAAAAGCATAGGAAGTCTCACCAGACAGAAAGGAGCAGTGCATTAAACTGTCAGTCAGATGAATCCTAGAACATATGTTTAATAGAAAATGTGGATATCTTTTGTACATCATGTGTAATACTTCAGACAACACATACGATCTCTCTTCTTTGCCATGATCACTACCTCAAGCTGCTGTCATCTTTTGCGCTGCTCTTTCCACACATTCCTCGTGCAGAACAGTGAGCTGCACGGTCACTGCCCCTTGCCACTTCACACAGATCTGGTACTACAGCATCTTAAAGCGGTGATATTGCTGCTCATGTTCTTTTCATCTTAAGAGAAAATTGAACAAAATAGTGTTTTGCTGCTGCTACTGTAGAAAAAGCTGTATGGGTTGCTTTTTTCAGTTAGGATACAAAGCAATCAATTCCCACAAACCTCCAGGCACAAAGTCTTTGGTTATAATCTAAAACAAGCTTGTGATTCCCCGTCCCTCCAGAGTCCCTCCAAAGAGGAGACAGCACACATCGCCCTGCCCAGCCCACCACCGTTTCTGAGGCACCAGCCAGAGCCTCGACTGTTCCACAAGCTTCAGGAGTCCGAAAGTTCAGCTTCCCTCTTTCAGTAGCACTTCTCTAATTTTGATCCCCCCTCAAGATTACCCTGATTTTTCTCGATGGAGGAAAAAGAAAGGGATCTGGAGAAGAAACAGCAACCTTTGATCATTAGTTCAGCTACATCAAGCAACGCAGGAGCAGAGCTGGTGGGAAAGGTTGCCACTGCTAGCAATTGCAGCAACTGTTAGGAAGTGAGGCATGTGAGGGGAGTAGAAACCAGTGTTTAAACTGTAACTGTGAGAAAAAGAACTGGACTGTCTGGAGAAAGACATTCAACACGAGACACCAATTTCTCTTCTTTTTGCCCCCAAGACTTCATATCATAATCTCTAAAAAGAAGATTAAAAAAAGGAAAAGAAAAGTTGATACCCACATAACGACAACATGCAAAGCATTAGCAGTGCCAGTATTTCATAGCTTTCTCTGTAACTAGGAAAATCATGTTACAGTTTCCCATATTCACTTGCAGTATTTTCTGCATACAACAAATCTGAAGTTGTACTTCACTTTATTTTGCTGAGCGAGAAGAAGCTACTGTCTATGCTATTAACACAGAAATCATTACAAATATTAATCTGCAGGTAGCCCAAATCACCATTCATTAACCATTGGTTATGTATTACTGAATCCAAACAGATACCTATCTATGCAATAATGTAACATTTAGGATTAATAAATTTTCACGTAGCCAGAGCACTTACAGAGCAATATAAGAGCTTTCCCCGTACAGCTGAAGGTGGACAGGGCTAATGTCAAATTTCTGTCATACCTCTCAGTCCTAAAGCTATTCTCTCCCTACAAGCTACCTAGAGCTGATCTGGGAAGGGGTACCTGACTGTGCTAAAACAAATGGAGCAGCCTGTGGCATGTCTGGAGCAATCACTCCTCCTTTGCTGCTGGAAGAAAAAAAAAATAGTATGTGGGGGGTGGATAGTTAATTAATACAGAAATTCTGGGCGTTCTTTTGGCTGTAGAAGCAAAGCAAAGCTCTCTTTGTTCATGTCATCCTGTTACAGGCTTTTCCCAAAGAACTTCAGATATCTGACTACACACACTATTTCTTGGCATATACTCTTTTCAGGTTGTTTCTTCTTTTTTCTTCACCCCCCCTGCAGAACTGTTTCTCATGAGTGTCTATCAAATGAAAATGATGTCTGTTACAATATCCTGTCAGACTTTTAGGTGGAAAGGAGCATCCCTGTAAGTTGTACAGACAGACTTTCTTACAAAGAGGAGTTGCGTAGAAGGCAGTGACAGTGTCATACTAATGAAAACTCAGCTTGACAGTTTTTACGCTGACAAAGTCAAATTACTTCAGCTGTTAATTACTAGTCCTGTCCTTTCAAGTTTCTTCTCTTATACTGGGAAATGCAGAGTAACCGTATTTGACACATGAACATCTTCTCTTGCAACCTCCGTCATCTCAAAAAAGCCTGCACCTGGTTCCACAACCATCCCGTGCAAAACCTTCCGCTTCCTCTCATTTGTATGCACTTCTTTCAAGATCCTCTGCCATTAGTTAAAACACAAACAATGAAGAACATGGGCAGATGAAATTCAGTCTGCATTCAGAAGATGGAGAAGAGACTGCCTCTAACAATTTCTGTCCAAATTTCAGTAACTGGTGTATATTCTAATATCTAGCGACTACAAAAGAAGCAAACACAGTTAACTAATTGAGTTGCTCCTTCGAGTTAAACCCCAAACCCCACACTTTCATGGCAGCGACTTTTACACCTTGCAATTGCTAAGTCAACTAATTTGCAGTAACTACTACAGGCAAAGTAGTCTGTACTTTCACCACGTAAGTTCACAGGCTCACTCCGTTGAGTCCCATATTGGTGTGACCTGCTAACATGCACTATGGCAGTACGTTAGAAGTAATCCAAGTTAGTAGGTCACATCAGGTTAGCAGTAGGTTAACACCAGCTTAGCAGCCAGAGCTGTTTTATTTCTTCGTGCGGCAAGAACTAAAGCACAGGTCAGATCTGCTACTGATCACCAGGCTCCTGCAAAGACCTATCGTAACAAGAGCATCACCTCTCAGACCAAAAACCAGTAGACCAATAAAGTCTTATCAGCACCAAGGTTATTCTCTAGAAATCAATGCATTTGGTTCACTTGGGGAAATACAAAGTTTTATTAATCATGGTGATGACATGGAGGTGTTGATGAGTCAGGAGACAGAAATGCCATCTTCCTAAAAAGTAGAAGAAAATAACCATCCCTCCCTGTTCTACCAACACAGTCCCTGGCAGTACTCCATTATACTGTAGCTAGTATGGAGTACTAAAACATACTGCTCTCAGGTAACAGGAATGCTTCTAGTGTTCTGGTATTTCCAATACATCCAGCTAGCAGAAAAGATCAGTGGAAATACTCTATAACCAATTCACTTACTGCTGCTTTAATAAACAGAAAGAAATCAAAGTCAAATTATTTCCTCCTTTACATCAGTTCAATAGTTGTTCTAAACACAAGTTTGCTGTACAAATCCTTATCAGCTTTACTATTTTACACTCCTACACTGTTTTGACATATAAAAACTAGCAGATAATGATGTGTCTGTCGGCAAACTGAAGTGCTGAATCACTGTTGTTTAGTGTAAGTAGCTCAGCTGTGCTTGGTAATTTTTTTTTCAATATTAAATAGCTAAGAATCAAAGATCTAGATTACCATTCACTGAGATCTGAAATGGCCTGCTCTTTGTGCTCTATACAGGCACAGTTAATATTCTCTCATCACAGCTGCTGGGAGGGAAAATCAGATCATCTCCTGAAATCTCTGCAAGTGCTCTCTCTTTCCAGCAGACTTAAGTTAACCGGACATAGTGAATGACTAAAGCACAAGAGAATTTCCTGTACATCCTCAGTCCATGTAAGACAACTCTGCAAGCAGGAAGATTTACAGACATTATATCCTCTGAAACACATTTTAAAGTTATAAACATGAATGTTAGCAGAAAAATATAGAGCTGTGATACTCACACGTGATGTTTGCTGAGAATCACTCAAAGATTATTGTAGTGTTTGGAGAGCTACAAACTCACATAGGTTCTTTACACATTCTTATCCAAGGCGACTTGAACAGAACAGTTACGAACAAATACTCAAAATAATTTTGCTGCTAATGGAGAATGGAAAAAGCCATTTTTTTTTGGCTTCTGGGGCCAAGTCCTGCTGACTGTACGGAGAGCAAGAAAGCACACACTTTGATGTGAATTGCTTTCAGCCAAGGTAGGTGGGTTTCCGACAAGGACACAACCCGGTGCTGGAGCTGTCACCCTCACCAGAAAACCCACCGACACTCCTGCTAGTTCAGCTGAACCAGTGAATGAAGACAAACGTTCTGTCCGAAGCTTACTTTCTTTCCCTCTGCCACAAGGAGAGATGTTCATCTGGAATCTACCCCAGCTACAGACAAAATATGTGAAATATCCAGAATGACATCAGGACCTACAAGCGACAACTTTTGTGTTGCTTCCTTCTCCAACTTAACCTTATTTTTAGCAAAGCAGTAAGATTACTGGGGAAAAAGAAAGGCCGGGGGAAAGGAGAGAAAAAAACCCTTCCCTCTGGGCAGTCAGATGCCAATAGAAGACGATACTTTTGAGAGCAGGTTAAAAGGACTCTACTATATTCAGATAGGAGGCAGTTTTTGGGTTTGGGGGTGGGTTTTTTAAATTTGTTTGTTCTTAAACATGGCTTTGACCACGGTCAAAAAGCTACTGTGAACTATGTGGTCAGATAGCACTGAGGGCAAAGTTGTGTTTACTTGTTTCTAAACCAACACAGTGATAATTTCCATTTAATCTTCAGCTAAAATAGACTTCATTCATTGAGTGGATCACAGACGTTTCCACTTGGAGTACTCCATGTCATCAGAAAAAAGGCAGCTTTCATACACACGGCTAAACAACATAACGAAACACTACACAAGTTCTCTCTGAACTTCAGCACAAATGAAATCTGTCCACCTACTGAATTTACTGCTTTCTGGGGCTGTTATCCTTTCTGCATGTATTTAGGTCAACATGAAAAGTCAGGAGCTTAGGAACAAAACAGTGAAGTTATCAGCTCACTGATAATGCTTATGGTCTCCTTTCCATGGCTGGCCAACCCGCATTACCTAACACTGCTCATATTAAAAGCACTAGCTGATAAAATACTAATCCAAAAATTGTAATTTTTTCTTTAATACCATTGCTTTCAGTGATAAAAGACTACTGCCAGGATGATTTAAAAAACAGGATGTTGGCCAATTATCAAATTGCTACCTGTTAATCATGGCCAGACCTCTCCAAAGCCAAACAAATAGCATCACTTTTTCAGTGACTTCAAGCCCAAGCTTCGATGGAAGAAGGAAGCCTTAAGCAGAACCCATTCCAAGACAGTTTTTCTTCCTCTTTTCTGGTGGAGCATCTAGGCAATGGCTTCTGTTTCTCTGTGAAATAAAGGATGGTTTAACAAGACCTTTAAAATCTTAGCTCACAGTTTTTGCTGGAATTTGCTGATTACAGTCTAAATTTTATTATAATGAACTTCAAGGGAAACTGAAAAATGTTCACTGTAATCAGTGGGCTCATTACAATAGAAAGGATCGACCATTTACTAGATCAGAATAATGAAGAAACATCCAATCTTAACTGAATATCCATATTTAGTAGTTTTAGGCAGATTATTTCACACTGATCAACATTTAAATTATTCTTTTAAAATAGAACAGTCAGGAAATAGGAAAAAATCCCAAGTATTCTTATGCTGAATATAACAATAAAGTAGAAAAAAGAACAGACTGACAAAACTGGTTCAATCTCCTGTATCTGCTCACTCTAACAAAGATAACTACCAGCGAAACCTCTGGGGTCTACTTTGGCATTACTATAAATGGAGGTTACTTGTAAACAAGGTTCATTACAGTGAATTAAGTCTGCATATCAAGCCCAAGTAGAATGTCATGTTTTGCACTACGAATTCTGAATTCCTGACATTCAAGTGTTTCTTCGTATGTGCAATGTTCCAAAAGTTTTGCTAGAAATAAATAAGCAATTTCCACCCTAACGAGGACTGCTAGGCAAGAATGAAGTGTAGCTTGCTTGCTCTCTTCACTAGATCCCAGCTGCAGACAGAACATAAATTGCACAGGGGGAGAAGTACAAGGGAAGAAATAGGTAGCTTCTTGGAACGGTACTATTCAAAGACAGTATCTTCTACCCTAGCAAAAGCTCAAAATTAATTCCTAGCATCATATCAAATTAAACAAAAAAACCCAAAACATTTGAAAATGTATTTACATTCTCCTTAAGAAACTTGTAACTAACTTCTGATGGGGAGAGAAATCTCAAAAAGCAAGAGCAGAAAGAAACTGGTTCCTCATGTGAAGTGGGAGCTACTTGAGAGCACACTTTGGAGAGGATGGCTGTTCAGCCTGGCAAAATTCAACGACAAAAAAGTGTAGTTAATCACTGCCTTATTTGCATTCACATTATCAGATTCTTTTGAACTCGGCAGCAAAGCTGCTATAGAACCACCTAGTGATCACTGACTTAAGCAGACAAAGCTGACAAGGTCACACTGACTTCAATTAACAGCTGCTTCAAAGCAAATTAACTACAACAGAAAGCTGTGTTCCAAGCCAATCCATCTTCAAGACTTCCAGACACCTTGGCTGGATATTAGCTGCGAACCGTCAAATCCAGCTCAACTACATACAGTCAGTGAACTTGCTGCTCCGGATTTCATTTTGTGGATTTTAACTGCTGTGTGTATTTCTATTCAAAACAGTTTCAGAGGGTGCTTAAATAAGTTTGTCAAGCTGCTTTTCTGGACAACCATTCAACCATTTCACCGCTACCTTTTGTCTTTTAAGTCGTATTGGTAAACCAGCATATGCAAACAAGATGTAGTAACTCATGCAATTAATATTAGCATTTGCAGAAGAAGCCTCCCATTAGGAGATTTAATTGTTTATTTTCCATTTATGAGATAGGCTCAGCATTCAAAAGACAGTGTATGAGTTTACTCTAATGGCTATGCTTCAGAATCCCAACTCTTACAGAAAAAGAGTAGCAGTGGAAGACTGTGTTTCCATCCTCCTCACATATTAAAAACAAGGAAACAAAACCCCACGGTGCAGTTGATAAGACCATTAATAGCAATGAAGAAGTATTTTCAGGGAATGACTTGGAATACTGAGCCTCTTCTCACTGAGAAGGGCCCCAGAGCACACCCATTCGATGAGGCCAGAAACAGCCTCCCAGCTGCAAGAGATCAGGTCTTCCTCCACCCTCAACGAAGAGTTTCCTCCTAACCTGCACAGGGAAAAGACAAATCCCCGGGGCCTTTTCCCAGGACCTTGCATCTGACTGGCTTTGTGGGAGGGAAGGCAAAAAAGAGCTATAAGGTCTGGAGTCAGAGACAGGAAAAGGAGGAGATGCAAGGGTTATAATGTCCTGCTTGGCTGTAAATGTATCAAAGGGGCCTTGATATAATGATCAGAGAATGCAGCTGTACTACCACCTAAAGATTAAGCAATTCAGGGAGCAGTTTCAATTAATTCCCAGACAGAAATGGAAAAGGGCTGCAGAGACTGAACAAGGACTGTTGCATATTGTGCTGGGACTTCATAGCACCTGAGTTCCTGCCGTCAGGGTGGGCTGTAAACATGCAGATGTCTTGTGATGAGATGATGCAGGGAAGCCAAAAAGAGATCAGGGACACTGCTCAGGAGCCATGAAGTGAACTCAAACTCTTAAGACTGCTGCCTCCCAAACTGAAAAGCAGACACTGTAGTAAAGACAGATCTACTGTAAGCAGGAAGTATTCCAGGCACGGGCGAAGACCAACAAAGCCACAAAAGCAAGGACAAGCCAACAGCTTAAGAGAAAATTAACCATTTTTCAATCCACTTTATTTAAAGACCAGCATTTAATAGCACTTCTCTGAAAATGGCTCTTTGGAGCTGCTGAGAAATAAAAGAGTAACTCCTGGAAGGATTAGTCTTTGATAAGATCTGACCTCCATTAAAGTTGCTGAGATAACTGTACCAACTATGAAGTTAGGGTGTGACTGTGTTACTGTCTTAGTTTGGACCAGGAGAGTGCTATTGGAGCAAGTCTTTTAAGTCTATGTCAACTCCATTCGCCCCAGTAAGACTCTTCTGCATGTGCATTTGTGGTGTGTTGGCGTTCCCCCTCCTCGGACAAATTCAAACTGGGAAAAATCACATATTGTGCCAGGGCAGGACAAGAAGTGGGCATGTAGGAGAAGAGCCCACGGAACTCACAACTCCATGCCTGAAAGGATTAGGAATAACAAAACCAAACCAAAACAACAAATTAAGATGAATTCTTGCATTTTGTCCTTATATTTGTATGAGTCCCTCTCCCAGTGCTCCAAAGATATGCCTCTTTTTCTTGAGTTTAGACTGAAAAAAAAACTTCCCAAATTCACTGGAGCAACAAGGCTGCTGATACAGAAAAATACAGCCCACCTGTCACTGGAAAAATTGCACCATTTTCCTGTATTATATCTGATTATATACTAAAAACATTAACCCGTTACTAATATTGATTTCTGACCTTATTTCACATACAGAATCTTGCTGTTTCAAATACATGTGATTCCACTAGCCTAATGATGTCCAGCAGGCCAGTCTTCTATGTGTTTCCCAATTTGGAATTGCTTTCCCTCCCTTTCATTTTAACAATTTACCTATATTAAATTAATATTACTTATTTGTTGAAAGCTTGCCTAGTTATTTTTTTTAAATGAAGGCAGAAGTCAAGTTGATCACACAATTCACACTGTCTTTGTTTCGCCCTGTGTCTTAAGATGTTCGTGTACGTAGTTCAAATAATTTCTCACAAAGCTTGGGAGAAAAAATATTACAATTTAATGCATAAATGACTACAGTTTTCTGGCCAAGATGCACTCATTCCTAATGGAGATACTTGAATACTTGAGTAAAAGCATTCCACTTATGAAAGTGTGCATTATAACAATGGCATTTGCATGTTGTTAACAATCAGAGTATCCTGGTTATAGAAAAAACTAGTCAAAATGTTAAGAAGAGTTGCTGTTTTGTGTTCTGGCATACTATTCATATTTATGTTCATATAACTAACTTCCTTGGCATCAGCGGCTAACTTCACTGAAGCTTTAGGCCGCACGTAGTGAATCTGCCACCTGAATACCATGAACCTTCATTGAACCCTTGCCAAGCTCTGTGAAGCAGGGCCCTAAGGACTCAGTTGCAGCTAGAAGATAATGAACTTAAGTCATTCACTGACAGCAGCAGGGCCTCCCTGAAGACAAGGAAAGAGTCTTCAGCCTGCCCAGAGACAATGCAGGGCCCCAATGAGGGATGGAAGACCCCAGACCCAAATAACACCACTGGATCACCTGCTGCTTGGACACCATGTGGAGAACTCGTGCAGGGCAGGAATTTACTCTGTAAGGGTATAATTGCCCAGGGATTTCTGTGTTCGGCATCCCTCTCCGAAGGCTTGAGCTGTTTTACACCACTGCACCCCTCAATAAATTCATCTGGCATACATTGTGTCAGAAGCTCTGCTTTGGGAAACCTCGGGTAGAGCCTGAGTGATGAGGAAGCGCCCAAGAGTGAGTGCGTGTGTGGGGGGAGTTGAAAAGGGGCACCCATCTGTTTATCGGAGTCGCCTGCTGTGAAGGGACTCCAGTCCCTGCAGCTGAAGTCTCGGGTGGTGGATGTGTGACTCCTTGAGTGGCGTGTGAATGCTCGGGTAGCGGCTTCTCCCTAAAAAATCACAGGTCTTTAACCTATCGGTATGATGATGCCTGCTTCACTATTCTACTTAGGAACTTGCTTAGGAAGTATACTTAACACACCAAATGCTTACTTTTCTTAAACTGTGTATTTTTAAGCTATTTTTGATAGGAAGAGGAAATTCTACGAATTTACGTCATTTGTGATTCTTATTCATACCCAAGCACTTTTACATCGGAGTTTCCAATTTAACCATTTTCAACCAAACCAAACCACCAATGCTGCCATCGTCAGCCTGCTCGCAGGTGCGGCCGCCGCTTCTGCTCCCCGCAGCCCGGCTAACGCAGCGGGTGCACGGCCACCGCGGTGAGCACCGCTGCGTGCCGCTGCCTGCAAAGAGCTTCGCAGCAGTACGCAGTCAAGGCGCACCGCAGGAGATCTCGCATCGCTGTCTGGAAATCGCAGACTCACAGAATGGTGGGGGTCGGAAGGGACCTCTGTGGGTCACCCAGTCCAACCCCCTGCCGAAGCAGGGTCACCCAGAGCAGGCTGCACAGGACCTCCGGAAAGCTGGAGCAGTCTTAGCAAGGAGCCTTAATTAGCTGGACACATAAGTAAGCTTGATTTTGTGGGGAAAATAAGAGAAAAAAACACATCAAGAAAACAGGGAATCACACATTCTTCTCCGTATTTCAGTGCGGTTTCAGATGTCCTACCCCCAGCCTAACCAACAATTTCTTAGGTGGTTCAACATCTGCCTCGGGAGACAGACCGACGAGGGCGCGGGGTTGTTTGAGGAAGGCACCAAACGCTGGTTTCCCCGCTCCCAGAGCTGTTCAGCCACTCACAGGGCGGGCGGCATGGCTGGCGGGGCCCCTCTCCGCACCCGAGGACGGAGGCCACGTCCCACCCCGCGCAGCAGCCGCGCAGGTGTGGGCCACACGGACTAAGCTACCCCGGCCCGCCCGCCAGCACGGGCATGAGGACACCCGGTTTCCACGCTGGGCCCCGGCGGGAGGGCGATGGCGCTGCCCAGGGCTGAGCCCCCCGCCCCGCCGCCCCACGGCGCTTATGGCCCCGGCGAGCAGCCCCGGCGGAGCAGCACGGACCGCCCGGGGCCCGCTGCCGGCCGCTCGCCCGGGAGAGGCAGCGGCTCGCGGAGCGCTCCCTCCTCGGGGCAGCGCGGTACCGGAGCCCCCGGCCGCAGGGACGGGCCGCGGACGATCGGGGCTCACCTTCTTTCGCAGAGCGACCGCCGGCACAACCTCCGGGCGAAGGTCAGGGCCGAGACCGCCATGACAGGGGGGAGGGAGGGAGGAGGAGGAGGAGACGGCGAACCCCGCCCCGCGGAGCCGCCGCTGAGGGGATGGCAGCCGCCCGCTCCCGCCCCAGGCCGAGCACCGTCTCCAGCTCCCCGGGAGTGGCGGGCTGCGGGCGGGGGCTTGGGCGGCGGCGGGCTTGGCGGGAGCCGTGAGGAGACGGTGAGGGGCTGGGCCGTGAGCCGGAGCGGTCTGCGGACAGCGAAGGGACGTGGAACCGGGGTTTTTTTCCCCAAAAAAGTAAATGCATTTAAGACTTGTGAGTTCTCCCTCCAGGATGAATGTTTCAAAGTCGTTAATGAACCGTGGGGTTCTCCGTTCTTACATGTGTGATTACAGTTTTCCAGAAGTACAGGTAACCCTTAGAGACCGGCACATTTTTCTCCTCATACTGCCAAGGTTGTGATGCGTGACCCTGAGCAAACCACACGTAGCTGGCTTTTTCTACAGTAACCTTGGATTTCAAGCACGGGTGTTGTTCTTTGAACTTGATACACCTGGAGTTTTACTTAGGATTACAGATCCACGCACCTAGCATTCTCTGTTTCAGACACAACCTTTACTGGCTCGCAGCTCTAATAGGTATTTATTTGCCTGTTAGCCTCTCGGTGGCCATTTCCTTCTCTGCTACGCAGGGCTGTGAGGTGAAATTTCATTCAGTTTGTAGAAGACTGAAAGCGCCTTCCCAAAGATGTTGTAGTAAGTGGTGGTGTTAATCTGTATCCTAACTTGGCCCTCATCGAGCAAAACTCGTGGCTTTTAAGCATGTACCTTGTTAGACGGAGACAGTATTTTGAGTGCATAAAACCAAACTAGGGGCTAAATTTTGCTCTTCAGTATAGGAGTGAGGCTTTCTGTGAATAAGAAAGAGGAGGATTTGGGTCTAGAATGCTAGCATTTCTTTTGTCAAATCACAACGCTTTGTTTTTTTTACTGGAATCGTACAGCAGTTGTAGTCTCATAGTTTGAAAAGGCCAGAAATATCATGACAGAAATGTAATATAATGAACATCAGTTGAAAGTTTACTGTAGTAGTATTGTTAGCACTAATGTAATGAATCTAGAGAGGACTCCCTAGAGAACTCATTTGGTAAGTTGCTTCAGATTTAGTGTTTGACAAACAAGTCCCTCATGACTTGCATTTTTATCCTTGTGTAAAATTCTCATATGCTTTCCTTTAGTTCAAAATAGGGCAGCTTCACATTTTGTGCTACTGTCTAGAAGCTACGTGAGGAGGGAAAAAAGTAGTGCACTTCTCCTGAACTATCTTTGCCTTTGAATTATTACCCTCTTAAAAATATAAGAGTCTTTTAAATATTTGCTTAGCTGAAGATAACTGACAGTAATGAGAGACCAATTAGACCCAGCTCACCCATTTCAATTCCAACACAAAATATTCTCTTGCAGTATGTTTTCTATTGCCTCTATGCAGACGAGTAAAAAGCACAGCAGCTGTGCTTTAGTTGGGAACTTCCTTCTCACTCAACACCACTTGCAGAAAGCTTTTGCTGTTAAATATCTGAGATTAAATATCTTAAATTTTATTTTTCTTAATTTCTTTCTGTTGAATGTATATCAGTTTAAATAGGTCTTCCTATTTAAAAAAGTCACACTGGAGTTTTTGAGAATGAATGAACATTTTCCAGTTTTACCTGAAGACAGCAATAAGTCACCTCAGGTTCAGTCATAGATGGATTGTATGATATAGGAATTAAATGCAGACACCAGCAGTATTCAGTGCTCGCCAGAGAGTGGCATAGAAAAATAGTGACTGCAGTGACTTCTTTTTCTCATTATCTCAGATACATATCACAATCCATGCATTGTGTCTACAAGAGTACAATTTGCTGTGTGTGTCTGTCTCTAGGAACCTATACCTCCAAATGTCCTCCTCCTTTTTTTCTTCTCTCTTTTTGATTGTCTTCCTTTCAACTACTTAGCTACTAACATTCACCTTACTGCTCAGGTGAGATAAAATATTAAAAAAACATTTTGTGAATAGCATGTCACATAAACATCTTTCTGTTGCATTGATGGTGTTACCTTTTCTTTACATATAGGATACTACTTATTTTCTTAGCATGCTTTTAACTGTTTCTTCTTCGTCATGTGTTCTTACTTGTGGACATGGGATCTTAGGGGAGCAAAGTCATGTACCTCACAGGATGGGATTCAAATGTGGCTTAATGTTACACACTTTTGTTCTGGCCCTTTGTATATGTGTATAAAAGGATTTTACCGTGTATGTCTTGTCATAATAACTATAAGCTATGTGTATGCTAGAGAAACTGTTGTGCCCTTATTATGAAACACAAAATCACACAGTAAGTTTTCAGACCAGTGGATCCTGATGTTTTGGTTGCAGAAAGAGTGGTTTAGCTGTTGTAATCTATATCTATGTGCTATGTGTTTCAGCATAATTGCAGGTTCTTTGACATGTTGATACAAGCCTGAACAAAAACAGTTTTCCGTAACTTCACAGTGGAAGGGAGGAATGGTGCTGACATCATGGGAGCTGATTCTGATACATCAAAGTGATCACTGTATCATCTGCATCTCCAGTTTCTTCAAGATTGCAAAATATTCTGCACTCTGACCAGCACAATCATATTTTTTTTCTATAATGATAATTCTTCTATCTTTGCAATAATTTCTGCAGTCTTTATGTCGAGCGTTTGCCAGTTTTTCCCATAGATTTTCTGAAATGTGCTTTCTGCAATGTCACTGACCTGAACTCAGTATTAAGGAGTCGAATATTTGTCATCCTTTACCATGACAAGGCAGCTGTTCTCTCTTTGATAGAAATTGTTTATCCAGGAAGCAGATGAGTCAGGTGCTTTATTATTCAGAATTTGATTTTCATGGCAAATGGTTTTGCATTATCACTACAGGGAACTTTAATACATATTTAACAGAAAGTTTTCGTGATGATTTGTTCACCTTCCCCTTGAAAATCAGTCCAATAAATCCTGCAGGACTTACCTGTGTGATGATATTATCATGTTTGGCATTGATGATGACAAGCCATTTCAGACATGCGGGAGAGAGGTTTTCGTAGTTTTGCTGCAGTGTAGGAAATAACAAGGTTAGTAAAGGGCATTAATCACTGACGTCTTTGGAAGCTTGGTTTTGGAACCCCCTGGTTATGTGGGTGATCTTACCTCAGCATGAAAGGTATGTTCAGTTCCCAACACCCAAGAAGAAATTAGACTTGGACCCATTTACTTAAGCAGAGATTTTTATCTACAGAGAAAATATAAACGTGAGCTGTAATCAGCAGCTAACTAATTATACAGTGCTCTACTCCACTTTTCTTGGCTGGATTGCTGGTTCATTCTCAGGCAATCAGTAGTTCGGAGGAATCACCTTTTTGCAACATTGTCCTTAGTTCAGATCTAAAATACCAAGTTCTTAGTCCAGAATTCTCAGTAATAACCTCCACTGACTAACTTGTGCATGCCTTGAGCCGTCTGTGTCTTGTCACACTCTCTGCAGTAATGTTCCATCCAAAACCATCCTTGCTACTCCAAATCATTGCAGTTCTTTTACCATGAATGCAAATTAATTTACCCCATGTAGCTGCAGATTGTCCTCCTCTAATAAAAACATAATCTCTTCTATCCTGAACTACGATTTTTTCCAAAACTCTCAGCATTCAGTTGGACAATGCATATCATTTTTATTAACATCATAGGAGCTGGACTACAAGTTTAGGCTTACCTCACTGAAATATTTTCACAAATGAGAATCTGAAGGGCTAAGCCTCATGTCTGGAAAATGCTGTAATTATTTAGGCCCTTTGCCACTATTGAAGCACTTAGCTCAAGTGTGCCTTAAAGTTAGCTGTCACGTATTTTAATTGCTTAGTCCTCCTTTCCATGTGCTGTACTGTCTCTCAATGTTTTCTCTCAGTATTTCACTGTGCTGTCTTTCTGATCCCTTTACAATACAGCTACAGGAGGTGTCTGTGTTTTGCAGGGTCGAGTACAATTTTCCTTACGTAGAATATGGGCAGATTCCTATTTACTTTGGTCATTCACCGTTCACTTCCACTATTCAGAAACAGGAGAAGGCTATATACTCTGTAGTCATAATAACTTCTGTGCTTCTTATCACCAGCACTAAGCTGCTCTTACAAGTCACTGTTGCATGTTTAAACTATTTGGTATTTTGTTTGGAGGCTGCTTTCTGTAGCTAGTGTGTTGTTGTTCAGAAATTGCTACACTTTCCTCAGCAGGTTTCTCAGTGTCTTGACTGAACATTTAAAGTGCATGGGAATATTACTCTGGAGATATTTAACCAGAATATAAACAAAAGTACAATTACAAATAATATTTTTTTGAGGAAATCACACACAAAACAACCTCAAAGAGATTTTGTAGAGGTTTACCTGCTAACCGGCACATCTATACATTTAGCTTTTGAAAGACCTCCGTGTTTTTAAATATGTTGTAGATTTGCAACCCCTATTAACAATCTATGGAATGTGTAGAGTCTCATCCTGCTGTTCTGACGTGTTGCAATTATTTGTGAAAGGTTACGTATCATATCCTATTTGTCAGGACTGGCAAGATACCCACAAAAAAATACCTACAAAATGCAGGAAATGAGAAAGCACTGTTTGAATGCATCTAAAGTGGTATGTTGGGTTGCGTGGGTTTTTCACACTAAGAGCACCTGGGAAAGAAATACTACTGTCAGGAGTTCAATCAGGAGATGTGGTTGCAGGAGACTTATTTCACATGTGAATCAACTAACAACAGAATTGTTAATTAAAGGAGTTGAAATCTCCCAAAGCTGGGGTCCTTTTTAGTTTCCTGAACCATTAAATGATGCAGGTCTTGGCTGTGGGCTTGTCAGACCCTTTTGCCAGAGAACTGGCACTCCTACTTTTTGTACTTTCACTTTAAAAAGAAAGTATTTTGGGCCATCATAACGCAGTTTAAGCCAGGGTAAGCAAACACTGCTATTGAAAGGAGCGGTCTTTCTATTTTCCTCTGTTCCTCCCAGTTCACTCCCTTGCCTTCTTTTCTGCTGACATGATTGCTTTCGTGGCCAAGCACTGAACCGGTTCAGGGAATTGATCTGAGTTACAATTAACTAGGCAAAACCAAGCGAGTAAATGAATAAAGGTTAATTGTGACCCAGATCAAACCCCTGATCCTTTTCATCACACAGCTGAATGCACACTCGTGTCGGTGCCAACGAGGGAGATGTAAGGGAGCCTGACGGGCACTAGGGTTGCCTCTTTCAGCAGCAGTGCTTTGTTACGTCGGCTTATGACATTAAAGCATTAATGCATCACCTCTGAGGGATTTGTTTCACTTTCTGTCATAGCCACTGAGGGATTTAGTACGCTTTCTGTCTTGGGCTGCTCATATTGTTCAAATGTTTTACTCTCGTATCGCTGAAAGTATGTATAACTAGGTATAAATGGGGCTGTTGGCTTGCTCCTCTAGGAAGTGAGTTAAAAAGCGATAGTAATGTGCATCTATTAGCATGTTAAAACAAAAGTTGACAGAGGGGTGGGGGAAGACACTAAGTCCCTACACATTTTTTTGGCTGACGGAGGAAAGTGAAGCAATTGATGGTCCCAGTAAGCAAAAGACTGCATCATGAGCTTCATCCTCTACCAAACAATTGTCATAGCAAACATTTTTCTCGTATGTGGGATTCTCTGGGCCTTAATGTATTGTAAGTAGCAGCAATCTCTACCTCTGCTTGTTTGCATTCACCGTTGCACAGCCTGTTGTTCTGTGCTGACACCAGTATTTGTGTGGGCATTCAGTGAACCAGATCAGAGAATTGATCCAGTTAAAAAATAACCCACCCGATAAAACCCATCAGCTGGACCAGTTTCCCATTTTGATTTACTCTCTTCAGAAAAACAGTGGAGCTGACACAGCTCAGAGCATAGTCATGATTCAAGATGCATAATTGCCGAAACATTTATATTTGGACTACATCCCTACGTCTAGTAAGACTTAGTTCCTTCACTAGGTTAGTGCATCGCACTTGCCATATGGTAACTGCAGTCCAACTGGAGTAAATCTCTGCCTGGCTTTATTAACATGAAATTAATGTGAAAAAGTATCAACTATGTAATGGCTTGTACCAAGCTGCTGAATTCAGGGCAGCATAAACTTAGAGCATTATACCATTTAAGACTTGGGTTTAACGGTGTCGGACTGCATCTCCTACAATTCCAACACTTCAGCAATCCCAGTTTGGCCCAGTGAGCATCCAGACTGCAGGGTGTACGTGCTGCCTTTTGGTTGCTCAGTGGGTAATGTGCTTTGCAGGCTGCATGTTGTGCAGAGGGGTTTTTTGGGGATGGTCCCAATTAGATTGCTAAGTAATTAAACATTTTTCATCTGCATATTGCCAAAATACTTCAGCAGGTACTTAATATATCCTTCTGCCAAGGGAGGATTTCTGAGCTGATTTTCTTCATCTATGGCAATTCTGTTACGGTAAAGGCAAAATTCACCTCAGAGCCTCCCTCCTGGGTCTCTTCAAGATAGTAATATCCTTCTCATTTGAGGGAGGGCAGACCCCTTTCCGTCTCTCTGTATTAGCTTTTAGGAGGTCGTAGGTAATCTCATTTTCTGCTAACAAAGTTTAACTGTTGGTGTTCTTTCAAGCTGTAACTTTGCAGTCTAGCAAAATGTATCATCTGTGTTGTTTTGACCTTTAGCGTATGCCACTATCCCCTTTTCTTCCCCTAAATCTGATGGACAGTTACTCATCTAGATCTGCTACAGTGCTTTCCTGCAGTTTCTCGCCCTTCCTGACATAAGGCTTGGATAATACATCCACATAGTTAATCTATGGTGAAGAAACAAAAGTTTTAAATAAACTGTAAAATGATGTCACTTCAGTAAACAAGTTTCATATTGTGCTCTGATAGTTATTCGTTGATATCTACGTTGCACCTCCACTACCCTCAATCTCTGCTAGACCAGGATATCACCAGGATATTCAACTTCCTTAATAGCATCTCTCCTGCTTTCTTGCAGAAATACTTTTTGTTAAATTAGGTAGCCAAAGTAATCACAAACAACATCGGTGAAAAAATAATAATTATTACTGTGAGTTATTTTGAATTTTTTTTCAGAAAGAATGTTTGTCAGAATGTTTTGGGCTCATCCGCTGCAGTGCAGCTTACTGGAATCCAGCCAATTTGGTATTTATTACTTAGCAATGGTCTTGAATGGTGGTGAATTTCTGGTTAAGGAATTTTTCTTTTTTTAAATGAGGACTGGCATTGCAGCTGGCATTTTCAGATGACAGTGCTCATACTTTTTTTACTTCTTACAATTTAGGTGATTTTTAATTACTCCTTGGTTTATTCAGGTGCATGCTTAAATAGTCCCTTATGGTCAATACATATGCATGGTTTAGTTTGCATGTCACACAGAACAGCTCTGAATTTCTCAAGGTGTCCATACGGAGCATTAATCTCTTCTGGAGGGTTGTTAAGCCCTAGTGGAGTTTTTTAATTTCTGAACACTTGTCTTGTGGTAGCATGAGTTATAGGCCGGCTCCCCATAGTGATAGATTTTGTATAGACACCAGACAAGAAGACTTCCCATGTCAAAAAGAGTAAGGTTTACAGTGTCTTGTAAGACTGTAAATCAAGAGACAACATACAGATATGACTGAGACAAGACGTAGCAGTGACAGCACTGGTCAAAGGAGCAGACAATGGTCTTAGCATGTCAGGAACTTCATATTTATCAGGTACAAACCAGAGTATTAAAATACTTATATTCAAACCAGAGTATTAAAATACTTATATTTTGTAATTTTTGTAGCCTTAATTTGTTTTACATTGAGAACTGAATCCATTCTGAGGCGTACTGGTGATGATACTAGAAAAGGTTGGTAAAATAATGGTTCTGAGGAAGTGGTGGCTAGATATGCCTGAACTGTCAAAAATTTTTAACCAGATGGAAGAATAAAAAAACCCAACAAAATAAATTCTAGGCCTTGATCTTCTAAAACATTCTCAGTGGAAAAGCATCTGTAACCACAATCACAGTGGCATATGAGTTTATGTACCTGCTGGTAGCTTCAGCATCCAAAAGTAACATATGACTTCTTTTCATTTTATTTAAGAGATCTATACCTCCAAAGGATTGAAGTGCCTCCTACTGTTGCCCAAATTTTAATTTCCCATGCACTTGTACATGGGAAAAAAAGACCTCAGAGGGATGATATTAAAATTTATCTGCTATTTAGGGAGTTGTCTAAAGCTCACCAGGGTGGATTGCTAAGTTCAAGGAAACACTTTCAGTCCCATTTCTCTCTAGAGCTGACACAGAGTTGCAGATGGGATGACCCTCTGATGAGGGATGGTGCCCGTAGGATTCCCCCAAGGATAGGTACCTACCTTAATTTCTTGAGACAATTTTGAAGAGCTTGTTCTTAACATAGGAATGAACAAAATGGCAGGGAAAGGGATGGAGCAGGAAAAGTAGGCTTTGTCCATCTTTTACACATTGCCTACAGGTGAAAGCACCCAGCCAGGCCTTGGGATGCTTAGGTTCAAGCCTGTATCTCTTACAAAAGAGCCCTACATTTATTTAAGTATTGCTTTACTAGAATTCTGCAGTTTCCACAGTAGCACTCATGTACAGGCTGTCCTCTTAGATTGATTTTAATAGCAATAAAATTAGCATAGGGCATATGAAAAAGAGAACCAGGCAACTTTGTACCTTGCCGTAGCTGCAAATCTGTTTTGAGCCATCCTCTCGGCCTTGACTTCCTCAAGCTCCCCGCCCGCAGCGAGCGGCTGAGTTCTGCAGCCACTGCCCCAGCTCTTGTGGCCCAGTTACTGCTGCACCTGTGACAAATTAAATCAGCCACAGCTGGGCTGGCGGGGGCCCTGGCAACAAGCTGGCAGGCAGGAGTAGCCGGTTCAGATTTGGCCTGGGTTGCAAGCTCAAGAGAAAACAACTGTTAGTTGTTTTCCTTCCAGGTAACGATTTCTGTATTCATTTAAAAAATCAAAATTGCTGCTAGATCTTGGTTAAGCCTTTTTCATTGAAAGACACCAGTCTTTCCTTTTGATTGTAGTTGTGCTGCATAGCTCATAATTTCCAGTTGATTAATTTTCCAAAGTCATCAATTCTGTAAGGTATGCAACTGCAACATGCTTTCTGTTTTTACTGATCTCAGTGGGACTGTTCAGCTGAATAAAATAAAACACACGTGTGCTGGCAGCATAGCAGCCTTGGTGTAGGTTTATTTAAGTGCTGTTTTGCAATCATGTTCTCTCATTCTTATTGTTTATATTAATATTTTCTATATATTTATCCAAAAGTTTTCCCATGACTGTATTCTTGTATCAAAATCTTCGTATAGCTAAGAGCTCGAAGACAGGTATCAGCAAGCTAGGGAGAGAAGGAATTCTAGCAGTAAATCATAACCATGTTCGAGGTTACGTGCGGCAGGGCATTCAGCTAGGATCCAGTGTAACTGGAGACTGGCTCCTGCGGATTCACTTCCTCCCACAGCACAAGGCTTAGATGACCAGGCAGACTCCAGGCCACCACAAAGCTGTTGACAAGGGTATGGTGTAGGCCCATGTCAAGAACTGTACTTGAATTGCTTGCAAAGTTGAGATGTCAGAGGCTGGTCACCCCTCTTTAAACGTGAGCTGGTGATTTTCTGGGATGTTGATGATGTTCTTGGAAGCTACCCTAATACATAACATTTTTCCTTTGTAATTCTTATTCGCAGTGTCTCTTTGCTTTAAGGCAAGTTTAGTTTTGAAATGCAGTTTTAGTCAGTATATATTAAAAAGACCTCTTAACTATGTGAGATTGATAGAAATTATTTTTTAAAAAATGGAATTTGTAATGACATAGATAAATATGATATGTTCTTTTGGCATGTTTTTTCTAAAGAGTCATAGAATTTTTAAGTTTGGAAGGGACCTCTGAAGGTCATCTAGTCCAAGTGCCCAGCTCAAAGCAGGGTAAATTTAGAATAGGTTGCTCAGGACCATGTCTGGTTGGGTACTGAGTATCTCCAAGGATGGAGACTACATAACCTCTCTGGGCAACCTGTGCCAGTGCTTGACCACTGGCACAGTAAAAAAGTTTCTTCTTACATTTCAGTGGAATCTCCTGCATTTCAGTCTGTGTCCTTTCCCACTTGTCCTGTCACTGGGCAGCACTGATAAGGGTCTGGTTCCATCATCTTTACATCCTGTATCAGGTATTTATGCACCTTGATGAGATCCCCCTGAGGCCTCTCTTCTCCATAATATCCCAGTCTCTCCTTGTACATCCGATGTTCCAATCCCTTAATTATCTTGGACGGTGGGCTCTCTGCAGCATGTCCATGTCTCTATTCTACTGCAGAGTCCAGAATTGGGGACAAAACTCCAAATGTGTCTCATCTATGCTGAGTAGCAGGGAAGAATCGTCTCCATCAACCTGCTGGCAACACTTTTTTTAATGCAGCCCAGGATGCTGTTGACCACCTTTGCCACCAGGGCACATCCATGGCTCATGGAAAACTTCAAGCCCCAAGTTTTCTTCTGCAAAGCTGCTTTCCAGCCGCTTAGCCTCCAGCCTGTTTTGGTGCACAGTCCCAGGTGCAGAACCTTGTTGAACTTCGTAAGACTCCTGTCTGGTGCCCCAGCCTGTCCAGGTCCTTCTGACTTGTAGCACACTAGTCTGGTGTGTCAGCCATTCCTCACAGTTTTGTATTATCTGCAAACTTGCAGTATCGATCTTAGGGATGCAGCCCTAATGACTGGCCTCCAGGCAGGCTTGGCGCAGCTGATCACAAGTGTTGGAGCCCAGCAGTTCAGGCAGTTTTCAGTTCACTGTTCACTTATACAGTCTCTACTTTATCAGCTTGTGTCTGAGGATGTTAGAAGAGACAGTGTCAAAAGCCTGACTATAGTCCAGATAAATAACATGCACTGCTCTTTCCTCATCCACTGACCTGATAACTGCTCATGGAGTTATTCAATGTAGGAATGAGGCATGACAATGGCAAAGAAGTGCAGAAGGACATCGTGATATTGAGTGACTGGATAATAAAAAGGCAGATGAATTCAGTCCGGATAAATGTTAAATAATGTCTATGTGAGGAAGAGAATAATTATTTTGAATAGAGATGCTAAAGTGTTTATTTCTACTCAGGGTCAAAATGTGAGTTATAATAGATAGTTCCATGGTAACCTCAGTTTTGTGCTGAATCACTATGAAAACAGTGAGCTGACTCTATGCATCTTTGTTCCACATCTGTATGAATTGGATCTAAATACCGCTACATCATATGCATCTTATGAGGTTAAGGAAGTATACTTGCTACCTAGATGCTTTGGTACTAGGGATATATTACTCTGAACTGATGTGTGACTAATCTGACTGATTTCTTTCATTCATTTTTAAATTATCTTTTTTTTTTTTAATTGGTTTGATTGGCAGCTCAGACCCCACCTGGAGTACTGCGTCCAGCTCTGGGGCCCCCAACATAGGAAGGACATGGACGTGTGGGAGTGGGTCCAGAGGAGATGATCGGAGGGCTGGAGCACTTCTATGAGGACAGGCTGAGAGAGTTGGGGCTGTTCAGCCTGGAGAAGAGAAGGCTCCAGGGTGACCTTATGGCAGCCTTCCAGTACCTGAAGGGGCCTACAGGAAAGATGGAGAAGGACTTTTCACAAGGGTGTGTAGTGATAGGACAAGGGGGAACAACTTTAAACTAAAAGAGGGCAGATTTAGATTAGATATTAGGAAGAATGAGGGTGATGAGGCACTGGCACAGGTTGCCCAGAGAAGCTGTGGCTGCCCCCTCCCTGCAAGTGTTGAAGGCCAGCTTGGATGGAGCTCTGAGCAACCTGGGCTGGTGGAAGAAGTCCCTGCTCATGGCAGGGGGAGTGGAACTAGATGATCTTTAAGGTCCCTTCCAACCCAAACCATTCTATGATTCTCTGATTCTATGATTCTATTCTATTAATCATTAGCAGTACTTTCCTAGGGGAACCCCCTCCGCCTGCATGAAATGGATTTGACATAGCCAGGAGTAGAAGTTAGCATCTTTCAGTCTAGCGTCACCCATTTTGTTCCAGTAAGACTGTTTCTCAAACAGCTAGGTAAAGTTTGCTGAAAAACACGATGCCTCCTTCCTGCACATATGCACTCAATCTGTGCATCCCACCAGTGCTATAAACACTGTGAGCAACAAGTATTGCCTCATTCTTAAAGGGGCAAGCCAGCCTGACAAAGAATTGGCTGTTGTTGCATTAAGTCAGTAGAGTTTTACACTCTCTGTTGTGGTGATTGAGGAAGGGATAATGGCGTTCTTCCTCCAGTATACAGTGGATACCCTTTCATTGTCTAGCTCTAAAAATTGCTTTTAGTCATGTGTGGAGAATGTTTTCCAGCTATTTGCCTTAACATTGAACTATTAATTATTTGGAAAGTATAGAGCCACAGTATGCCTCTCAGAAGATTTGAATTGATTTATCTTTGGACACCCTAAATATATCTATTGTGCATTTTGGATTTGTTTCGGCAATACACAAAGAAAATGGAGTATCAGTTTGTTGAAAGAGTACATGGTGTATGCAGTTGTATTCATGACAGCAGCTTTTTTATGTATAGCTCCAATTCATATGAGGGCCTAGAGACCCTTAGCATAAGTGATGAAAGCTATTAGTAAAACATCTCAGTGATCCAAATTATCCTGTTTGTTATATCACTGAAAGCAAAATTGTAAAGTTCCTGCAATTAAAATGAAACTTCATTATTGACTGAGTGTCCTGGGATGATGTGTTTGAACAACATGTCAAGTTCGGAAGTGGGGATTGCTTTTCCAAAGTAAAATGCAGTCCCAAAGAGGCATGCAATGGAATTAGATCAAGCTTGCTTCTAATTCCTAGCAAATAGGTGTGCAGATCATATCAGTCCCAGCACCACTTGTCATGGTGGTAGACAGCAGCATGCAGTAGAGAAGCAAAAGGATGAACAGACATGAAGAGTGAACTGATTTTTACTGCTTATACATGGGGAGAAAAAGAATGAGAAGGAAAGCTCAGGACAGAAGAAATATAACCAAATGACTGACGTGTCTGATTCAGGATAGAGAAAGCTCGATGATGAAACACAGAAAAGAGGATGAAAAGAAGGAGGATATGGTGGTATTATTTCATTTATGTACTTATTTCCTGTTAACTGGTGAAAAAATTGTAGTTTTCTCATCCTTTTCTGCTTCATGAAGAAATGTGTCATTAATCCTAGTTAGGAAAAAAGTTAAAACATTTCAAAGTATGGTTAGCTTGTAAAATATTTGTCATGACTGTTGCTTTGAGTGGCATGTTCACAGTATGCTCTTGGTGTTTTACATCTCTATAACTAAACAGTAAAACTGCTGTAAAATTTAGCAGGAAATAACATCAAATTCCATAGGCTTCAAACCAAGTTCTTGACTAATTTCTCCTCTGGGATTTCAAAATAATGTATACACTAAATTTTTCGAAGACATTAGAATGTAATATATGCTAATCCATTTCCCCTTCTTCTCTAGAGACAGCTCAGCCAGTTTAGTGTAGGCTTCGGGTTGTGTTTGACTTGCCTGCTTGAAGAAAAAAAAGCCAAACCCAACTCCCGTAGGGAAGGGACCTTTGCATGCACCCATGCATGTGACTGTGCATGAATCCCGGTGCTAACAGTTGGCTCCACTCATGCTGCATTTGGCAGAAGAAGTGGAAGCTAGGAATAATAGTTAATGCTTTTTATTAGTAACCTAAAAGTGTTTTTTAAAAGAATAGAAATTGCATTGGATAATTCTAGGAGAGAAAAGTGTAGTGTAGGTTTTGATTTTTCAGCCTTGCTAAGTATTCTGATTATACATGTTGTTGTAAGCAGTGGGCTGAAATACTTCTTCCAGTAGTGGCTGTCTGGAGCAAATGCTTGCTACGCGTGTGTTGAAGGGTAAATCTTCCGGGAGTTTTTTGCCTCGTTACAAGGCACCTTACAGCTCCTCCTGGTGGTAAAGCATTGCAGAATGAGGGCAAGGAAGAAGTTAAGGTATCCTTTGTACTGGAGCAGCACAGATAATCAAAACCTAAACAAAGCAACAGCCCCCCCCCCCCC
>Ga0065711_1005797_pt1 | contig 28551 bp, 21 predicted proteins | sample Hoacrofraction12_FD_59098 | JGI IMG/M metagenome (GOLD analysis project Ga0065711, IMG submission 59098) | Hoatzin crop microbial communities from Cojedes, Venezuela - Epithelial fraction 12 v2 (version 2) | ecosystem: Host-associated > Birds > Digestive system > Esophagus > Crop | place... | reverse complement strand
GGCCCTTCCAGCCTCTGCCATTCTGTGATTCTGTGATTTACATTAACAACAGTGAGAGAAGAAATTGTCTCAGTGCACAAAACCAATTCTGGTCCCGCTCGTGTTGAAGTTCATCTCCAGCTCTCAGCTGTAGCCAGGGATACGGCTGCCCTGGCCGGCTGTGCCCCACAAGCAAGCGCACACCTCAGAAGAAAACACCAGTTACCGAGAGGAAGAAAGCCCTGAGACAGGGCACGGCTCCTCTCCTCCAACCCATGAGTCACTGGAATCTCGCACCTGCTTATTGCTAAGACTCCAAATTGCTTATCGCTAGGCCTGAGCCGAGCCTGGAGAAGGCAGCCATGATCAGCAGTGAACATTCCAAGCACACAGCGAGAGGCTTTCCCGGCGCAGACGAGCGTGCTCGCCGGCAGGACACAGCACGTGCCGCGGTGGGAGAGGAGATGGTGAGAAAATGCAGCAGGGTGTTAGTGGAAAAGGTGTGGGCCAAACCCAGATCACTGCGCTCTGCACTAGCTCACATTAGCCCCACGGCAGCGTTTGGAAGAAAAGTGGAGAATGAAGTTGTTTTGGGAGCAAAGACCCTGAAAAACCTCGTGGCTTTGTCATAATATTTTTGAAGAGGAGTTTCTATGATGAAAAATCCAACCCATCCAACTAGCTCTCCAGAAAGAGAAGGGGCAGGGCTGCAAACTCACAGCGGGTGAAATCCATTTGCTTCACTTGTGGACCTTAAATGCTCATCAGCCAACAGACTGTAAATAGTCCTCACAGCAGGTTTACAAGGTGGAAACCCTTTTGAGACCTTTTAATGCAGGGAAAGTGGGGTAAATATGCCAATGACATGAACAAATAAATATTCCGGTGTCTAAATAAATAAAGCTTTTACAGATTCCTGGAATCTATTATTCATGGTGTGCTGGGGGTTGTCCAGACTGCGCACCAAGGCATATAACCATTTTAAGATGGTAGAAAAATACTTCCAGGCTCAGAAAGTTGAATCAGGTTGTGTGCTGAGTGCTGGTCCAGGCCTTTGTATCACTGGGCAGATGAACCTCAATTACTTCACTACCAAAAGAGCCACAGTTTGTTGGGTACTGTGGCCAAATGACAGGTAACAAGGCTGGAGCGAGATTATTTTCTTTTCTAGACATGTTGAGCAACACAGGGATCTCCGTCAGCCATTAACATCCCAAGGTGTACAACGCGTCCCTGGGAAAGGGCTCAGTCCCTGGCAAGGGGCTCAGCCAAAGGTGGGAGCACGCAGCCATGCCAATTCATTCATCGCAAGTGAAATCAGCTTAGAAACGACCTGATTTTCAGCTTCATAAAAACCCAGAACATTTTAAGCGCTTTGGTGAAACTGATTGAAGCAGTTGGAGAATCAGAAAAACTGTCACTGTAATCCTTTTGGGATGCAGCTTTCCAGTTAACATTGTGCCAGCCCAGTGTCACCATCAGAGCTTCAGAACAGGCTTCCTGATTTGATCACACCACCACCATATTTCTCTACATTAAATGCCGTTCAGAATCCAGTGCTTTCCCCGTGCCCGTGTCTGTAATTACACTGTATGACCTCAGAGCAAGCACAGTTAACTGAAGATGGGCTGCTCTGACCTGAGCAACTGTCTCCTTCTATTTGTGCTTTGTCGTGGCATTTTCAGTAGGGTTACGATTAATTAAAATTCCTGATTAATTAAAATGTTTTGCAACAACAACAGCAGCAAAATTGCTTGGAGAAAAGCCTATGCGAAGTAAAAATGGAGCCTGGTTGGTATGAACATGCACGGAGCCCAAAGTAGACTATATTGGCATCTGTGCAGCCTGTCCCCAAAGTAAACGATTCAGCAAAGGAGGAAGAAAGGGGAGGTTTGGCAGATACTGAAACAGGGGTGTAAAACTTTGCCTTGCTCTCTGTATTTCCCTCTCTGCCTATAACTCCCAGTTCAAGCACATGGAAATAGAGCGGCTTTCACTACAGCTGGATGAGTGCACGGGTTTGCCAGGGAATTAGGACTTGGCCAGTGCTCCTGCTCCTTGTTCTGACAGCCATCAGCCGAAAAAGTTCGTACAAGTCGCTTCCCCGTTCTGGGGCCTTGGTTTCCCGCCGGTAAAATGCAGGCAACACCACTTCTCTATCTCATATGAAGTGCTACGAGAAGTGCAGAGAAAGAAATACACTGCAGAAAGAGAAATGCGTGTTAGCGAGTGACTCTGTTTCCTTTCGCCTTTGTCAAATCTGTACCCGAGCGGGAGCCAGCTCCGGTTGCTTGGAGTTGTGAAGAAATCTTTGTTGTGCCCTGAAAGCCCCACAGCAGACTCTCATTGTCAAACCCACCGATGAATGGTTCCACTGGGGATCCAGACCCTGCTCACGTGGGAAAGCAGCAAGCCTCAGTAAATCACTATTGCTATTACTGAATTCGGATAATTAACACTTCTGCAATTTTATAAGGAAAATACTGTGTTGTTGCACAGAACGTGCGGGGCAGTTGGCCCCATTCTGTTAGTGTAAGCAGCCTCAGCCCTGGCTCTGCCTCGTAGAGGGCATGCCCTCTATGAAATGCCAGCAAAGGGGATGACGTTTCTTCCCCTTCCCCTCCGTTCTTTTTAAAACATTTTTTTTTTTTTTGCAGGCACCACTCCCTGTGGGCTACAGGGCAGCAAGCATACTCTGCAAGAGCAGTTTCACAAACGTCTGCAGCTGGTGAGTGTTTAAGCAACGGCTCTGTTCCTGGGGGGTATGCAGGCTCCGGTCTGCTGATTTTTAGGGCCGAAAATTACATTTTGCAACCTCTAGACCAAGAGAGCAAAGAGTGAGAAAGAAGCATCTCTTGCCTTGAGTAGGATTACCAGAGCCCTTTTGGCCAGGACATATGCTGGCTCAAGGCAAACGACTATCACGGAGGGATGAAACGCCGAACAACCATGCAGCCATGGTCACTGGCAATGGTACCCACACAAGTCGCAAAAAACCCCATCTTGATTGTCGGATGTTTCACAGATTTTCTGTTTTGTTTAAAGAGATGACTGATATGAAATTGCTGCTCTAAAGCATGTAAGAATTGCATTTTTCAAATATCTTATTTTAAAGTATGACGAACACACACTTCTTTCTAGCTATATTTAGATTTTTAAGGTTTATGGGTCCACCTTCAACTTCTATGCTGCTACAGAGGATGAGATCTCTTTTTTCCCCAGAAAAACCTGGAGCTGAGGTCTCTCAAATTCATGTGCCTTCGGGGGCTTTTAAGGAAAATCCAGGAGGTATCATGAGACTTGCAAGAAGAGCGGGAGTGGGAAACTTGCAGTGGCTTCTGAGCACAGTGAGCACTGAAATTATGCGAGTAGAACTACAGAATCTTAACATTACAATCTAATTTTTTAAGAAACAAATCACCAAGCTCAAATTGACTATTATACACAATTATTTACTAAAGTAAAGGTCCAGTTATGTTCACCGACTGCTCCAAAATTTTGGCTGTCAAACTGAAATGTATAAGCCCTTATGGCTGCTTTAAAGACGACCAACCCTGCCTCTTCTTAATGTCAAATAATATTGGCTTAGATCATGCTTCAATGAGGGATTGGGGTTGTTTTTGTTACTTAAATCCAGTAGGTAATCAGCTACGAGGCTCTCAGGCCAGCCACAGCTCCACAGTAGTATGTAATGTGAAAGCTCAGTGAATCGGATTCGTTTCCTCCAAGACCCAAAGGTAGCCAAGAGTCATGCTGACAATTTCCTGAGAACGTAAGTGGCCGTGACAAACAGTCCTTCCGACCCCGAGAGGCACCAGCCTGCTCTTCCCAATGCTGCAGGGATCACTGGCATTTTATTGCTTCTGATCCTTCATGCTTCTTTGTTTAAAAGACAGTGGTGTGTCAGGCATCCTATTCTCTTCCTTAGGCTCAGCTTTGCAAACAGCATCGCCTTTCCGTCGGACAAAAGGGCCAGCTGCTGAGAGCTACAAAGCCCCTCTCCAAGAGGCCCTGAGTGCCAAGACATGGGCATGCGCCTGGAGCTTGCTGGAAGGGGAGATGCTTTGGGAAGTGAGGACTAGTGGTTAGGATGCGGAGGAGGGAGGGGACGGGAGACCCTCTGGCTTTGACCTCTGGCTTGGCCAACATGCTGCCAGATGCACAGGCCAGTGTCTCAACCTCTTCCTGCCTCAGTTTCCCCACCTGTAAAATGGAGCAATGATATTGGTCTCATCTCGTGAAGTGCTTTGAGATTCACTAATAAAAATGCTCTGAACAGGTATTATTTTCATCTGTCCAGCTAGGCCTGCCACACCAAAGCAAATCACTCATTAAACAAAGCACTCTACCATTGAGCAGCGCAGTAACCCCACCGGATTGCAGGGAACTGCACTGCTGGATGTAAGTGAGGACAGAATCCAGCTCCAAATTGGCTCAACAAATGTCTCCGCCTCACTTTCCAGAACATAGGGCTCTCCCATAGAGAGGTCATACATTGCTTTTACTAACATAGGCAATGATTTACCCGTATTCGAGCAGGGGACACAAAAGACCCCAATCCTGCAAACCCAGATGCCTCATTTCAGTCCCTGAGCAGTCCTGTTGGTTTAAATGGGCCCATACATGTCAGTAAAAGCACGCACAGGCAAAATGCCTAGCATTTTAAGGGAAATAGTTCTATAATATTATGCATAATATAACATTAAATATTAATTTATATAATATTTCTATAATATTAGGGCATATTTAGGGCCAACAACCGGTTGTAGAACAGAGAAACTGACTAGCACAAGGAAATATTAATTAAAATTACAGTCTTTATTCACTCATAGGTTTTCTTCCCCATTCTGTTCCTCTGCTTTCTGATTAAAAAATAATCATTGCATTACACAATATTTTCCTCATTAAACTACAAAAGCAACAAAGATCCCTTGCTTCTTTGGCCAATTAGTGCCCGGGTACAATCCTCAGGAAGACAAATCGAAGTGTGCTCCAGCTCTGACCTAATAAGCCATCTACGCAGAATCTAAGCTCCGCATTTTTCTGTTACTACAGCAATTCTTTTTTTCTTTGCCCCAAAGCAATCAGCACTGAACATTATTCCCTCTCTTAGGAAACCACGAGATGAAATCGCACGGGCTTGGGGCTGCCAGTCGCCTCCAGCTTTGGCAGCGCTCTTCTGTGGCTTTGTTTTAACCAACAAACCCTAACCGAGCCCCGCTGCGCTCTGCTCGGGTGTGGGGCTGGCGGGGAGGGTGGCTCGCAGGACAGGAGCAGAAGGAGGGAGCTTGGGGAGCTGGGAACAGATCTGCCTTTTCCTCAGGGCACATCCTGCAAAGAGGGCCCTTTGTTCCTGGGAGCTGGTACCCGCTTCGCTCCTCACCACAAACAGATCCCTCCCCAGCCTCTCCTTTTCTTCTCCTCTACGAAAAAGGCCATTTTCAGAGTTTGTACTTCTACACCCACCCCCGCCCCAAATCCGTGTAAGTTATTCTCACTTCAACCGATGTTGCTCTCCCACTGAGTGCCGAAGTGTTGCGAGGTACACTGTGCCACAATCCTCACGCCCACTCGCCATCCATTTTCTGACCAATTTCCTTCTGACATGCATCCTCCCCATCTTCAGAGTCACTGCTGAATTTGGCCTAAATTGGAGAAGAATATGCTGAAAGTCTGCTAAAGTCGGTACGTAATTGGTCTCTGCCAGAAGGTGTATCTGATCTTTTTTGTTGTTTTTCAGGGAAAACAGAGGGGGGAGGTGCTAAGAAGGGGGCTGGGAGCCTGGAGTTCCAGCTCCTGTTTTCTGGCTCCCTGGCTATGTTATAGAAGGCAATTAAGCAGTGTCTGTTCATCAGTGGGATTCTGCTTATTGAAGCTGGTTAGAAAGCCCAGAATTAGTTTTCCTTGTCAAAAAAATGTTTCCGTGGAGAAAGTTTTCAGAGTGGCTTTAGTATGTCTACTACAGGTAATTAGGTTTAATATTTATCCAGTGGTTTTGGAAACCCAGGCGACAGGTTCCCGCGACGCGTTTCTCAGCCTGCTCTTCAGGGTCCCCAGGCGAGCGCATCACTTCGGCACGTCTGCCCGTGTGCTCCCGCGGGATCCTCCTGCCCCTCTTTCAGCAATGTTCCAGTTTCTTGGCCAACGTTGCAAAAACTGCCAAAACTGGCAGAGGCCTTGAAGACACTGAGCTCCTAGAAGTGTTACGAAAATACAAGGCAGGGTAGAGGAGAGGAACCCTTCCCGTTCCCTCGCTCGGGGACAGGCATGTACCCCTGAGGAACCAGACCAGTGCTCACACTTGAGACGAAACTCCCGGAAGCTGGAACTCACCGTTTCCGCTGCTCAAGGCATGATTTGATTCATCTGGAGGTTTGAATGGAGAGGGGAGAATCAGCCAGAACATCTGCCTCTCTGCAGCGGGCACCGGCTGTCCATGCTGGATGTACAGTTCCCAGCACGATGGGATCTTGCTCAGGTTACGGCTTGCGTATGCTCTGGCAAAACCCCGAGCTAATCACTGTAATAGAGCTGTCCTGCTCCCTTACTGACTTCCACTGCATGGTTCTCCATGGGGAGACTTCCTCCATCACTATGAACTTCCCTAATCTAATTACTGGTAATCAGAAGGGTGAAGAAAAGCATTTTCCCTGGGTCTCAGATGTGCAGCAGGTGGGGCAGCCACCTTGTTGAGTACAGGCACCCATCTGCTTGAGTGAGAGGGGATAGCGATGCACACTGCAAATCCTGCAGCGTATCGAAACAGCTGAAACCCCTGTTAAACACCAGGAGTCACTCTGCAAGCTGTGGACTCCCTTTGCATTTTCCAGGAAGGGCTATGGGAAATTTAGCGGTGGTGAAGGGGTGGAATTTGCCTATTCCTGCTGTGATTCGCCTCACTGCAAAGCATGCAGCACCTGCAGCTCGGGGCCGACCCAACGTGTTTATCCGCTGAACCCATCAAACCACCTCTGGCCATGTGCTCCCGTCTTCCAGCCCAAATTAGCGCTGGCTCTGCTGCTCCAAGTGGAACAAATGTCACTGTCGTGTTTCTCTTGGTCCCTTGCTGCTGCTTTGATTTATTTTGGGTCCTGCTGCCTGTCAGGGAAGAAGCAGGATCCTGGCGTTGTGAGGTTCAAATGAGGAATTTCAAGCTGAACAGCCCATTGCCAGACGGTTAATGGCCTTTTTCGTGGGTATCCTGGAAAACGCAATTTTGCTCTCAAAGACAGATCTTCAGGGCCTTTGCTGGCCTGCTTAAGGCAGCACGTATCAACTGCTGTCCTTAAGTTGGCTGGGCAGTGTGGGCACCGAGGGTGCGATGTCCCCCACGTGCCCTGTGCTGGCAAAGCACAGCTCCCCCAAGCAAACCCAGCGTCCCAAGGCACCACAGAGGCAAATCATCCCACTGATAGCAACCTTGGCCTCTGAACAGCAAGCCCATCAAAAGCACACGGCGCTTTGCATTAATGGGATGCATTTCCAGGGGCAATTGCTTTGCTGATCAATGCCCAAAAAAATACATCCTTGGCTAGGTGTGCAGAAACACCGCTCATGTGCAGGACAAGAGCGCAACAGAACAAGTCTATCTGATGCGAAGGAAATTTTGTTAGCCTGACACAATCTCAGAATAGCTAAACAGGGCAAAACAACGTGTATTCGTGCTCAAATCCTGATGATGTATATTTACTAGGACAAATATAGCTGAGGGTAGCAACTTATCAACACTTGCTTTATTTCAAGAGCAAATTGCTACCATGGAACCAGACATTTGATGTTTCCCTGCTACTGCCTAACAAAGAAAGCTTGCTTTACTTACTCGGCTAATGACCAGCAAAGTTGTCTCACGTGGATTATAAAAATAAAAAGGACAAAAGGTTCAGGATGAAAAATAACAATTTCCCTTGCTTGCTTTTGTGATCAAACAGCGGGGAATTCACACCAGAAAACACTGCTTTGAAATAGAAAAATAATAGTAACAGTGAAAATAAATGACAAGGTTTTGGTTCTATTGAGCTTTGCTGAGCCTGAAAACCCACAAGTTTTGCTGCTGGAGAGTTTATGAGGATTCATTCGAAAGTCGATAATCAGCAGAGAGGGATTAGTGCCTTCCAATAACTGCTATAACTACAAAGACAGTAAAAGGCTCAAGCAACATCCATTCTCTTATCCCTTTACACTGGCTCATGGCCCCAAGTTTCACATGTACCATGTTTCCTGTTACAGCAACAAAGCAAATTTCATTAGAGCAACGCCAACAAATAATCCAACAGCGCCTTTGGATAAAATCCTCCTTGCTACTTCATGAATTTGCCGAGCTGCTGGACCCCAACCTGGCTTTCCCAGAGCATGGAATATGCTCTGTCTCGCACAGCCTGACTGCATCCCCACGTCTGGAGCGGACTCCTGCGTGCAGGACTGCGCACGCACACGCTTCTGGCCTGGGGGACGGACTCCCCTTCCCAAGGAGGGATTGATCAGACGAGCCCTCCACACCTCAGCTAGGCTGGGCAGACCTAGGACGCTTTCAGTCTGTCCTGTGCAGGCATTAAAAAAGCAGGTTATTCTCCTCCCCCAGCTGTGATAAGAGCTCTGTTTCCCCATGTTTTGCAATACCCACAGGCAGATTTACATAAAAGATTCATAACGTAAGAATTCCACTGGAATGGAAAGTTCAGTATCAGATGAAATTGCTTTGGGTATCTGTGAGACGGCATATTTATCTGCTAGGTTCCCAGAGACATCAAGCACTGAATCAGTTATCTTAGGACAAATCTACAGATCATAAGTTCCCTCATTTTGGGTTTGAAGTCACACTCCCATCCTGGTCAGCAAGCAGCATTTTACTGTTATTCCTTATGGCCACATGACAAAATACTCTGCCCCTTCTGCTTTACTGTTGACAAGCTTCTAGGATAAAAAAAGGTAAATAAAAGCAGCAAACTGCATGGTTACATATTCTCCCCTCCATGCAAAAATTCATTTATAGCAGAACGTCTTAGCTGGAGAACAGAACACCTGCCGAACTGGCTGGTGAATCACCTGGCCCTCTGAATCTTTACCTTAGCACCCACCCTAACAAGATAGCGATCTGAATTTAATCTTGAGCATGAACAACGCACGTGCCAAACCCTGCTCTGAAGCTTAACGCAGGCTCGCTGAGCACATCTGGTCCAGAGGGCTGATCTGCAGACTGGCTGCAGCTGGAGCCTTGCAGCAATGAGATGAGCAAGCGTGGGGAAGGGCAGGCGGCCGTGTGGGTAGGGTCACTGGATGACTCTTGTAGCCAAGTTTCCATTTATTTAGCAGAGAAAAGTGGTTGTTCTTCCCTTCTGGGTTTCTGTCTCAAAGGAACTGCCCAGTAAGCCACTGGTCCAGAGCAGAGTCTGAGTCTACCGTCTCTTGATTCACCTCTGGGTTTATATTTCCAAACTGAAGACTTTTCTGGGACAATAAAGTCCCTAAAAAATGCTCCCCTTGGGCCAAGCTGGGATGACTGTATGATGAATCTGTCACACAAGACTACGTTAATGCTTCCCTGACACCAGAGAGAAAAGCTCCTTCTGCTTTCCGCACCTACACTGCCACTGGTTCGGTGCTGAACACCAAAACCGAAAGCCTCATTTTTCTCAACTTTTAAGTGAATTCAGCGCAGACTGGTCTCTGCTCCAAGCGTTGCCGTAGTTTGTCCTGCGTTCATCTGGTGTGTCTCCGGGAGGACCATGTGTGCAGTGTCTAGGCTGTAGGAAGATGCGAGGCTACTACACCGTCTGGCTTCCACTTCAGCACCAATGTGCCACAGGCATTGTTACAGGGGGTCAGGTGACGAAGAAGAGGCCGCAGCGCTTTGCTGCAGCGTTGGTGTAAACCAGCAAGCAGCAGCCCTTTTTGTGTGGGTGTAATGCAATCCTGAAACCAGCTTACACTGCCTACTGGAGCAGGGCGGGCCATTCGCGGTCTGCAAACTGACTGGAGAAACCCACTGAACTAAGGCAACCCACGGCAGGACAGATGGTCTCTCTGTACGAGAAGCTGGTTCCGTATCTCAGGGAAGGGGCCTTATGGAGATCCCTAAGCTTGAAGAATATGAGTCCCTCTGTTTCTGTCCCTGTGTTTCTATGTTAGAAAAGGTGGAAGGGTTGGGAAGGACAGGGAGAGCCTAGATCCACCTTAAACACCACCAAAGAGATGTACAGTAAAAGAAAAGATAAGCCCAACAAAGGCACTTGCTGAAAAGCCAACGAGATCAACAAACCCCAGCCACTGCAGCTCCGTGACTCCGCTGCCCAGTGACTCCTGTTCAATAAAGGGCCGATTCTCCTCCCTTTTGGGAAACAATGTGTTCCAGACGCTGAAATAAATAACAGCCCCCTGCCAAGCCCCCGGCAGTGTCAGGGGATGTCAGGCTCTGCGCAGTGGATAACAAAGGCATCAGCATGCAGCCAATCTCCTCCTGCCATCTCAGGCTGCCCTTGCTGTGCTGAATGAAATTTTTGCTCCTAATGGAAATGAAGAAAACCTCCAGTGCAGATAATCCTCCGTTATAATGGCAGTACATGTGGGACAGGGGCCAAGCAGCGTAAAGAACAAGCCATATCTCTTTTACTTAAAGCCTGGCCTGAATGTGATAATGTAATGACTTTGGTGTGGGTGTTTCAAACGCCATTCATTGCGATTGACTTAGCATATAGATGATACCTGCTAAAATAATTAAGAATGAGGAAATGAACAGATAGCATCAGCCGACTTCTCCTTCCCAACAAAGCAGGTATCCTTTTGCAAGTGGTCTAGAAGACCAGCTGGTCTAAACACAGATTAGTCCAACCCAGCATCCTTTCAGTTCTGTTCCCCTTTGTTTTCTGTAGAAGCACCAACAACATCCCTCTAAAACACCAGCTGAAGACCCAGGCACCCTCTTTGCACAGGCAAAGTCCCTGGTTATTTTGTGCCTAACCTCTATCTGGCCACCACTGATCCCACTTTGCACTCAGAACCTGATCGAACGCCCGCTGAAGTCCTTGGGAAGATTCACATTAATCTCACCGGGTTCTGGACCAAGCCGATAGACTGTGAGTTTCTTCTAGTAACGTAGGTTTCCAAAAGCATGGTAGCTCTCTCTGGCTGTTGTTTAGCTTCCTAGTATCTGCCATAGCTAACTATTATTTCTGTTTTACAGAAATAAAACACAGCTCAAACCCTGATACTGCATGCAAGCTTAAAATGGCTTTCAATTACTATTAGCAGGCTTTTAAATGGGATTGTGGTGACATCCCAAAAGAAGCAAAATACTTATGGGAGAAATTAGGCTATTGGAATCACGGGTTGTATTGAACATGCTCCTCACACAGCTGGCAAAGAACAAAAGAAAGCTGAAATAAATTGATGACAACCACTTTCTGGAGGCATGACAGTTTATCTTAGGAGAGAAAGGACCATTCAGCCTCTCTGCTACAACAGCTTATGATACCGAGCACCTGCACACCTCTCCCACAAAGCAGGAAACCAGCAGCAACCAGAACAACCCCAACAGATCACTTTCTATATCCCATACCAGCGTAACTGAGGGCAGAAGGTAAAATGAGTGCAAAATGCCACCACTGTGATTTTAATATACCCAATTAGCATCATTCTGATGGCTACGTAGGATGGAAAGCAACCGGGGATTATGGTCATTATCCATTTCAAGTCTTCCAGTTGGCAAATAAACCCAGTCCTTTGGGGAAAAAAAATTCTCGTGCATTGGACAAGCTCTGGAATGGCTACAAGCCCAGGATCTATTCTTCTGGTTGAATTTGTTACAAGCCCTAGGCATATCATAAAATAAGATCCTTATCTGAACGCTTTTATCATCCTGGTCATCTAATTTGGCTCCTTCCAGGGTGGTCACTTAGTTTCTTCACTGTTGCCTTCTTCGTTTGCTAGGTTTAGAGTGGAAATCAAGACTTGTCAGCAGCCCTGAGCAGGGCGTCAATGCTAGTTTGAATCTTCCTTGTCTGCTGTTTAATTGAATTTTCATTTGTATCTCCTCCGCTGCTTCCCCTCCAAGGCCTCTCCCCCTCCCGCCCCCCTTTTCTCCACTCATCCATATAGATCATACAAGCATTTCTGGCAAGCACCAGCTGCAGATACAGCGAGTTCTTGGGCACCTTCTACTTTTAGAAAACCACCAAGAGGCCAAATACCACCCATGCTTGTTCTGTGAAGCTTGAAGCTTGCTTTTCAGAAAGACTGGTCTCTTTATTAACTCCATTGCTCTCTCTGAGACGTGTGTAAGGCATGGAGGACTGCAGAGCTACGCATTTGTCGACGCAGAGGACAAAAAGCCATGTGTGTGTTTACAGTCCCTGTTTTGCTGGGTCAGCATGGCCAGCCAGGACTTTGAAGTAGCATTAAAAAAAATCACTTCTAGATCTCTCCTCTATGTTCCCTAAAAGCTGCCTTGAGCTCCTGGCAGGCCAGCACTCAAAATGCAGTCTGGCCATGACCTCTCCACTAAAGATTCATTTGCCATCAGTGTAACCTTTCTTTCAGCTTTGAGTTTGCTTTCCTTGACACAGCCCGTATTGGGTGTGCGTGGCAAAGTTTGGGTAGCGGGCGGGCTAAGGGGCGGCTTCTGTGAGAACCTGCTAGAAGCTTCCCCCATGGCCGACAGAGCCAATGCCACCGGTTCCATGACGGACCCGCCGCTGGCCAAGGCCGAGCCCATCAGCGATGGTGCTAGTGCCTCTGGGATAACAGATTTACGAAGGGGAAGAAGATGCTGTGCAACAGCAATTGCAGCTGGAGAGACAAGTGAGAGTATGTGAGAGCAACAGCCCTGCAGACCCCACGGTCAGCGCAGAAGGAGGGGAGGAGGTGCTCCAGGCACCAGAACAGAGGTTCCCTGCAGCCCGTGGAGCAGACCGTGGTGAGGCAGGCTGTGCCCTGCAGCCACGGAGGTCCATGGTGGAGCAGATCTCCACCTGTAGCCCGGGGAGAACCCCACGCTGGAGCAGGGGGATGCCCAAAGGAGGCCGTGACCCCGTGGGGAGCCCCGTGCTGGAGCAGGCTCCTGCCAGGACCCGTGGCCCTGTGGAGAGAGGAGCCCATGCCGGAGCAGTTCCTCAAGGACTGCACTCCATGGGAAGGACCCACGTTGGAGAAGTCTGTGCAGAACTGTCTACCGCGAGAGGGACCTCACGCTGGAGCAGGGGCACAGGGTGAGGAGTCCTCCCCTGAGGAGGAAGGAGCGGCAGACCCAATGTGTGATGAACTGACCGCAGCCCCCATTCCCCGACCCCCACGCCGCGCGGGGGGAGGAGGGAGAGAAACGGGGGTGAAGTTGAGCCTGGGAAGAACCCCCCCAAGCTGGGAGAGGTGTTTTTAAGATTTGCTTTTATTTCTCATTACCCTACTCTGATTTGATTGGTGATAAATTAAACTAATTGCCCCAAGATGCGTCTTTTTTGCCCCTGAGGGTAATTGGTGAGCGATCTCTCCCCATTCTTCTCTCGACCCATGAGCCTTTTGTTCTATTTTCTCTCCCCTGCGCAGCTGAGGCGGGGAGGGACAGAGCGGCTTTGGTGGCCACCCAGTACCCAGCCAGGGTCAACCCACCGCCCAGCCTATGACAAACCTGCTAAGCAGGATCTGAGATGTCAGCACTGAAACCTTCCACCTCGAACTGGTGTCGCTTCCTCCGACCGCTTCCTTCCATTGTGGGGACTGAACAATTTCTGTCTGTGGTTGAGGACAGCCTCTCTCGCACTGGAAATCTTCCATAGAGGAAAAGGAAAGCCCCACCAACTTCTCCATCTGAACGTTGGTAAAAAGCCTAGGAAAGATACAGTTTAGCCCAGAGACTCACCAGTTTGCATTTCTGTTCCAACAGCTGATATTGTTAAGAGCTCTTCTGTGCTGAGAAGTGATTAGGAGAAGCAAGAGGAAATTTCAGAGAAAAATTTCAGGCTACTGGAGAAAGGTCTTTAATGTGAAATCTGTCTGCAGCTAGGAGTGATGTACAATTGTGAACATCTTGTGAACAGGCAAAATGACCTTTCCATGCTCTACTCCATCGCTGACTAGTACACTTTCTGCTTGTAATTCATTATTCTGAAGCTGTTTACCATTTTGCCCATGACAAGGGCAACTTCCATCAATCGGTCCTTGAACCTGGAATTCCTGGCTCTTTATCAGAGGAAACCAAGATTCTGATTTGAATATTCACCTTTCTTGCTTTTATACACGGCACTTGACCCATCACTGAAAAGCTGACATTGTCTTTGACAGTGATGCTCTGTCAAGCTGACATAACCTCAGAGACATTCAGGGTGTGTTTTGCCGCTAAGTGAAAGACTACAGCACTTCAGTCATTAATAATTAAGTGTGACTTTGGTATTGGATATAAGATCTGCTTCTGTTCCTATGTACGTTTGCGATTTTTTTGACACTGATCACACTGCTGTTGGATATATACTGCATGAACTTTGGGCGAATGGTCCAGTGTCTCTCCACTTACTGTCAGGACCACTACTTATGATAACTTATATTAAGGAAGTCTTCCAGGAGAGAATAAATCCGAGATTAGAGAAGGCTTGCTTGTAACTGAAGCTGAACTGCAACATTTTCTCTCCCCTTCCTCTGTGCTTCAGTGTTGGTTATGGAAGGATGTATTTTAAGACAGGAAAAGCACATGGTATCATTTTGCCTTTTAGCTTGCAGAGTTTTGGGTCCTGCTTCTGCAGCCTCATTTAGCAAATTAGGCTTCAAGATTACCATGAAAAGGGGGCTTGCTAGGATCTCTCTTGTTGTTGGCATTCTCTTCTTGTCACATCCTACCACGCGCATTTAAATCTGTGACAGGGGAGTTGCCATTGCTCCTGCCAGCCTTTGCCCTTCTGAACAGCTCTGATCCACTTATTCTTGGCACTTGCTTTGAGCAAGGTCCACATACAGGTGTCAGTGTCCAGTCCATGCACTGTTGTATCAAGCTGTTGTCAGTCTTCTGGATGACTGCTTAGCAAGCAACCTCACTTTGTTGTCCAGAGCCTGAACTTGATCACGGTTCCTCGTTTGACTCCTGCTTTTAAAGATCAGGCTCTGTCTCTTCCTGTCTCTTGTCTATATTTCACTATCTGCACTAAGTTCTTGTCTCGGCTGGTGGTGCCAAACCTCTGCCAGGCTGGCCATTTCTCTCCTGCTTGTTCATAAGCAGTGTTACAGGTCAACAAAATCAGTATTCAGGGCCCTAATTTCCCTTCTCTCAGGGGACCATGCAGGAACTTTGTTGAAGCTGGAAGGTCACCGGTGCCAAAGGCAATAGGACAGGTGGTTTGTCCAAATTCAGAAGCAAGTAGGGCTCCAGAAAACACTGAACTGTCTGGTGTGTTTTCTTGTTATTTCCTAAGTTACTTAACACATAGCATCTCCTCGGGAAAAGGTTTATTGTGTGAAAGTTTTTTTTAAGGAAAAGAGGAAACACAAGACTTATGGAGGAAAGGGAGATGGGGCAGGCTCCTTCTGGAGCTTTTGTGAGGCTACGAATGTGACAAACATCTTTCACAAACAGGACTTGCTAGCCTGGTCTACTTACAGTAAGAGCACAAAAGGTGTCTTACTGAAGCTGTGAACTGGTGAGCCCTTGTGAGGCAAGGGGAGCATTGGGATAGCTCACTGTCTGAATGGGATACTGCGTACAGACGGTGATTCTGCACACGGTGCTCTTCTCTTTAAAGGGCGGCAGAGACCTGAGCAAACCACCTCGGGCACCACTGTTCGGCTAACCACAGCAATGCCAGGCTTTTAACGCAGGCTTCAAAATTTGCTCCCAATAAAATGGAATTTGAAAATGTTCTTCACCACTTGTGTAACCAGGATTCTGCAACATTGTGGCAACCCAGTGGAGGGAAGTTACCTTATAAATTACAAACACTGTGCCTACTGCTGAGGGGAAATAAAACAGAGCAGTCTCCAAAGCCCAGGACAACTAAAGCTTGTTACAAAACCAGAGAGATCATTCTAGTGTGAAGCAAACCTGAGCTTTGCATTAAAAATGTAAATGTGATTGAAATAGCATAACCAGATTAAATGGATTTGACCTCCACAAGAATAAAAGATGGTCTAAATATACACTGAAACAGCAACAAACTGTTGCTTTCCTTTTCACTGTGTTGCGGACCACAGGAAATTTATTTAAAACAACACAGAAATTTCAAGCCAGTGAAAGATTTGCATTTCTTTTACAGGAACTAATAGGAGCAAATATGGCTGGTTTGGAAAAAACCACCTGTCACTTAAATGCCTAAAGGTCCAGAAAGACTTCTGAAAACTGTGAGTCTTGTGACTGATTTACCCTTAAAAATTCAGCCCTAACACACAGACCTGGCCTGGAGTGACTGAATCTTTCAGTACAGTCTCACATCTCAGCCTTCAGTACACTGCTGCCTTACGGGAGCATTTGATGGACATTTCCTTCTGGGTTTGGGGTGGGTTTTTTGGGTTACGTTAACCCCGATCAGCACCAGGGTCTGGTTCACTGCATTGCCATACATCCCCTTACAAGCATCACCGTAGCACCACAGCCGAGGAGGGACAGACAGACATGACTTCAACCCACATCAACAACACAAAGAGATGTTAATGAAACCCCAGCTTAGGATTTCAGAAGGCTGCCTGCAAAATGCTGCATGGAATAAACGCGAGGAAACAACACCTAGAAGCAAAGAAACAAACCAAAGTGGTGTGAAGGGGAATTAAAAACAGTAACCAAACATTCCCAGCTAAGCCTCGCTTTTTGTGCATTCTAAGGGAAAACTCTGGTAGGGCTGTGCAACATTCTCTCTCAACAGGTTTCCAAACAGAGGGGTAGGTCTTTAGTTAAAACAGAAGTTAGGAGCATTGAGTAAGGAGCCTAATATGGGTTTTCTTGTAACGGAATCGTTGAATAACTTGGGCTAGAGGACCCTGCCCAGAGCAGAGCTGAATCTCAGGCAGGTCAGGTTGCGCAGGTCCTTGTCCTGTTGAGTTTTGAAAATCCCCAGGGATGATGATTCTCCCCTTCCCTGGGCCCAGGCCCACTTTTGCATCAACCTCCCTGTGAAGCATTTTTTCCTTATATTCTATCTTAATTTCCACAAAACGCGTGTCTGTTGCCTCTCATCCTTTCACTGTGTATCTCTAAGAAGAGTCTGGCTTCATTTCATCTCCAGCCTGCTTTGGGTGCTGGAAGAGAGCAGTGACATCTCCCTCAGCTTTCTCTTCCGCAGCTCCCTCAGCCTCCCTTCACCCAACGTGTGCACCAGCCCCAAACACCTTGGTGGCCCTGGTTTACCAGTGGTTTACCCCTTGATTTAGGAGACCCAAAACTGAACGCCTCATTTCAGATGCAGCTTTGTGAGTACCAAATGAATTTGAGAGCTGGTACCTGAGAGCATCCGAGGCAAAAAGGAAACGAGGGTGGCATGAAAAAGGCCACAACACAAGAACCTTTTATTTCTTCATCTCTGTTTTCCAAGAGGTGTAAGAAAGAGAACGAACATTTGGACAAAGGTTGGATACACAAAGTGACACTAAAATTGGATGGCAATCAGCACAAGCAGAGGTGATGCGGTCTTCAGCAAAGCTTAGGCACATGCAAACCTATCTGTGTGCAATAACCCTGTTCTGTTCAAGCCCGTTGATGTGCCCGTTATTAGAAAACTCAGTTGTTCTGGGGTTTGGGACCTGAGCGTGAATGAAACATACGCTACGTCTAACCCTGGGACTTAACTACATACAGCTTAGTAGCATCTCTAATTTGGCAGCATGGCAAGTCCTGAGCACAGCCTCGCTGTCAGCAGTGCTGAGCAGTTGTTGCTGTCTTGAGCTCAGCCAGCCGTGGGGCTCAGCGCTGCTGAAAACCGACAGCGGAGAGCTGAGCACTGAGCAAGTCTTCGGGAGGATCAAGGCAATCGTTCTGCTGAACGGGGAGGATTCTCCTGGAGAACAGACGGGCCAGGATGTGCTGGAGAGCTTCAGACGGGCTCTGCGCTGCATTGGTTTGCACCCAAGCTAATGAGGGAGCCAATCAAAATGTTATGATCTCGGTTATTTAAAAATGTCAGTAGATTTATCCAGTTACTGTGGAATTTAAATACACCGCTTTGGCTGGGTCTGCATCATTGTTAGGGACACTTTGTAAGAAGTTTTTTCTATTTCTTACTGGAAACTCCAAAACCCTATTTCAAAGTCCTATGCAGGAGTACTTAAAAAAAATCAGACTTTACATTTAATCCTGAGTACCTGCTTATGCCTGAAGGCCTCAACTATTTGTTTGGTCACAGATGGGAAAAAATAGTACAATTTGATCTCACTGATCAGAATTAAAAGTGCCAGTGTAATAATTCAATTTTCATGCTCCGTCATGTAGGAAAAACTTTACAATTTGTTTATCCAAATATGATTTAAAAACAAACTTATTTCTTGAAAGGATGGGTAAACAGAAGAAGTAGATAAATAAAGCCTAAATTCTGATTTATTTACTGAACCATATGAAAATTGCTAATTTCTAATTCTTTGTCATTTATGGGCTATCTCTTGATATTTCTATCCTCTTCAGATATTTTGTTGTTGTTGTTGTTTTCTTTTAATAATAAGCTACCATGAAAAACACTGAACAGACATCAGTATCACCAAGCAACATACCAAGATTCTGATTCCCTGTCATTACCCAGATCCCCCAGTGCCCCCACCAGCTTTCCTCTCTCCTGCACATCCCACCTCACTTCAGAGGTAAGACCTGGCTGGTCCCAGCAATGCAGCCACACGCTTTCAGGGGAATTCCTACCAAGCACAAGGCTGCTGGCAGGATGGGGGTCTTAGAATCATAGAATCATTAAGGTTGGAAAAGACCTCTGAGATCATCAAGTCCAACCGTCACCCCAACCCCACCACACCTGCTAAACCATGTCCCCAAGTGCCACATCCAGACGTTTTCTGCACCCCTTCAGGGATGGGGACTCCCCCACTGCCTGGGCAGCCTGGGCCAACGCCTGACCACTCTTTCAGTAAAGACATTTTTCCTAATCTCCAATCTAAACCTCCCCTGATGCAACTTGAGGCCATTGCCTCTCGTCCTGTCACTGGTTACCTGGGAGAAGAGACCAACCCCCGCCTCACTACAGCCTCCTCTCAGGTAGCTGTAGAGAGCGATCAGGTTCGCCCTCAGCCTCCTCTTCTCCAGACTGAACAGCCCCAGCTCCCTCAGCTGCTCCTCATAAGACTTGTTCTCCAGACCCTTCCCCATCCTTGTTGCCCTTCTCTGGACACGCTACAGCCCCTCAATGTTCTTCTTGTAGTGAGGGGCCCAAAACTGAACACAGTGCTCAAGGTGCTTGTTTGTAACATGGCCCTGATGCCGTCAGCGTGGCAGCAATGCTGACACTTGAGCTGGAATTCGGCAAAGCACTCTCCTGTTCCTCCTTACCAGTGCTTCAGGAGGGCTCAGCGCACTAAGAGAGGTGTAGGCAATAAGCCAAGGACCATCAGCTCATCTATCTACCGTTCAATTTAAACATCTTCAGTGCACACACTGACCAGCATCAGGCTTCCTACTGAAGACCTGGCTGGGCAACAACCACCTTGAATGTAACAAGTTGATACAGCACTGTGGGGTTTTTGCTGAGCTGTAAATCAGAGGAAAATAAATTTATCACACAGCTAAATTGAGGAAAACAAGGGCATGCTACTAGGAGCTTTCTGCTTTATTAAGTAAACATCTTCTCATTCATGTGGAAAAATTTGTCCAATTTCGCTAAATAATTAATTACCGAAGGGTGACTGGTGATTAATGAACACTTTGATGGTGTTCTGAGGTGTATGCTCATCACGGCAATTTTCTTCCATCCCAGTGATTTGTGCTAGTGTTACTGATGAAGTGTGATGATAAAGGCTCTGCAACGTCTGTGGTGGGGATACAGTCATTATGGTGATAAATACCTGCCTATTTTAGTATTTGTAGGCAATGAGATAGGGTCTCCACCTAATCTTGGAAAGGAGCATCTATCCCATGGGCATCAGCGCACCTTACCAACCTGCCAACAAGGGACTAATTTCTCATTCTCACAAGGGCCATGTGGAAAGAGCTCTACCTGGGCAGTGGAAAGAGCTATCTTAGCTGCAGCAAGCTCTAACTGTCCCTCCTGTAACACCCTTTTGCACCGCTTATAGATGTAAAGAGGCTGTGAGTAACTACGAACAGATTCCGAAAATACACTGAATCAAAAACTCAGTTCTGCATTACTTAACTAGCCAACCTGATTTTGTTGCATTCAAAACTGATTATGAGGACGGTATATCTCTCCTGTGGAAGAAGCTAACCAGAAACCCCCATGCACGCTGTGGAGGAGCACGTGCCCTGCCAGGCCAGCCACAGAGCAGCACAAGAGAGGATGATGAATTCATGCAGGCTTAGCTATCACAGTCTCAAATTAGGATGTGCAGATCCACGTTGTGGTGTCCCCGAAGGGATTTGAAAATCTCACGGCGAACTTTGGGGAGCCCCACAGCTGGCCTGCACCAGCTCAACGCAAAACTCCTCCAGAAATACGGACGTGGTACTATTCCACTGAGAACCATCAAAATGTGGTAACTCCACCACCTTTGCTGTAAAGGCGGGAGCCAGATTACAGCAAGGCCCTGCTACCAAGGTGGCGAAGAACAAGGCTGTAATGAGTAAGGAACACTGTACTGGCAGCGCAGAAACATCACGACATCACTGCGAGCTACTGCACACCACAGCTCCAGAAATCCAGTGATGAAACCTCTCTTTTGTTATCTCGATTATTCTGCCTAACATCCATTTTGTGCAGTCAGCCTTTCCTATGCGCTTTTGCTTAATGCTTTAAAACTGGAGCTACTAACTCCAATCAGCTGTAGCAGGGAGAGGATAAATCACGAAAGTCTGCTAGGAGGTAGTATACATTTTTATCATTTAAGTGACATTTTCCTCAATACAGGCCCGTTTTTATCTCATCCCCTTCTGTAGCGATTCCCAGCTGATGCAGAAATGCTCCAACTCCTGTACCAGACTGTTACGGTGTGTACAAGTTGCTGTTGTGACACTCTTGTAGACAAGAGCATTTAATACAAGTCCGAAATAGCAGGAGAGCCTCAAAGCATGTTGAGTCACTGCTCTGCCTTGCAGACTGTTTCAGGCGCTGGGGGGTTATGTTTCAGAGGAGGGACACGCACAGAGGTGAAATGTCCATTCCCAGCCTCCCTGCCAAGGTGCCAGCACCTGGATGATGAATTCTCTGAACAGTGTTTCTGGAGTAGGGTGTTTTCCAGACCAGTGACAGCCTGCTGAGCCCCTCTCCACTCACCAGAGCAGTTCCTGGAGACACCATGGCCTCCTGATGCAAAACATAGACCTCTGCATTTCTATGTAAAGTGGTCTACCGCATGCCAAAGAGAAGAACCCTCCTTTCCTTGTTGTTAAATACCCTGTATTTCCTGCCAGCATCGGATCCTGCTTCTGCTGAAACCTGCTCCCAGTTTTCCCTGAACACCACAATCCCAAACAGCCAAGCCAATGCCCTTAGGCTTTCTCAGAGAATGGCAGCTAGCACCTCACCTCGGATCAGCATCTCCCAACCTTTCTCCAAAACCAACTCCTGCAACATCAACCAGCAGAATTTCTGGTGAAAGATTGCATCAGTTATCCCGTATCAAACAGAACATATGATAAATTGTCTTTGGCTCCTGAAGACACAAAATCCCACAGGACAGCCTGATGCGGGAGAGGGGGATTATGAACGACCATGGTCCACACTCATTAAGTTGTGGGAGGACCCCGTGTTACCCACACCTCTTTCTCTCTCTCAAGCTGGTGAACTTCAGCTCGTTTGTTTTAAGCTTACAGGTTTTATGCTTGGACAGAAGGTCTGCTGATGAACTAATAAAATTTTTGGTGACCAAGCAGAGCAAGACATGCCCAAGAATAAAGAAAAAGAAAGCAATTTCAGCTCTGCCAATCCTTCTCTTTCAACGTGAAGAATACTATTGATTAGCAATTTGAAAATAGGCGTGATGTCACCTTACTATACAGTTCCCTGTGCTCCCTTCTGAGACAGCGCTCCTCAGTTCCTTCTCAATTAACTTGAAAGCTGGGGAGGGTAAGCATTTTTATTGGTAAGCTGAGAAATGCCTCCGTCAAGAGTTTTATTCTATTATCGCAATAAACACACAGTGATTGAGGTTTGGATTGAAGGACTTTTTTCTCCCTTTTGCTCAGCACTAGGAAACCATGAGTTCCTTTGCTTTGTGTTATCCAGCAGCATTTTTCATCCTTTTGGATTTTCTGATTTTAGGCAGAATCCTAACAGCATCTTAGGATCAGGACTGCCATCCTCCAACCTCCCTACATCTGCCATTTGCATGAATAGTCTTAAACACAAAATGACAATGATTCACCTAACAGTTTAGGGGGAATTTTACATTAGGCAGAGCATTTCTTCAGTATTGGGAAAATCATGGCAAAAATCATGATTATTTCCCTCTAAGAATGAAATAAAAGAATTTTTGGGGCAAGAAAAATGGCCTTAGGTTTTATGTGTCAACGCTTTTTAAAATGTGATTTCCAGACCTTTTTGTTTCCTGGTTTTGTTTTTGCGAAGGAAACCTGGCCATTTCCACTGTCCCACCAAGTGCCGTGCAAACATTTGATATTCATCAGGACTCATAAAAATGGCACATTGAACAGACATCATCTTCAGCGTAGGAAGAACTTGGCCCAAAGTCCAGTGAGGTCAAAGATCTGGGGTCAGTAGCATTCAAATTGATTTGAAATAAGTGAGATCACTGGTTTCAATCTTGCTAATGAAAAAAAAAAAGGAATCAGGCTTCAAAAATAACCGAGCAATTGAGATGTATTTGGTTTCCTTGCCTTCATTTGGGCTGTTTTTTATTTTGCTCTCAATTCTTGAGTCCTTAGGATAGAATACGGACATTTATTTTTTAACTCTTCTCTAAAATGAGAAGAGCTAAAAGTTTTCTTTCAAAAACAGAACAGAGAACTACACAAAGAACCCCTGAAACCAAAGCTCACCCAGTCATCATGCGAGTCCAGGCTCCACAGAAGTAATTTCAGGCTCTACAAAAAACTGCAAATCTCAGGAACTTTGCAACTGCACCAGGAATAATGACAAGACTCTTAAATATCCTGGACACCTGAATTTGAGAAGGCTTTGCCAGTTCTCTTCTGCCAGAGCTCCTCTTCACACTCTCGTAATGGATAAAGGACCCAACCCTGTCTTTGGCACTCAGCTGCAATCAGGGTTTAACCATGGACTTCGGAGTATAGAGGTTAGGTCCTTCTGTGCTCTGGGAACTGCTGCTGACTGGTAACAAAAGCTTTTTACCTTCCTCACAGCTTTAGCAGGAGGTGAATGAACTCTGAATTTTGCAAAATCAAGCTCTTAGACCCTGCGCTTGCATCAGGCTTTCTGGCTGCAAATCCACCAACTTCAACATTCATTTGTGACTGTGTATACTGCAAATCCAGGACGAACCAGAGAGCTTGATACCTACAGGGGTAGGCTGTAATTCTGCAGAGCAGCTGAAGAAAACCAGCTCTACCACGGGTAGCCAATTATGAGTCTGTAAGACTTCACTGACTACCTGGCTCTTCTTCTCCAGGTGACCAGCAACCTGCCTTGGCCAGCAGTACAGCATTTCTTTCTTCATTTCACTCTTTCTCTTGACCAGACCAAGCAGAAGAGCCAACAAAGTGCCTCTACCTTCATTATTTCTCTCTTTTTCATTGCTCCCCCATTTTTATTATCTTCCTGTATTCCCCAGGTAAGCATACTCATATCAGATACGAAGTTGCATCCCAGACAGATGGGAAAGGACAGACTGAAGAGGAAAACCACAACCTTTTTTCATTTGTCATGACTCAACCTAATGTCTCTTACAACTTCTGGGTTAGCCAAGTCAAACATAAAACAAAACAGATCCCTGGTTACATTTGCGCAGCAGATTTGTCTCTTTCTTCAGAGCTGATTAAAAGAACCGCTTCCATCTCATTAGATTGCTAAAACACTTCCAACAGGACTAGATGTGTCATGTCAGAATATGACAGGCAAATTTCTTTTAAGGTTTTAAAAGTAGGCTGAAAGAGGAGAAGCTATGCAGTTCACTGTTGTCACTGAAAGATATTTTTACTTTTATGAGTCCCTAAAACAAGAAACAAATTAAGAACTGTCAAGGAAAAAGAAAAAACCCAAACCCAAAATGTATTCCTTCTTGCCTGCTAATATTGTTACTGCTTTTCTCCGAAATCTCTCATTCTAATAACAAGAACCTTAAGTATACAAGAACAAACTATGGTTGTTAATGTTTTGGCTTACAAGCACAATTAATAATCCAAAAGAAAGGAATAAGTACTGAAAACATGATTATCCTTTACAACTACAAGCCAAAATGAACAGCCTCACTTTCCTCTGCTCCCAGCTCTTACCTCTGCCCGGTTCAGAGGCACTCTCCCGGCGTCGTGCCACTGCAGGGTGTGGAATGTGGCACCCACAGCACCCAAGGATGCAAGAAAGCATCTGGGAAGGAGGTGGGGAAAAAAACTGCAGCGAGGGGAGAGCCCCCTCCTGCAGCAGACTCCACTGAGGTGATTGCTCGTGCCCGGGCAGGAGACTCTGCCTTCCTCCCGGCAGGCAATGCACTGGTTAGCTGCCCTCCCTACACCCCAGAACTGCCACCGCAGGTGGGTTGCTACCAGACACAGGTTTCACTGCCAAAACAGCCCCACCAGAGCTGCCTCTCTGCCCCAGGACGCCACACGTACTGTGCCAAATCCACACCCAGGGCAGAGTGCACTGGAGCAGGTCTTGGGAGAATGACACAACTTCATCAGCAAGGCTGCAGCTCTTTCCCCTGTTTATTGAAACCCAGTTCAAATACTGCCCAGGCGCAGCCTGTCGCTGCCCTACTTTGGGCTTTAAGTCACAGAAATCCTGGAAAACAGAGCAGGAGAGAAGTAAGGAGGAGGACGGCTCTGTCTGACCTGATGCTCTAGTGAAGTTCACACCTCCGGGCTGCCAGCTCACACCGTGATCAAACAGATCCGGGCCAGCAGCAAGGCAGCAGGGCCATTCCCCTGCTCGTCCATGGCCAAGTGAGGTCTGCACCCGGTGCCGCAGGGCAGAAAAGCTGTGCAGAGGCGGGGGACAGACCACGAAGGTGCAGTTCGCAGTCCTCTCCCTGGCAACACGCCACAGAGGCGAAGCAGCCCCACGCTGCAGGCCCCCCTGGGGTGAGGTATGCCCAGGGGAACGGGCTGCAAGTGTCAAATCACTACAGCTTTGAGACACAGACATGCGCAAAGAGCACTCAAGTGGGTGTTCACAACACATCCTTTTGTTTCAATGGCATTTACCATCAAATTGCTGAGATGGGCTGCAAAACCAGTGGGTGGGGACTGCTTCTCACTCTGAAGAAGTTCATTAGATTATAAGTAATTCAGTTATGCAGCCAGCAAGTAGAGCCTGGGGCTGTTTTGAGGGGCTTTTGGAAGAAGGTCAAAACAATATATCAGATGGCTATTGGGACTGATGGCTGTTGGGGAGAAGATAGTAGATATTCAAAGATAAGCATTGTACGCTGGTGTATTTTTCTCTTGATTGCATATGCCCATCCTTCTCGTACATAACACAAACACATTTTGCAAGAAATGGCACAGCAAAGAGGCCCACCAACTGAGGTACTGCCAGCATTGCTGGCGAGGCGAGACGTGGCTGTTTTGGAGGACATGCACGGCTGGAAGCTCCGGCATCTTGTGAGAGGGAGCCGGACCCAGCTCTCTGATCCCAGCTCAGCAGCGGACAGATGCTGCTGCTTCTGCAGAGGCAAGATGCAAATCCAAATCCTCAAAGCCCAAGATTTTTCCTGTGAGCAGGTGAAGCCACGTCTTCTCCTGAATGCCACAGCCATCACCTACCCATCATTTGGCAAGGGGAAGTATTGCCCCAGCTCAGCATCCAGAACTGCTGCTGAGTAGGTGGCAGGACCTTGTTTTTGAAGCCACGCCAGCTAACTTAGCCTCTCTGTGCTAGCGATTAAACACTGAATTCCCTAGAAGCTTCATGCTGATGGCAGTGGATGGTGTTCCCACCCAGACAGTCCGTCTCTGCTCACCAGTGGACCGTTGCACGTATTTTAAGTATTCTGCTGAGCAGTAACAGACGGAGATATGCTTGATGTCCTCCTAGGCTGGGGCTTTTGATGAACAAACACATTCTCTAGAGTTATAAATCCCCACAAAAATATCCTAGAATAACAGCAGTCTCAGTTCCATGCTACAATCCAGGTACACCAGAACAAAAGACCACATATTTCAAATTCTGCATGTGCTCAGTACTTCTTTCAAGATTTAAGATCCACTGCAGTCCTGCATTAAGGTGAATTTGTTGAGATGGGGTTGTGGGTGAGGAAGATGAATTTCTCTCGTCCAGTTCTCTCACCCTCTGGCTTGGATCTTCAAAGGAGGACCCAGATCTGCTTGGTTAAAGCTGGATTTTAGTTTAGGCTGACTGAAAACAACGTGGTCACAGCCTGATTCTGAACACTGTGGCACACTCTGGAGCCCCCCCGGGCTTGCACGGCACAACCGTGCCTTTCGGGATTGTTCCCTCACCCTGCATTTCGAGGCATGGGTCAACGTATCTGGACTGCGGGACTGGTTGTGAAAAAATAACAAGCAAATCTAATCAGCCACGATGGGGGTAAGTCAAAGCGCAAGGGTTAAGGGTGTCAAAATGACCCTGGGTGCTAAGACAAGTGCCATTCTGAGCCTGCGTTGCCACTGGTTCAGATGCAGACGCTAGCCTCGAGGTCCACCTCTCTGCCATTCACCAGGACCTCTTTCTTTGCCGGGTAACTCCCCAATCACCAGTTGAAAGGTATCTCCACATATTTCACTAAAACATCCTTAATTAATTTTACAAATCCTAATCCTCATCCTGGCTACACTCTCAAATTACAGTCATTTCTACCTGTCACTTCTTCTCCCGCTACCTAGTATTTCAAGGATTAACCGGACAGCGTGTAACCTCTTCTTAGTCCTCTCTAACAATGTCTGCTCTCTGTTCCTTTGTCTTAGTATTTTCTCATCTGTATACAGATTCCTGTGCTTCTTTTCAAGGCAATATCCAAGTGTGGTGCTGCTTTAGCCATTCATGAGGATGAGATTTATTATCTAGAAGCACACCAGTAACACAGTCTTAAAAAAAATAAAATAGCAGTCTCTTTCATCAAAATCTAATGAACATGCGATTTAATCTTTATTAAGAATTCATTAGATTCTCAGCAAGCCTGTCTAATGAAGCTTGACCAGGTGAAATGCTAATGCCCACATTATATTTAAATTAATTTCAGAAATGGTAATTTCCCCGAGCTGTTCCCTGTACATCACTCTCGCCGGTGCCCACGGCTGCGTGGCTTTCTCCCGATGCCTGCTGCCGTGCCCATGGCAACACCGCTGTCCCCACCCCAGCCTCTGCACAGTTCACTGGAGTTTCCACACTGATGGACACCTCCCAGTTTCTGACACTATGAGCCCTTTCGTTGCAGCAGCCTTCTCAATATTTTCAAGTTAGATACAAAGCTGCAAGCCTAGCATGTGTTACTTTAAGACTGTTTCATGGAAAAAAAATAGATATGCACATATATACATAAAAATAACAAAAAAATTATATACAATGCGGTATATTTCAGTCTTCGATATACTGATCTACTCCATCAAACAGGTTATTATCTTGATGCTATTTGCTTCAAAAAACCAAGAGCTCTGCTCTCTGGGAAACAAGTGTCACGGTACACCAATTGTGTCAGCCAGCGTGGCCACCGCCTGCCCTCCCGCCTATGGGCTCTGCGCGAACGCTCTGCTGCACTGCTATTGTGGTACCTACAGCCTCTCCCTTCCACCGAAAGCCATCGCCCGCCATTCCAGCAGGCTTCTGCAGCAGCAATTCGAAGAGGTTAAATAATTTATCGGTGTTCATCTGCAGCAACATCTCCCCTGATCCACCTTCCGCACGCAAACAAGTGCCAACCAGATGCACCCCACCCCAGCCCCAAACCAGACTGTCGGGGGGGAAAACCCCCTTTCAAGCCATGGAAGGGGAGGCTCGGAGCCTTTACAGAAGTCGGGTACGCCTACGTCGGTGGGAAAAGCTGTGGGCTGGAGGGGAGCCTCCCCGCAGCGAGACCTCCCAGACCCGCAGCGAGACCTCCCAGACCCGCAGCGCTCTGGGAAAAGCGCTGCCTCGGGCGGGGATGACGGCTTGGTCCCCTGCGAGCTGGCCACACCGGCCACAGATTCGGTACAGAAATATCCGGGTCGGCCGCTCAGGCTGGAGAGGAGCCGGACGGGAGGCCCGGATCCGGCCCCGCGGCGCACGCACACGCACACTCACGCACACCCGGGGCGGCTCCGGGAGCGCAGGGCAACAGACCGCCGAGCGGCGCCGAGCGCCTTCGGCTGTTTCCGCTCCCGCTCGGCTACCCCCGAGCGCCTCCGAAGGCAGCCGAGCGCGGCGCCCGGCCGCC
>Ga0065711_1031859_pt1 | contig 28556 bp, 14 predicted proteins | sample Hoacrofraction12_FD_59098 | JGI IMG/M metagenome (GOLD analysis project Ga0065711, IMG submission 59098) | Hoatzin crop microbial communities from Cojedes, Venezuela - Epithelial fraction 12 v2 (version 2) | ecosystem: Host-associated > Birds > Digestive system > Esophagus > Crop | place... | reverse complement strand
TTGGAGCGGGTCCAAAGGAGGGCTACAAAAATGATCCGAGGGCTGGAGCACCTCTCCTATGAGGACAGGCTGAGAGAGTTGGGCTTGTTCAGCCTGGAGAAGAGAAGGCTGCGGTGAGACCTGATTGCAGCATTTCAGTACTTAAAGGGAGCCTATAGGAAAGATGGGGACAATCTTTTTAGCAAAGACAACAGTGACAGGACGAGGGGTAATGGTTTTAAACTAAAACAGGGTAGGTTTAGGCTAGATATAAGGAAGAAATTCTTTACAATGAGGGTTGTGAAACACTGGAAAGGGCTGCCCAGAGAGGTAGTGGAGGCCCCATCCCTGGAAACATTCAAGACCAGGTTGGACATGGCTCTGAGCAACCTGATCTAGTTAGTGGTGTCCCTGCTCGCTGCAGGGGGGTTGGACTAGATGACCTCTAGGGGTCCCTTCCGACCCAAAACTTTCTATGATTCTATGATGATCAATATGTACTGAACAGTGCACTCAAAAAACAAATAACATTTTGCATGTACACACCAGTCTTTAAACATTTAAGTTGCAAAGTGTTTATGTTTGTCATGTCAAATATTTGGGGGTGTTGGTGTTAGCCTTTTTTTAACTTACATAACTTCATTAGTTTAAAAAAAAAAATTGTAATTTTTTACTGCTGTTTACATGCTCTTGTCCTGAAATCTGCAATCTTCTTACAGGACCTGGTGCTGAATTTCAAAACTAGCCTGTCTGTAAAGTAAGAAAAAAGTCATGAACATTGGAAGAAAATGTATAACCCTTACTCAAGGGCTATACATGAAATACATATTAAAATAATAACAGTGTTTCACTTCACCCATTTTTTGGAGTGTAACACTGAACCTAGCTTTACTGTAGCAATCTCTCACTTTTATCACAAAAGTAGATGTGAGCCTTACCAAAACAAAAGCATAAAGCTTGTTTGTAAGCAATAAATTGTTTATGAATTTGTATATTTATTTTTTTAATAAAAATGAGAATGAAGTTTTTTTCCTATTAGTATAGGCTTCATTGTATGCAATTATATATATGGGATAATATAATCTTGCACCGATTTTCAAACCTGTGCAACGACTGGACAAGAGATATTCACAAATAGCTCTTTTCCCTTATTTGACATTCACAGATGTAAAGGTCCCTCGCAGTGACACCAGGCCACAGTTAACTCTTTGCCTCTTTTTATGTGTTCATCATTCAAGAGTTTGTTTTTTCACACTGTCTCTCTCATAAGCAGGGCAGAACAAAGTTTTGACCATTTCTACCCCAAAGCTTTCTGTCTCCCACAAATGAACAGACAGGAAACATCTGTTGCTCTTGCTGGAAGAGGCAGGAGGAGCAAAGGGGCTTTTAAGAAGTTTGGAGAGCTGAGGAAGAGGCATGTGTTAAGTGAGGCTGAAAACAAAGGCAGTGAGAGGATTAACGCTGGGAGGTGACAGCTCACCTCCCTCACTCTGCTCCTGAACTTGGAGCTCGTCCACAATTGCCCTGTATTCCCATTCACTAGGGTATGGTATCGTACACATGCCGACAGGGATAACTGTAAAACATGGCAGGCCCTCCTGTCCTTCTGCATTTGAAATATTTCTCATAGCTATTCCTTCCTCTGAGGACTGTTCAGACTTCCCGGGAAGCTAGAAAATACATTCTGCTCCAAATCTCAGATAAGAAAATACATAATTGGACACATAAGAAAAAGCTAATTAGCACAACTGAAAATGGCACTATTTTAATTCTCCAGGTAAACACTGATTGGGGAGGTCATTTTTTTTAAGGATACGTAAGAGAAGTCTCAAAATGACATTAAGTATTGATATAATTTTAAAAGCTGTGTTATTTACAGAAAAGACTTGAATAGCTCCTTTGGAAGCATTTCAAGCTGTTAAATAATTATGTATTTAGGACACATTACATTTAGTAAAAACATCTACAAACATACATGGAAAAATTACAACCAGATCCCGTTATCTCAGACAACAGCTTTGGCACAAGTAACCCCAGGGGGAATTGCGGATTGAAGCCAAGCATGTAAGGCACTGGCCTGCGTATGACCCCCTCACAGGCGCAGTGACCCTCCTCACCAGCATGGCAGCACGCTGACCAAACACCGCTTAAAAACAAAGCCCAGCGCTGACCAAATGCTGCCTAAGAACGGAGCCCAGAGCTGCCTGCTCGCGCCTTTGGCCCCCGCCTGACCCACGCCCCTGCTTGCCCGTTCCCTCCTCAGCCCCTCATGCCAAGGGACCTTGGGGCTGTGGTGCCCGCCCTACCGCTAGGCTGTGGGTCCCCCGCTGCAAGCAGGACCCGGGCCAGCCTTTTGGACTGCTTTCCAAAATAAATCATATTGCTTGAGTCGTGCTCTGTGCGTGTGTGCACGCCTGTGGCGGCGGGCGCAGCGGCGCCGTGGCTGGGGAGCCGCAGGGCTGTGGAGGTGTGTGAGGCCCGTGGGCCCCCCGCCCGGCGTCAGCGTCCCCCCCGGGCCTGCGTCCGTGCTGCCGTCACAGGCCGCCTGCGGCCTTCTCAGGCGGCAAGGCAGCCGTGCAGGCCAGCTCTAACCACAGCAGCCCAACAAAATAACTGTTTTTTCAGACAATAAATAAAGCCAAGATGCAAAAGAGGCGTGGAAGCAAAGAGGCAAACAAGCTTGATTTTGCCACAGGACCAAGCTCCCCCTCTCATATTTAATTTTCAATCCAGTTCCTAAACTGTGGTATCCCTGTATGTAAAGTGAAAGGACAGGATTCAGCCAAGACATCGCTCAAGCAGAGGTCCATGGTTCAATCTTTAATGCATATCTATTTTTCTTCAGCATAAATCGCCTTCAGTAGTGCGTATTGCCAGATACAAGCTTCATTAGTCCTCTAGCAAAAACGCGTATCTGTGGCAAACCTCAGTCTAGCATGTGCTCTCTTGCTGGGGTTATGGTATCTGGTGACCTGGCAGAATTATGGCAGGAAAAAGAGGTGCACCAACCAGTAAAGAACCAAAAGACAGTAACGACTGCTATGAAAGCATCATGAATGCTGGAAAACTTCACACAGCATACAAATTTGGCCTTCTGGCCCCCTTTCCTTGCTTTATTGCGCCTTGTCTGGTCCATCTACAGCCCCCCTTGAACAGCTGCATTCGAACTTGTCTGGAACCTGGACCTCAGAAGGTTTCAGTGGGGGGACCAGAGATTAGGACCCGTAAATTATATCAGCTCTTACTGGAGTGTGTCTCCACAGCCTTCTGCAGCCCTGCTCCAGGTCACTTGTCCAACCCATCTGTTCCTACCTCTTTCCTGTCATCCTCACTACGTTCTCCTGTTCCCATGAGTTGTGCCACTTACTAACTGCTGGTTCAGCACCTGGGACTAACAAGCTGCTTGTTACCAGCTTAATTACCTCAGCTCTTCTCACCCACTCCCCAGCGCTGCTCTTGAAAAATATGGCAGAGTGCGTCCATACAGCACTGTGTCTGCTCCAACCACACTTAAACATTAAATGTTGCTTTATGTCAGGCTGTAGCAGAGGTCCCAACAGGCATCCAAGGCTTACATAGTAAGGGATACAGCTGTGCCAGATTAGCTTGTGCTCAACCCCTCTGAAACAGGCAAAGAGAGTGACCAGAAACAGCAGGAGCTCAGAGAAGTGGAAGGGCTGGTGGAAGGTCCCGCAGCAGGTCGGCAGCGAAGCTAACAACACAAGACATGGATTCTTCCCTTTCAGAAGCCATCATTTTCATCACTAAACCTTTCAGCAGTACCATTTAGAGTACTAGAACCAGACTCTAGTACCAGGGAAAAGAATGGTTCATGAACTACAAAAAAAAGGTCTCCAAAACCCACAGTGAGCAGAAGCAATAGGATTTTTTTTATTCAGCTACCTTGCCTATGTAATGATAACGACTCATGGCCTAGACAGAGAGGATAGCATCAGGAATCACTTTAACCAGTAAATGTCCCACCAGAAGCATCATCATGATGTCTCCACCATGGGGTGAACCCATGGACAGAATCCCAGTGATTTTCCCTGCAAACCTCTGCTATGGTGTTCTGTCTTAACAGATCAGCAATAGTTGCTTGCTGCATAATGGAGTAGACTCTTCTCCTCCTAAGTGTTTGTCTGTCAAACCAAAACACAGCCTGATGGAGGAAAAACAAATGCAGTTACAAAGCATCTGTGATGAAGTAGCCATTTGTGCATAAATTATGAATAGAATTCTGTGAATATCTTGCATAGGGCAGTAAGTTCTACAAAAACAGAAGGGAGAACTTCAGAATGAGGGTGGGTAGGTGGCCCAGCATATGTGAAAGTCAGGGACTTCTTTGAATAACATAAGATTTCAGTGATATTTTGTCCAGTCCTGGAACCCAGCTCAACCAGATCTCTGATGGTTCTTTTCTTGTCAGGGGCCAAGAGGTCCTCACGTGAAAGACCTTTCTGGAGAAGGGTGTGTTGGATTACATGATACCACTTACCAACTAATTACTGGTGCTTGAAAATTACTTGCTACCATGATCTAGCATCCTACAATCCTTGCAAAGTTACGGTTCTTCAAGTAGTTCTGTGAAAAACGCAAATCCGTTCTAAGATATAGAGAGAAGTAAATCTTATTCTATCTGTAGGCATGCCACTAGCACGCTCAGCATTCGAGCTTTCAGCAGGAACAGGAAAGCTGTGCGCAAACAATAAAAGTTCCAAGTCTTGCTTTGGAACTTTTTCCTGGGGGTGTCCATCTCATGTTGAGTTCAAAATCTGAGCAATTGGGCTTTCAACTAAAGACAGAGCACAGCAGGGGAGGGAAAGTTATTTCCTTGCAGATACCAGAGCATTGCTCTGCCAACTTAGCAATGATAGCACTTGAGAATGTGCACCAACTTGCCCGGACAGGGCTCAGTAAGCATCAAGATGCAAAAGTGAGCTCTGGAGTTACAGAGACTCTCTGATTTGAGTCAGAAATGGCTTTTCTTTTTTTACTTTCAAGATTAAAGAAGGAAACATATGTAGAACCCCTTGTATAAAATGTTTCCTTTGGATACCATCTTTCAGAAACTAGAGCACAAAACAACCTGATGCAAACCACCAGCATCCCACTGGTGTGAAAAATGGATGCAATTCCCGTCTAGCAGAAACACTAAGGGTAGCACAAGGTATTTCTCTGCTGGGTGATCAGAGAAGAGTCGTGTGTTATTACTCTGCAGAATTCGGTTTATGTTTTCATTAATTTCAAAATCAGCAAACCTTAAACTTTCTTTGTATGGGCAATTTTAGCTCCCAACGACCGCCCAACTACAGGATTTACTATACACAGTTTGCCACTAGCTACGACTGTCAGAGATAGCAGAGACTTACCACTGAGGTGAAGGATAGGTTTTCACCGGCAGGAACATTGCTGGCTTCTGGGTGAAAATGAAGAATCTTCAAATAACATATTACCTCCCCCCACACACATACACAGAAAATGTATGTAAATCTTATATACAATACAGTACATCCTGTATTCTGTACCTCAGAATTAAATCATATACATAATTTATAAATATTTATTTTCCAAGCACAAAGGCTGAGACGCTGTGCTAAAAAGGCATGCAGCACAATTCTAAGCAAAGGGACAATCTGAATCTCTGAACTGCTGCAAAACCCCCAAATCACAAGAGCTTTTTACCCGCGCCCGCCCACCCCCCACCCCCCGTGGCCTCTTTGACATCTCAGGCATTGGGAAGGACCAACGTATCTGGACAAGAGACATGGACGGCTCCCACGGACAACCGTTTCACTGCCAGGAAGAGCTGTGGTAACAGGTTCTTGTGATAAATCACTGATCCCCTTTGGAGCAATACTTGAGACTGCATAAAGCACCTCCACATCTGACTAAAATTCTAGCAGATGTCCTACAGACATAAATTATAGGAAAGATGTACAAGAACACACTGAAGTAGTAATGAACGGCAATTCTGGAGCATCAAATGGAGATGATCTTTTTATAGAAAATATCACCTGCCAGATAAGATCTGAGTCAGCCACGTCAGCTTCTTCTGCCCTGGTCTACACCGCATGCTCCACACGTCTGGTGGTAACGGTGGTGGTAAAAAGCTGGAGGAAAGATAGCCACCTGCTCTTTAGTTCTTTACTTAAACGAACTAAGAACGATTTGACAGGTGACTATTAGCTCCATCCCCTCATTCCCCGACACCCAGAACAACTTGTTAGAGAATGTATCAGAGCTTTCCTGAAGCCATTGGGAAGGCTTATCTTACTTTCCGGCCTCTCAAAATGCCTCTAACCAAAGCTTCATATTTATTGTTCAGACAAGCCAAAAGAAGAGCTCTGTGGAGTCCCTTCCCAGAGTGAAACCTGAATCTTCAAACCAGAAATCCTGCTCCTTGCAAGTGTTTCAGTGATTATATAATTCTCCTTAGTCATACTGCCCCTTGGCCTGGGTAAGTAGCAATGATTAAAAGCTTTTGTTCTCTGCAGGAACCAGTAGTTGTAACTTGCAAGGATCAAACCATTAGTTCATTCAGGAATGAGCCCAAGAACACTTACATTACAGCAAGCGTATGTACAGGCCTTGTACTTACTGAAAATAAGTACCCTGACTGTTGAAACTAATATGGGGAGCGCTCAAGCTCCTGCTCCTTGCAGAACCAGTTTTAAGGTCGTCTTAATAAGTGATTACATCAGACTGCAAGAGATACAAACCATCCAAGGATCTAAAGGCTACCGTACCAAGAAACTATACAAGCAAGGAAGTCTGTCATGAACATAAGTATGTAAAATGATACAGATTGTACCAATAAGAAACAAGAAGCACACCAACCAATCATCATCAGGAGCCCATGAAGAACTGATCTGGTTCACATATAAACTCAGAAAGCCTTCTACAGAATACACAGTTTTGTCTCGGTGTCATGAGTTGCTAGAGTGACCACAAAAGAAAGCCATGAGGTAGCAACAATCCTAGACATATCAAAGATCTTATACTTGGGCTCGTGAACCTTTGCCCTGGAGGTGAGCAGAGATCTTTCAAAAATCACTGCCACGCAACATGTGAACACATGAGCAGCATTCTCAAGTAACACAAACACTGCAGCTGCGAGCCATTAGACAGACAGCCCTTAGACTGCAGGCTTTCCATCAGACTTCTTCCTACACATTTCCAGTTACTTTCTTCCAAAACTTCTACCTTCTGAAGCTTCTTAACAACAAAATATCCTTTTGAAAAAGTGTGCCACCTAAACATTAGTTAGAGTAACCGCTTGACGTACTGAGCACTAAAGTTCTGAGACACAAAGCAACATCATCTTCAGCAACGAGGCATCAAAACCCTTGGCACCAAAACACTTTCATCCACAGATGCACATCAGTGAAATTGTTTTGCCATAAAACTTCTGTACTGAGAAGCAGTTTCATTAAGAAAATAAACCTCTTTCCTCCCTCTTAAAACAATGCACTAATACAGCTCTGCAACTGGCTGGAGAGATGAGAAACACAACCTAAGTGTTACGAGTGGAAATAATTTATACTAACATGCTCTGTGAACTAAAACAGCTTTTGGAAACCATGCCCATTCACCTGTCTAAACGCAATGGATTCAGACTATGTTAAAATACTGACAACATCCACAGAATGGTGCAAGTCCTAAGCAGCACTGTCTTGTCTCCCAAGCTGCTACTCTTGTGCCTTCCCAAACAATTTCACTCTTTTATTTTATTAAATAGAAGATTAAGCTGATGGTGAGTTAATTCCCTTTTCTCTGTACCTGTCAATTTCTGTTGCTCTGAATCTCAAAAGATTTGCATTAAAATTTTTTCCATTAAACTGCAAATGCAGAAAATCTTCCCTTTGTGACTTTTTCCAATTCTCTCTTCTCTAGACTGAACTCCATCTGGTTTATCCTAAATTATCCTTATCTGTCTTCTGGCCATTTGATACTCCAAGATTTCAGACTTCACAAATAAAAGCTTTTCACTTATATTACAGCATCATATACAACCATCACTCTTTAATGTCAGAGTTCTCACTGGTCTTCTTACTCCATCTACAACCACCACCTCACTCTTCCAGTCTACGCTCACATTTTTCCCCCTTTTACTTACGTTGTCTTCCTATGCTTTATGCAAAACGCTTTCAGCCACAGTTCCCTATCAAGACTGTATCGTGGCCTGTAAGTGTCAGCGGACTTCAATGCAACTTTATTTTCATATTCTATAGGATATGTTTCCTATGTTTTGTTTGTGCCCTGCTCAGCATAAGGTCAAAAAAAGTTACCACTACACCAATACAACATATAGTACATGCACATCTGCGCACGCGCAGATGGGGGTTTTTCTGAGAGCAAGGAAGTGGTGTATTACCATCTCCTTGCCTATAAGGAAAGGAAACACCATTTCTACTTCTCACTATCCAGCACAAAACAATAAAACACCTCTGGCTATCAAGATGTATTGTGAAATTACACCTTGTTAGTTAACAAAAAGTACAGTAAACTCAAGTCAAAAGAAAAAAAAAATAGTGTTTTATTAACTACCACACTGTTATAATACACTTTAAACGTACAATAAGGTAGCCTTTAAATTTGAGGTGGTTTTAAGAATAACAAATGAACAGATTTCCAAATGTTTGTAAATAGGTGAACTGCAGTTAATTATTGTACATTTTTTGAAAATGGTATAGCACTTACAGACTGGCTATATAACTTCATTTTGTACATTTTTCTATAATTGAAAATATAAACAGTAATTAAAAAATAAAAAGAAAATTCAGCATAATAAAAAACATATATGTTTATCAGTTAAATGTACTGGATACATACAATTTTAAAGGGAAGAAGCAAAAAAGGAAAGATGGCTGATATTTAAATGCAGATTGACTAACCAAAAACTAAACAACAAACAAATAAAAACCTCATAAAACCCCTAGTTCACTATGACTATATCCATACGTTTGGGAGTACTGTCAATATGGAAGTGATTTTTCTGTTGTATTTGCATATGTTATATTTTACTGGTAATTTACATGATGGCTTTTAAGGCCCTGGCAGACAGATGTTTTTTGGAAAAAGATTTGATAAAAATCACTGCTGAGACGCAATACACCTTATTTTTGGTCCTCCAATGTTCAAAAGAAGGGATATACTTCACTATAACATTTGCCTTACCACCCAAATGCCTCAACCTATACATATTTATTTTTTTAACATTTTAAGCTTTTTAAACATTGGTTATATTGCCCACCTTGGTTACTGAAAGAATATTAACAAGACATCATTTTGGCAAATTAAATCTTAAACATGGCTTTTCAATAGGATTTAAAAGGTGACTATCCCTAGAGCTCCATGTTAAAATGTAGTTTTCAAAATCTTACAAGAGTAATGCTTAAAATATTGTACATAGTTAACCTAATTAAAATAATTAGCTTCAAAATGACAAGTTGATGAGCTAAGTAAAGCCTACACTATGTAACATTTGCTTGGAAACTTGATTTGTCAGTTATGCATAATAAAAATTCCAGTCATCAAGAAAATTACAAAATTTCTTTTATCATAACATGATTTCTTTTCACCCATCAACTTCTTTTATCTTACAATAGATAAATACCAACATGTTCTCATTTTTTTTTACACTAAACCACACAGGATTGATGCATTTGGTTAGACTACCATTTCCATCGTTAAATTCTTTTTTTTTTAATATAACTTGGTAAAATTTCATCTCTTCTAGATTCCAAAAGTACCTACAAAACCCATGCAATTTTACCATTTTAATATACTATGGAATATCATACAAAGTAAGGCATTTCAGTGTCATGTATAACCAAGTTACTGTCAATCCAAAAATTTTTGCACATCAATAAAAAGATATCTAAGAACTTAGGAACAATATTCTCCTCACTACTGTATAAAAATAACCACAATTAATAGGTATCTTGTGTAATATTTACTCCATTGTCTCGTTTCCCGAAACTGTGACAAGCTGTAAAGGTATTTCAGTGTTGGTAAGAATATCCTGATTGCTGGTGCCAGATGTGTTAACAGTTCCTATTCCTGAAACAGAACCTTGTTGAATATTTGCAAGAATAAGTGTTGTTCCTCCTGCAGTAATCAAAGTATCATCAGGTGTTGCTTCCACTGATGCCAGCACTGTACTGCTAGAGTGAATACCTTTTTTATTCTGATGCGTTTTAATGTGTTTGGCAAGGTGGTCACTTCTCATAAAGCGTTTTGAACATTCTGGACAGACAAATTTCTTCTCACCTGTCACAGAAGAAAAAAAAATGTTTTCAAGAGCATTAAAAATATCACATGTACACCAAAAACTGGGATAACTTACTGCCTCTAAGAGTCAGAATTCTAGCAACATCTATACTGAAGAAAAAAGCGATCGAACACGATAAACTTGTGTGTTAAATTTCTAGACACCCAGACAAATCCTTTAAAAGAATTGATTTATTTTTCTATGTCTTACTGAGTTTGGGAAGATCTTTCGGGCAAGCTAAAGAATATTGCCATCTCATATCCTCAGGCTGCTAAGTTTCACCGCAATTATTACCAGTAAATAACTTCTAAGAGGAGAACAAAACCTAACAAATAATGGACGGGGAAGACTATATGAGCTCCTGCAGAACCACACTTGAGACTGACAAACAAGATCATAGGGTAGTTCAGGTTTGAAGGGACTCTGGAGGTCTCTAGTCTGATCTCTCTTTAAGTAGGCTCAGCTATGAGGTCAGATCTGGTTGCTCCAGAATTTATCCAGTTTGGTCTTGAAAAATTTTAAGGACGGAGCCTGCAGAAACTCTCTGGGCATCCTGTTCCAGTGCCTCACAATGAAAAAGTTTTTATTTACATCTGGTCTGAACCTCTCTTGTTTCAACTTACATCTGTTGTCTCTCATCCTCCCATCAATGCACCACCATGGAAAGTCTCTGACTTCTTAACAGTGGCCTTGCAGGTACTAGAAGGCTGCTATCAAGCTCCTGCCTGCCCTTACTCTTCTCTTTGTGCAGCTGAATAAGCCTAGTTCCTACAGCCTCTCCTCATAAGGCAAATGCTCCAGCTTCCTGATCATATTGGTTACCCTTTAGTGAACTCAATCCTGTTGATCAATGTCTTTCTTATATTGGGGGCTGAAAACTAGATGCAATATTCTAGATGCAGTCTAACCAGTGCCAAGAAGGGGATAACCACTTCCCTAGAACTAGTGTGCCTCCTTCTGTTGATACAGTCCCGGCCACCTCTGCTGCTGGCCCTTGCTCATGTTGTGGTTGTCTATCAAGACTCCCAGGTACTTTTCAGTAGAGCTGCTTCCCAACTAGTCAGTGCTTAGCCTGTGCTGCCGGAAGGGTTAATTCCATCCTAGGTGCAGTACCTTGCATTTATCCTTGCTGAATTTGAGAATGTTCCTTCAGCCTCAGTCCCTCTGAATAGCAGCCTTGCCCTCAAATGCATTGACTGGTTGGCCCTGTTTAGTATCATCCACAAACCCAAGAAGCGTGCACTCTGTTGCCTCCTCCAGGTCAGTGATCAAGATGTTAAAACATGTCTCTTTATTGGTATGCAGGTACACTAGGAGTCACTAATGCTCTGAGCTGGATCACTCAACTAGCCTCGGTTTTTTAATCCCATCTGGCTGTCCATCCAGACAGACCATAACATCCCATCTTGGGTACAAGCATCCAAAAACACACCATTAGCTATAAAACATGACATATTTTCCACAGGCATTACAAGGACAGTTTTCTATGCAATGTAGATGCTGATAAGCACATAAATTATTTATCTATTGTCACTGGGTTTTTCAAATAGTCTAATTTTAAAAGGCAAGCATCCTGTAGAATGTAATTATGGGTTCAGTCTGTAGGAAAATAGGTAGTATAGACAGATTTTCAAATTTTATTTTTACAAACTGCTTCTTGAAAAGGTGGAAGATCTAGACTAATCTCTTTGCTTTGTATTAGAGACAAGGAGAAATGTGAACCCAGAGTCCCTAGACCACCCGGTCTAACCATGAAACTAGAAGATGCAGAATGATGCACCATCACATGCTCTTCTTTGATTTTGTGAATGACATTTAATCTGGACATCCAGCCCTTTATTTTTCTTTTTCAAAATGAGAGAAAGTTACTGAAGTTTTAAGCTGGAACAACACTTCTAATCTGGTTCAAACAAATGAAACGCATTGCTGAACCCGAATCAAAGTATTCTGATAAAACTACATTAAATATTAGCTTAAACGTCAGCTCTGAATCAGAAAAGGTAGCTGTTTTTCCTCCTCAGTCTTCCTAAAGCAACCAAAGTGTATACATAGCTGTAAGCATTAGCTGATTTTAGAAAAGTCACACTACATTAAAATCAACCCAGTACAAAGATCTGTTCTCCTCTTAGAAATTATGTATGATAGCCCTCTCCATGACATGTCTTTAGTTAAAGGCACCAGAATCAAAGACTGAAAACCTGTGTGCGTTCTTCGGTGTCGCTGAAGCTCATCGCTGCGGGTGAACCTTTTGCCACAGAACATCCAAGTACAAACAAACGGACGCTCTCCAGAATGCCAGCGGAGATGAGCTCTCAAATGTGAAGTCTTCCCATATACTTTGCCACACCCTGGTATGTGACAAATATGTTGCTTCTTTTTTCCCAAGTTGGAGCCTCTGTTAAAAAAAAAAAAAAATAGGAGAGAAGTTATTCATTCTAATACATTCCTGCTAAATACCGGTCATACATATAAGTGGGGTTACATATACCAGTAGATCTCCAAACAAATCTTAGCAGCTTCCCATTTTTGTTTCAAATACAATCAGAGCCCAGTACACTCCATAAGAACCTGGAACTAAATTCTATAATGCTATCCTGATTCTGCAACAAACTATCAATTCAACTGCACATGAAATTTAAACGACAGGACTGTAATCTTTAGCAAGCATACATATACATGAAGTTGGAAATACAGTCATTACAGCAGTTTGCACTACTTTGATGTTGAAGAGCCCATATTGTAAATTTCTCCCAGTTTCAGTTTTTACCAAACCAAAGACAGTTTTGGCAAAGAAAAACACAAATTACTGCAATTGCCAAAACAGAAACTGGAGATTTTGGCAACTGGGAAGAGAACAGATGGGACTTTTGGCATCTTGGGGAAACCTGAGAAGCAGTTTGGGGTTGGAGGACAAGCATACTAACCTGAATATTCCCACTAAAATGAATGGCAGTGAAACAGCTGATCTTGCTAACATATAAATTAATTCCTTTATTATTTCAGAAAAAAAAATAAATCAAAATGAACATATACTTCACACACAGTATAATCCAGATTACTAAACTTGATGCCTTCTTTAACATACTGCCTCCCTGAAATGGTAGGTGATTGATTCAGGGGAAGCACCTAACACGACAGGCTAACCCCTTTTTTTTTTTTTTTTTTAAATAAAATTACCAGAGAGAGATAAGAGCCTCTGACGACCCAGAGAAAAGAGATCAGTCTGGTCAGTGCAGGGCATTATGATTGATTTTAGCCAATTTAAGTGTTTGCTGCTGCTGAAAGGGGCACTCCAGGGGATAGATCTGGCTGACAACACAACTATATGAATGGTAAATGCTGGTACAAGGGAGGAGACTGGGAAAGGCAGCCAAGCATCAGGCCACCTTATTAATCAGCAACATTAACTTAGAACAGCTTAAGTGGATTCTGAAATCACAATCTTGGGCACTCCATCCTCCATGACTGATTATACAATTTTCAGTTACCTCCCCAGGGCAATTTTCTTCCTTAAATTGGGTGCTGAACTTCTGCTTAGAAGTTCAGTGGCTGAAGGATTTAAGGATTTGCCAAGCAACTATTAGATACAGACTCTCATCCCTGCATTCAGAACAACTCTGTTTTACATCTAATGAGGGTTCAGGGTAAAATGCATACACACTTTAAGGAGCTAGCACTTGGAGCAAGCATTTCTGAAGAGGCACAGAATTAACTCACTCTAAAAACTCAAAGCATCTAATGGGAATTCCAACCTAAGCACATACGTCCCTAAAACACTCCAGACAGTCCAGAAAAGTAAGAAGATAAAGCCCAATTAAGTCCTAGGAAATGTTTCTAAGAAGTCTCGATACAGAGCAATCTTCATACAGCTTCATTAGTCACTTTGTCTCAGAAGAAAAAACTATCCCTTTTACATACTAGTTACTCGTCATGACAATGTATGTTTTGACTTCAGAACAAATTCAACAGCAGCAGAAGTAAAAAGTCCAGAAGGCTTTTGACCCTGCTGTGGTAGCAGTAGACTCATATGAGCCTATGGGTATAGTAACAGAAGAGATTCTGCTTATCTATCTAATTTTTGGGGTGTTTATTGCAACCTCTCAATCCTTAGCCTCACAGAAAGTTCACCCGCTTCTCTTATCCAGCTTGTTTATAAATTTCATGTAAAAAAATTCTCTGGCATCTGACCTGACATCGTCAGCTCTTCCATCATTATTAGTCTTGGCAAGAATATTTTTGACTTAATTTTCCTTTTTCAAATGTCCCAAAAGAAGATCACTTCTTTGGACCAGGACAAACACTGCCTTTTTTACATCTCCTACCTCAGCCAAAACATCAATTTTTGCTAACCTTTGCTACATCTAAACTGTCGGGTTCACATTCTTCCATGGCCTTCCCTCAAGCCAAGACTAAAAAGCAAAATTAACTGTAATGTCAGGCATTTACCTTTTGTCCTATGCCACCTACACAAAAGCTCAATATTCACAAGTTTTGAACATTCAGCCAATCTCTAGCCATTTAGCAAAATGTCTTTAGATTGCCTGCTTTCTTTTCTAGTTTCTCAGCCTCTGCAGACGGATAGGACACCACACAAAACTCGCTCTACCTGTAACAGTTCCAGTGGCATTCATCTATCAGCCCAAGACACCCAGCTCCCCAGATTCCAAGGAAGAAATTTTCTGTATTGCTCCTTTTGCCTTACTGCAACAAGTTCCACAGTTCTCAGGCTCTACGTTCATCTTCATCTAATCACTGAGTTCTAGACAGGTCGTCTTCAGGTCCTCATTTGGTGGCTCAATGCATCCAGCAACTGTGGTGCAAAGCAAAGGAATACCCATGGCTCTTCTCAATTTAACAGCCTTGGTAACTGAAAGAAATGCTGCTACCCTGTGTCTTTAATTGTCTGTCCAACTTCATGTAACCCTAAGAAGTGCTCAACCTGTGCTTATTATAACAAAATGTATTTCTGCATTCGAGAATATATTTCTGCACACAGAATATTTTTTTGTATTTGGTATTTCATCCTCACACCTTCTCCAAATATACCGCAGTCTTCCCCTCCACAATAATCAGTACAAATCTTTTGTAACTTTGCATGATACAGTACATAAATGTGACATAAATGACATGAAATCACGTCTTGGAATAATTTTAAGATTCCTAAGTCAATCAGTTGAAGTTGCTTAATTGCACTTTTAGTCTAGACCGAAGGAAACCAAGGTCCAACTCATGGTCAGCTTACTATGCGTAGGTGGTGCAGCATACGTAATTCTAAGCACCTCACCTAACTGACAACAGAATTCCTTAGCGTGACTCTGAAGTTCAAAGTGAGGGGGACGTTAGGGATTCACAGAATGAAATCAGCAAGACTACTGCGAATGAGTAACTAAGTGTATTTATTCCACACAGCTTCATACAGGCATCCGCATGTTTGCTTCATGTGTGCTCTGAACTGACTGGATATGAGCCAGATTCTATCTGGACACTCTGCAGCTGTGACAGTCTGGCACTATGCCCTTACACGTCATGCTAAGAGGCCTTTCTTGCTGCACTGGCCAATAAGCATCATCACTGAGTAAAAGGATCTGACTCAGGACTGCTCCTCAACTGAAGTCTTCAAGTCAATTAATATTTCAGAATTTTCATAGTACATGTTAGCTTTATTAATATTGGAAACTATGTTTCTCAGTAACCATGCAGAATGCAACAGTTTGAGCAGGAGACGCCTTCATCCACTGAGAAACTGGCCTTCCAGTCCAGCATTACTTCCAGGAGAAACATCAAGTATTTCAAGGGTAAAACATACACTTATTAGTTATTTTAAGAATGGGTATTTTAGAGTCACGTACCTGAAGTGGTACTTAGAAGCACAGTTCGTCTATAGATCCAGACAGTAGTGGTTACATCTCAGTGTAATTCCAGATGTAACTGAGAGGAGGGTGAACTTTTCACCTAACTTCAGACACCCTAACTAGAATCCTACTACAGTCTGTTTGCGATCAGTCATCCTTTGAGTTACATCTCTCTCTCTCTCTCTCTCCACTTGCTTATCCCCCCATTTACTACATAAGCTTGAGGCTATAAGGTTTTAATTTACACATCTCATACATGATCCTCTTCCCTTCCTACCTTCCCCCCGCCAAGTCAGGTAAAGATAATAGTGGCTCCCTACTTCATGGGACTGGTACAAATAGAAATCCTTTGAAGACTGCAACGTAGTCTAGTTCTGTAGCAAGAGTCAAAAAAAACACAACAAAAGCCAAGAACAAAACATAGAAAGAACCCCTCAATCCCCCTTTGCATCCAGAAAACAGAAAATACAAGAAATGCCAAAACTAAGACTACACAACAGACGAAATTATGATGAAGTCTGCATATGTGAAGCCACATACTACCTTTTCCTACCCCATTCAGTGCATAGGAGGGATAGTATTCATTGAGTGAAATGCTATTCACCTTTTTCATACTGATTTAATGTGCTTTTATTGTCTTACTAGTTGTGTATTTTTTAACTACTATCTTAAATACAGAATTATTCATTTCCCCAGGGCTTTTTTTTCTTCATCATGGGCACTTCAAACACTCACAGTGCCTAAGCAATTCACAAACATTAATGAACTGATCATCTTGCAACACTCCTGTGTAGCGAACTTGAACTAGTACAATCATTTCATACATCCAAATATGAGGTAGAAACAGATTAAGGCCAAAACTGTCAAACACCCACCAGTCTGAGGTGTCAAGTTCAGTATAGCAGAAGCATATTTTCTTAGAGTACTGTAGATGTTCACAATTCAGCTCAATCGACTTCTTTACAGGAATGCACTCAGTACTTCTGCAGTGGAGAAGGTGGGGTGGATAGACAAACACCTCCAAAACTTCAGAGCACTGTCGCTGCAGTCTCGTATCATTCCCTAAACACCTTCCACTTTCTGCAATGAGTGAAGCAGGTGCCAATCATTACACAGCCCTGACTCACTCCTGGTGCATCATCCACCCCATCCACTGAATGCCACTGGGGTCATATGAAAAAAATAGTACGCAATCATGTAATTAAAAAACAAGTGATAATACATATGTACAAGGGATTAAAGTTACCCAGGATATCTTAACTCCAGCATTTGCCAACTTCCGAGTTTTCAATTTTGCAACCTTAACATCATTTTTAGAATTGTGAATGCTATCTGAAAAAATTTATAAAAGCAAATGTTCTATTATCTGAAACTCTGCAACTCATCAGCAAAGTTTAAACACAAATCAAAACTCAGAATTACGGCACTAAACAAGTAACTATAGCAGCTATGAAACATGATCTACATGTATCAGAGGAAGGAAAATATTCTTCCAAGTGGGCTTATTTCTTTTTGCTAGACTCTGAAGGAATTCTACATTCCAGTGGGAAAGTTGTTCTAGCAACTGTAGGCACTTTCACTCTTTTTCTATTTCCTCACCATTGTCTCCTTCATTATCCTGTTTCTATTCCAGTCCTAATTCTTCTCACCTCCTGACTTCCTGTCCTACTTTTCCTACTTACTTTGTACATTTGTCCTGTCCTTCCTTTACAGTAGATTTCAGATACCCACCTATCTAAACTCTGTTCTAGCTCTTATCTCAACTCCTTCCCAAATTCCCCTATCTGAGTTTCAGTCAGACTACGCCCTTCTCCAGACTTCATCAAAACCATCTCTTGGAAAGATCTTCTTGGGCTTCGACTTCAAAATTTGGTGTTATAGCAAACCCACTTAGGAGTAAGAGGATATTAAAGTAAAGATGTCTTGAAATTAAAGCCACTCTAGTTTGGAATAGATCACAAGGAAGATGGTACATGTGAAATCCCTATGTTTCCTAAGAGTACGGCCAGTGCAAAGCACATTTTCAGAGTTTTCTCCCAGACCGAAGCAAATCTCAACCCAGGGTGTACTTTGGGCAGATCTTCATCTGGACCTTATAAATGCTTATAAATATCTCAAGGGTGGGTGTCAGGAGGATGAGGCCAAGCTCTTTTCAGTGGTGCCCAGAGACAGGACAAGGGGCAATGGGCACAAACTGAAGCATAGGAAGTTCCGTCTGAACATGAGAAAGAACTTCTTCACTCTGAGGGTGACAGAGCACTGGAACAGGCCGCCCAGGGAGGCTGTGGAGTCTCCTTCTCTGGAGATATTCAAGACCCACCTGGACAAGGTCCTGTGCAGCCTGCTGTAGGTGGCCCTGCTTCGGCAGGGCGGTTGTACTAGATGACCCACAGAGGTCCCTTCCAACCCCGAACTTTCTGTGATTCTGTGATTCATGGCAGAGCCAAGGTTCACCAAGAACCCAGGAACGTCTATGCCAGGTTTCAGTGAACTACACATAGGAATTTAATAATAGGAAGCTGATGGACAAAGATGCTATATATTATTAGTTTCATTTGTGATGTAAACCTATTGTTTTCATCTTAAACATTTAATATTTACTTGCCATAGCTGCCTAAGACATTACCTCTCCGTGCTTGCAAAGAAGGTATCTAGAATACACAGTAAAAACCCACAAGAGAATTGACAACAGAAATATACAGTCAGCACTATTAGAACTCTCAGAGCCACAGGACATTGACAGGTTCTTTAAAGAGAACTCAGTAATTTACACGATAGTTCTCACACAAGTAAGATTTCCATTTTAGAGAAAAAAATATCAAAATGGACAAATTTCAGTGTACTGGAAAGAAGCCCCTGCACAATTATACCAAGCACAAAGACACCTAAATGTTTTCACTTATAAAAGGCAGCCTATTATTCCCACTTCCTTGCTTATATCCATAATTGAGATGTTTAAAAGGAAGTGTTTTGGAATAGAATAAAATATCTATAATAACAAAAAGCTGAAGAATACTTTCATGAGATATAGAATAATAAAACATGGCTTTCTGTGCAGCCCTGAAGTTCTTTATGAATTGGAACCTAGTACCTCATTATCAGCCAATCTCCACTAACTTGGACTGAAAACAATCAGCCAATTCAAAATTTGGTATTTAGAGTTATTATATAAACCTTGATTTTCTTAGGAAACCAGTGAATAAGAAAACCAGGATAACTGTATTTTTGTAACACTCTAAAGCAATCAAACTGCGGAAAAAAATGCTCAATCAGTGAGGAAATGCGGGAACACAGGATTTAATCAAGCCCTTGACATATGATAGGAAGCCAATCACGGATGTGCATATTCCAAAATACTTCATTTTCATATTATTTAGTGCAATGTTCTATCCCCCTCACTTGTACGAGGTGGCATGTAACTCCAGATTTTTCCAATTAAACCCAGTGGAGTAACTCACAGAAGATGGAATAATCTGCCTGTCCATCTACAAACCCAGAAATAAAGGTGACAGTCCTTTATTGCAGAAGCTCTTTTGCATAAGTCTCTAGTTTTCTCTCACTGCAGACAACTGCTGTTAACTAAGGCTCCTTTTTTCCTCACTCATTATTTGTTTTCGTCATTACATGCATTATATAACACTGAACGTTACCTACCTTCCACCACCTTCTTTGCAGTTGGGACATGTGCAAGCTACTCGTCGCAGTCTTTTTCCCTCTTGATGCGGTTGGTCCCCTTCCTCGTCTACCACCTGTACTCTCAAATGTGTTAGATCATTGGTATTCAGTGTAGAATCACCACTGAGCTGCCACTCTTCTGGATCAGGCTCCTCTTCTTTAATCCTAATATCTGAGAAGAAGAACAAACACAGATCCATAAGTAGCCCATTAAATAGAGAGAAGCAAACCGTAATGATCAAATCTTTTTACTGTTGAGAGCACTATGTCAGTCAAAAGTCAACATCCTTTAGTGCATACTGACATCGCTTCTGTGCCCTTGTAACCTGCATCGTATTTTTAAAGTTTATCTTACTATACATTTCAAAGTTGAAGACAAGCTATAACGAAGTATTAAACTTTAAGCTTGAACTGTTCTTGGTAGGGAATGCTGTCACTAGGAGGATTTTGCTTGCTTGAAACTTGGGAAAAACTGAGGAACAAGAGGTGTCAAAAAATGTAAACGCATGTCTAAAATGATCCTGAGTAGCCATTTATGTTTCCACAGGATTTCTCAATTAGTGTGACATGTAGTAGAAACAGCCTTTCTCGATGATCTTCAGAAGTTATCAGTATGCAGAGTGATATATAAAGTAATACCAGAAATCAATTAAATAAAAGGTTTTGACCTAAGAAAGTCCAAGATATCTAAGTAAAACAAAAAAAAAGCGCATGCCTTTGTTCCCCTGAGCACCTTAAATTTATGCCTTTTCCACCACATATAGAGAAGAAAACATTTAGGGAAGAATGATATTCAGCATTACAGAGAGGTATGCAACACACAAACCACTTCAACATTTTGATGAGCTAGTAGTCAAAATAGGTCCTTCTGGCTTCATGGATACAAAAAAGCACCTTAAGTTATTCTCATAGGATGGACATTTGTAAGTACGTACACCCTTCTCCCCACAGAGCACTCATTCAATCTAATCCAAAGAACTAATTACACCATCATAGTACACTGTGAAACAACAACTATTTTAACAGATCTACATTTTAATAGGAACATTTTTCCCCTCAGACACAATTCTGTATTCCCAATGAGCTGAAAGTCTGAATTTCTTTATTTTGTTCTTTTGTTGAAACTTCAAATAAAAAGCTGTGTGTCTTTCTAGATGTATTTAAACTGCTTTCTCTGCAGAACAAACTCAGTTGTCATGCAGATTTTTATCTTCAACTCAAACTGCACTCAAACACTGAAACTTTAACTGAGCACTGTAGTCTGGGAGTTAGGGCATCAGCTATCTTCTGCACAGGGAAGACAAAACTGCACAGATTGCGTGATAAAACGAATGAAAAACTGTGCTGGGCCAGGTCATAAGCAGCATCCTGTCCTAGTAGAGACCAGGAAAGAAATCAATGACAAAACATGTAAAGAGTAATAGTTACCTGGTCTGTCTTCCAAATCATCTCCAGCATTCATCTGTTTGGAGACAAAGGATGTAGCTACACACAAAAATTTGCTCAGTGCTACTAAAGTCACAGTCCAGTCTTTCCCAACACCACAATTTGCTTTCCTTTTACTTGCACACGTATAACCATTTGTGGGACTGTGCTGTAAACTACATCACTGATATAACTAAAGTTAAAATAATTGTCTAGGAAACTACTGCATTGGGAAGAGAATACCAGGTCAGAAGCAGGAAGTCCAGACTATTTGCCTGGTTGGGTTGCAAAAGTCAACGCTAGAAATTAAGTTTGCATGAATATGACAGACGGAGCTGTGGGAATCCAGGAGCTAGCACACTCACTCTTGTTGACTCTTTACCCATGTGGTAACATCCAGCGAAACTACTGTGGTAAGCTTGAGGCGAGTCACCTGCACACCGAGCTTCACTCTTACCATAGGAAGTTCCCAATTTCTGACAGCAACATAAAAAGTATCTTTCATGTGAAGACCCAAAAAACCTCTGTGGTGACTACTAGTGTTCTGCATTAGCCACCAAACTATCTTTCCTACCAAATTAAGTCACTCTCTGAGACTCACCTATTAAATAATTTTATTATATGTAATAATTTGTATATACATGCTATATATAAAATTAATTTTACATAAGCAAAGATTAAAACACTATACAACATACAAAGAGATTATAGAACTGATCTTTCAAATTTGATACTATTAAGTATACTAATACATTCACTCACAGCAACTTCAGCAGGAGGCAAAAGCCTCATTTATTCTTAGGCAACTGCGCACACAATAGGAAAATACAGCAAAGTGGCAAGGCTGCCAGCACAGGCCAATACAAGCCTCCAAGCACTTCTTTTTAGGACTCAGTATGTTACACACCATACTCAAAACTCTTTTACCAATGAAAGTGTTCCACAAAATGTATGTGATATAAATTCTGTTTTTATCTAAAACACAAATTACTGTAATGTTAAACACTGTAATAAGATAATTTAACTATGATCTTACTGATGTTGGACACTTGCATATGATGAGTCTGTAAAGTCAGTAGCTGAATCCAGTCAGCAGTGCATACTCAAAAGAGGTATCAACATGTCCTAGCAAAGATGAATGGACCAAATTAGGATCTGTGCTCCCAAGACCCAACTCCAGTACTGAAGTCAAACCCTGCTTATAACGTATGACTTCTCCTGTTATATGGACACCCCAAAGTCACACTCTAATAACAGAGAGACACCTAACAATAGAGATATATCCAGAATGCCTATTACTGCACGCCAGTATCCAGGACTTTCTACCTTCAGCTCATGCAATGTTTGTTTCACTTTGCAAACCTTCATCATGAGTTCCTTCCACTTTTTTCATCTATTCCCAGCCCCTCCCAATCATCACCACTATTGCAGCAGCACAAAGGCTCAGAATTTAGTTTTATAATGGTGGAGGCATAAATGAGAAAATTATTTGGACAAAAAAAGAGGGACAGACAAAACACTCCTAAGAGTTGAGGATACTGGAGAAAACAACATTTTGCAGAGACATACAATAGTTTATAGTATCATTAAAAAAAATGCAAAACTGAAAGTCATAGTAGTACTGTGTTTGTAATTTGTGCTGTGTTTCCCCGTTATCTTTGTAAGGCAGAAAGTGTAGCTTTTACTTTCAGTATTCTTCTGAAGAACCGTCTTCTACTCCAGGCACACAGAAAAGTACAACATAAAGTGGCAATTTACAGACAGGACTTTTTAATACGTAATCATGTAGATTATACTTTAAATAACACAAAACTAAATATCAAACGCTGCATATCTAGCCTCTCCAGGATGTAGCATAGCAGAGAGTGGACTGTACCCAATCCCATAGAGAATGTGATTGCCTTAACAAGGTCCTTGGAGCCAATGAGGCTGTTGTCCTCCAAGTAGGTTTTACATTATTGCAACAGGTGAGGGAAAATTCCCTCACTTTTTCTGGGGGGAGGAGGAGGTGCCACTGTAATTTAGACAGCACTAAGAAAATGAAGGATTAAAAGGGGCAAACCATGGAGAAGAGCAAAAGCTAAGAGTCTTCTCCAATGCAATGAACTGGAGATTATGCAAATTCATACAGATAGCAACAACTCTGCATTTCTCCCTTTGTGTTCTCCTCTGGAGATGCTCCATTCTAATTCAGTCTCAAGTGACAAAATACTAGGCGTTACACACGCTACAAAAAATTAGACGTAAAAAAAATTTACATAATCCCTAAACTCATGCCAAGCTGATGCAAACAATGGTAAATTTGAGGCAACCAATTAAACGTAGGCTAAACGAAGGTTATATTTTCTTTACTACTATTTTATTTCCATGCTTTAAAATTTCTGTATGTCCTTACTTCTTAATTAAGTTCAAGACCTAGTACTAGGCAAGTATGAAGGCGAAATTCAGACAAAGATACTGTTTCAAACTGCCTACAAATTCTGAAAACTGTATATTCTGTTCAAGTTCTTCTTGGTATCTAGTAAGCTAGATTTGTTTCAGGTTTTGCTTTCCTCTTAAGGATGGAAATTAGGATCTTAGTGTACAATTTTGTTCCAAAGGTAGCATTACAGAGTTACAGAAAGCCCAGAGCTGGCTACAATATGGAGCAAGTTTAAGTGGATTTGGAAAATAAAAACAATAACTAAGAGATTTGTTTAAAGTGTTTCAGAGAAGAATAACTAAACTGACAGGATGAAACTATGCAGATGTAAATACAGCTTAAACTGTTCTTGAGTACATTTCAGCTACAGTGTGCAGAGAATTACTGCTGCCCACTGATACAGCCAGGTCATTTACCTACTCCACCATCTATCAAATGAACACATCAGTAAAGCTTCATGTTCTATCTTGGTCTGTTTCAACCAGGACTTCAAAAAAATACTGTTTTCTTTATCTACGAGAAAAGTTCTTAGGTTACCCAACAGCCATAGAAACAGGGATAAACTGAGAAGGGAGGGGGATGCAGTCCAAAAACACTCCATTTGAGGACTATGCCACCACTTCAATTTTTTTTTTTCATACATCTGCCTCTGCAGAATATCACATAAAGGCACTCTCAGCATTACCTGTAACTCTCCAGACTGTGGGCTTCTAGTTTAACTGCTTTTCCTAGATGCTGAAAGCCATCCTGCCTTTCTACTCAGCTAAGCTTTACAAGTTCCTGATCAGAAAAGCAGAAATACGGACTTTCAACTGAAAACAGATTTGCACTAGCACTGCACATACCTTTACACCAATTTCCTCACAGCATCACAAATTGACTGCAGTTTCAACATCTTGTAATCAGTCATGCCTATTCATTTATTTTTCCAAATGGGAAGATGCTTCCCTTCCCAATTGTCCCAAGAAAACAGATGTGAATTCACATCTCCTTTCCATCTTCTCTTGTTAATTTGGTTTTCAGTTTTCTCTACAGTGCGGCCCCTGTTCCCTCAGTGTCTTGACTCATCTTGCCTTAACCTCTGGATATGAGGAAGCTTTAATAACGATGTTCAAATTTCTTATACACAGTCCTTGTTCATTCCCATCTAAACCAAACTTCCTAAACTAAACTAAGTTAAACTCCCCCTAGTATTTGGCCAGCTGTCCAAGTCTTTGAGATGAGAAATTCAACAAGGTTAATGATCTCTACCTTGATTTGCCCCCAAAAACTTATGTGTAAATTTAGGCATTTCTATTTTGTAATAAACTACAAGGCAACAGAAGACACGCTACAAGATGTCTTCTTGAAACACATGTGAACATCAGCTCAGAAGAAAGACTGTCATTTAGTTTCAATCGCTCTAAATCAGATTTTAAGCTTCTGAGGAAAACAACAGTTGTGTACAAGCCTAAAAGCAGGACCTCACAGCACTGAATATTCAAGCAGTACCAGCAAAATGATTAACAACAGAGCTATAGATGATTTTTCTTACAAGAAATGCCACATACTTTATTTCCAAGTGATCCTATGCATTATTCTAAGCCGGTCATTTAAAAATTTGAATCATGAAAGTACTTAAGCCAGTGCTACTATAACACATATTACATACCCTACAGTAACTGCAGTTCTTTGAGATGTGTTGTCCACAGACTCTCAAGATTTTGGGTTCTTCTGGACAGTAATATGTGCTGCAGTACGCCTTTATTTTTTTCCTCTTTTTTTCCCATAGTTGAAAATATAAGAGAGGATAACTAGAAACGGGGAAGAAGAGTTGATCATGCTTGACATAGAAGAAGTCAGGAACTGCAGAAATAAGTAAGGTAAGCAGGAACACACAGAGAATTCTGTGACCAGTGGAGTTAAGTATTCCTACACAAAAGCATATTAGGCTGCTGCTAGGGTCAAACAACAGAATTGTCAGCAGTAACTGAGGAAGGCAGAACTGTTCAGAAGTATCTCTGTTCTATATTTCGGTAAAACAAAATAATAGTCCTATCACTACAAGAGAATGAAAAGCTTCCCACTCACAGTAACTCAAGAAGATGTAAAAACAGCTACTGAAATAAACACTTAATAAATCAACAAATTAGGATAATTTGCATTCAATAATTTAAAGAGAAGGCTGAAGAGCTCTCTGTAGTTTTAATGCTGCAACCCTTGGACCATGTGAATGCTCCAGTGGATTAGAAAAAAGCTAGCACTGTGGTAAGACTGAAAAAGGGTAAACAAAGAAGTAAGGAAGGAATTAATGCCACTCAAAATGGGATTATGGGAACAATTAGATTCAAAAGTAATTTTTTTTTAAATCAATGATGACACTATTGTTGACATAATACACTTGAGAGTTCTGCACAGCAAGTGACTTACTAGGATACAGTAAAACATCATGATTAAAAAAAATGAAGTACAAAACACACATGGAATACATGGATTGAAAACCGGCATGAAGTTTAAATGCAGATTAAGAATTATCGTTTCTGTATAATAAATAATGAGGGCATGTCACCGACAATGCCTATTTTTTCCCCTCTTTCTGTCCTTAAAAATTACTACCTTTTGAAAAAAATGTGTCTTCTACAAGCATCGAAAGATAACTCATGTACAACCCAGCCTTACCTTCAAGAGGGCAATCACAACCAAGATTCTGGTGAGCATTACTGGCATTATAAAAGCCTGATGTTGTACTCGGTAAAAACTTCAGATGCTTTTTATGAGCCAGATGTACTGCCAAGTTAGTTTGAGAGATCAGAACCAAAGTATGTGATCCTGCCATGAGGTTCAAAAGACAAGAAAACTGCACAGAAACTGAAACAATGGACCTAAACTGCTGAGACTGCAAAAAAACAGAAGATGAGTTTCCAGCCTTCTTTTTAAGTTGAAGAAGTACTGGAAATAAAATCCCTTGCCTCTTTCACTTCATGGATACTTGCCATACATCTCCACAGGTGTAAGAGAGTTTTCTTTTTGCTTCAGGAGTATCTTGTAAAAAGGGTATTTGAAAAATGAAAAAGGAGTGAGTACCTGAAACTGGGTAATATATTCTTTTGTGAACATCTTGAGGATATCTGAGCCTAAGATAACTCAGGCTAACCTCCTTAACCTTGAGAATCTAAATTGCATCATCAGGCAGCATACATGACAGAATATTCACTTAAGAGTAACACAGACACAATGAAGTTTCACCTCACCACCATGGGCTGCAGGAAAATTAAACACAGAACAGAACAGCACATGGAAGTACACACACAGAGGAAGGATGTGACAGAAAAAATGCAAATCTATTCCACATCAGTAGATACTGCACTAAAAAAAATAATGAGACTAAAGTTATGCAAACTTTCTTAAATTTCGAGTGAAGTATTTTACTATATGCTGTTATAAGCAAGATTGTGAAACACATACAAGATCACCTAATTCTTCCACAATTTATTAATTTCCTTTGAAAATTATGAGAATGATGAGTAAATAAGGAATTAACCTTTTTGAAAGCAAACTATTTACACAAGATCAATAGATAACTCACTCTAATTCCTGCACTAGCTTAAATTTGTCAGTTTCCAATTTAATTTTTCATATCAAAAATAAAACAGTGCAGAAATTGTTTTTAACTATTTTGATTTTACAAAATGTAAACTAAATGCCTCAAATGTAAATGGGATAGCCCAAAACAGATGTTGTCAGATGAAAATATTTACTTAACATCATTGCTTCAGTTTACTTCATGCATTTCATATGACTTTTTTTAGTAATCAGATTCAATTTCATAACAACACCATGCCTTTCTCTCAAAAGCTTGGTATAAAGAATGCCTTAGAAGGAAAAACTGCATAACAAAGTAAAATTAATAAGGTTAAAAACTGGAACTTAAAAAGAAAGAGAAAAAACTAAGTTGTGTCATACTGAAAATCAGTCAAAGCTTTTTAAATGTTCTAGATGCTAGAAGAAAGCTATGCTTTAAGTAGCACTACTTCACCAGAGGCATTAAAATATTGAAACAAACATCTCTACAAGTAAAACTGTACATACTCCATTTTAAATTTTGTTTGGTTGGGGGTTTAGACTGTTTTACCTAACAGATGTTAGACCAAAGCCTCACCAGACACCAGCAGATAAAAGATAAGTTGTCACTTGGCCAACTATTTACCTTGAAAATTGTCAGCCAATTTTTTGGCCAAATTTAAAACAGCTTCAAAAGAACAGCTAAATTATTAGAACAGAATAGCTAAAATTACTTCAGCATGATAAACACTTCGGGTTCTGGCAGGAATGGAATGAAGTCCCCACCACAGTCAGCCAACCACTCCTACTCTCTATCAACTGGTATAAGTTGATCAACAGGCACGACTGTAAACTCCAACCGCAGCAGGCAGAGGAGTCCATAAGTAGCTGCATATACCCCTGCACAGGAGGAGCTGGGAAGAAAGATGAGGGAATTAAAACCTCAGTTTTGCAGTGGCACTTTGAGTCAACCCTTGAAAGGGATCCCTCTGACTTTATTCCAACTGTAGTCCAACCTCGAAAACTTAAAACTTTGTAGGCTTTTTTTATTTTTAAACAAATGAGTCTTCCAGCTGAGCACATCTGGGTTGATAAGCAGCAAAGTCCATTCTCAAGCCAATGCTACTTTCATTCAGGTCACTTGCTAGTTTCTTCAGATGCTACTGGAATAGTCAAAAGAAATATTTAAAAAAAAAAAATGCATCTAGCATCTTATAAAAAGTTAAGCAACCTAGGTAAGACCTGGTAAAATTGCCTTTTATCAGGAAATAGCCAATCCAAAATTGTGATTCAGTAAATTAATAAATTAGCTGAGACCCTACTACAGTTCCATTTTGATTAACACTGTTAAGTCTCCTCTGTCTGGACAAAAAAAAAAAAAAAAAGC
>Ga0065711_1031864_pt1 | contig 28557 bp, 21 predicted proteins | sample Hoacrofraction12_FD_59098 | JGI IMG/M metagenome (GOLD analysis project Ga0065711, IMG submission 59098) | Hoatzin crop microbial communities from Cojedes, Venezuela - Epithelial fraction 12 v2 (version 2) | ecosystem: Host-associated > Birds > Digestive system > Esophagus > Crop | place... | reverse complement strand
GGGAGGGGAAGTACAGTCTGCATTTCTTACAGATCAATTTGAGCTGTGTGATTCTTAAACAGGAATATTTACTGCATGCTCGTGGGTTTACTCAGTTAGACTTTATTTTTTTTTAATGTAAAGGGCATCTCCTCCTTCTCTACCCTTTTCTTCCACGATGGTATCATTTCCGCTTAAAACCTGCCAGTTCTGAAAATCTGTACATCACAGGCAAATAGAGAAAAAGTTCAGCCAGTCTCTTTTGTCAGGAAAGGGTGATCCCCTCTCCTCGCCCAAGGATCACTCGTTAGCTTCTCTGTGTTTAATTCTCCCATTTTGCACATTGTGCCAATTTTGAAGTACTCTAAATGTCAGCATAATATAACAGTAACAGTTAATATCATAATTAACTGCAAGGCTTAAGGGAATAGGAATCATAGAGCGGCAATTCATTAGCAACGCTTCTTTATTTCTTGCTGGTAAACAGGATTTCTCTCTGTACAGCTCAGTTTAGTGGTGAAGAGAGTGGCCCTCATAAAGATACTCCTTTAACCCTGAAAATGAGCAAATATGGTATGAGAGCACTCATTGTTCTCGCTTCCCTTTGGCCTCTCAGAAATACAGTCTCTGAGTAGCTCCCAGTGATATCTTCTCCAAAGCCCCCAGGAGATAAACAGCCTTCCTTGTCCTCAAATTTCACATTAGACAGAGCACCTGCCTGAAGCCAAAGCATCCCTTCAAATCTATTTACATTCAGAGAGGTGGTCAAGGCTAGTCAGAAAGAAGACTTATTTATGTGTGACATTCCTTAAAAAAGCAAGCTTCAAATGTACCAGAAAGCTGTTCTTTATGCAGAAAGCTCAGTAGGAGAACAACAGCAGCACCAGCTTTGGAGTCAAATCCCAGTGGAACGAGCAGTCAGGCAAACAGATGGTAGAAACTAATTTTGTTCAAATAATTAAGAATATTAATAGGTAAGTTAGTAGAAAGAGAGTATTGGAGGACATGGATAGATGCATGGATGGCTGCATAGATGGACAGGAATGAGAGATGTGTCTAAAATAAGAAAGATGTTACCTTGTTTCTGTCCCATGAGGCATACCTTACACAAATGCATTTTTTCAATGTGCCAGAGCCTCTGCTTGATGCCATATAAACTCTGCCTGCAATGCTATCTTGGACAAATATAGGAAAGGTTTCTGGCTGACATTTTAAGAAATCAAGTAAGGACATACTTAAAAAAGTCTTTTTTTTTTAATTAAAAAATAGTTTGTTTGCATAACTCTGGAGCACAAGGAATAAACGAGGTTTCTACGTGTAGATCATTGCACACTGCACAAGCTTTGCTTTTCCAGCCCTCTAGTGGAAATGCAGCTAGTAGGAGGAAAGATTTCTCTTCCTGATACTGAAGGTATTTTGTAGGATCTGCATGAACAGCCCTTTCAGCGCATGTTGCAGCTGCTTCCCACTTCTCACCTCCAAAGCTACACCAGAAAACTTCACGAAGAGGTCTTAGCTTTCTGTGCTGGTGAGTTACACACTCATATTCCCTTCCATACGCATGCATCACTGAGATGGCACATGCCTTCTGGATCCATGTACATGCCAACATGTGGATGTGTTGGCAGGCGTGCTCATGCACTTAAGTCCACATGAAAGGCTGTATGATTTGGGATTAAGCAAAGCTCCTAGTGATATTTCCTATAAACCTTTGCTAGCAGCTGTTCACAGGAGCAGCACTATGTAAAATAATTTCGGTGTTTCATCTTCTTAGAAGTTATGCTAGGGCCCCAGTAATAATTAGAATATAAACATCTTTTATATAGGCTGCAAAATATTGGTGGGAGGCGGGCAAAATGTAAAAATTGAGTTACTGATTTAGGGAAAATCAAAGCATTAGTTATACGATGAGGAGAAAACATGGAAAGAATGAAAATCAAAGGATTCTTCTTCTAAGTTAATAGTGCTGATGGATGAAATACCACTGACCTAACACATCCCATCTTGTTATGCCTCTGCTGTAAGGCAAACGGAGCTTGAACAGCCTCCCTCCCCCAGAGAGCAAATAAAAGAGATTTAATTCAAACAAAAAGCTGCTGAGGACAAACAAGGGGAAGAGATACAGTGGAAAATGGGGAAGGAAAAACAAAAGGAGATAGTCAGGCAGTGTTAAATGAACAAATAACACACTGGCAGTGGGATACTTGTGCAGGGGGTAATTACCAGGAGAACAGGGAAGGAGGAGTCTCTGAACGGGAATGGCAGCCAAGAATCGACTTTGCTGGCAGATGCAATATTCCCCAGGCCATTCTGCTTCCATTTCACCATAGTGAGAGGATCAGAAGCATCACCTGAATCTGCCAGCACCCCACCTCCTTCCACCTTACTCTTTGGCCATCTCTCGTCTGCCTAACCTTGGGCTTCAATTGATTACACAAGGGCAGAAGACATGGGATGTTTGGTGGCTTTGTTCGGAGGGATTGTAGACAAGAATCTCTCCTGGTCTCAAACAGTCTCTGATCAGCCCTGAAGCTTGTGGAAAATTACTGTGTTTAGGTCCAATCCACCTCTCTGTGTTACCTCCCTTTATTGTTCACTGGCAGCATATGAACAGTCCAATGCAGTTTGTGTATCAGAAAGGTGAGTTTGCATATTTTTCTCTTATAAACCATAAAAAACCCCAACTGTTAAGAATTTGATTTTCCCTTTTACATTATTGCTCCATTTCTTCAAGACACACAATTCACCTTACATGCAACCTCTAGATTTTTGTCTTTGAGCAGTTTCACTAGACAGCTTTACAGATAAGCAAGTAGAAGTGGGTGAAAAACAAGTCAGTCATAACTTATTCAAGCCGGAGAGAGGAAGACAGAGAGCAGGGGAATGACAGAGCTTCAGCAGTAAGCCGCAGACCCACAGCTCAGTGGGTGTTGGCTCTCTGTGTGTGACGGGTGGCACAGTAATTTTCCACAGCAGCCAGCAAATGGCCCAGGTGATGCTGGCTGTTGCTCCTCCCTCTAGGAGATGACAATCTTCTCTGAGGTTTGACTGTGTACTCAGGAGTGCAAACAAATGCATTCAAAACCTGAATGGACAGCAGCATATCTCCATAAAACATGGGAAAATTACAGAAGCAGAGGGAGGTCACCCATGCAGCCTGAAAGAAACTGCTACAAAAATATTTTGCAGGTCAGGATCAGGTCTTTACTCTCACTCTCGGTGAAAAACGTGGATAACTAATAAAGATAAAGGTTTTAGTTGTACTGTCATAAAGCTTGTGAGAGACTGGAGCGAGACCTTTCCTCCCAGAGTATTCCTTTGCCTGCTATGCAGTGGATGAGGAAGACACAACAACGCCTCTCAGAGCAGTGTGACTCATACCAGACATCCATAACCCGTTGAACCAGGAGTCCCCTTTCTTTTCAGGTCTTGGTCTGGACTCCAGCCACTGGGGAAATTTTGGTGTAACTCCTCAGAAGCTGTTGTGGCAAAGTCAAAGACATCAGTAGGACTTCCTGAAATGGTGTGGGTAGAGGACTTCTGTTCTCTTGTGGGGTAAAAGGAGGAGAAGGAGGGAGTTCTGATCCACTAGTAGAATTCCTGTAGAATCCCCATTTGCTGGAACAGAGGCAGAGGATGAAATGTGGGGGCCTTCCATGCTTTGATGATGGTGATGGTATTATGCAGTGTCACTTGGTGAAATATGGTTTTGAGGGACTTGTGAGAGACCCAAGGTGAAGAAAAAGAAGGTTGAGGTACCTGGCAGGGAAGGCTCTGGGAAATCTTTGGGGGTCCTGATGTTTTGTACTGACGGCTCTTGATTCCACTTTCCCTTTCTGTGGCACCTCAGACACACTGGAGACTGGGGTGATACCATGCAAGCAACTCAGAGAACTGCAAAAACAACCATATTTTTCTCTTTCTACTTTTTTACAGTATGCCCCCCATGGAGAGTCGATTGGCCACAGAGGATCCAAGGCATCACCCCAACACAAGAAGTTAACAGGATTTGAGTTTGAAATACATATTATGTCCCAATGGAATCACCCAGGCTAGACTCTAGGTGTTCCAGACAAGTAAAAAAAACCAAGAATTATGTCTGGAGAATTAGTAATGCCAATAATGTTGCTGATAATGACATACAGTCACAGCATCATTGCTGCAGATGCTGTGCATTTCAGAGAGTAGAGAGTCCTATTTCATTCCACCAAATATCTGACACACACCATGGTCTGTTTGCAACACGACATGAAGTTGGGATTTATAGGGAGGAGGATGACATTAGCTGTTTTTACAGACACCCATACGTACACACACCAGAAATTAACTATGATTTTTCCCAATGTCTAAGGAAAAAAAATAAAGTCCATAGTTCAGGCTCCTTGGCTGACCTGCCTGTGTCTGCAGAGCCTAGGATTATGGCAAGCTCAATGAAATCCTTCATTTAGTTGTAAATTTACAGCAGTCTCAGCAGAAATGAGCATAACCAAGATAGCTTCCCTTTCATACAATCATAGAATCATAGAATGGTTTGGGTTGGAAGGGACCTTAAAGATTACCTGGATCCAACCCCCCTGCCATGAGCAGGGACATCTTCCACTAGACCAGGTTGCTCAAAGCCCCATCCAACCTGGCCTTCAACACTTCCAGGGAGGGGGCATCCACAGCTTCTCCGGACAACATCTTTCAGTGCCTTACAACACTCATAGTAAAAAATTTCTTACTTATATCTGATCTAAACCTTCCCTCTTTCATTTTAAAGCCATTACTCCTTGTCCTATCACTCCATGCCCTTGTCAAAAGTCCCTCTCCAGCTTTCTTGTAGGCCCCTTCAGGTACTGCAAGGCTGCCATAAGGTCCCCCTGGAGCTTTCTCTTCTGCAGGCTGAACAGCCCCCACTCTTTCAGTCTTTCTTCACAGGAGAGGCGTTCCATCCCTTGGGTCATTTCTGTGTCCCACCTCTGGACTTGCTCCAACAGGTCCATGTCTTTCTTGTGCTGAGGGCTCCAGAGCTGGACACAGGATTCCCGGTGGGGTCTCACCACAGTGGAGTAGAGGCTGGTTTGTTTTTTTTTACATTCCTTTCCTTTTTTTTTTTCTATTATCAGACTCTGTCTCTGTCTTTCATTTTTCCTCTGTTGTTTTATGCACTTTGTTTGGTTTTAATTTGAATGATCTACATCCGGAGCTTCTGCCACTTTCCACCACATCTTGCCTTTAAATAGAATCATAGAATCATTTAGTTTGGAAATGACCTTTAAGAGCATCAGTTCCAACCATAATGAGATGCTGATGTTTTGTGCTTCTGGGTCAGAGCTCCTGGAACAAGAGTTTAATTCAATCCTCAGACCTCAGAATCAATGCCCTGGATTTAAAGATGAAGATTTTCCCAGTGCAAAGGCAGCAGCTAGTTCACAGTCTGCGTTTCCACTAAAAGGACTGCAAAAAATGGCTCTCTGCAGGGTAGACAACTCAGGCAGTGGTACAGCAGGGAAGTATCAGGTCAAGGGGTATTCTGCAAAAGGTAATTTACAAAACCTTACAAGTTTTGTGTTTCCTTCCTTTTCTCTCTGGCAGTCCTGCCCATGCCAAGACTGGGTACAGCACTCTGGTGTTGGAGATATTGAACAGCTGTCTTCACATTGTCCTGGGCAACGTGCCCTACATGGCCCTGTCTGAACAGGGGGGTTGGACAAGGCAACCTCCAGATGTCTCTGCCGACTCAAACATTCTCTGAGTCTGTGACCACTACTGATGTTACAGCTTTATCTTCACCAACACAGTGATACAAGAGACTGGACTTCTGCCCCTTTGCTTCTCTTACGCATCTTCAAACAATGCTTGAGCAGGCTCAATTTAGTAGTCAATAGAGGGATGCGTTAAAAGGGTGCTACATGCCTTTCAGCAAGGCCTTCCATTCTCAACCCAGAAGGGAGAATTTGATTTGAGAAAGGAGAAGGTTCAGCTTGAGTCCTAGAAAACTTGGGGTCTTCCTCTCAATTTTGGTTGATATCCTACCTCAGAAATAACCTAAAAGAACTTAGAAAAAGAAGTCATGTGCCTCTTTCTTCCTCCCCTCCTTTGTCTCTCATAGGACAAACTGGACTTTAGCAAAAGAAAAATTACTTGCTGACTTCTCATACAGAACTGTGATAGAAATGCTGGCACTGATCTGAATGTAGAATGGTTGAGCACATGAGGTTCCAGAGGCAAAAGAAGGAGCAAAGACCAGGAGAAGGGCTATGAGGATGGCAAGCATTGATAACACATAGGTTACCTAGTCATTGAGATCCCAGCCTTAAACATGCAGCTTTTCCCAAAACCCACGTCAAGAGATAAAGGAGTAGGTAAATCCTGATGACTTGGATCCTGATCCCCTCCACTTTGTGCAGGAGACAAAAAGGCATATCTAAACCCAACATGTGGTCATCTACCTAAAAAGGACCCAGAAGATGAGAATTGCATGCTAAGACTGATGTCCCTTGTCCTCTATGTTGTCAGTGGCAGAGGAGCTGGTTGCAAACATCTTTGTGTCTTGAGTGCTGGACAACTTATAGGGGTAAGATGCTTATGTATACTTGTGTATAAGAGTGTATATGAGTAAAATTGACTTCTTGTTTTTTTCTTCACATCTTCTCTCCCTTAAAGTCTGACCTAGAGCTTTTTTAATAGTTACAGTCTGATGACCCATATTTGGGAGCACCATTCATGACCTCTAATTCCTGTCTAGTCACTGAAACGGCAGGAGATGAGTACGGCAGTGTTTCACTACGCTTTCAGAGTCTATACATATTTCCAAAACATTTAGGCATTGCTGAAGGCTTAAGAAAACTCATAAGAACACCAAGTAAATTTCCCTTTTGTGAACTGGCCACCAGCTCCGAGCACAACACCAGTTCTTCACTGTGGCTTGGTTGATCCATGTCTCTGATTCAGTTATGAAACCAGTTGCTTTCCTCTTTATCTTGATGGCATTATCTTCTCCTTACTGAGTACCCAAGAACACTGCTGATACACAGTTTCTTCTCAAAGTGCTGTATTGAAAAAAGTGCCAGTATGCCCATTTACAGAGGGAAAATCGAAACACAGAGAGGTGCTTGATGACACAGGGTGTCTTTCGGAGAGTTAAAAACTGGAACCAGGTCCACAAATCCCAGACCACTAGAGATGTATTCAAGTTTATTTTAAATTCATTAACTCAAGTATCAGAGTATTAACTGAGGCAGGATGGAAGAAAGCATGAGTTAATTTATCTTTCTTGTGGGATTTTGCAGATGCTGTTAGCTTTGTGCTGCATGGTTAGTTTAAGCTAGCTCTGATATCTTTGTGCACCATGACAGCCCCGCAGCTTTCATCTATTGCTCCATCCAGTGCCCATCAGTATTTTTCTTCAAGTCAGGGCTGTGACCTTGGAGACCTATGCAGCAAGAAATTCATTCTGACTAGGATCTTTCCTGATATTTCTTAAGAACGGCTATCCCTGTTTCAGCTCAATATGCCTCAGAATTCTGAGGAATCAGAGTTTTATAAAAAAAAAAAATCAGTGAAGTGGCAGAATAATAGTAAAACAGAATGAGATATGTTACGTTAGGTAGGGTAAGAATAGTATTCATGCACAAAGGGAAGTGAGTGCTATAGTGGTTGTCTAGCCAGTTGGTAATTCTGACAGTGCAATTTTCCTAAAATTTAAAAAAAAGAAAGTGATGAAGTGAGGAATTTTAGTTTAGTTAAGTGTGCAGAGAAAGAATAAGGATGAAGGAATTGTGTTGCCATCCCTCCCAAAATAAGAAAAAACCCAAAGTATTTTGAAATTTAAAATATGGAGATATCTATTTTTCCAGTTCAAATAATAATCACAATATGTCAGCAACTTAAAATAATTGTTAAGAGTTATCCAATTATTAAAAGAAATCATTAAGAATAAAAATGGGATGGTGAATTTTGGGTTATATGGATTCTAATTACCATCCATCACTATGCTTTTAACCTCAGATCTTGCCAGCTACAAGAGAAAAAAAAATTCACACCAAGTTAACACATAAAGATGAGGAACGCTCCACAGCTAAGAGCACTGTATGTACCTCAGAGGAGACATTAATGCATAACTGTAAAATAATCTAAGATCCAGAAGTGGAAGGCATCACATAAGTGTGCAAGTATTAGCACATGTCCAATATATGTAGACAAGCACACAATTCTGGAAAGATCAGTAGTAAATCAAAGTGAAACTATTCTGAATTCCCACTTAATGACACTGAATTAATTCCAAAACCTGCCAAAATCAGTGGGAATCTCTCCAGAGGGCTTTGGACTCCATCCATTAAAAAGTCCACAGAAGGATCAAACCTAGAGCAAGTCTCTTCCTTGAAAGCAGGGAAGCGTTACGTCCCTTGTCCAGCCTAGAATCAGAGATTTCAGGATTAGCAAGAATGATGAATTTATTCTCATTTGACTCTCTGAGAGCCGTCTCTCTGTCTTTCTCTCTATGTATACACCTATCTATGTATCTATATAATGTATATACATAGTCATACCCGTAATATCTGATTTTACTACCACAAAGCATTTCTATTTTCTTTCATTTCTTGGAGGGTTTAGGTCATTGCAGCTTGATGAAATCAAGTGATAGGGAAACTATCATCTCCCTGTGTAAGCTGCTCAAGCATCTAATTATTTTGTCTGTAAACTGAAAAGAAATACACATTTCGAGCTCGCATGAATCTGTTTTGCCTGTATTAAGCACCATTCTGATATCAAAGACAACTCATTGCAATTTAGCAAAGAATGAGGAGAAATGTGCCAGCTTTACATCACTGCTAGTGGATAGAGGATTTTACCTTACCTGGTGAAATGTACTCCCCCTGTAAGGTTGTTTTGACTTTACTCACACTATATTCCGCTGTAAACTGGATGTGTAAACATTTACATTTAATAAATCAGTCAGTGAAAGCTAGATTAGACGTTATCTTTACACAAAGTGCATGTTCTTATTAAATCAAAACATATCACGCAATGACCAGAATATGCCTCAGGTGCATTTTAAAATGTATATAGATGTTTTCATCCCATGCTCTGTTATTTCTTACATGTAACAATTGCCGGTATTTTGCAACCGTGGGTGCCTGATGCATTTTGATATAATTTATAAACAGCTAATAAAACTAAAAGGTTTATAGAGGCTGCCAGGGAGGAATCTGAGGTCTAACAACTGTTCTCAGTCAGCTGGTCGGCGGGAGAAGACAAACAGTGCAGTCTGATGAGTCATTAAGAAGCAATTTTGCATAGATGTGGCTTGATTACATAAGCACAAGAAATTCCAGCCTGTATTTCCAGCCTTTCTGTTTGGCAGCCAATGCAGACAGCATCAAGACAGAAAAGTTATTTCCACTTCACAGGAGCAAAGTGACCAGTTCCTCAGTGTACCAGACCTTTCATCATCTCAGGTTTCTCCCTCAAAACTCATCCCTTAAAGCCTGAGTGTTTCCTAAACCACTCCTTAAACTGCTGGCAGAAGATACCTTGGGCTTGCCAAAAAGGGGAAACCAAGAAGTGGCAATGCAGTCTTTTGTTCTACGTAGGATATCCACTGCATCAGTGCAATGCTGAGCAGAGATCTCCATATTAGCTACTGGTCTGGTGCTGGACTCGAGGTGTATTCAAAGCAACTGGAGTTCCCACCTTGGCACATCTATATTGTGGGTGCAGCCCTGATGTCACCAACGCCCTTGAGGCATAGTCCTTTAAACCCTAGGTGATTTTATCAGCATGTTTAGGCTTGTCTGGAAGATCCATTAACTGTTTCATACTGATCTCACATTACAGGCTTCCTAAAACAAGCAGTAGTAGATGCAGGCAAGCATGGATGTAAGCCATGCAGTTACTGCCTTAGCAGATGGGCAATAGTTGAAGTGCCCTGGTCTCATGGGCACTGTGGCTCTGAGCTGGTGAATGCAATCTTTCCTTCCCATCTGGGGTCGCTGTCAGAGCAAACTGGAGAAGATGAGACACTCTGTTATCAGTATCAAGGTGGGACAAGCCCAGGGATTGATTTGACTATTTTCCCCTTCAAGACAGAAGTCTAAAGCACGCAAACAGTTAACAATAAAGACATTTCAACAGTAGGAATTTCTTCCATGATCTTCAGCTTTCATCTTGTCACTGTTTTTTCTTCTTGTCTCTCTGTTTTTTAATCACCCGGAGAAGAAGACATTCACTCTTCACTGGTCAGAGGAGCTGTGTGAAATACACTGTGAGTTCTCTCGGACCAGTTGTTACAGATGGGAGTTAGCCAAGCTTGGGATAAACAAGTAGCCTGGATACTTCAGAGTGTTTGAAAGAGCAATATGAATGTGCCTACTTCTGTCCCACTGGGGAACAGACAAGCATTTCTTCTTCCCTGAGTGCACGTTAAAACAGATGTCTGCTCCTTTGAAGCCACTGTAAAAGCGTTGATTGACGTCAGTGAAGTCAGGCTATCACCTCTTAGATAAGGCAGTTCGGGAACAGAGCATGGCCAAAGCTATGACAACTCCTTTAATCACCAGATTGATTGAAGGCAGTGTATATAAACACACACTTACGTACATGTATCCATGAAAGTAAAGGAAAAACAGCAAATCTGTCTTGATTACTGAATAACCCAGTGGACTGTACCTTCAAATATGAAAACAAATTATTTTGTCCTGCATTCAGATTTCAAGGTGAGAAAGAAATCACCTATTTCTTTCTTTCTAATCTGGCTTTTAAGTACATTGAAGTGGAAGTTTAAAGTGTGAACTTTCTCTTCCCTTTCTTTCATAGTGTGAAGGAAACTGCTTCTGATACATCCTGTGGCTTCTGCTGATCAGTGATGAATGGTACTTAGACCATCCATTAATGTCCACTCATTCATTTTTTTTAACCTATATCAGAGGAGCCAAGTGATAATAAGTGTGTATTAAACTGATTAGCAGTACGACCATCAAATTAATTATCATAAACACATTTAAGAAGGTGTTTGGCCTTTCTGATGACTCTATCAACAGAAGCTGCCATTCATTTCCAAGCATTAAATAAAGACCAAAAGGGCAGGAAGACACCAGAAACTGGTCATATCTTCTACTGTCAGTCTTTACTTGGTGAATATGAGTAACACTGGAAGGACTCAGACACATTACTGACCTACTAATGTTTATGGATCAAATGAGGAACACAGTTAGTGCATCCTATCTGGGGCTCTGCAGTTCAAAAAAGACACTGGCATACTGCAGTGGGTCAGCCAGGATGGATGGGGGAGCTGTACCACAGGGTATGCAACCAGAAGCTGGGAGAGAAACGCTTGTTCAGACAAAAGGTGAAGGGAGATCATGTTACTGTCTGAAACTAACTAAGGGAAGGATGTAGAGAAGATGGATCCCAACACTCCTCCACACAGCAAATGAATGAGAGGCAGCAAACTGAAGCTGTGGCAAGGGAGATTAGGATCAGGTAACTGGTGAGTGCAAAAACTGCTTTGTATTGGGGATAGTTGAACACTGGTACAGATTATCCAGAGAGACTGTAGAGTCTCCATCCCTTAAGATATTAAAAAATTGACTAGAAAAGTCATTGGGTGACCTGAACTGCTTTGGCCTGCTTAGAACAGGGTTTTGGACTAGATATTTCAAGAGTTGATAACCAGCCTAAATTATTCTAGATCTTTATGTAGAGGTCTCGATCTGAACTAGTCACCAAAAGCTACCTTTAGAGCTAATTATTGCTGAATTTTGGACATAAAATCCACTGGTTGCACTGAACAGCCCTCAATTTTTGGGACTTCAGATGCTTAGCTCTAACAGAAGCAGGAAGGCTACAGAGTAGACACCAAATTTTAAAGGAAAAAACCCCATCCGCTATTTTTCTGTTTTTCCATTCTCCCTACGTTCTCTCTATCATCCTTTTTTTCAGGGATTTCTCAGCAACCTGTCTCTCCTCATCCCACACTCCTTCTCCAGTCCGCAGAAGTGTTTAAACTCTTTCTGTTGCAGAGTTAACATGTGTTTCAGCTATAGGGTCCAGGGCAGGCACTCATTAAGATTACAGATTAGTTCATGCTGCTACTGCTGTCTCCTGGAATGATTTCACTACAGCAATCGCTGGAATAATTGATGTCAAAACATTTATTATCCATTTACTATTTTCACTCTGCTCCTGACATGAGGACTCTTGCTTCATCCATATGGATGGAGAAACAGTGTCGTCTCTGAGGAGACAAAAGGAAGTAAAAAGTCGACTCTGAAATTCCACCCAGAGTGAGCATGTGAGGAGGAAGAAATGCCAGAAATACCTTCCTATCTGCCTAATCTTAGCCAGACCTGGGGTGTTCTCCCAGCTAGTCGTTTCAATCCATGAAGCCATGACAGAGGGAAGCTATCACATGTTGATTTCATTCTCCCAGAATTGAAAAGCTTGGCATTTTTATTTAGTCTTACAAAATAAGAAAGTGCTATTAATCTCCTTTTACTGGTAACAAACTGAGACACAGGCAGAAACCTGTACAACTTTCGGTGTCTGTAACTTGGTTGTCTCCATTTGGCTAATTATCTTCATTCCCATTATAGTTAGAGGTAATCCAATCATCAAACGGGATGGAGTTTAGGGTTTGAATCATCTGACAAAGTGCATGTCTAGTTTAGGACGAAATAAATCTCTACAGTCTAGCAAGTGTCATTCAGTCGCCCAGGCACAAGCCTTTACTGAATCTTTAGGCAACCAAGGATATCTAATACATTTACGTATTGCTGGTCAGCAGGACAGAGAACCGAGAGGAGACCTATTCCCTCCTACAGCCCATGTAGGAAATCTTGAGACATCTAAAATAATACCAGGAACCTACGATCAGGCCAACTAACTGACTAAATGGACCACTTCTGCAATGATGATAGAGAGCCCTGGGAAGTTAGCTCACATGTGTATTAAAAACTCCCAGCTTTTTGTATCATGAATAACTTTCCCAAGGTTAACTCTAGTACCAAAAGAGACTGAAACCATGTCTTGTAGCGCTGAGTATATTGTGCTATTTACTGGCTCCGGTGATACTTGAAGGGTCTCTGAAAAGAGAGGTATACATCTGAAAAAAGAATTGCCCATCCCTTAGTCACTCATTACCATAAATGGCTTGAGAAAGACCTCCAGACAAAAACTGCTCAAAAGCCTCCAGCTTTCTGGCAGGCTGTCACTCAGTCTAGACTGCTAGCACAAGGCACTTAGATGTCTGTTTATTTGTATTATTTATTAAACAAATTATTTCTATGCATGGCATCTGCAAGCATGTCATAGATAAAACACAGTGGAGCCTTAAATTGAACTGCTATTCAGTCAGCCATACAAATGTCCCTCAGCCTTCCCTGTACTGCCACTACTAACCTCAGTAAAAAACATCCAGAGCTTACTGTCAGTGTCAAAGGATAGATGTATTGCAGACCTAGTCCTTCCTCCTGCCATCTTCTGAAGGAGACTTTGCAGAAGACATTGACACCAAAATCCCAGCTCTGAAACTCCTGGAAAAGCTTTCTCATAACAAGGAGAAGAGAGCACAGGAAAAGTAGATCTTATCTTACTTGAGGTCTATATCTTGTTCTGTCTTCCAAATGGCATTGAGCAAGGCTCTGAAAGTGAATTTTTCAGATAGGGGCAGTTTCCTACAGGACCAAAATCTCTCTTGACCTACAGCGCAAAACCTATATCCACACGTCAGGTCAGGCTGGGTCCAGGTTCAGACTGAGGTCCAGACTCATCCACTCTGCATCAGCATTGACTGGAGTATTTAGTAATCAAAGCAAAGAAGCGGAGGGCTTTAATATTTTGCAGTACCACAAATGTAGCCCACATTTGTTCATGTGGTCTGGGTGAACCAAGGGGAGTCAAGCAGACTACAGACTAGTTCATCCCAAGCTACACTTTGTAAGAAAAATTCAGGTGATGTTTCCAAAGTGTAGAAGCCAATCTTCCACCCTATTATATTGCTGGAGTGACCCATTTCATGGGATTTTTTAGCCTTGATGAGCTAGCACTCTCCTAAAAAATTCCAGGGTATGATATGGGTGAAGGAAATTTGTTCACGATGACCTTAGTTTTTGGCAAAGATTTAACATAAGGCCATTCTGTATTAGTGGTCCTTAGAGCTGGAGAACAGAGCTGGTACTTTTTAATAAACCAGCCCAGATGTAATCTCTGAGCCTGAGCAGCTGCAGGGTGAAACCCCAGATACATGGGTGAAAAATGGAACCATTACGATGAGGCTTAAACCTGCTCTCAAGACCATTCCTCAACTTGCAGTGGAGCACAGAAAATACAAACCTAAGAAAGATGACCTGCTCCACAGGAAATAAGACAGTTAGTTCCTCACTGGGCAAATTCTTCAGAAGTTTTGGACAGATATAACACAACAGAAGAGGTGAGTGTTGACGTAACTTGACAGAGCAGGTCAGCTAGCAAATGGTCACCAGCACTGGAATGTGGGACACCATATCTGCAACAGTGCACAAGGCCACTAGTTCTACAGATGTGATAACAGAGAACGCTTCATGCCTGCACTACAAAGACTCCAAATATTTACTGCGGGTCAATTTACAGGACAAATAGCATCCTGCATTTCATCTGTCAGTGCAGCAGAAGGCATGGATGAGAAAAGGGATGCTCAAGGCACATTATGGTAGGGTCTTATCACCCTTCTGTCATGGCAATGGTGCACAAAACCAAGAAGTGATGTTGGAGTCCTGAATCTAGTGACTCTGGGCTTTGTGGGACAAGCAGTCTGGAACAGGATTGGGGTACTTCAATAAACTCTGATAACCCACTAGGACAGTTGTTCTGTCCCACTCACAGTCACACATTCTCCCAAACTGGGGTTGCTGCTGTGTGGATTGTCCTTTTCGCCCTATCCCCCTCTCCTTCCAGTTTTACCCCCAGGGAGACATTGCTCATTCCTGAACTCATTAAGTTCATGTATAGTTCAATAGGCTCAATAATTAACGACACTCTGAGGAACCAGGACTGCAGTCACACTGAGGCTCCTAGTCAGTGCAGGAGTATCAGGGCTTGAAGTGAAAGGGCTTGTAATTAATGTCCTCTAAAATATGCAAATGAAATTTCCTTGTCCTTAGACCACAGGCAACTATGTTAGTCAAACAAAAAGGGAAGAAGAACAGGAGACAAGGTTGAAATTAGAAAACAAGGTGAGGATGATGCTTTTATTGCACAGTAATTTAGACTACAAATCCGTTCTCCCCTGGACCAGTGAGCATTTCTGTCTGCTTAGTTGCCTAATTTGTGCTTGGCGCAAAGAAGAAAGTTATTTGATTGCCTTTTTTTTGTTTTCCTATGCCACTCAGACAGCTTGGAACAGAAGGAACTCTGAGAAGGAACAGCCAGGTTCAGAAAGCAAAGCAAGACAACATGGCAGCAATCAGTGAGGCGATCTCTGAAAGCAAACAGGAGGTCCTGGGATTCTTTCAATTAGGTGGCTTGGGGAAAATATTTGGGTAGAGGTAAAAAAATTATCTTTTGAAACTTGAATAAATTCTCTTTGCTCCTAAGTCCTTACAGGACGATTGAGAATGTGGTAAGTAATTCTCTGAGCAGGAAAGGAAAGAGGGTGGATGTACATTAAATCCACTGGAAAGGGAGAGAGGGTATTTAGAGATACTCACAGAGATAAAATAAGACAGAAAAAAGAAAAAGCATGGTGTGATGTGCACACAGTGAGGTCCTGGAAGAATGAAACTGGGACTTTCTTGCTTCATTGCACTACCTTGTCACTGGTTTCATCCTTCATGTCTTCAGAAGTCTGCAAAACTACTGATTTACTCAGATAAAAATAATCATCAGCTGGCAACATCAGGGTTAGGCTCTCCTCCTCCACTCCACTGTGAAACACTGGAGCACCACACACCTGCAAATTCGTCTTGTATTCAGTGATTTTCATAGAATCATAGAATCGTAGAATGGTTTGTGTTGGAAGGGACCTTAAAGATCACCTGTTTCCAACCCCTCTGCCATGAGAAGGGACATCTTCCACTAGACCAGGTTGCTCAGAGCTCCATCCAACCTGGCCTTCAACACTTCCAGGGATGGGACATCCACAGCTTCTCCGGGCAACCTGTTCCAGTGTTTCACCACTCTCATTCTTTTCCATCTATAGAGTTCAGTAAACAGCTCAGTTAAAGATAGCATGGCCCTATGCTAAAGCTTGCAGAAATGTTTAGCAGGTAGGTCTGGATGCTCTGGTCCATTGAGAAGGGTTTCATATGACCAGATGTTGGCATAGTCATAAAAATAAATGGCTAGAGGTGGGTTATTTTAAGGAAATTAAAGGCACTTCTAGGAGATGAGGCACCTCATCCTAAGGAAATCATCTAAACTAGGGCAGATTAATTGAAAATGATTTACAAACCTATGAGTGGGCAAGTGATTTTAGTCCTTTACAGTCTCTAATGCTTGATGCAGGAAATTTGCACACTTTGGTGATGTGTTCCAATGTCACACTTTGCTGGTGAGGTTACACTTCTGGTTTCTCTCTCTAATTCTGTAAAATACGTCCATAAGTCTCTCTTAGGAAAACTTCTCCTTTCTTTGTCCCATGTAGGTAATGTCCCTGTTCAGAGAGCTCAGTTTTCCTTCCAACCAGGAGGCAGGACAGACTGCTGAAAAGGGCTGAGGATAAAAATTATTGGTTCTATCAAGCTAACCTGATGTATGAACTTTCTCAAATCACCTGCCCTCTCTATTATATTGCTTTCCTTCCCTTTCTCCACCTGGAGAGATTATTGAGATTGTAACTTCTTCAAGGGAGCAAAACCTGCTCTTTATTTTTGGTTTCTTTTTCTATTTTCATGGGGATTTTTATGGCAATGCTCATATAATTCCATGTCTGTCCTTCTCTAGGCCCAGTTTATTTGGTGACTTTCGAAGGATTTCTCTCCTCACAAGTCACTGTGCCTGGCTTGCCCACTAGGTGTCATGAAATCACGAGCTCTCAGAGCAGTGGGCGAAGGGGACTTTTAGCTGTTTTGTAGCAAATTGCTGGAGTTCCTCCCTGGCCATCTGCTTGCTGTAGGTAGCCCACTCAGTTGGGAACTGTGAGCAAAAGCATCAGCTGCTGCCAGCACCGGCCTATTTTCAGCTCCCAGGAATCACGATTGTTGGCTGTGCTGCCAGGAACTGAAGCACTTGGCATTTTCTGTGTGTAGGTCGGTAAAGGAAGAAACCCAGAGAGAGGTGGGCTTGACTTCAGCTGACCCACCATTAGACAAGGACTGTTCTGCATCCCTTCTAAGTCTTCATACCTGCTGCGGGAAGCACTTTACTCCCTTCATTTACAAACTGCTTGAAGAAGCAAGTGTGCTGGAAGAAAAGAATTTGTACTTGGGATTGATGAAGAAGCCTTCCTGGAAAGGCACACTCGACTCAGAGAGAAAAAATTTTAAGTTTGCAGGCTAGGGACATGACTCATACTCAGATCAAGAGATGCAGGCTCTATACAGCTTCATATACAAAGGTCTTCAGAGTCTAAGCATTCCTTAATAGGTTTTGGATACTTTCTGTATTTTTCAGAACTGCCCTTTCATTTTTCTTTCATTCTTTGTGTGATTACCTATCATTTGTCCACTTGCCTCTCTTCTTTTTTAAAGACCTGTCTTCTCTTTTGACTGGCCTTCATTCAGGGGGGTTGACGTGCATGTAGGATACTTTGCATTAGTTACTTGACTTAAGATAGAATGTTTTTGTTAGTGTAGCTGGTTGTTTATTTTCAAATGTTAATTTTATTTCTTTCCTTGAGAAGGAAAGGAAAGGATTTTAGCTCTTTGTTTTTTATCTGAGATCTTTTCGAGATGGAGTTAATCAATTTGCCTTCCACAGAGGTGAGTTTTATTAAGGTGAAAGCCAACTTTGTGAAGATTTGGACAGCACCGTACTAACACCGGGGACAGACTGCCAAGCGATAATCCACAACACCAGGGCACCTTTTTCCCCTCCCCTTATGCTACATTGATACACAACAGTGCACCAGGTAACCTCGGTCCCTTGGGCAAGGTCTCTTGGCTGGGAAGATCATCTTCCAGAGAAGATGCCCCATGAGTGCGAGAGCAAGCACTTCTTCCCAGAGACTCATGTTAACAGTTTGGAAAATGCGTGAGTTTTCTGAGCCAACAGCTTGTCAGACCCAAATAAGACTGCCACATTTTCTTTTCCATTGTTGGAAGCAAATGCCTTAGGATGTTTTGAAAAGGTTTTCTCCTGCCAACCTCTCTCTGCTGTTGTTCTGGCCTAGTTTCTAAGTTAGCTCAGGCCACAGACAAGTCCCAGGAGGTGCTGGGGATGTGACCACCTGATCTGAGGGTAAAAAAGAGGGTGAGATTTTGTCCATATGGACTGAAACTCTGTTAAGACACTTTGATTCAGAGATTGAGAACCTATGTCAGTTCATTTTATTTGGTCTTCTAGACCTTGGTCTACACTTTTAGAGATTCAGCAACAGAGGAAGAGAAGCCCAGAGAGGGAAAAAACATGTTCTAGAGCAGAGAGTGGTTGCTGGCAGAAGAAAGCCTCTAAATCCCTTGCTGCATGCTTGTGAAGTCACTACGAAGCCCCACTGCTTGATAGCTGCGCAAAACCTCGAGTAAACCCGTGGAAGGGGAAAGTCTGATCTTCATGAAGAACCACTTGCAGCCCCTGTTTTCCATGTCAGAGGAGCCTGGGAGACCTCTACAGACAGATCCTGCCATCCCTACAGAGTGACAAAACCACTGGGAAGCAAGTGCCGGTGGGCAGGAAACCAGTGGCTGTGATGATTTTGGGTGAGAATCTGCAGGCAGCACAGATGAGTCCATTTCCCCGAAAAGCAGCATCTCCCATCTACCCTGCATCCCTGCACACCCTGCTGCCTTCCTTATCCTTCCTGAGCCCATTTCCTCTGGTTTTATCTGCATTGAAGCCAGGAGAGGGCAGCAATGCTCATAGACGGATAAGCCAGTCCCAGCGCTGTCTCCCGCTCCTTCTCTGGATGCCTGGCAGTGGCATCCCAGCACCCTGATCAAGACTGGATGTGGAGTAGTATAGACAGGTGCCTCTGGCACTTCTAGCTCAGGTGCAGTCATGTGATAAAAAATCTCTTTATTGCAAAGGGAATCTTCTCCTCCACATCTTACTTCGCACAAGGCTGTGATTTAAAGAACCCATCCAAAATTACAGGCTGTAGCCAAGTGGCCTCTCCCCTGTCTGCTCATGCAGAGAAGACTCTAGAGAGAAGTAAACAAGTGCCTTTGACTTGATTACAACACTTGATGAACACTTAAAGCCCTCCATGTCTTACAAACTTAAATAAACAAACCTCCTGCTCCCTCCACCCCCAAACAGTGAATGAAAAAACCAAGGAAGCCTTCTGAAAGAGAGTCTATCACTTGATAAGCTTTAACTAATCAGTCACATATTTGTGTCTAGCATTGGAAGCATGAGTTAGATGTGGACATGTCAGAAGGAAAGGACATCTTACAGAGAGACCTGGACAGGCAGAAAGAGTGGGCAATCTAGAACTGTGTGAACTTTAATAAAGTGCAAGATCCTATATCTGGAATGACACAACCAAAGAACCCAGCACAGGCTAGGATCTGAGCGACTGGGAACAGCTAGTCCTGGTGGACAACAAGCTGAACAAGACTGAGCAGTGCACTCCTGAGGAAAGAAAAGCAAATTGGGTCCTGGGTTGATTCTGCAGAATCATTTCTAGCAGAGATGGAGATGTGATCATAGGATCGTAGAATCATAGAATGATTTGGGTTGGAAGGGTCCTCAAAGCTCACTTTAGTTCCAATCCCCCTGCCATGGGCATGGACACCTTCTATTAGACCAGGTTGGTCAAACCCCATTCAGCCTGGCCTTGAACACTTCCAGGGAGGGGATATCCACAACTTCTCTGGGCATTCTGTTCTAGTGCTTTACCACCCTCATAGCAAGGAATTTGTTTTCTATGTCTCGTCTAAACCTACCCTCTTGGTTTAAAACCATTACCCCCTGTCCTATCACTACAGGCCCTTGTAAAAATTCCTTCTCCAGCATTCATGTAGGCCCCCTTCAGGTAGTGGAAGGCTGCTATAAGATCTCCCTGGACGCTTCTCTTCTGCAGGCTGAACAGCCTCATTTCTCCCAGTCTCTCCTCATAACTGAGGTGTTCCATCGCTCTGATCATTTTTGTGTCCCGCATCTGGACCCACTCCAACAGGGCCAGGTCTTTCCTGAGCTGAGGACACCAGAGCTGGAGGCAGGACTCCAGGTGAGGTTTCACTAGAACAGAGAGAATAGAGGGGCAGAATCCCCTCCCTCAACCTGCTGTCCATGCTGCTTTATATGCAACACAGGATACAACTGGCCTTCTGCACTGCAAGCCTGCATTGCTGGGTCATGATGAGCTTCTCGTCAACCAATATCCTGAAGTCCTTCTTCTCAGGGCTGTTCTCAATCCATTCTCCACTCAGCCTGTATTGCCCTGACCCATTGCCCCCGACTCATCCCACTCTATTTAGCATTTGTCAGGCTGGACCTGGAGTACTGCATCCAGTTGTGGTCCCCACAATTCAAGAAAGATACAATATGGAGATGGTCCAAAGGAGGGCCATGAAGATGATCAAAAGGGCTGGAGAACTTGCCCTATGAGGAAAGACTGAATGAGTTGGCCTGAATAAGGAGACTGTAGTGAGGAAGGTGTTGGTCTCTTCTCCCATTTAACTAGCAATAGGATGAGAGGCAATGGCCTCGAGTTGCATCAGGGGAGGTTTAGATTAGAAATTAGGAAAAATTTCTTTACTGAAAGAGTGGTCAGGCATTGGAATAGGCTGCCCAGGGAGGTGGCTGATTCACCATCCCTGGAGGTGTTCAATAAACATGTAGCTGTGGCACTTCTGCCTAAGGTTTAGTAGGCATAGTGGTGTTGGGTTGATGGTTGGACCTGATGATTTTAGAGGTCTTTTCCAGCCTATGATTCTATGATTCTATGATCACAGTATTCCACTACACACAGGGCAGCTACAAAGAGTATGGAGTCTCTTCACAAGGAGTCACGTGGAGAAAACAAGGGGAAATAGGTACAAGTTGCACCAGGACAGGTTTTATCTTGACTTAAATAGATTTCTTTTACAGTGAGCACAGTCACTGGAACAGCCTTCCCAGGTAGTTTGTGGGGTCCCCGTCACTGGAAGTTTTCAAGATGCAATTGGACAAGGTGGCAGACAATCTCACCTAGGCTCCCTTCCCCACAAAGTGTTGAACCAGATCATCTTTCAAAGTCCCTTCCAAACTGGGCTGTTCCATGATTCTATAACTCTATGATTATATGATTCTATGAATATGGCTAAAAACTTCCCTAGAAGCCACAGTTCATGAACAGTCCTTGGGCCTGTCATCACCAAATTGGCTTTCTTTGTCTCTTTCATCACTGATTTTCCACTTACAGCTGAGCAGTTTTGTTGAAGATACTTCCCTGGTAGAAACCGTAAATTTTTGTTCAGCAAGATTAGTCTGAGGACCAGCATACATATGTGTTATCTTAGCATAACATTTGGGGTTCCTACAGAAGTCCAGTTCAATGGGCACTACACCTATAAGAGTAGTCTCTTGTATGGACCTTCCCAAGCTGATAGAGGGTAACCATCTGACACTCTCAGACTTGCAAGGTTGCAGCCATCAAAAGAGAAACCAAGGCAGTTGCTGGGTCAGCAGCTCTGGATCAGCTCCAGCCAACATGGATCTCACATAGGAGATGAGAGATACGGCCTCTCTCCTGCTTTAAAATCCCACTTGCTGGACACAGGATGAGTATTTAACAAATTATCTGACTTTTGTACTGATTGGTGAGCTACATGGACCCTGGAGGTGTCCCTCTGAATGACATTTTTTGAAGGAGCTCACCGCAAGGTGCCTAACCTTGGACTGTGACTTTTCCCTTGGTCTTGGTAGGTGGTAGCTGCCTGTATCCTCTAAAAACTCCTTACAAGTTCATGACTCATCTGCCAGGATGGGCATGAGAAACTTTCCTGCCCCCTCTCCTTTCTCCAGCCAGGATCAGGCAAAATGGCATTTTCTTTCGTGATCGAGCAAGAGAGATCCATCGGCATAAAACCTGAGCTGTGGAGCTGTGCCAATCCAAAGGCGGGCAAGGTGAGAGGGAAATGGCAAATACCTCACTGATTTAAAAACTGCTACACGATCCTGTCTGGGAGCATGTGAAGCTGTTAAAAAAAAAAAAAAAAGTAATGCTTTAGAAGCACACAGTGTTGATGGGAAGTTGGCAGGTTGTTTTGTGCCGGCTGTTTATTCTTATACAAAGCAATTCAAATGTAGACCGGTTACCCAATGGAAACTCCTTGGCATTGTATCTGCGACTCTGAGCCTCAAGTAGCTCATTCCTTACCAGCTGGAGCTCTGCACAACACCTTTCTTAGTCACTAGTGTCCACCCACGTCCAGATGCCACCGGTCCTCGAAGAGCTCAAGGAGCAGTGGTTTACCAGTATACCTTTCAAGTCAACATCTAGGGCCCCTGACTTGTCCTCCTGCTCTTTTTCTCCATCTCTGTCTTTAAGCTATTTAAAAGTGGGAGGGACATTGGTTTGGTGGTAGATTGCTATTCAATTCCCTGGTGTTTGATTCACTTCTCTGTCACTGTTGTCTCCCATAACAACAGGTCATGTCATTAAGGCCATATCCCTGTGACAGATAGTGACGAAACAGTGCTTTGCATCCATCTAAAGCATGAGGCTGTGCACTTGCAGTCCCAAGCTTGAGCGAATCTCCTCTGTCTCTCAACATGTCCCATTAGCCATGCTCAGGATGATATGAACCACAGCCTTGTAATGGCTTTTCGTCAGCCAAGAATGTGGGCAGAAGCAGCTGACAATTATAAACATCCTAAACCTGTTTCCTTACCAGTTCGGGAAATTCTTTAGCAAGATAAAGTTATTAAGGATGCTGACATGTTCCTCTGTAAAGATATATTTATAATAGTATAAATCCTCTTTAATAGTGTGCATATACTTGTATACACGTATATAAAACTTATCAGTGAGGGATTAGAGAGGACCCTGCCTAGATCAAGCCACCAGGTCCACCTCCAAACCTTCAGCCATGTCCCTACAACTCCTTAGCACATCAAGTTTTCTTTCTTTCTTTGTCTCTCAGCTGCTCTCTTTTGGGCTCTGCTTTTGGTCTGAGATCCTCAGGTTGGCTGTATTAACCTATCAACCCTCTTACCCTCTGCCTTGGGTTCCCTTTTCTAAATATTACCTCTCCTTGCACCAGCCTGTGAAGACCCTCACAAGTGCCAATGACCATGCAATAGCTTGTTACCACTGAATCTCCTTAAAAAAAAAGATGCATAAAAGGGAAAGTTTACTTTGCATGCTTTTTCTTTCTCAGATATATTCTGTTAGCCACTCGTGTTAGGCTCAAAGATTTATTGCATACATCAATTTGGGTTGGGCTAGATGACCTCCAAAGCTCCCTTCCAACCATAAGCATTCTATGATTCTATGATTCTATGAATTTTATTTTCTCTGGTAGTAAAACATCCTCTCATTTTATTTCAAAATGAATTTCCTCAGACCCCTTTCAGGTCCCAACTAAGCCCCTTTGTTCCCCTTCTACCTTTCCCAAAGCCAACAGATAGCCTTCCTCAGAGCATCTCTGGGGAGCTGTTCCCTCCGGCACCGAGCTTTAGATGAGAGGAAAGCGAAGCTGCTTTACACAGACATTAGCTCCTGCATATGTCAGTGTCAAATCATTCAAAGACTTTTGGACAAATTCCAGAACTTTGTGCAGGGAAAAAAAAAAAAAGAAAAAGAAAGGAGGTGGGAGAGGTAGGGGGAAAAGCCAGAAATTGTTGTCTCTCTTCTTTTGTTCCGATTCTAACATTTCTTTTTCTTTTTTCCCTTCTTTCTGTTGCTTCGTGGTATTACACAGGTTAAGCCTGTGCTAACCGAATTGTTAATCTATTGTGACTCTTACTGATGAGTAAGCAAGTATAGAACTGCTAACCTTATGCCTGCCTCACAAAGCTCTCACCACTGACTTCATCTCTGAGTTCATACATCAACACATAACTGATCAGGCTGTCCGTTATTAATCAGATGGACTTCAGAGGAGAGCCCTGTCTACCCATTTGTTCAACCACAAATGCAGGCTGGGTGGAGAATGGATTGAGAAAGGCCCTGAGAAGGATTGCAGGGTGTTGGTTGACCAGAAGCTCAACACAAACTTGCAACTTGCGCTCATAGCCCAGAAAGCCAGTCACATCCTAGGCTGCATCAAGAGAAACGTGGCCACCAGATCAAGGGAAGGGATCCTCCCCCTCTGCTCCGCTCTGGTGAGACCCCACCTGGAGTCCTGCCTCCAGCTGTGGAGCCCTCACCACAAGAAAGACATCGACCTGTTGGAGTGCGTCCAGAGGAGGGACACAAAACTGATTTGAAGGCTGGAACACCACTCCTGTGAGGAAACACTGAAAGAGCTGGGGCTGTTCAGCCTGGAGAAGAGAAGACTCCAAGGAGACCTTGGAGCAGCCTTCCATTACCTGAAGGGGGCCTACATGAATGCTGGAGAGGGACTTTTGACAACGGCATGGAATGAAAGGACAAGGGGTATTGGTTTTAAACTGAAAGAGGGTAGGTTTAGATTAGATACAAAAAGAAATTATTTACTATGAGAGTTGTGAGGCACTGGAAGAGGTTGCCCAGAGAAGTTGTGGATGCCCCCTCCCTGGAAGTGTTCAAGGCCAGGTTGGATAGGGTTTGAGCAACCTGGTCTAATGGAAGGTTTCCCTGCCCAAGGCAGGGGGTTTGCAACTAGATTAATTTTAAGGTCCCTTCCAACCCAAACCATTCTATGATTCTACACTCCACACACCTGAAGGATATACTTGATGGAAGACAACTTGCTAGTCTCATGTTACTCCCAATGACATGCAGGGGAAAGAAGCACCCAGAGAGAAGTCCTCTTCAAACCTAAACAAGACAACAAAGCAAAAACGCAGCAGCCGCAGCAATTAAACTCAAAATAGTGTTTTTAAATATTTTTTTAATGTATCTGTGACTTCATAACTTTTATCCTGCAATTTCTTTGAGATTATGTCTTTTGCTGACTGTTTTTTATACAGCACTGGAGTGTTAATACGTTGCTGGTAGTGGAAACGTTACCCTCTTATCTCAGAGCAGTAACTATCAGTGTCAATTTCTTAATTTCCCTTTGGGTTCAGTTGGATCAGAGGACTTGAGACAATTTGTCAGCTTTTGGTCTCCAAGAAAGGTCCTGCAACCTTCCACATCGCCCTGGTTCCTCCCTTTGCTCTTACAGAGTCCTTTGATCTGATTTAGCTTACTCCACTGCCAGAAAAAATGATTATTAAAACTACTGAGTGTTTTTCTGGCAAGTGAGTGAGCTGTGTCAGTTCACTTTGTTTAGGTACAAGCAGATTAACGTTAGAGTGGTTGAAAACATTATACATATTTACCTGGCTAAGCTGAGATGTGAAAGGTGTCCACATGTGCACTCCGTCTGTTGGAAAGGGAAGTGCAAGTAGGTAATTTAAACCATACTGAAGATTTTCCTCCCCGTTTAAAGGACAACTAGCATTCACCCAGCCAGCTGCTGCGTCTCAGGCAAAAAGTAGTAACCAGCTCAGAAGTGACCACTATTAGATAGGTCTCAGAGTCACAAGCTCCTTTTTGGCAATAGGTTATCACCTTTGCAATCAAATTTCAAATTCTGAATTTCTTTCACAGTTCATTTAAAAAAACAGCAGCGAGTTCTTCAGAACCCTGCACCTCCTAGATGAAGAGGGGAGTCCAGAAAGTGAAGATGCTTACTGCTGCATAAAGGGAGCAGGAAAACTTGTTTATCTTGAAAGACAAGGAAATTGGATAAGATGAATCATGCCATCTTCACTTTCTTAATAAATACAATTCATTGCATTTTTTGCAGTCTCAGACATGCATCTCCCATTAGACAGCATTAGCAAAGGACCTTTTCTGCTCAGGGGAAGTGAAAAAGAATAGTCCAGAGCTAATGTTAGGAGAGTGGTGAATTTCAGGTTTGGAGTTTAAAAAAAAAAAATCTTCAAGCCTTTCCTTTGTGAAAGGAAAGACTGTTGGCTGCTTGCAAGACCTCAAGTCCAACTGTGAATATAAAAAAGCATGGGCTTTCTTATGTCACGATCAGGCTACACCAAGAAGGCTGTTGGTTTCCCTGGCTTTTTATCTGATGACACATCCGGACACACTGCACCCACCTAGTGTCAAAGAGAGAGGCCAGATCAATCCATTGATCCCCCCACTGCAGATGTCTTCACCCAAACAACAGCCCTTTGCCAGGAATTTCTTATGCCCCAAGCCTTGTCTCTGTTCTGGTTTGGCCTGGATAAATGCTACGTGCTCACCAAAACCACTCTATCACTCCCCCTTCTCAACTGGAATATGATGAAAGGCTCGAGGGTCGAGACAAGTACAGGGAGAGACCACTCACCAATTACTGTCATGGACAAAACAGACTGAACTTGGGGAGAAAAAGGGAGTTTAATTCATCACCAATCAAATCAGAGTAGGATAGTGAGAAATAAAACCAAATCTTAAAACACCTTCCCTCCACTCCTCCCTTCTTCCCGGGCTCAACTTCACTCCCGTTTCTCTACCTCTGCCCCCTCCCCGAGCAGCACAGGGGGACAGGGAATGGGGGTTGTGGTCAGTTCATCACATGTTGTCTCTGCCGCTCCTTATCCCTCAGGGGGAGGACTCCTCATACTCTTCCCCTGCTCCAGTGTGAAGGATCCTCTCATGGGAGACAGTTCTTAACAAGCTTCTTGAACAAGAGTCCTTCTCATGGGCTGCAGCTCTCCACAAACTGCCACAAGGTGAGTCCTTCCCATGGGCTGCAGCTCTTCACAGAGTGCCCCTGTGTGGGCCCCTTCCACAGGGTGCAGTCCTTCACAGAATCATAGAATCACAGAATGGTAAGAGTTGGAAGGGACCTTAAAGATATTCTCGTTCCAAGCCCCCTGCCATGAGCAGGGGCATCTTCCACTAGACCAGGCTGCTCACAGCTCCATCCAACCTGGCCTTGAACACTTCCAGGGTGGGGACATCCACAGCTTCTCCGGGCAACTTGTTCCAGTGTTTCACTGCCCTCACGCTGAAGAATTTCTTCCTAATGTCTATTCTAAATCTGCCCTCTTTTAGTTTGCAGCCATTCCACCTTGTCCTATCACTATATACCCTTGTGAAAAGTCCCTCTCCATCCTTCCTGTAGGCCCTCTTCAGGTACTGGAAGGCTGCTGTAAGGTCACCTCAGAGCCTTCTCTTCTCCAGGCTAAGCAGCCCCAACTCCCTCAGCCTGTCCTCATAGGAGAGGTACTCTAACCCTCGGATCATCTTCGTGGCCCTCCTCTGGACCTGCTCCAACGCATCCATGTCCTTGTTACGTTGGGGGCTCCAGAGCTGGATGCAGGACTCCAGGTGGGGTCTCATGAGCATGGAGTAAAGAGGCAGAATCCCCTCCCTTGCCCTGCTGGCCACGCTTCTCTTGATGCAGCCCAGGATACGGTTGGCTTTCTGGGCTGCAAGCTCACATTGCCGGCTCATGCTGAGCTTCTCATCCACCAGTACCCCCAAGTCTTTCTCCTGAGGCCTGTTCTCGAGCCACTCTCCATCCAGCCTGTACTTGTGTTTGGGATTTCCCTGACCCACATGCAGGACCTTGCACTTGGCCTTGTTGAACTTCATGCAGCTCACGCAGGCCCACCTCTCTAGCCTGTCAAGGTCCCTCTGGATGGCATCCCTTCCCTCCAGCGTGTCAACCACACCACACAGCTTGGTGTCATCAGCAAACTTGCTGAAGGTGCACTCAGTCCCACTGTCCATGTCACCAACAAAGATATTAAACAGCACCAGCCCAAGTACAGATGCCTGAGGAACACCACTTGTCACTGGTCTCCACATGGACATCGAGCCTTTGACTGCAACTCTTTGAGTGTGTCCATCAAGCCAATTCCTTATCCAGCGAGTGGTCCATCTGTCAAATCCATGTCCTTCCAATTTAGAGACAAGGACATCATGCAGGACAGTGACGAATGCCTTGCACAAGTCCAGGTAGACAATGTAAGTTGCCTGCCCTTTGTCCACCAGCGCTGTAACCCCGTCATAGAACGCTACCAAGTTGGTCAGGCACGATTTGCCCTTGGTGAAGCCATGCTGGCTGTCCCCAGTCACCTCCTTGTTATCCATGTGCCTTAGCATGGTTTTGAGGAGGATCTATTCCATCATCTTGCCAGGCACAGAGGTAAGGCTGACTGGCCTGTAGTTCCCTAGGCCTTCCTTTTTTCCCTTTTTGAAAATGGGGATGATGTTGCCCCTTTTCCAGTTGGTGGGACCTCCCCAGACCGCCACGACCTCTCAAATATGATGGAGAGTGGTTTGGCAACTTTGTCCACCAGTTCCCTCAGGACCTGTGACTGCATCTCATCAGGCCCCATGGACTTGTGCACCTTCAGGTTTCTTAGGCAGTCTCGAACCTGGTCTTCTCTTAC
>Ga0065711_1031863_pt1:2500-28558 | contig 28558 bp, 7 predicted proteins | sample Hoacrofraction12_FD_59098 | JGI IMG/M metagenome (GOLD analysis project Ga0065711, IMG submission 59098) | Hoatzin crop microbial communities from Cojedes, Venezuela - Epithelial fraction 12 v2 (version 2) | ecosystem: Host-associated > Birds > Digestive system > Esophagus > Crop... | reverse complement strand
GCAAGGCGAGGCGAGGCGAGGCGAGGCGAGGCGAGGCGAGGCGAGGCGAGGCAAGGCAAGGCAAGGCAAGGCGAGGCGAGGCAAGGCGAGGCAAGGCAAGGCAAGGAAAGGCAAGGAAAGGCAAGGAAAGGCAAGGAAAGGCAAGGAAAGGCAAGGAAAGGAGGATTATATATACAAGGATTTGAGTTAAACCAGCGGGAACAGTTCTGAGGAGACTGGATTGGAATGAAGGTGGCAGGTGAGGGAAAACCTGACTAAACTAAAGATTTTCAGCATGTATTTAGACCTTTTACATGGAAAAATGGACTGCATTTACATTGTAAGGAGAAGGTGTCAGATAACGGGTGATCAGGCAAGCATATGTATACAGAAATCCAGTAACGCAGAGAAAGATTTGGGGAGTCAGATGGACTGGGCTGGCAGCTCTTGGGAGGGGATGACCCAAAGAAGCTGCTGTTGTTTGGTGAAAAGAATGAACATACAAGGAAAATAAAATGACTGTGAGCAAGCAAGTGTAGATTGGGTGAGAGCATAGTGCAAGTAGGAGTGCATGCAATTTGTGAAAGGAAGTGGGGGAAGAGAAAGAGGCAAGAAAAGATAAAATCATAAAGGAAGAAAAGAGGAAGTAATAAGAAAAGTTTTGATCCACCCTGCTTGCTACTTTAAAGTGGATTCTTCTCCATTATGCAAGAGAGAAACTGATGGAAGAAGACCATTTTCTTCTTTTTCCTTTGTCATCCCATTCCAGAATATATCTCTGTATTCCCAGGTATTACAATAATGAGCATACTATAAAAACTGAAATAGACAGACCAAAAATATTGTCCCAGATTTTGGCTTTGAAATCTGTGTAGCTTTCAGGAGAATGATGGCATATTAAGGAATGTTTGCAACCCTACCACTTAGATGGGGCACTGTCTGCAGTCAATAGGGTTGACTTCAGAATCCTGCCTTTACTGAGTGTTACTTCTGAGAGTGTCAGAGAATAATGTGGCAATACAGAAAGTAAATAATCTGCAGAAAAAAGTAGTGTTAACTGAGAAAATAAAACTTAAAATATGCATGTACGTTGTTCTCTATGAGTAGAAGCAAACTGTATCTGTCAATCTTTATTCACCTTTTAAAACTTTAGGTGACACAGTTATTCCATAAAATGTGTAGGTGAATGTTACGTTATGGAGAGAAATTTTTCCTCAAAGAAATGATTGCTTTTTGTTTTGGCTTTCATATATATGTCATGTGATAAATTTCATGTTGCTCAAAGTTAGTGATCCAGGACACATTAATTTAGAAACCTAAGGCTATTACTTGTGTTAAATAAATAATATTTGTATATCAGGATACTAATGTGCATGTATTGTACATCTGTATACTGTAAATGCATGTGCATTTTTGGCATGTGGGATCATTTTGGTAAATTTCTTCTAACGTAGACGTCCCCTGTATAAGTAACCAGAGCCCACCAGGAGGGTCAACAGGCCTCTCTGCACATGAATCCACAGCATCCCTCTGCAAGGATGGGCACCTATGGAAGTTCTGTCAAAGAATGAAATGGATGTCACTTTGTCACAGAAGATGATGGAAGTGTAAGAAGCATTACACCCAAGAAGTCTTTAAAGTAAAATCTGGAAACAGGCCACGTTCTCTATTGCAGCCTTTTGGTAGTTTTCCTATGTAGTGTCTTTGGATCTTGGACCGAATTTTAGTTGTTCGGTAGTTAAGGTTTTAATTTATGTCGTTGATGGCAAGACTTGGGAGCCTTGACTTCTAAAAACCCAGAGCTTTGGGGGAAAAGAATCACAACCCAAAAACATCAGGGTTTTTTTCAGGTATCAACAAGTTGCTTAATTTTTTTTTTTTTTTTTTTTTCTGTTTTTTTCCCTTCTTAGAAATAGTGAAAAAATTTTAGCCGAGATATATTGAAGGAGATACATGAGGGAAACATTCTCTCCAAATTTGGTAAACTTATCAATTGGTTTAATAGTTTAAGAGAACGTTCTCGTCTTCATAGTTTGACACTACAATAAGTCTTATTAATCTAGATCATTAATATGATATGAGAAAAAATGTACTCTGACAGCCATATGAAGGCATTATTTTACAAATTCAAATATTTTGTTCAAAGAACAACCTTAGCAGTAAAGTAAGGTCCTAATTTTACAAGTTCTTACCCACAAATGTAGGTCATCCTAATGGCATTAGGCTTTTGGGGAGCCACAGGAGTACGAGCTATAGACAGAATGAATCAGTGAATCAGATCCTTAGCCAGGACAAATTGGCAGAGCAGCAGTCTTTTGGACTGGTCGATTAGTCAGACCAGAAAGTAAAAAAAACAAACAAAAAAGCTAATCAAGCTTCCAAGAGTGGTTCTGTGCAGTACTGCTTCATTGGAAGCAAGTCTTCATCATGAAGTAGAGACACACATAGGGATGCCTGAGGCAAGAGGGTTTTGGATGGAAGGTCCATAGGAGGATGTGCAATGTTGTTCTGGTTTCCAGCTGCATGCCAGAGGTGGGCTGTCAGGATTAATGTGACTATAGTCATCCTACATCCAGCCCTGAGCTGGCTCACTTCTAGCCAGCAATGAGGAGCTCTGTTCTGTACTTTGCCAGTCTTCTGGCCTCTCTCTGGCAGGAGAGTTGGAGGGTCTGTATGCCACAGGAAGTTGATGGTTCCTCTGTGCACGAAGCTCACTGCAGTTTCAGTGCCTCAGAGACAAAGCTAGCTGGATTCCATGGGAATCTTTCTGTTCACCTCCCCATTCTTCAGACTCACCTTTAGTGACTAGGTAGGCATTGTTCTGCAGTTTCCTTCTACAAAAAAAAAATCCCAAAATAGTTTAATTTCAATGGCACAGCAATCTGATCTCTGTGATGCTTTATTACATTGAATGATGATACCAGATATTTTTCATATATGTAGAAATATATATGCATATATTTGCATATAGAGTTAGAAGGTTCACTTGTTAATATATTTAATGAATGGTTTCATTTGCAATTTAGATTTTTCATGTGTTTATTTTCAAGCAGAATTCAGAAACTTCTTTAAAAAGGCTATAACTTATTGCAATGCTGGATTGTTCTGCAACAATACCTGTAACCACCACCAATACCTACTTAAAACACCCAACCTAAAGAAATGGACTTATGCCTTTGTCTTCCTAAGCAAAATATTTTTTGCGAAAGTTAGCAATAACACTGTATTATTTATTACATGTGTGCTGTCATACTTGAGGACACAGTAAACCTCTGGATATATTACAAATTAAATGAACTCTGCTGAAGAAAAAATAAAAAAGAAAATGGAGAGATTTGGAGCCTGAAGCCACGAGATGCTCATCAGCAGAGTCTGAGTCAACAGTTTCTTAGTTAACTTTCAGAAGCGTAGTGTCCTCCTAGGTGTATGTGCCCTGCTGATCTTAAACAGAGCCCCTATTCATGACCAAAATAACTGCATAGGGCAGTGGAATTTCTGTTGTATTTGGATTTCAAGACAGGAATGCTGCTATCTGATAATAAATACAACAGAAGTTCTTTGTTTCTGCAGAGACTGCAAATTATGAAGGGCTCTGTTACTGATCTGCTCAGTGTTATTGTTTAGAGACGTAAAAAGTACATTGACTAGCCTTTAATGGCTTCTGTATTTACATTTCCCTGCAGAGATTCATTTAGTTGGCAAAGCTGAATACATTTGTGCCTGATGTTGCATAATTTTTGTTTTCGTGAAACATACCGCCCTTCTCATTTTCGTGAAACAAGTGCTCCTTGTCTGAGGCCATAAGTCACTTGAATGAAACATTTGCTTTATAGCACCAATCCAAATGGGTTTTGACATACTAAGAGGCAGTACATAGTGAAGGATGGCAGTTCTGACTTTCCACCAGTCTAACAGCCCCAAATATTTTTCGTCTAGTAGAGACCTCAGCCTGTTCTCACTGGACTCAGTTATGTATTATAGAAAGGGTAAGTAAATAAAACTTAGTTCTAAGTTAAGTTACAAGTCGAACGAGTTATTCCTGCAAATGACCCAATGACTCTAAAGCAGACATACCCCCCAGTCTTTGCATGGATGGCAGACAGCATGGATAAGACTCTCCTTCTAACTTCTGAGTGATTAGACTCCCAAAGCATGGTCTTCTATGGCCTGTTTAGATGGCAATTTCTGAGTTCCCCAAGTTTTCCCAACCTCCTGGTGCCCCTCCAGAAAGCCATAGGACTCCTGTCAGATTTGCTCCACACCTGCTAGCTCCACGCAGATATTTCAGATGCACTATAACAACTATCCAGAATCCCTCTACAGCTGAGCTAGCCACCCAAGCATCCGTTCACAATCAGAGGAGAGAAAAAGGCACTTTTATGCTATAATCCATAGCTCTATTCTTATATGCCTAATCTAGGACAGCAAAAAAGTGCTGTGAGAGAGCCTTACCTTCCATTGACTCCATTGAGAGGGATTTGGTTGACTTGTTCTGGTGACAGAACATCTGGACAAATGAGTCCCACACCACATTTCTAATACTCTCCTGAAAGGTATTACCAGTACTGAGAATACTTACAACCATAGCCAGCACTCTTGTTTCTGGAAGTCTTGGTTTCTGTTAGGTCAAACCCCCTTCCAGACAGCAAAAACTGTGGTAGTAACACTGATCTCAAGTCTAAACTCTGTGATGTTGTAATCAGAGCACTTCTCTGACACAGAATACGGTATGTGAATAATTATTTCCATTTTGCTGCTAATCACTGGTGAGTGCAAGGGGATATAGCACATTCCATTAATTTTTGCAAATGTAATACCTGCCAAAGTGTCTGGGGTTTTTTGTGCCTTGATCTGTAGCAGGAAAAGAGAGAATTCCTGCTTCTCTAGCCCACCAAGTGCTACTACTATGTATTTATAACAATAACCTTAGTGCAAATGAGGTTTTCATCCCTCTACACTGGTAAGCAGGCAATGATCAGTGCTCTGATTTGACAAACCAGACTACTGAGATGTTACACAAGGTCTCAGATTTCGGAGCAGCTCCCAAATTTCTTGTATGATAAACTGAAATGTAAACCACTTCATATTGCTTTTCAAAAACATCTGCCAATTATATGTGTTTGACTAAGCTGTCTGTAAGTACTGGATCAGGCTTAGATCAACATTCCCCTTGTGGGGCAGGAATTTCTGCACCTCATTGCTATCTTCTGAACAGCTGCAAACGGCAGAACAGATGTACATTGTTTCCTCCTCTGGAGAGCCATCTGCCCAATGGAGCATAGCTTGTGTCAGCTACTTCTCTGAGTCTGGTGGCCAAAGTCTATGCCATGGGTTGGAAGATCTATCTTCATACCCCAGTGGCAAGGCAGGCAGAAGAAATAAACGTACTCATAATAAGACCATGTCTAAATTTTTTGACATAAAGAGCTAAAATAAGCCTTTCCTGGTAACTCTGGTTCTGATATCTCACTGATTTTAAATGTTTGATTTTAATGAGATTTTAATCTTGTGTTGGTAATTACATATCTGTGGATATGAGGATTCCACTCAAGACACTTTTTTGGCCTGTAGAAGTTACCAGAAATTTCTGTCACTGCTGCCCTGAATGTCTCTCACCTGTCTTGATTTCTTGCATATAATTGTTCAACCTTTTGTTAATTGTTAAGTGGGTCAGATTAAGGTTTGTGTTTCTATCAGGCTCATAGCACTTAGCGCATCTAAACTGTGAAACATCAGAGCTTCTCCAGTATAAGCAATACATCATGCATTTATTTTCAGGTATTAAAGTACATGGCAATAAGCTCAGTTTTCCAAAATAATGTGAGCAGTAACAACAGAGGGCATGTTCTGATAATGTTTTAATTCTTTCTCATTCTTTTTTTTCAGTTTGGGTTTTTCAATCCAACACTTACTGTGACACTAAAAGTGTGTAGTTCTGTGTCTCAAGATGGGAGCTGTATTATTCTAATAGTACTTGTAAGTACTTTATCATGCAATCGCTATAGACTGCAAAGGTTTTTAATAAAGAATTCTACCTTTGTGCAACAGTAAGAAAAATGAAGAATGTTGTTGTAGGTGGAGTTTTGGGATGTTCTCATAATATAGGTACAGAATACCAATATCATTGAGTGTTGTCAAACTGAAATGTAAAGAAAGTCACCTTTCTTCTCCATAAATTATTTTCATTAAAAAACACACTGAACATGTTTTTTACAAATACTCTGCTACTCCAAAAACATTTCAGGTTTCTAGGTGCCAGGTATGGGGCACTTCATGCCAGAGAGTTTTTTAAACTGGGGTCTTCTAGAGAGTGATTAGTTAACATCATTTTAATGATGAATTAATGGGCAGTAAAAGCATTGTAATTCCAATATGTACAGAACCTTGTATATAAAGGCAGAGGATCAGTGAGAGTTGTTCTGTGACCTTTCTGGTACCAGTAAAGGTTGGGTTCAGTGCAGGCAACATCCAATCAGTCTTTCAAGGTTAACTACACATGCCAGGCTGGGAAATGAAACAATTACTAACAAATTTTATAGGTATATTCTGTCAAATTTAAAAGGCAATCATAAGTCTAAATGAAAATTATGCCTGAGGAAAGCATAAAAAAAAAAGAAAGAAAGAAGGAAAGAAATGAGGAGGGGCTTTTTTTTTTCTTCAGTCTTCTTTCTGAACTAAACACTGAAAATATTGGTCAAACTAAAAAAGATGTGTGGGAGCCACCCCACACTGTTGGAGGGAAAAACTCACGATGCAAAGGGTAGGAGTGCTCAGGAAGGATGACATCAGTAATCATGTGGGCAACAATGGCACAGTGAGTGTGAATGATTCATTATACTGTAATTAACTTTTAATTAACTTTACCCTGCTTCCCTTATTTTAGAAAATTAAATAAACGTCATTTTATGGTACACGCTAAACCAATGAGCAGAAGCTAGAGTTCTGCTTTAATTAAACTCAGCAATACGGCAAAACTGTGTGTAAAGCATAATGAAGAAATGTTTCTTTGCAACCGGAGCCATTTCTTATGTTTTATAACACTTTGATAGATGTCTTTTTAAATATTTCCCATTAGCTGCAATACACTGAAGTCCCACAAAATATTTTTTCCTAGTCTTACATTTTTCAGGATAAACAGCAAAGATGTTTCTTACCTAACTGAATGATTTCCCAAAATCACAAGGTCCATTCATTTTTCATTCCCCTCTCCCCCACGTAACTGTAAACACTCGCAAAGAAAGAAGAACAACCAGAACTGGAAGTTGAAAACAGCAGATATAAAGTTGCTGTTTAAAAGGTTTGGGTAGAGAGTAAAAAAGTCTGATATTGCTGTTAGCAAATCCATGAAAATTATATTTCTGCCTGTTTGTGGCCTGATTATCAGTCAATGAATTTCACCCGGTGGATCCTTGGAGATCTTTTAATACTGTATTTTTCCATACAGTAGTAAAATGAGCTAGATTCTTAGGTTGAAATCTTATCATATTGGAGTGAGCAGAATTTTGCCATTGACTTCGACACTAGGCGAGTGGGGATACAAGCTATTAAAACAGACTGAAACATGATCTTTTCCCACTGTAAAAAATCTCATTAATTAGAAATCAGTTTTGTTTAACTGAATGTATTCAATTTTGAAACTGTGACTGAATGACTGCATACAAGCTGAAATTTCCGAAGAGAAGTTAAGACCAGCCTCTAGCCTGCATCAAGAAGATTAGCAGTCAGCTTTGGCTTTCCCAAATGAGTTCCCCATCACTAAGCTTTTGAATATTTTTCAAAACTCTCCTTTTTTTTTTTTTCTCCTGCCTTAAAATCTCAAATAAATGAAAACAAAAATAAATTCTTAGGAATAAGAGAATTCTTGTTTTCAAGCCAGCTCTGCCATCTACATTTCTGCAGACCATCATCGGAATCTACCTTACTGTATGTTAAGTAAAGATCTAGCTGTCTAGCTATGCCTGTGAAAGTCAAAACTTTTCTGTATCTGTTTTGCAGCTGATGATGGGAGAAAGCCCTTTCATTTTCTTACTGATTTTCCTACTCCACCAGTCTACAGGAGTCCTTGTTTCTCCAGTTACCTATAACAAATCAGCACTGAGGCATGCCGGGATTCCTTCTCTGCTCTTCCCAGCTGCCTGCTATACTAGTCACGTCTGCAGGCATAATGGTAAAGAAATTATATAGCCTGGTCAAAATCATATGCCTGGTCAAAGCAGATAATCCTCTGATCTCAAATCCATCTAAGGCAGAGGTAGAAGGAGTATAAGGGAAGAAAAGAATATTAAAAGTGGGGGAAGGAAGGCAAATTAGTAAAGTCAGAGCAATTCAGAGGAAGAAAATTGTATTTGAAACAGGCAAGGGGAACAGGACAAAAACGTACTCATTTCTATGGAGTATGAGCTGACCCATAAGAGGAAAAGCTGTTCAAACAGCAGGTGGAACAAGCACATAGAGGAGAGAAAGAGAATTTCTTGCTGATGGCAAAGTCCTTGGTTTTGTTTCATTTGCAAGGAAAAAGAAGGCAATGATATGTGAAAGAAAAGACAGAAGTTGCTGGTGACCTGCTGCTAATTTTTTCAACATCGTCACTTGCTATCACACAGTTCCACAAATGAAATATAAAAGGTCAATCTGACATCTGTATTATTACTGTTCAGTTATGACTCTTGCAAGAAGATTAAAAAGCGAATGCACTTTAGTAACATACTTTTTATTTACAAATTTAAAAAAATAATAAAAACTATTATCCCTTTCTACACTGTTACCTACATCTTTCTTCTTCTCCCTAAGGATGTCAGGGTTGAATTTCTATTTATCAGCTCCACACTTCTCTCTGTATTACCCTGATGTATAGATTAACCTGTCAGACCTAACCCAAAAGCCTTGACCTCTACTCTCCTTTAGGTACTTCTTCAGGATTTTCTTCTGCAACGGCAACTACACAAAAATCCATGGTGGAGTTTGTGGTGCAGTTAGGGAGAGCTAATTTTAATTAATTAATTAATTAATGCTTTGGATCATTCACATTCTATAATGGCTCCCTAAGTAACCTCATTATCTTATTTTCATTACTCTCCTCTTGTCTATTCCCTTCTTTCTTTTTGTGTCAGATTTGCTTGCTGCATCTAGTTTTAAATTAGATTCTTCAGGGCAGGGACACTGTCAAACCCGGTTTGTATGGTAGCAGGCGTGTTTGGGCCTCATCCTGACTGGAGCTTTTGGACACAAATGTAATTAATTATCATTTACAGCTGAGCCATAGTGATGTTAAATGCCTTGTTCAAGGTGTCAAAGCAAGTCAGCAGCACCATTGTAAATGAAACCCAGATGGCATCTTTCTCTGCTCCAACCACAAGAACACTGCTTGTTCTGTGGGACTGCTATGCTGAAATAAATGTTCAAAGATATTACAAAATTTCCTGAAGAAGAAGGATAGTGGTTTTTTTCCCCCAGGCTTCTCAGAGAAAAAGGCCTCAGATATCTTTTATGTTAAAACACAGATCTTCTTTTTTAATCTACAGTTTCAGAAGCCTTTGGCTGCCATAAAATGACTTATTGCCTATTCTCAATAGTTTGTTTTCTTGTATCCAAAAAAGTTTGGGTATGGAAAAGAATTAGAAGATTGGGGGAGAATGTAATATAATGATTGGGCCCTGAAGAGGGGACTAGCAAGTTGCTAGGGTAGGTATATTGTACTGTAGAGATATCATAGGTAAGAATGGTTGCTCTTAAATACATCTTTGCTACATTTGAGACCATAATCACTCATGTAGGACATGCCTAATTCACGAGTTAATTCTTGTCTGTTAGTAGTTTAGTTCTTCTACACCTTCAAGAGCTTAGGACTGTATAAGCTCATACTTATTTGGCCAAAGATAGAAAGACAGACTATGCGTCAGCTCTGAGTTTACTGAGATATGTAGCTGAATCAATTAAATTGTAGTCTTTCTAAATCATGGGCTATCAACTGCCAAGATCAGATCTTTTTTATTGTGTCTACTGTCAACAACAAGTGACACTGCTGTAGTGTTCTTACTAATTAGTTGACAGGAGACATACTTACGAAAGGCTTACAGACAAATAGGAATATACATGAAAATGACTGTTGCTTATGTGGATCTGCATGAGTGAGTGTCATGTAGTGTGCTTTTTCAGAGATAGGACAGAAATGTTCTTGGGTCAAATCAGCTCTGAAAAGAAACGTTTTTTAAAACAGTGATTTCAAGCCAATTTTAGGATAACCGTAAAGGCTTTATGAGAGTACCTAAGTATCAGTGGATCTTAGGTTTAAAAATAGCAAAGAACCTATCCAAATACAAGATATCAAAAGCTTTTATAAACCAGTCCAAGGCACGTGAATAAAATTAATTGTGAAGCTAAACTTCAGATGCAGAAATTATATCTAAGGCCTGCAATGGCACTGAAAGAAATACATATATTAAAATTTGCAGTTTAAAAAAAAACAAAACAAACCAAAACATTGCTCAGTAGTTTGCAGATATCTAAACTCAACAGGTATCTTTTTTAGGGTTTTGAAGTTCACTAGATGCCATTGTTTCTCCAGTGTGCATTCCCAGAGCCATTCTGCCCTACACAGCTGCGATGCTCCTGTCACCTCCTTAAGTGTCAGTGTCTGCCTTATTCAGCGTGACATATTCCAATGCTAACATACCTGAAAGTTAGATATCTAAGGTATCTAAGCTAGGTATTTAAGCCTGTTGCTACACAAGTCTTTTAGTCCAAAGTGAGCATGCATTCTTGAAGATAACCTTACAGTTATCACCACACAGCACACTTTGGTTGGCATCATGGGGTGGCTTTGGAACACATGAGCTGTGTTCCATTCAAATGGAAATCAGAATACGTGCTCTAGTAGTGCATCTAGATTTATGTATCTGAATCTGGATGAAATTAGTGGCTTGTAAACTATAATTTACTCTTGCCTTATCAGCTTGGAATATGTGCATTTGAGTCTTCCCCACTTGAATGCTTAGGTCTGCCAAAAATGCCTTTTTGATCCTAATCTGACTCTCCTAATATGCTCTGACGTGGTCAGGCACCTGACACCTTTTCTTTTTCAAACACAACTGCTACTGACTGTATCTTACATATTTACAAAATTATTTCTGCTTTTTTGTTCGATCTGGAGTTTGCTGGTTTTGTTGGTTCGGTTTGGTTCGGTTTGTATTGATTTGGTTTGGTTTGGTTTTTCCCCATGATATCTGAGTGAACAGATTTCAGAAACCAGAGTTCCCACCTCTATGTTTTAGCTAACTTTTTACAGGAATAATGTTCTTCTAGGCAGCTTCTTCTGAAACTGGAACGAGTTTACCCTGACTATGTTACGGAAATGAATGCATTCTTAGTTCCAAACATAATGAATTTCTGCTGAAAAAATCATGTTTGTCCAACACTTAGCCTTACTGAACAGACTCCACACCTTGACATAGATTTTTAACTCCAGTGCTAGAAACCACTAACTCTCACTACCTTTTCAGTATTGCCTCTCTCGTTGCTTCTATTTCACAGGGCCACTTCATGTATCAAATTCTTTTCTTTTTTATAGTTCATTAGATAATATTTCTTCTCACAGAACCTCAAATGCAAGCCAACTTTAGCTCAGTTTTTGATACACCATTTTCTTTTATAGGTCACAGCCTTTTCCCAATATTCAGCAAAACATCTTCAGCCTTATTTTCAGGTCATTTTTCTTTATCCTACCTATTCCTTTAAGTTGTGAATACCTATATCCCTTCTTTATAATATTGCTTTGAAGGAATTTATAGACTGTTGTTACATCCTGCATGAATATTCTCTATTCTCAACAATATAAATGTAGACTCCTCATCTCTTCACTTAAATCTTTTTGTCCAGTGTAATGCTTTTGCTGCCATTGTTTGCTACATTAGTTTGCATTTCACATGTAGATTTGTTTACTTTTGCATTAAAAATTTCTGTGAAACTTCATCTTGTAGCGGGTTGACCCTGGCTGGATTCCAGGGTCCCACCAAAGCTGCTCTATCACTCCCCCTTCTTATCTGGACAGGGGAGACAAAACATAATGAAAGGCCCATGGGTAGAGAGAAGGACAGGGAGATCACGCAGCAATTACCACCACAGGCAAAACAGACTCAACTAGGGAAAACTGATTTAATTTACTACCAATCAAATCAGAGTAGGATAATGAGATATAAAAACTAAATCTTAGAACACCTTCCCCTCACCCCTCCCTTCTTTCCAGGCTCAACATCACCCCCAAATTCTCTGTCTTCCCCTCTGAGTGGCACAGGGAATGGGGATTGCAGTCAGTTCATCACATGTTCTTTCTGCTGCTTCTTCCTCCTCAGGGGGAAGGACTCCTCACACTCTTCCGTGGCTCCAGCGAGGGGTCCCTCCCACCGAAGGAAGTCCTCCATGAACTTCTCCAACACAGGTCCTTCCTACGGGCTGCAGTTCTCATGAGCTGCTCCAGCTTGGATCCCGTTCATGTGGCGCAGTCCTTCAGGAACAGACTGCTTCAGTGTGTGTTCCCCACAGGGTCACAAGTCCTTCCAGGAAACTCCAGTGTGGGCTCCTCTCTCTGTGGGTCCACAGGTCCTGCCAGAAGCTTGCTCCAGCATGGGCTTCCCATGGGGTCACAGCTTCCTTTGGTCATCCACCTGCTCTGGTGTTGGGCCCTCTATGGGCTGCAGGTGGAGATCTGCTCCACCATTAACCTCCATGGGCTGCAAGGGGATAGTCTGCTCTGCCATGGTCTTCTCCATGGGCTGCAGGGCAATCTCTGCTCCGGTGCATGGAGCACCTCCTCCCCCTCCTTCCTCACTGACCTTGGTGTCTACAGAGTTGTTTATCTCACATCGTCTCACTTGACTCTCTGCTGCTGTTGTTTGTCCAGCAGGTTTGTTTTTCCTTCTTAACTATGTTGTCACAGAGGTGCTACCACCGTCGCTGATGGGCTTAGTCTTGGCCAGTGGCAGGTCTGCCTTGGAGCCTGCTGGCATTGGCTCTATTGGACACAGGGGAAGCTTCTAGCAGCTTCTCACAAAAGCCACCCCTGTAGCCTCCTCGCTGCCAAACCTTTGCCATGGAAACCAAATACGCATCTCCACATTAAAAAAAAATAAAAATAGTAGTTTCTAATTTCAGTACAATTAACACTCCGTCTCTCAGGCTAACATTTTCTGAAAGACCACAGAGAGTGGAAAAACCTAGATAGTATATAGATAATGCAACTTATAATCCTTAAGTGGTTTACAGAAAATTACAAACAGGTAGATCTGTCCATAGATTACGGTAATTTAAGTCAGTATTTTTTTACCTGGATTTCTGAGGAATTAATGTTATCCTGTCAGGATCCACATGTCTGCACTCCCTTGTCTGTCTGCTCCTCTTCAGTAATTCTCTAATCTGCTGGCAATTTCAGTTTCAGCCACATTTGAGAAAGGAGTAGAATCATGAGAAGTAAGTGGTTTCTATATGATTGATGAAAAGAAGTGATTGGGTGGAAAAGATGGAGAGGATTAGTAACACTATCATGAAGGAGAAGAGAGCTTTAAAGTAAGAAAACACAGTTTTATTAGACACTAGAGAATCTAGTCTGCACTGGTGGTTTCCCTCTCACACAGATTCTCTAGTATTGGATAAGTCAAAATCCATAAGCAAAGTTTTTCCAGTGCCTAATTTTCTTAATTGCGGCTTTTCCCTGTGGATTCTCTATGGTGTAATAAGGCATGAATTTATGCTGCAATCTTAGTATAATTCAGTTAAGGATTATCTGTCAACCACAAGACACAAATTTATTTGAAACCAACCTATTTATTAATTCTTATGATGTTTGTTATGTATATTTGTCACCCTTGTTCTTTCTTAGCTTTTGCCACTTTTCAGAGAGCTGTCATCTACTCTTTTTTTATAATCTCCTTTGATTGATGACTATATTCACTCTCCCCTCAAATAAAACTTTGATTCAAACATATTTGCCCCACATTTTCTGCATTGTGCTGATATTTGGAACAGACTTCAATTGTTTGCTCCTGTTTGGTACCACGTCTGTTCCAGTTCCCCAGTTCATGCCCCACTTGTTTCTCCACATGTATTAGCACAAGAAGTGCTCACTAGAATTGAAGAGGTATTTGCTTTGTAAAGAAGCTGGACACTCGTATTACTTTAATCCTGACTCTTGCTCACCTTCTGTCTTTAGTTTCCACCTTTTCATGTGCTAAATATAATTTAAACCCTGATTGAAAGTAGATACAGTCACTCCTACTTTGATGTGGAAACCGCTCTTTGCGTGATGGAAATTGCAGCCATGAGTTAAACAGCCAAACCCTCTACATTGCATGGCAAATAGCATTGTGAAAATTTTATCTTTGGAGCTAGAATGGCCAGCGAAAAAAACTCAAGAGACATGTTTTGGCTTAAGCCAACACTCGTTCAGGAACTCAGACCTGGATTCACAAAAGGACACTGGCACGAACTGCCACTGTAGGTGCCTAACTCCAAGACGAATTCTCAGATTGGTTGCTAAGGTTTAGCACTTAAGGTTCAAGCAGCTGGGGTTGTCACCTGTACATTTCTTCATGGATGCAAGGACTACATGCTGGATATGCTTAGAAGAACTTCTATCTTGGAAATCCATTTTCCATTTTGTTTTTAAATTAGAAGAGCTTTCTGCCCAGCATGCTGTCTACAGTGATTTCGTTTACAGTGATTTCAGCACAAGTCTGATTAAAGCTCTGGATCCTTAACTTGGAGCCCAGTATTTCAGGATATATAGCAGAATACTTCAAGACTAAGAGCTGCAATGTGGAACATCAGCCTCCTGTGAGGATTCTACTGAATGCTAAACGGAAAGATGCCCAAGAGTGACATTTGCAATGGCATTTGGGTACTTGCCAGATGTCAAAACATTACTGAAAAATCCCCCCAGGAGCCTCTACCTGTTGTTTCAGCATCCTATATATTTGCCTACATTTCAAAGTGTCTTCCTGCATATGGACCAATGACATATGTGGATCTTTCTTGATCAAGCTCTTCATGCAGCTAGACAGCACTTAGATACGGAGTTATGAAGCCTGACAAAACCCAAGTACCCCTATGACCCACAGCCTCTACACTTTGCATCTTCACAACCAACACTTTGAAGGCTTTAGGTTAAGCAGTACCTACCCCAGCTGCACAAAAGGACTGAAAAATGGACAAAAAAATCAAACACAAATGCATTCTTGAGGCATAACAAGTTACCATTAATTAAGCTAGGCATAGTAACTATTCAGCTATGAGTTTAACTAGTTCAAATCACAAAGTAATTAAAAGTGGTTTAAACTTCAGTGAGAACTACGTCAGTGTCAAATGTGACTGTTGTCATTTCAATTGGAATGATTCAATTACATTCCATCTTGTGGTCCTTCCGTTGCACATGGCATTGCGCACCTATCCCATACCTATCCATTATGAAGTGATATTCAAAGTCCACATTTGGTGCCTGAATTCAGAGTTAGATTTTAAAAATAATCTCCACAACCACAGGACTAGTGAGGAAGAGGAGGACCAAGAAAAAGCAAGGGCCCTAACTTAAGCCAGCTAACAGGAAACATGGTTGAGTCTGGAGTGCCTCCCCCCTCTCAGCTTAGGCACTGACTCTAGAGCTTATGAGAGATTGACAGTGACATCCTGAAGTTCTCCTCCTGTCCCAAAACCACAGTTTTCCACTGGGTATCAAACTTATACAGCCATTTCCTGTGAGAGCAGCACTGCAGAAGGTAGTTCAGGCATTAACCTTTTATGTAAAGCTCCTTGTGCCTATAACAACGTTTAATGCTCCTCTGATCTCAGTTCCCCTCTACTGTCCGAATTTTCCACAGACAATGTCTATGGTCACTGTGCATTTTGTTATGTGCAAATATTTTCAAGGCCTGCTCTGAATTAGGCCAAAGCAGAGTTTGGCAGACTCTGATTTAGTATTTATTCATTACTTTTGAATATTAGATCAGCATTATGGATCAACATATTTAGTCCATTCAAGCTGAACACAGTTGTGCACATGGACAATTATAATACTTGAGGTATAAAAATGAATTTTCTGACTAACCCCTAGCAATCTAATAATTTTCAGAAGTAACAATTTTTAATAGTTCTCACTTTGGACATAAATGCCGAAATTCTTCAAAAATCACATTTCAGGTGCTTGCTTGTTTTTTTGGGTCTACATGCTTCAGAAACTTGATACTTCTGTCATGTTTGTCTTTTATTGCCAAGAGCCAGTAACTTGCTTTGGAATAGGTGCTGTACTGCCCCAACAGATCTGTATTCCAGTATCTAGCCATCTCCCTGGGAATTTGACAGACGCCAGGTTGGAAGCAGGATCAGGCCATTTCTACAGTATTGGGTCCAAAAAGGACACTCTTCCCTATATTTTAAAAAATCCCACTCATGGATTTCCCGAATTTCAAAGTGAAATAGAGGTTCAAGCACATTGTTAGCCAGCATCGATATTTTGTCTAAACAAAGAAACAGAATCAATAGTTTCAAAATCTTCTTGGCAGAAATGCGATTATAAGTACTTTGGTACTGCAACAGTGGTGGCAAGGGAGAAGCATTTGTTGGCATGTCACCTTTAACTCTGAAAATATCTGTTACATCTGCATAATGGACGAGACCTCTTTAATCCCTTTAAAAAATTTGCCTTTGGTGCCCAGGCACAATTAGTGAATCTCCTTTACTTTCCATGGTTCAGATAACAAAGTTGTCATTAGAAAGAAGACGGATTCCAGTAGTGACCATAGTGATGCTGCCTGGCGCTCCTAGATAATGCTCTCCCCTGAGGAGCCTTACATGAGTAATTACTTTCTTCTGCCTTTTGTCAACCTATTTGAAATCTATCACTTCTAATGACTATTTATATCCAAGTCAGTAAATCTGTATTAGGTAGCACTTTGTGTAATGTCTTACTCCAGTCCATTATCCAAGGTACTCCGTCCTATCCATGTAGGCTTCATTCTTATGAATTGTTCCGTGTTGACTGAACCCTTTGTTCATGCAGAGCCCCTTGAAATACAGCACCATTCCATACAGTCCTAAGACTTCATCAACATGAATAAATGGTGAGATCTGGGTCAGTAATTACAACATAGAAAGTGATTAGATTTTTTTTAAGCATAGACTATGTTTAATAAGCTTACTTTTAATTATTAATTGGAATCTCCCTAAATATTCACATATTGATTCCCTTGTGTATCTGAATATTATGCCTAGAATCTAAGTAAAATTAAATGGCCAGAATTTTCCCAGTTTTTCCTTCCTGCCGTATAGGTTTATTTTCAGTCTCTGAATCCCTAGAATGAATCAATGAACTTTATCTGCAATAGTTCAAAAAATCTTTCAGATAGTTCCTTTAAATATTCATGCGCACCATTTCTAAACGTTCAGATGCATCTTACTTAATTTTGTCTAATAGTACGCAGAAAGCAGAGAAATTATTGCAGGACACTCTAAGAAAGACCATTATCAAAGGTGGACAAGTTAGTGAACTGCATCTTGCGGGGTCAAGTACTGGCCTTACTATTAGAATCTGCATATTTTATTAATATTAACAAAACTTATAAGAGATTTTATCCTCTCAAATTATCTAGCCCCAGTCAGGACAGGGGCCTTGTTGTGCTAGGTACAATACGGATGAGGAAACAGCCCTTCTAAGCAGCCTCAAGCTCATCCCAAAAGTTGGCATGTGGCCAATTCATTAATTTGGCAGAGATGCCAGGTACAGCCAAGAAAAGGCTTTCTCCTTAGAAAAAAAACCGCTTACTCAACCAAGGCTGAAACTCTGGGACAACAACCAAGTCTTTTGAGTTGTTGACAAGGTCTACCTTAGCAGCTCCTGACATAAGTGAGCTCACTTCAGGTTTCAGTCAATAAGGAGCGTGCTCCAGGAAGGTAGTCATCTCTGGTGGTGACAAATAGAATACATGAAGGAATACTGAAAAAATCACTGCGAGACATGTACATTCCTCCCTACGAGGGACAGCCAGCCAAAGATCATAACCCCTGCAGATCAACAGCAGACAGCGCAATGACCTTCACTGTGAGGAAAAGACAAACACAGGGGCAATGGTTTTTCATCTCTAATTGCTTAGTGTGTATTTGGGAAAAGTCCATGTAAGGAAGATCATCTGTCTTCTCTGTTTTGCCATAGTCCACACATGGATACAATTGTATTCACACAGCAGGTTGCAAAACTGAGCCTGTAAATATATTTAGTAAGTTACAGGCAGACATAAACTAAAACCATGTGTATTTGCTTTTAAGGCAATCACCTTCAGTAGTGTTGTCAGCACCTCCGAGATCCTGCCCCAGGTGTAGACGACCTTATTGTCTATAAACACACTCCGAGAAAGAATTCTGATGTTATCCATTTATGAGGATGTTAAGAGGTATGACACCACCCAGTTTTTAGGTGTTCACTGAGGAATTTGGAGAACCTGTTTACACAGCAAGTACTTTCACTGAAAAATCTTGAAGCAATTTTTGTAGGATAAATTTTTGTGCTGTGTTAGAAGAAGTTTATTCATGAAGAGACACATTCAGCTACAGGAAGTATGCAAGTATAAGGATTTTCACTGCTTCAGATGTCAAAATAAAGCCTTACTAGGACAGGCACTGACTTCTGTACAGCACGAACCTGATCTTGGAAAAATTAGAGCTGAGAACTATCAATCTGGACACCAATACTGAGAAGTAGTTTTGGGAACATGAAAACCCATAGTCTTCATACGGGTTACACCTCTATAGAAATCAGTAGATGACACTGAGAAAGGTTCAGGTTCATGAAGCTATCAAGGGCAAGTTTCATTTCGGGAAGGGCATAGGCATCTATGTTTATCAGAGCATTTCACAAAGATTCCTTCCCCCTGATAAAGGTTTAGTAAGATCTAACATGTCCATGTGCTTTTTTTAACAATTGTTTTTAATATATAATGTTCTGCAACTGTAAATGGCCCAGGGACACTCATATCTTGGTAGTACTAAATGGTTTGGTAGCTTCTTGCAAATTGACTACATATTCCACATGGAAGGATACTTTCCCTTAAAAAGGGAAAAGATTGACCTTCATTCTCATTTTTACTGTGGACTTGTCTTTGCCATGGAAATATGTTATTACCGTTATTTGTCATAGGCAAAAAAAGTCTTGACTCTGAGAATTTTAATTAATGTAATTTATTGACAAGTAACACAAACTTTGCATTACTGAATTCAATATTGAGAATAAAGACTGCATAAACAAGTAAAGAAACACTTAAGTAAACACAATTCCTTCCCTTTCAGCAGGCTCAATTTAAGTCAAAGACCCCTCCTCCCCACTTCCTAGCTTCAGCTCCCCTTATTTTCTCTGAGGGTTATGTTTAGTCTTTCTTAGTTTCTCTGGTGAGGTGTTGAGGAGCAGTGTAGGTTGGGGGCATTGTGTGATGTTTGCTTTTTGCAGCTCCTTGCTTCTTATTGATGTTGCTCTGCACCAGCATGGATTGCCCAGGGCTGCAGTCCCTCAGGGCTCTCCCAGACCCAGTGTAGGCAATCCCTAGCTGAAATCCTCAGGGGTTTCCCTGCCATGGCACCTGTAATGGGCTGAAGTTCTGGCACAAGATGATGAAGTGCTTGCACTTGTTCAAGGGCAGCTGGACCCAGCCGTGGACAGCACAAGGCAGCTTGTGGCCTCCTCCCACAGAGCTGCCCCTCTGCAGCCCCTAGTCAAAACCTTGCAACTTCTGCCCAGTACTCCCATAAAGAAGGGCTTTTTTTCTTTTTTTTTTTAAAGAGCATTTAAAGAAATTATAAAAACTTGAAGAAACGGGGTGAGTAGAGGCATTTCAAAAACTTGGAGAAAACAAGACTTTAGGAATTAATCAAGAGTCTTGAAGATCAGGACGACCAATCTGATCGCTTTCTATGATGGCATGACTGGCTGGGTAGATGAGGGGAGAGCAAGACTTTTGGCACTGTCTCCCATAACATCCCCATAGGGAAGCTCAGGAAGTGTGGGCTGGATGAGTGGTCAGTGAGGTGGATTGAGAACTGGCTGAATGGTACAGCTCAGAGGGTTGTCATCAGCGGCGCTGAGTCTAGTTGGAGGCCGGTAACTAGTGGTGTCCACCAGGGGTCAGTACTTGGCCCAGTCTTGTTCAGCTTCTCCATCAATGACCTGGATGAAGGGACAGAGTGTACCCTCAGAAAGTTTGCTGATGACACAAAACTAGGAGGAGTGGTGGATACACCAGAAGGCTGTGCTGCCATTCAGCGTGACCTGGACAGGCTGGAGAGCTGGGAGCAGAGGAACCTGATGAAATTCAACAAGGGCAAGTGCAGGGTCCTGCACCTGGGGAGGAACAACCCCATGCATCAGTACAGACTCGGGGCAGACCTGCTGGAGAGCAGCTCTGCGGAGAGGGACCTGGGTGTCCTGGTGGATGACAGGTTGACCATGAGCCAGCAGTGTGCCCTGGATGCCAAGAAAGCTAGTGGAATCCTGGGATGCATTAGGAGGAGTGTGGCCAGCAGGTCGAGGGAGGTTCTCCTTTCCCTCTACACGGCCCTAGTGATGCCCCATCTGGAGTACTGTGTCCAGTTCTAAGCTCCCCAGTTCAAGAAATATGAGGAGCTACTGGAGAGAGTCCAGAGGAGGGAGGGATCACCCCTAGATGATCAGGGGACTGGAGCATCCCTCCTACGAGGAAAGGCTAAGGGAGCTGGGCTTGTTTAGCCTGGAGAGGAGAAGGCTGAGAGGGGATCTTATAAATGTTTATAAATATCTGAAGGGTGGGTGTCAGGAGGATGAGGCCAGACTCTTTTCAGTGGTGCCCAGTGACAGGACAAGGGGCAACAGCCACAAACTGAAGCATAGGAAGTTCCGTCTGAACATGAGGAAGAACTTCTTCCCTCTGAGGGTGACGGAGCTCTGGAACAGGTTGCCCAGGGAGGTTGTGGATTCTCCTTCTCTGGAGATATTCAAGACCCTCCTGGACAAGGTCCTGTGCAGCCTGCTGTAGGTGACCCTGCTTCAGCAGGGTGGTTGGACCCGATGATCCACAGAGGCCCCTTCCAACTCCTACCGTTCTTTGATTCTGTCTTTCTGTGATATGACATCATGTAAGTATCTAAATGAAGTTCCAGTTTGGCAAACAGAAGATCTGAAACTCAGGCAACAGTTCAAATGAAGAGTTGTGGACAAAGAAACATACAGCTAAGGATTCAATGAACCATCAGCATGGAAGCTGAAGGTGCTTGAAATTATTGTGTACCAAACCATTATTCTTCATTTCCAGCCTCTGTGGTGCTATGCATTTCACACCATAGATGAAGGGTTAGGTTCTCAAGAAGGGCTTAACACTGTGACATGCAATTTTCAAGCAAACTACCAGCCAGTTATCTCTTCTTATTCCCCAGGCCACATGATGCTTTATGTCAGTGAAAGAAAACTAAGCCAGAAGATAGATGGTAGGAATAGTGAGAAGAGTAGCAGACCTGAAGGGATTTTCCCTTTTTGTAAGATCTCTGTTTGCTCTCAGCTTTCTTAGCTGTGAACTGTCTCCTGCAGTGAAGTACTTAAATGATGTAATTTCTTTTTCACAAAGAAATAAAAGAACATAAACAAAATACAAGGACCGAGTCTAGTATCACTCGATGATGAGGGCATGCAGCCAAGAGACCCGTTCTCAAAACCTTATTTCATCTGAGCTTACATTCTTCATGAAAGATATAACTGCAAGGCTATTTGCAAGTCACAAGTTCACATCTCAGCCTACAGCTTGCAGTTGCTGTTCTATCTGTTCTATTAGAATTACCAAGGTGGGGGATTAAATAAGAGAGAATATTTAAAAGTCAGTATCGTTCCTTGGTTAGGGTACTCTGCTACTGCAGGAAAGATCACATATTAAATTGCAGCTTGAAGAAGGTAAAGGAGAAAGAAGAATTTTAATACGTGCCTGATTTAAATCTATACTTTTCAGTCTCTCACTGGAGGGGAAGGAGAATGTCCTTATCTTTTGTCAGATAGGTATACTCTGAAAACGGTTATTGTGATGGATCTGTCAAGGAAAGAAGATATGGAGGAGCACAAGATTTGCAAATGTCTTGTGAAACTAAGCATGAATTTGAGCTTCAAAAAATTCAGCACTGCCTAGGCAAGAGACGTTTTGCTCATACATGCCTATTGAAACTTGGATACCTAAAGGGCTTCACTGGAGAAAACTTAGTCTGTCATAGACACTTGCTGAACTGAGGGAATTTTAAGTGCTAATGATGACTAAGTATTAAACTACATGCTTAGAGACTCATTAAGGCCTCTAAATCACTCTTGCAAATCTACCCCAAAGTGCTAGGTACAACAGGCAGCCGTAAAGTGCAAGTAAAATAGAGTTTTTAAGGGAGCTAGTATATAGACAGAAAAGGGATTACTTAGTGAAGAAGACAGATAGAGTGAATGATTGAATGACATTTACTAAACAGAAGAGGAAAGTGATAGGGAAAAGGGACAGCTGTAATGAACACAAACATGTAGTAGATAGAGGAATGGTGTGCTAGATTTAGAGCACATCTGGTGTAAGGGACAGCTGAAGTGTATGAGTGACATGCCCTAGATATAAGGTTGGAAATGTGGTGCATGAATGACAGCTGGCTTAGCTATCAGGGATGACACGTCCTCCACAGAGGAATAGAGTGCTGGATACAAGTGACAGCTAGTGTGTACTTTTGAGTGAAATATCTTTCTTACAGCAGGCAAATATGAGGAAAAATTAGCTGGAGTACATAGGCAACATGTTCCTGACCAAAGAAGGAAGAGTTAGATGCAACACAAAGCTGCAATGCTAGGTAACGTGACCTAGAAGGAGAAGAGAGTGGTAAGTGGGACAAGTGCAATAGGACCAGATTGGATTAAATAACCCTGGTGGGAAGGAGATGTCATGAGCGTAATGTATGACTGGAGTGTACAACTGATACACTACTGGCTGAAAGTACTGTCAGTGGCCAAAGCTGATAGTGTTGGCAGCTGGCTGCAGCCAACTTGATGTAGACATAGTCCTTGATCTTTCTGGCCCTTCTCTGAAGTGGGCCAAATATTCCATGGAGGCTATCATGTAGAGTTCTATAGTAAACACATTAGTAGACCTTTCCTACTGGCATCATAAGCAGAGAATTATTATTAATGTCCCTGTATTTTGTCCTTATTGGACAATTAAAGAAAAGATGTCACTGAGACATGCTGGAGTAGTCCACTCAGCACTTTTTGAAAGTAATCTCTCAAAAGATTTTTTTTTTTTTCCAGATGATATTCTACTGCAAAGGTGGATCAACGAAGACACTAGTTTTCAGTCTTTGGGAATTTTTCATATTAATTTCCTCACTCCATAGCGGACTTCTGAAGGCACTTACATACTCTGTAGCTGCTCTATGATCATGAGACAGGAAGTCATGATCATGAAAGGTGTTACTGGAAAAGAGTCCTTAGATCTCTGAGACACTCTTTTTCTCGCTCTCTTTTTGTGTATGTCCGGTCCATATAAGCCCATAGATACTTAAGTTCTCTGGTCTTGTATTTTATAGATCCATATATCCAAAACTGCATGGATATATACAGGTTTTTGTGTATCATTACTGCAGCAGTCATGATAAACTATAGCACAATATGCCATACTGTGAATTATTATAGACTATCACAATCCGAAAAAGATGATAGAAGTTCAAAAATCATCGATCAAGGATCCAGACTCATATGTTAGGCTTAAATTCACGGGATATAAATAAAAAATAAATACAAATAAGGCTACTTTTCATTCATCCAAATGTAAGTGTATTCTCAGGCTTGCAGTCTTCATGCTGCCTTCTACCGTATAAGGACTAGAAACTTTTTTCCTTTTAATGAAAACGCTAAGCTGCAGTGAATTGTATGACTTCAGGAGCCAAGGATTAAGAAAAATATGAAATATCATGAGACGTACAATAAAATCCCTATGATAGAATCACCTTAACTGGCAACAGTGAGGTGGAAGGCCAACTTTAATTTAACCTTGGAGTGTAATGCAACACAGTCCCACAATGCAGGTCACATCTGTGAGGCAGAACCTAGCTCTCAAGGATACTCAAGTTCTCTTTTATTGAATATTCTTCATAAGTATATTGCAGCTTTGGCCTCTGTGCAGACTTAGGAAAACAAATACTGTGAAGTATAACAATGTAGAGTACTGTATAGGAACAGACAGGTTTTAAAATGCTTAATCAACCAGCCTATCCGCACAAATTTCACCAAACACTGTTACTGGTGACCATGTTATACACTTATTAAAAGAACGATGCTTGTTCTTACAGCTTGGAATAGCTTTTATCTTGAACTGAATAGACTCTTTGAACCTAAGGCTCAGGTGTAGAGGAGTAAATGAGGCCCTGACTGTTTTCTCCCAAGTGGACAGGAAATGGCCAGATCCTGGGCTGCCTGCCTACATCCACATATTTGGTGATCGGAATAGCTAAGTAAGAATGAAGCAGCAGTGGCTTTTTGTTGGCATAGTTATCAAAGGGCTCTTTGGAGCTCAAAGCTGCCTGCTAGCAGCAGGATGTGCTCCACAGCTGCCAGGCAGGTAAGCATGCAATGAGGTTGTATTTAGTAATGTGTAGCACCAATTTATCTGTAAACCTCAAGCTCTCCAGGGTCTCTGGGCACTGGAAGCTTGCAGTGCATCATGCCTCTTTGAATTTCTAAAGAAAACAATAATCAGCCTGAGTGGCTAGAAAGCCCAGCAGAAAAGCTGCCATTCTAAATGTGAAGATAAAAAGCTGTGGGTATAAATGAGGCAGTGCGGGGAAGGAAATACATTTTACTGAGACCTAAACAAACCTACAAGTCCAGTTAAGGAAATTAGAAAGAAACCAGCTGTCTTGCTGTTTGCTCAGGGCACTTGGACAAGGCCACCCCATCAAAGCCTTGTAGGCATACAGATACAGGATCTGCCACCTAGGCTACTGAATTGTGTATCCCATCTGACAAGAAGTGTGTTAGATAGTTGCATTTCACTAATTTCTCAAAACATGTCTTGAAACAGGATTGGAATTTTTACTCCCAGCTGTGATACTGGGAAGCTGTTCTAGGATCTCATTCTTCTTTTGGCCTGACTTTCTTTTTTTTTCTCCTTTTGAGCCCGTTTTTATTCCTGAACTCTTTATACCCAGGTATCATTGTGCTGACGTTTAGTTCTTCCTTCCCAAAGCTGCTCCCAACATGCATTTATATCCTTGTTCAGTTTCATTTTGCCAGATTAAGCCGGCAAAATTCTTTTAATCTCCAGTTGTAACAGAGATCCTCATTGTCTTTGATCTTTCTATTGACCCTTTTCTGCTTTTTACAATTTGGATGGATCTCTGCAAACAAGAGTGACCAAAACTGTGTATTGAGACATCCTGTGACCACTTTTGGATCTTCACTCTCACAGCACTTTGGTGGCTTCTAAACATTCAGTAACTGACTATTTTCCTTTTCTTAACATTTTTCACGGTGTCTTTACTTGCATAAGCAAGGAAAGGAGATAATGTAAACATATAATCTCATAAGTCTGATCTTAGTAAAATTCAAGACTTCAGCTCTCTGTTAATGAAATATGCTTGTGACATTGGGAGGCATTCACAATTTAAAAACCATCAGGATAACAGAAAGGAATAAATAGGTGACCCTGAGGAGTGCAAATGGGATGGAGTTCATCTGCAAGATCATGGATACAGGGCACATGAGATAAAATTCTGAAGTTCTGAATTATTTTTCTTGGGTGCCGGGCATTCAACCACCTTGCTGTTCTGGCATTTGGCTCTCCTGGACAGCCCACTCTTTCTACCAGATCTGCTTCCACGACCTAGGGAGGTAAGCTGAGGGTCCATCTCCATCCCCTCCTATAGCTTTGACTCCTGCTTCGCATAACATTTTTCCCAGAATCCGGTGAGGGAATACATAAATATGTAGCGCTTCAACGCGGATCTCCTCTCCCATGCTGGTGGCTGAGCAAGGCAATCCCTCTGAGGGGTTCCACCCCTCACTTCTTCCCTTTACAG
>Ga0065711_1004643_pt1 | contig 28558 bp, 21 predicted proteins | sample Hoacrofraction12_FD_59098 | JGI IMG/M metagenome (GOLD analysis project Ga0065711, IMG submission 59098) | Hoatzin crop microbial communities from Cojedes, Venezuela - Epithelial fraction 12 v2 (version 2) | ecosystem: Host-associated > Birds > Digestive system > Esophagus > Crop | place... | reverse complement strand
GTGCAGCCTGCTGTAGGTGACCCTGCTTCGGCAGGAGGGTTGGACTAGATGACCCACAGAGGTCCCTTCCAACCCCTGCCATTCTGTGATTCTGTGAAATGGGTTCCACAAGGAACTGTTGAATATTGGCTGTTACTTAGTTAAGGCGAGGGGAACGTGACAGCAGACTTTGAAAATCTAAAAATTTGCAGCCAGACAGAAGGGGAGTAAACAGTCCACCTCCTTTGGGGTTGGAGATACGGCTTAAAAGACAACGCGGGAAATCCGCTGGACAGGAGGGATGCTTGCTGGAGATGCCGTGTGTGGAACTGATCCTACCCAGGGACCCGAGGATGGACTAGGTGGCTGCGTGAAGCTTCTGGCACTGCTTCTAGTGAGGAGCGTGCTGCCGAAGTGTGGAATGGCCGGTGCAGCTGACCTCATCTATTAAATGTAATCGATTATAACAATAGTTAATTTAATGAGTGTGTGTATTTAATGCTTTAGCAATGTGCATCCTTTGACTCAGGCATGCACACAGCTAATAGGAGATTAAATCTCGTTGCTGCTAACTGCTGCTCTAGGTGTAACACGGTTTTGGTCAAGCCTTTACGTTTGGAGTAAAACGGCTGCAGGTTGCCGGGGCGGATGCAGGTACCGGATAAATCTGAAGAGAGCGTTAGCAGTGACTTACTGCTGCGTGGTGCTGGTTCTTTTTTTTTTCCCGGCTCAACAGGAAACTTCCTACTCTTATTCAGTAAATTGAAGCAGGTGAATACAAGTAAATGGTCATACTGGGTGTCCTCTGAGTTTCACTGATAGACAGCTATGAACAAATTTGGGTAGCATCAGAGGAATTTTAGTGATTTGCTTATTGTACGGAATGATGCTCTTGGGTATCGCTGGTGATGCTGAAAGCAGTGGGGAATCCGAAAGGGTGGTTGGAGCAGAAGTCGAGCCCCGCAGCCGTTGCTGGCAGTCCCAGGGGTTCTGAGCCTCGTCGCCACAGCTCCCGTCCTGCCCGGTGTGGGAAGGCTGGTTTTCTGCACGCTCCCCACTAGCGTCTCTCTGCAGCCCGAGCTGCTGAGCTGGTCACATGCTGATGAGCTTGTTTTTAGACTGTAGCCTATTACACCACAAAACGAACTCATTTCATAAACTTTCTTATTTCTTTTTTTCTTTTTGCTTCCACTGAAGAGTGAATTTTTGACCTCACTTTAGTAAGCTTGGGGAAGAGTTACAGTAAAAGGTAGGTGATAATTGGGGTGAACCGTGCAGGGCGGGCGGGTGCAGCGGCGCGCTGTATTTCTGTGACCGAGCCAGCCATCTGCGGGCATCCCGGGGCCTAGGGAGGCAGGGGGTGCAGCCTGGCTTTTGTGGAATGTGGATCTTACCTGCTGGGGAGTGAACACCCCGCCAGCTTACCTCAGCGTCTGCAGAGCCGTAACGGCTGTGACATGTTTCGATGGCTTTCAAGCTCCCGCACGCCGTGGATCGTGCACAAAATTCCTACTGTGGATTTGGGGCGGGGAGGGGAAGATGATTCACATCTTCCTAGTTGCCTCCGATGCTTGGTAATTAAAGGCAGTCTTTAATGAGACAAGATAAATGTAGTGGATGCAGTTGTTTTTTTTCTCCTTGGAAGTACAATCTCAAGCAGTGTCACACCCAAGGACGGACGGTAAGAAGCGCGTGCTCAGCGGCGATGTGTGGCACAGCTCGGACAGAGCCTCGGCCGGTGGCCGGCAGCATCTGAGTGCAAGAAGTCCTGCACGTTACTGGGAAGTTCATTGCAAACTGCTGTGCTTGAGAACTGTACTTGCTGTATTGTAATGAAGTTTTGCAAAAGGGGGTGGAGAAAAGGTTACCAAAAAATAGTGTGTCTTAGGAAAACGGGACATAAGTATCTTCAAACATCTTATGCGGAAAATGGCCGAGTATCTGGGTTTGGTGTTTGCTGGCACTTCTGCCTTTCCTTGGTTGGTATGAATTGAAGCACCTTCACTTTGCACTGCAAGGTACGGATGAATTCTCGTGGACGGTAACCTCTGGGCTGGAGGGGGGCAGCTTAGTGCCGAGGTGGTTGCAGTAACATGGCTGATAGCGCCTTGGCAGCATGCTGGAACCTAGCATTTATCTGACTGCTGCGGGAGCCGCAAGCTGCCTCGTCCCTGCGAGAATTTCGCCTTGTGCTAATTAGGACAGGCTGAGTACATTTTTCTTCCCTGGGTAAAGTAAGGTCTGACTGTGTCTGTCACCAGAAGGAGCATTGGGTGCTAGGTGGGCCTTGAGGTGGTCAGTGAGTTATTTGATTAAGGACATCTCTTCCAAGATTTGTGTTTCTGGGAAGGAAGAAGGCCCGTCCCCTAGTAGCAGCCTTTGTCGGAGGAAGGCTTAGGGGCAGGGTTGTCTTTTTGCGTGTTCTAATTTCTGCTTCGTTGCACTTGTCCCTTTGATTAGGTTTTTAATTAACCAGTCTGGTGCCCTCTTTGGGGGTCGCTAGCGATGCGTGAAGTGTTGCAGGGGCGGTCAGCATGGAAATAGGCTCTTTAAAAAGCGAGGGTCGATGCAATGGCGGTACCCACCGTAAGGGATGTTTTTGTTCTGGGGGTGCCAGTGAAGGGGGTGCTGCGTGTTCAGCCGCTGCGGAACCGTCATGTCCTGGTGGGGATCCCACAGAACAAGCTCTTGTCTCTCCTGTGCGTCAGCGGGCTCGTCATCAATTTGATCTGTGCTGAAGCACGGAACTGGAAGTAAATGGAAAGCTATTTGCATCAAGTTTGAACTTTTAATGTGAAGGCTGCTTTTCTCTTTTTAGTTCCACTAGAAAGCAAGGTGGTGCCTTCCTGCCCTTGTGTTTTAGCTAGGAAGCACTGTGTTAATCGAGACAAACACGCCCTCCTCTGAATTGTGCCCACAACGAAGGAAGAGTAAGGCATTGCACCTGAAATCAGCTCCCAAAGTGGGGGTAGCGAAGGGAGGGAAGGAGAGCGGAAAGCGGGGGGAGAACTGCCAGATTATTCGGAGAGTTGAAAATGGTACTCGTTCAGTGCCGCTTCTGTAAGAGGAAGCCTCTCGGAGTTGCACTCTTCCCAGAAATCCCTCCCGATTTTGTTAGCTTTGTGTGATGATTCACTCCTTGGTCCTCTGCTGCCAGGCTGCTTTTGGGGAGGCACGCTGCTTTCTGAGCACTGCGAAGGCTGCGCGTGCCCTGACGCTCCTGTGGCGTGTGCCCGAGGAGAGTCTGCAGGCCTCTGGCCGAATGTCCCAGTGCCGCGTCTCCCGCTAGTCAGGGCACTGCTGGGCGGCAGCGGGGAAGCGACAAGCACAGAGCAGCGACGTGTGAGAGCTCGGGTGTGGGTACACGTGAAATGTGTGGTTGGAAATGACAAATGTAGAGAAGAGAGTTGCCGGAGTGTGTGCTGTTGGTGGTTCATTCCAGGGAAGGAAGCAGCCCTTCCCTCCCCTGTTTTCGGGCCAAGGAGGTTTCGGCACTGTACTTTCTGTAGCCTGTGAGCGTAAGGGCTGTTTTCAGGAAGTTTATCTCTGCTTTTTTTCATTTTTTATACCTGTTTTCCAACAGTCACTGTAATTAATGAAGCTTCTACTGCAGTACGTGTACTATGTTATTTCTTGAAAAACAAAACAACTCTGCCTATGCCTGTGTGACAAAAATGCTGTGTCACAAATAGGTGCACTGCAGTGCATCTGTGTTCTCCGGGCGGACGGAGGGATGTGCTGTAATGGAGAGAAGTGGGAAGCAATCGAACTGCTTTTGCTTCCCCTTTGGGGGTGTTGGTGGAAAGAGTGCAGAGAAGTGGACGTGCGTTTCTCTTGGGCAGCCGTGGCGGTCGGGGATGCCCGTTTGAAACGCTGGCCCGAGGTGATGCTCATAGTGTCGAGGTTGCGCAGCGGACTGCTGGGGACAGGAAGAGGGGCTGGAAAGCATCTGCAGGACCCTGAATGGCTCAGGAGGCTTTTGGGGAACCCCCAGCATTTCAAGCCTGTGTGGGGGCTCCTGCCCGATTCCCAGTCGATGGAGCAGGGCTCCCGCGGAGGTTTCGAGCACGCGGTGCCTTCCTGCGACGGGANAAGCCACAGCCGCCAGCGTGTGTTTCGATGTGCTCAGAGTGGCTGGNTTTTCAATGAATGCAGCATCGTGGTCCCACTCAGAGAGTTTCTGGAGGATCTTGGAAACGAAACACCCTCTCACTGCCCCTCTGATGGGTGGCAATTGTTCCTGGAGATAAATGGTGATGAGGAGGGCAACTGTTCCCTTCCCCCTGCCTTTGGGTCAGGAAGCTCTGGCTCGTCTGGTGAGCTCACTGATTCCATTGCCGTGAGCTAGTAAAACTGTTAGTCGTAATCCCGGGCGACCAGCCTCCCGCTCCCCGGGGGAGCAGCTCCCGAGCCAGGCACAGGCAGACGGCGGCCATTGGTGGGAGAAGTCATTTACACATGCAATATATTATTGTTTAAACAGCCGATATAGAACAGTTGCTTGCAAAAACTGGCGCCTTATAAAGGGAACTTGGACCATAGACTTTTGTTTGGTTCAGAGAATCTGTCTGATGTTGCATATGCAAATCATTTATGAAGCAGTCTGCAAAAGGCCGCTTTGTTGCGTGCATTTGTTTCACCTCACTTGTTTTTATAAGGTCCTGAAGAGCTCTCTAAGAACACAATGAGTAGTACTGGTCTTGTATCAGGAGTTTGGCTGTGATGTGCGGGGCGAGGGCGTAATGCTGAGCTCTGCCGGTTTTGTGCCGCTGTGCCGTCAGGCAGCGCAGGAGCTGCTGGAGGCCCCGTAGCTGACCTGGAGAGGCTGCGTGGTCGAGCTGCTGCGGTTCGGCAGCTTGCAGCGCAGGACACCTGGTTCTCACACTGTCTTTCCATGTGTCCTTGAACGAGTTCCCTCTGTGCCGACCTGCTTTGTTAACTGCTCTGATTCTGCTGATGAAAGGTGCTGGTGTGGAGCTGTGTACTTGTAAGACAGTAACTGGAATGCGAAGCTTTCGGTGTGAAACCTTCTGGTAAATTTGGTGTCTGCTGTTTGTATGTTGTCTTCTCTGGCCTTTTACGAGGCAATCCACGTGTGCCTTGCTCCAAGATTAGCTCTGCGCTTTCCTGCGTGCATTGTGGCCCTTGGCTTTTTCCGTTGGGGTTACAGCTCTCTAAACGCGTGTGGTGCCTTGGCCATGTGGTGCTATGTTGTTTCTTAAACGTAGAGCTTGTAAGTATGCAATAAGAAACGATGCCGGTCCAGTGGCCGAGGGATCTGCCCAGTGCTGCCGACCCACACGGAGCAGCCCGGTTCCAGGGCTCCGATACGCTGGAGACCTGAACGGAAACCGCCGGCTGCCTCCTTCCGACTGAAGGGGCCTTTCCTGAAATGTCATTTTCTTCCTTGTGCCTTATCCTTCCGACTGCTTTGTCTCTTTAGCCAGTGTTTCTGTTCTGCTTTCTAGGTTTCCAGCAGGTTTCTCTGTTGTCTTCCTACGAAGTTGTAGTCCCACAGAGGTTAGGAAGAGAACGGCGAGAGGCGTCCAATGTCTCCTCAGTACAGGTACTTGGCAGTCTTAAAAATGCCTTCAGTTTAATATCTATTTCCTAACAAGGTCCACCCAAAATTGACTGAAATTCTCACAAAAGACTGTTGGATTCATCTAGCAGCAAACAAGCATCCATCCTTACAAAAGGTATTACATCTAGCATTGCCTTTAGCTGCCTTCCAGTAAATACCTCCTGCTCCAGAGGTCACAAGTTGCCACAGTGGATTTTTGATCTGGGTGTAAAAGTTGCATCATGGGACTTGTTAAGCACTGGAAGGACTTTTGGAGAGGTGATGGAATCATTATCCTGGGAGACGCTCAAAATGCGATTGGAGGAGGCCCTGGGCAGCCTGGCGCAGCCCTGTAGCTGGCCCTGCTTTGAGCAGGGGGTTGGGTCAGACAGCCTCCACCAGTACTCTCCAGCCTGTAGTATTCTGCTGTAGCCACATAACTAAAAACTGCACACTTTAAAGTATTTGCACTAGACCAACTGTGCTTAGTCACAGATCTTATAAGCATTGACAGAATTGAATATCAACAAAAATGCCTTACCATTTACTGCAGTCATTGACTGGTGGTCCTGCTGTGGTAGTTAATGTAGTGGTCAGCTGATGCAGCTTATGTGCTTAATACTGAAGGACCCCAGCTGCTGTGTGTAGCACTGGGCTAACGCAAGGCTGTGGAGGTACTGGCTTGCTGTGAGTAATAAAACTGTATTTTCCTTTTCCAGCTGTAACTAAGAGTTTTTCTGTGGAAGTCTTAGAAACAAGGAATAAGAAAACCACAAAGCTATTCTGAAATAGCTTCCTTCATGTGACTTTTCCCCAGTTACACAGGAAGGGATACCAGGTTCTGGACGTAGGGACAATTATAAAATAGGCTCACCCACATGTGGTTGTTCCTGGTCTGGTGCAACTAGCAGGATTTAAGAAGGAAGGTTCATTAGCTCAGTATCTGGCCATTTCAGTGTGTGGACACGGCAGTCGTTCTGTCTGCTGGGTGTCAGGGAACCAGAGCAGATCCTGATGGCTGTGGTCACCTTCTCATTGTGAAGTCTCGTGGGCACAGCGAAGTCAGCTGGGAGCCAAAGGAACAGCCGCTCCCCTGGCCAGCTCTGGGGCAGCAGCAAGAAGCGTGGTGGGAGAGGCAGCTCAGATCAACAGAGTTCTGCGTCCCTCTGCGGGGTGGTTTAAGTTCTGTTGGTATCAGCTGCGTCTCCAGCAGCGTCTGAGCTGTATGTGAAAAGGCTGGGAGTACAGACCAGTCTGAGTTACAGGAGGTGACAGGAGTGATTTGAATGTTACAGTCGTAGCAGTAATGAAGCTTGCAGAGACTGCTTTCTGCCAAACTTTTGTTTTATTCATTAACATGAGTAAAATGCAACTGTTCTTATATTTAGGACAAGGTGTCGTATGCTCTTGAGATAGAGGGAAAAGAATACACGATTCATCTAGAGAAGAACAAGTAAGTAATTTCTTTATTAAATTCCATCTATTGTGTACAAATAACAAGCTGGCAGGTAGCGTGCGAGTTGTGGTCCTTCAGGTTTGCTCTGAGAAGTGCAGTTACATGCTAGGTCCGTGACATCTGCAGAGAAAGACGGCAGAAGTGGATTCCGTCACAGCGTCGTGGCTGTCGGCCAGAAATCGTGTGGAGCTCCGGCAGCCCTGGTGATCCCGGTCAGGAAAGGAAGCAGTAGTTTGCTCAGAGGGCATCTGTGGAATTGTTGAAATGACTCTCTCCGTTCACATCTAAAAATAAATAAACTGAACTATATTTCAAGTCCATATTTTCGCTTTCTTCTGGGTTTTGTTTATTGTTTCAGGGGGTTTGTTCCTGTCTCTGTAGCACATGGTCACTAATAAAAAAGGAAAGTGACTTTGTATCTAAGGCCCTGAGAGCCATAGCTTACAGACAGTGTAGGTGCTGTCTGTCTGGAGTTTAATTTTTAAAGGGCTACTTGCAGCAACAGCAAGTTACCATTTATCAGACTATTGCTTCTTAAAGCTGCCTTCGTAATAGACAAAAGAGACGTAGCTGTTTAGATGTACAAGCCCCTGGGGATCTCTAGCTGCCACTTGCCAAGCCCCTGACCCTCAGAAACATGGGAATGCAGCTACACCACATCAATGGATTTACCAGTGTGGGTCAGCAGTCTGAATCGTGGGAGACTTTCCCAGTGCACTTCCTTCCAAAACTGGGGAAGAGAGGTCCTATGCAGCAGGCTGGGTGCTGTGATTTTTATTTTTTTTTTTGGTCTGCCTGAAAGCAAGCTTTCAGCATGATTTAATGGGTTTTGATGCTTGTTTTACTTACACGGGGTGAGGTGATTAATTTGGTTTCATTAATTGTTCTGCCATTGCGATATCTTGGATTTTGCTGTGGAAAGCACAATTTCGTAGTTAATTTTGGGGTGCTTTCCTTTTGACTGTTTTCTTATTTGATTACAGTGTATTTACTTGTCAGCATTTTGATGGGGATCATCTTACTGTCCTGCTGTAGTGTCATAGCAAGTTCATGAAATTCCTCTTAGATTCCTTCTCCTCTTTCCTTATAGAGAACTGCTGCCCAAAGATTTCACAGTTTATACCTATAATGAGGAGGGGAAGTTGCAGTCTGAATATCCAGATGTCCAGGTAGGATTTCTTTCTTTTCATACTCTTACTGAAGGTGACTTGAACACCGAGTGCCTGCAGGATGAGGCAGTCATGTTTTGAAAAGCGATGGTTGTATTTTTTGCTGGGCCACTTCCTAATCCTGTGCACGCACTGCACTCTTCCTGGAGAGAATCCTTGATTTTGGGTGAGGCTCCCGCCTGGACTTTGTAATAGACCTGTGTTTTCTGATGTGGAGGTGATCTCTGCCTGTTAAAAGCTACTCTTCTGTAAAAAGGAAATGCTGCTCTTAGCTGTCAGACGTCTTGTTATCTGAGGGTGGTGCTGCCCTTGTCCTACGGCACAGTGCGGAGTTGGTATTGCTTCTGGACACAGCCCTTGCTTCTCATGGGGGCCAGAACACACGGAGCAGAACCAGGGTGGTCTAGGGACTGAATATATAGTTTTTACTTTTACACACAGTGGTCTTCCAGATAGGTCCACAAGTCAAAATGAATGGTCAGCTGCTGACCCATCTTTTCAGTTCTGTGAGGCTGGCTGTTAGTGACTCTAAGAGCTTTTGAGGGCTGACAGACTATCTGTTAGTCCAGAAATTTGGGAACTACTAGAAGGGATGGACGAGATCAAGTCTGGAGGACCTTTGAGAAGGATGTTATCTGCCTAGCATTGGAGTTACTCCACTGAAAAAGCAGTTGCAGCCCTCGTTTTTTGTACAAGCAGGCTGCCTGATAGATTGCCTTTGGAAATTTAATTACTTCTGTAGAATAAGAGTAAAAAGCATGAGGGTTTTTCTGATGGCTTCACTCTTCTTATGTATCAATGTTGTTGCTTTGAAAGAGAGGTGTTAGTCATATATGATTCACAGGATCTTGTTTTTGAAAATAGAGCACCTGAGTCAACTGAGTATTCACTTCCTAGTTAAATGTGATTGACTAAGAGGAAAACTGCTTTTTCTGCACAAGGTCATGAAAGTCACAGCAGCCCTGAAGGATTAGCACATGCCTTCAGTGCTTTCTGCATTCATTGCTGAAACAACAGGCGACGTAGTCTGTCTGACCCCCATAATAATGTTCAAAATGCACTTGCCAGAGAAAATGGAGGATATGTGCCCCATACTACCACTTTGTCTAGTTTCTAAAATGTGTATATGCAGTGGACAAAATGGAAGTATTCTGTCTCGTCAGGGCTGATGAGGGATGTACTGCGCAACCGAGAAGTTCCCGCAGCGCCTGTTGGCGAGGCTTGCAGGTGTCAGCCCTCTTCTTGCTGGAGAGAGGTTACATACAAGTCAAGCATTCTGTCTGCAGGACAGTTTCTAGAAGGCTGAATGGTGATTTGGCCAAAATGGGTAGGGAGGGGCTGGCCTTGAAATACTTGAGGCAGGGTGGAGGACAGAAGTGAAGAGTAGGATGTCTTACGGTCAAGTTAAGAAATCCGGTTGCTGGATAATGCTTCTGAGCCCTGCTCGCCTGGTGTTTATCACGTCAGCAGCGCTGGCTCTGAATCTGGCTTCAAGTAGAGTCGCTGAGTGGGCGAGTGGGATTTTAAACTGAAATGTGTAATGAACTGCTGGCCCTGTCGAGTTGTGAAGAGCATCTGCTTTCCCGAATAGGGAGGTGGGGATCCAGCTGGAGTGCCGTGCCCCTGGCATCTGGATTAGCATTCGTATGTGTAAGTCCTTGTGGCGCTAAGCAAGTGAGGAAATGTTTAGGTGCATGTTAGTGAAGGAAACACAGTTAGACTGTGGTAGAGCTAGAGGCAGGTTTGAAGCTATAGACTGTAGATGAGGGGCATGTGGTAAATTTAACTTAAAGCACATTATGTTGTCAGGTTGTAACTGCTGCCGGTCAGCGGCAGGCATAGCAATTACACGATCGGAGGTCACGCTGGGTGTGCGGATACGTGTGGAATATGTGTGTGATGCACCCTTGTTTCCTGTGTAGGATCACTGCCATTACCAGGGATACGTGGAGGGGACCCTGGATTCTGTGGTTGCTGTCAGCACTTGCTCGGGGCTCAGGTAGCACAGCTCATCTTTTGTGTCCCTGTTGTCACGTGAGACTCGCGGCTTGCTGAACCTGAAACAAAATTCTTGCTCTGTTTTTAACTGCTGTTCAGCCAGGCAGGGATTCGTTGCCCTGGGGCCGAGCTGCAGCAGAGCAATGCCTTTGTGCAGTCCCTCGGTGGTACCTTTTATTCACATAGTTTAGCAGATATTTGCAATACCATTAAAGAAGTTGATCAATGCTGTTTGTTATCAGAGTACATTGTTCTTTGACACAAATTCTGGCTTATTTTCTAATTTGCAGAGATGGTCACTGCAAAGAACTGTACATCATGTAAAAATGCAAAGTTGAGCACTAGTCTGCAAATTTTACAAAATTGGCCCTAAAGCTTGTGCACTTCAAATTTGATTGGAATTTTTTTCTGCTTTGAGACAATTTCCGTATGTTTTGGGACACTGATTTTTTTCCAGTGCCATGTCAGTCACCAGAGTGGCAATAGTGTATTTGAATTAAAGCATTTCTGCTTAAGACTTGTGATTTAATTCCTGGGGCATTGCAGACTCTTACAAAAATGTTTAATTTACTGTATTTGTGAAGGCTGTATCTGGTGAAAAGACAGCTTTCAGGCTGGAAATGAAGCATGCTGTTTTTCAAGGACTGAGATACAGACATGCCTTTAGTTACCGAAGAATAATTGTTCCCTTGTTTTACTGCAAAAATCTAGGTAACTATCCTCTGTGCTTAATGCGAGAATTTCTCACACACTACCGTATTTTAGGGGTTTGGTGACAATAGGGAACATCACCTATGGGATTGAGCCCACAGATTCCTCTTCTGGCTCTAAACACATTTTATATCGGCTGGATAATGTGAAGAAAGAGCCCACGACGTGTGGGGTAACCACCGAAGACCATGAAGGGGAATATACAGAGGAAAGCCACCATCCCAGTATGACTCAGCTGCTGCGAGTGAGTACTGCGCTGTTTTCTCCACAGTCCCCTATAATGGGTGTTGTCAGTGTTCAGCTAAGAATATGGAAGCAGCTTATCAGATTTCCTGGGGCTTAACACATACCTAAAGGTTTCTGATTCAGAGGGCTTTCTGCACTGCTGAGAACTCGGTCGCTTCAACAGAGCGGTTGCAATTTCCTTCTGCTTCGGCACACAGCGGTGAGAGTGGAGTGGCTGGTTAGATTATTCATGGGCAGAGCTTCTGGGGGCTTTTAAGGGCAGGAACACTACCCTCGTTGGAAGGGCTCACTAGCAAAGTATTGCATCAGAACCAGCAGAATACTGTGTTGTTTATTCCATTCTCCTAACCATGAGAAGAACAGTTTGATGTGAAGGTCCCCCTGGCCATTCAAAGAGTGGCTCTACGGGAGCAAGATTGCAGTAAAAGCAGGAGCGTGGAAGACATTGTGTTTCACTTCAGGGTTGTTGGCGTTTGCTTGTTAGTATCTTTCTGCTCCTTTAAAAAAATGTTTGCTTTCTGTCCAAGGAAACCTTTGTGAAAAGTAAAAAGGTCCTTGCCTTGGAAACACAGGAAATCTTTGTGCAGCTAAATTTTAGTGTAAAACACTTCTAGAGAAATTGTCATTGCGTTGGATTACACTTCTTGGCTTTGGCTTGTTTTCGTCTTGGCACAGTGTGCTTTGGGTGTGTCTCCCAAACCACTAGTTGTGTCAAGTGAAACATGACAATATCATGATTTTTTTTTTGTTTACACTTGAATTATTAAAATTGAAGTTGTCTGAAACATTTTTCTGCAGAGAAAGAGAGCGGTCCTGCATCAAACAAGATACGTGGAGCTGTTCATAGTTGTGGATAAAGAAAAGGTAGGGTCTGCATGTCGCTTTCCCTTCCTTCTCCCCGGGTGATGGCTTGAAAAGCCATCAGTCTTCATTACCCCCAAATGGATGTTGAAAGACACTGACACTTTAGCCAAGGTTATGCAAATATGCTAACGTGAAACTGAATAAACATGTTCTATGCAGTACTCTTCAGGAAAAGAGTAAACTGGCAGATGTGGAGATTTGCTATCAGCAAGGAATCTAATCATGTAAGGAAAACACGTGGCAAAAACTGCCCTTGCTGTTTTCTCTTGAACATTGAGCTGTTGAGCAATGGCAGTGAAGATGGGGCTCTCTTGATTAGCATCCTCTTGACAGATTTAGAGCCAGGCAAAAATGTTTTTCACGTTACTAGTCTTAAAATATTTTGTTCCTTTTTCTGACTCTTATATTTATCTCTTCGTGACTAAGTTTCTTCGTCTTGCAGTTTGAAGACTTTGGGAAGAGTGAAACAGAAGTAAGAGAACACATGGTGCAACTGGCGAACTTCCTTGACAGTGTAAGTTAAAGCTGTGCTGAGTGTAGGTGGGAGCGATGCTGTGTGCAGCAGCCCTGCAGCTCTGTTCACTTGTGTAAACTTCCACCTTGGAGTCTGTTCTGTTACCACTTTGGTGAGAGTGAAGTAAAGTTTTTATCAAGGCAGTAGCTCGACCTGTTCCCTCAGCCCATGTGTTGGTGACAGATGGAACTCGGTTGCGCCTGCACGTTGTGCTGAAGGAGGGCCAGAGGAGCAGGGGCTGCAAAGCGGCGGTGGTGTTTATTGACAGCGGGCTTTGGTGAATGCATCGCTGTGAAAGCTTTTCCACCTCTAAATTCATCTGCAGTCATCATACTTGAGAATTAGTTCAGGGAGCTCTTCCAGTGCATGGTGCCTACAGTAAGAGACGGGACAGGTTGTTGCAATTATTGCAATTCTTAAGTGTTTGTCAAGATTAGACAAAAACCATGTCTTTCAACCCGACTATTTCAGATGATGCTATTTTTTGGGATTGAGACTTCTTTTTATTTCTGTTTTGGATTTTCTCATTGATCCTGTAGCTAATGGAAGCCTGAACACAGGGAAAATGCATTCTGGTGATTTGAATTGTGTTCTAAATTAAAAAGCAAAACCAAAGAAAACCCCCAAACCAAATCCAAACAGAAAAAGTAGATTCTTGCAATAAGATACATAACGCCAGACCACTTGTTCTTATCTGAAGGTATTCAGAAATATCTCTCCTTTTTTTTCTTTTTTCCTCTCCAGATGTACATCATGTTGAACATCCGCGTTGTGCTGGTTGGTCTAGAGATTTGGAAGTATGAAAACATTATTAGCACAGACGGAGGTGCTGGTGATGTGCTGGCAAATTTTGTACAGTGGCGAGAGAAGAATCTTGTTTTGCGCCGGAGACATGACAGTGCCCAGTTTGTTCTGTGAGTTGCAGTTCCCTTGCTTTGACTCTTAAGAAGCTTATTCTATTCCTGTCTGCTCAGCCATGGTCTGGTATCAAAAGTAGCTGTTGTGTTTCAGCAGAGAGCCCAGTGCAGTCTGCTGCGTTTTATGTGCTTGTGAAAACATTCAAAGTGAACTTAAGCATTTTTAAGAAGGTTTCTGTGGTCCTTGAAGTCATTGTCCTCTGTGACAGGTATATTGCTAAATAACCTGGTTTTTTTCCTGTCCCATGTGTCCTGCAATGTTACATGTTGTATTGTATAAAGCTTCCATTCAGATAATCCTTTGTCAGGTTATGCACTAGTCAAGACTTGTAATCTAGGGCCTTTTCCACTTGAAAATGAGCATAAACGTGGTGCAGAGCGTTGCGTTTTAATGGAGCAAAAGTTGTTTCTGTGGTTGCTGTCCAGAAGCTAGCTGCGTGGTTTGAGGGTTGACACGTGACGTTAGTCTGTCCATCCCTGCTGCCTTAAACTAGCACAGAGCTTCCTGAGCTGACGCCTGTGCCCCACTTCCAGGACGCCTGCCCCTGTGCCCTTCCGCTCCCGCAGATAGCGCGGTCCTTAGGGAGTCACTGCCCACGGCGCAGAAGGGGCAGAGGCGGGAGCTGGCTTCGCACGGGGCAGCAGCCCAGGCTGTCGGGCGCAGAGCAGGAGCGGCTCCCCTTGCCGCAGGAGCCAGGAGCCTCTTCTCCTCCGAGGCAGAGCGGCACCGGTCAGGTGGTGGGGGTGGCGTGGCCAACAAAGTACTCATTTTTAAAATTGTTTTGCGTGAAGTGAAATGTGGTGTGTTGTACTGTTGCACTTAAGCTTCAAGAACTGTGCAGAAACATAATAAGACAGTAATGAAAAGGAAGTTGACAAGGAAAGAGATCTATGGAGTTTGGCAGCAGTATAAAGGCAGCTAACAGCCAATTAAAACAAATGATTATAAGGGTGGACTATTTAGCCCTTTGTATTTAGAGGGAAGATGTGGAAGAGGATAACTTTCCCTGCAAACTCATTTCTTAATTTCAAAGAATAAAAGAACCACGAACAGAAAGATAAAGCTGAACTGGTGCATTCATACCTGCAGTCAATAGTAGTGCTCCTTGCAGTGCTACTCTGTGAGCGTTGGAAAGCTGGAAAAGCAGTATTTAGTGCCCCACAAGCAGCAGTGATGCGTTGAGGGGCTGTGCTGTTGGCAATACCATGTGTCTGTACAGTCGGGATGATTGCCTTTCCTTTTTCTACCCGTGGCTGTAGGAAGAAGGGATTTGGTGGCACAGCTGGAATGGCCTACGTGGGAACGGTGTGCTCCAAGAGCCACGCAGGAGGCATTAATGTGGTGAGATATCTTTAGTGATACTGTGAACGCCATCAAAAAGAGTTTTGCACTCCAGAAGTCTCCCTGGAAGTGCACAATCTTTAAGAACAAAGCTGAAGTGACTTAGTGGGGGCTTTTATGAGGTCCCCAACCATTTCTGGCACTTCCATAATACCTGGATCACAACTTTTCTGTAGTCTTCTGCACCCTCTGCTCAGCCTTCCCTCTCCTCAGTGTGCAGCACTCAAGAAAATAGTTCAGGATTTCTCTAGTGACATCTTAAGCACCCCTGCCTTAGGAGTCTGTGGGAGCTGTGGGTGTTCTCAGATCTGTCCTCTGGTGTCTGCTTGACGTCCGCAGTTGTGAGCTCCTAGCACGGTGCTGGTTGAGTGCCCTCTTTATGAGAAATTGCAGAGCAGTCGTGAGCTGAATTGCTGGTCTTGGATAACTGGCAATCCCAGCAATCTTGTTTTCTTGGAGTAGTGACAGAAGTACTGGAATTAGAGCTTGCATATTTAAGGAGATTTGGGCTAGTGTGGAGACTTCTAGTTTTTATTAACGTTGCAGCTGCACTGGAAAGTAGAGGTTACTAGGTAGTGTCCCAGATAGGTTTAGCTAAGGGCTCCCATTACTAAGCAAGTGATGTGCACTTGGTTGGAAGGCAGGCATAGCTGGTCTGAGAATGTTGTTAACGTAGAAGTGTCTTTTTGGCACATAAGTGAACGCTGAACTTCTCTCTATAAGCTGTCTGCTAATTTTCTTCTGTTTTGTGCAGTTTGGAAGAATCAGTATACAGATGTTTGCATCGATTATGGCTCACGAGCTGGGACATAACCTGGGGATGAACCATGATGACGAGCGTGTCTGTCACTGCGGCGCGAGCAGTTGCATTATGAGCTCTGGAGCATCGTAAGTACCTGGCAAAAGGGAAAGTATTTTCCAAGGGTCAAAACTCCTCCCCTGTGCGCTTAGTTTTCACAGGTTGCCTTCATCTTTAAAGTAGTCTTGCAAAGAGTCGTGTCACACTTGCAGCGCATGGGGAAAGCAAATATTACTCTTGTTCTACAAACTGAGGGAAAGCTTGTGAGTTGACCTAAAGAAAAGCTTGTTTTCTCTGTTGCAGGGGATCGAGGAACTTCAGCAGCTGCAGTGCAGAAGACTTTGAGAAGCTAACTCTGAACAAAGGTGGGAGCTGCCTGCTCAACGTGCCCAGGCCTGATGAAACCTATAGCGTCCCGTACTGTGGGAACAGGCTGGTGGATGCCGGGGAGGAGTGTGACTGCGGCTCGCCGAAGGTCAGCAGCTTGTGCGTTTGAGAAATGCTGGCGGGGTAGCCCTGCATGCTGCTCGCTGGAGAGGGGACTGCACAAGGCGGAGGGGGTGATTTCTTGGTGTTCACAGCACTTCTGTTTCCAGGAATGTGAAAGCGATCCTTGCTGTGAACCAGGTACTTGCAGGCTCCGATCTGGTGCTGAATGTGCTTATGGCGACTGCTGTAAAAACTGCCAGGTAAGAGACTCAAACATGATACTTGTAAGTGTTCTGTAGTGTTTGAGAAGAGGAGAGCGTTAGCCTAGCCAGTGCACCTGTGAGAGGGAATTGTCATGCGTGTGTACAGCACCCACCAAGGGCTTCAGATCAGTGCCCTATTTTGGGGGGCATATTGCATTTTTTGGGTGCAGTGTTCGTCTCTGCTGTAAGGATTCTATTTTCTGATGCAGTTTCCTCCTCTTCTCTCTCTTTAGCTCCTTCCTACAGGAACTGAGTGTCGGGCGAGTAGCAACGAGTGTGACCTTCCAGAGTACTGCAATGGCACATCCCAGTTCTGCCAGCCAGACTTCACCGTTCAGAACGGTCACCCGTGCCACAACGAGGAAGCCTACTGTTACAATGGCATTTGCCAGTACTACGATGCCCAGTGTCAGGACATCTTTGGCTCAAGTAAGGAAGAGCATGGTGTTAGTGATTTCTCTAGGAGACATAGCTAAAAGAATGAGCTAAGCTTGCTTATATATATTTATGTGTTTTCCTGTAACACAGACCAGCTGACTTTGGCAAAGGATTTGAAATAGTGGTGTTCATGGCTTAGCCTTCACGCATTCTTCCTTTGCTACATTTAACACTGTGCTGGTGATTCAAGCAGTAATTTTCTTGCACTGGTCATTCCTATTACAGTGGGGCTTCTGGTGTATAGGGCTGTAAAGAGGCCATGAAGAAATATCAAATGCTATAAATGACTCAGTGTTAAGTGACTCTTCTATTCTCTCGCTTTTTAAACACGGAACCTGGTAGTGCTGACATTTTCACCTCTCTTGCTGTGATTGTTCTGAAGCTCTTTGTGCTGCATGGGAAATACTAGGTGTAGCAGGAGAATTGCTCTGGGTACAGGAGACCTGATGATGCGAGATGTCCCCGTCCCTATTTAACTTGGTTCCTCTGTCTGGGGGATGGGCTGTTGTTTGCAGAAGCCAAAGCAGCTCCCAACATTTGTTTTACTGAAGTGAACTCCAAGGGTGACAGATTTGGCAACTGTGGTTTCCATGGCCATGACTACAAGAAATGTTCCAGCGGGTGAGTTGAGCCCCGTGCGTCACAAAGTTCCCAAATATGTCATTGAGAGTCCTGATTTGGGTGCTGTGGTATTAGTTTGGGGTGTTCTAGCAGGTGCGCCGGGGGGGAGACAGGTTATCTCATAACCTGAAACCACAGTGAGATAGCTTAGAAAAGATGTGTTTTATCCTAATTTCTGGAGCTGTTACTAGCACTTGGAGCCCCCACATTTAGGCAGTTGTAAGTTTTGCTGACTTTTGGTTTGGATTGTCTGGCTTAAGCTCTTGCACGTATTAGTTGAAAGGAGTGTGAATGTTCGGGTAATCCTTCCGTAGCTGGGCTTGAAGCTGTCGGGCTGGTGCTGCAGTTTCCCACGCGTGCCGTGTCCTGTGGCCTTGGAGGATCTGTGCATCACACATTGAGACATGGGGCTATGTCAAGGAGAGCATGTTCCACGTCTCCCATCATTGATTGCTCTTAACCTAAGGTGTTCACCTGCAGATAAATGAGTAGCAAATCGTCATGTTTTCGTTAATGTAAAGATCCCAGCGGCTTACAGAAAGAAGGGAGCAATCCATACTCTTGCAGCACTGAAATCAGGCTCTGCTCAATTTTGTTTGGCGAGTTGCCTCAATTTTATTTTCAAGTAGTGTCTTCCAGTAGAAAGAAAAGAATCATATCAAATGTGTGATAGTCTTTTTATCAGAATAAATTCAAGTGTCACTACAGTATTCATATGTTGATGTTGTAGTAATGCCATGTGTGGGAAGCTGCAATGTGAAAACGTGAAAACTATGCCTGTTTTTGGAATTAAGCCTGCTATTATCCTTACTCCCATTGGAGGCACCATGTGCTGGGGTGTAGATTTCCAGCTAGGCTCTGATGTCCCAGACCCAGGAATGGTGAATGAAGGCACCAAGTGTGATACTGGAAAGGTAATTAACAATTAAAAAGTGATTTCTTTAAGTAATAATTAGCAGGCTTCATGTGAATAAAATTTTCAGCTGCATTGTTTCGTGAACATTTATGACCGTTAATTGTTTTGATGCCTGTAGTTAATGCAAAACTGAGTAAGTCCACTGGTTCCCCGTACTGCCTAGTACTGCAGTGCATGTGCATAAAAAATGTAATCAGCCTTTCATTTATAGATGAAGCAAAAGAAATTAAGCTTGTAGAGAGCCAGAATCTTTGCTCTGTCTATGAGCAGGGAGAGCTAGGCACACACAAATGCCTTTAAAACAATTTAAAATTAAAATCCAACTAAACTAAAAAGCCTAGAAGCTTAGCCTGAGCAAAGGAATGTGCATTCCACGTATCCTTGCTGTGCACCATTTCATTGTGATTCCTTACTTTCAGACTATAGACAAAAGACTTCCAGTGACAGTTTAGACCCCATACTGAGAACCCTTTTGTAGAACAGACATGTTTCTGTGGAGTTAGGGCTTGTCATGCATGAGCATGAGCCTTGCTTTGTGGTCGGTGAGCCCGGGGTGGCTGCAGAGCCGTGCGTTGGAGCCGGCAGCCGGGGCATGCGGCGGGGGAAGAAGGGGTAGGTCGGTGAAATGCCCGCTTGCTTCATTGGTGTGCGTCTCTCAATTCCCCAGATCTGCAGGCACTTCCAGTGCGTGAGTGCCTCTGTTCTGAACTACGACTGTGACGTGGAGAGGCAGTGCCACGGGCACGGGGTGAGTAGAGCAGCAGCCTCTGCTCGCAAGGAGTGCGAAGTCTGTAAGTTTTGCTGTAACGGGCAGTATTTCTGCGTGAGGTCCTCTGGCAGCTTTGTTACCAGAACGCTAGATTCTTAGAGCCAATGACCGTGCAAATATATAAACAGACTCTTTTTATGAAAGGTCCCGGTTTGAGCCAGTTATGCTGTAATTCTGCTGGATCAGTAGTGTTTATATGCTCGTACTTTTTCCACTTAGGAAGTCTTTTACCCTTCTATGTTTAAAGCTATAACTAATGTGGAATAAAGTAAGCATCATGCTAGATGCAGTAATTAAAAATATTCTGTGGGGTTCTAGAGGATAGTTTTTGCTATAAAAAGCTGCTTTTTGATACTGCTAATGAGAAAAGAGCCTTTAACAGCAAAAAATGCGCGAAAGTTATGTAAGTTATCTCCAGTACCTGAAGAGGCCTACAAGAAAGCTGCGGGAGGGACTTTTTACAAGGGCCTGTATTGACAGGACAAGGGGTCGTGGCTGAAAGAAGGAAGAGATTAGACATAAGAAAGAAGTTCTTTGCTATGAGGGTGGTGAGGCCCTGGCCCAGGCTGCCCAGAGGAGCTGTGGCTGCCCCCTCCCTGGCAGTGCTCAAGGCCAGGCTGGACGGGGCTGGGAGCACCCTGGGCTGGTGGAAGCTGTCCCTGCCCATGGCAGGGGGGTGGAACGAGATGGTCTATAAGGTCCCTTCCAACCCAAACCATTCTGTGATTCTATGATTGAGCAAGTTTTAAAATGGTGGATAGTAACTTATTTTTTCTGTTTAATTAACTGTAAAACTCTATAAAATGTCTCTGGACAAGACAGCCTATAACAGTGTCAAAAAAATCTTTGACAAAACCTCTTAAGAAGGTATTTTTTGCAAGGCAATAAGAATTCCCAATTCCGGTATTACTAATGTAATTTGAAACTCTGCATCTCTCTCTCAAAAAAAAAAAAAGCATAAGTAAAAGCTGTGCTCTTTAAGCCGTTGGGATAGCGAGTATTTTGGAAGCTCATCCTGAGCAATGCTGTGCTTGTTGAGTCATGTGAAATCTTGAGATGCGTGGCCAAGGACTATTTAGAATTGATGTGGGACTTGCTGGTTAAAGTTCTCCAGGCTGAGTGTTATGGAAGGGACAGATTAGACAGTCATGTCTACTGCATGCAGCTTTTAAATATATGGAAACTTAAGTTACTAAATCAGCCTTAATTGTGACATTTGTGCTGTTTAAATACAGGTGTGCAATAACAACAGGAACTGTCACTGTGAAGCAGGCTGGGCCCCTCCTTACTGTGACACCAAGGGCTACGGAGGAAGCCTGGACAGCGGACCTCCTTACAACGGCAAGTCGTCGTAAGGCGTCTGCAGCGCCGTGGGCCTGTCCTGGAGCAGCTCTCTGCTGGGGGCTGGGGTGCTGGGCCTTGGCTCTTCACCAGGTTTTGTTTGCAAACAGTTCTGGTTAAGGCTTTGGGATCAAGGCGTTGTGATTCTCTCTTTTGAGATGCTGGCGATCTGTAAAGAAACTGGACTGCTGTAAGTGCTTTCAGGAGGTGTCTGCCACCTTGGACCAAGATCCTCTTGGACTTCTCTGTATCCAAGCTGGGAAATGAAGCTCTTTCCAGTCTTAGCTCCAAACAACATGAAATTTGGCTGAGGATGTGGGTTCCAACCCACGGATGTGAACGTGCCTCTCCAGAGGTCACACTGCTTCTAGCAGTGGTGGCGGAGATGAGTAGCTGCCCTGTTTTGGTAGGTGCAGGTGGCTGCATGTGCACCTGCAGCACAGGCAGGACTGACGTCTGGCCGAGGTGGGCTAGGGCAGCGCATGTTGAGAAGCCATGGCTTTATTAATATTTGTTACTGGAGTGCAGATAGCATGCTTTGTTTGGTAGTGAATACAAATGTAGTCCCTGCCCCAGACAACGTACAGTATAGAAGAGAGGTACGGGATAAAGAAACAGGGAGGTTTGTGACACTGTATTGTTGGCAGACTTTCAGTTCGCTTTTTTTTTGTGGAGGGAAAAAGTGGGTTGGGGAGGGAATTTGGTGGGTTTTTTCATTCAGTTTTTCCCCTAGTAAAGGTACTAGGTCAGTGTTTCAGGTGGCAAGAGGATGTGTCTGTGTACTTGGCAGATATATGTATGTATGTTTGAACATGAAGAGTGGGGAAGCGGTGCCTGGAGCAGGGGAGCACAGTTCAGGCACGTGAGAAAGCAAACTGGAAGAGGCTGTGTAGCTTGCTTTCCTCACTGACAGTTTGAAGACAAAATAGGAAGCCAAATCGAAGCTATAAATTGGAGAAAATTTGTGCAGTGCCCCTATGGAGTATATACAGAGGGGATTGATGTAGTTCCTTCTATGAGCCGCCAGAATGATCTTGAAGACTTTTTCGTAAGATCGTGTGTGTTTGGGGGGAAGCTAGACACTATGTTGATGCAATAACAGACTGGAGAATCGTGTCGGAGCATGGACAGATCCCTCAAATCATCAGGCAAAAAAAGAGAAAGGCTTTTTTTGTACAGCCTGTCGTGGAGAAACTTGCATGTAAAAATGTGGAGATTGTTGAGAACCCGAGTCCTTTGCCTACAGCAAACAATGGTAGGAGAAGGGGAAGATTTAGGATCAGACTGAAGGGCAGAAGCTCTGTTTTCCTCGTTCTGTTGAACTCATAAGATCTGCACAGTAATGCAGAGGAAGAAAAATTAGGTATTGATCTAGTACTTCAATATGCTGTTATAGCCCAGGGTATCATGGCATGCACCGTTCTTTCATCTCTGACCAGGCAATCCCTGTGAAAAGATAATCAGAAAATAATGTATGTGGGCATGTGTCTTGCTGTCTTACTAGATTTTTTTTTTCTTCTATGAAAAATGGAAAATAGTTGTGGAACCAATCTTACCAAACATTCACTGCTACAATGAGTCAAGTGGTGGTAACGCCATGTAATACTATTTCCTTCTCCGTTCTTTTGTCCCCATCAAAGACACCTCACTGAGGGATGGGCTGCTGGTATTTTTCTTCCTGGTCCTCCCACTCCTTATAGCTGCTGCTCTGGCATTTGCAAAAAGGGACAGGCTGAAGCGATGCTCTAGAAGATTAATGTCACGCTGCCATTCGTAAGTATAGTCTCCTTTTTACCTCTCCTCTGCCCTTTTGAAGTAGTCCATAAACATTTGTTTACACGAGCCAATGCCAAAGTACGGAGGTGTGTTCCAGTTCCAAGATGTCAGGCAAAGGCCCCTGCATCAAATGACACATGTAGGTTGCCCCGGGCAATGACAGAAAAGATGAATTTATCTTAAACTGAGGGAGCAGAGAACTTTCTTTTAACCATTATGTTAGTTGTTGTGCATTGATGATGGGTTTTGTATTTTGGGGTCCCATCTTTGGTATAAAGTGGCAAAATGAAGCTGTCATAGCCCTACACAGAAAAAGGGTTATGCTGTTTATTAGATAAGTGGCAAATAGTATCTTCCTGACACTTGATATGTCCTAAGGTAGCATAAATCCACCTAACGGGTTCGAAGTGCTTGGATTCGTAGCCTGCACAGTCATTCTGTCAGGGTTATATGCTCACTCAGTCCGTATCAATTGGTTTTCAGGTCACTTCAGTCACCACCTCCTAGGACAGAAGCCGAACTGAGAGACTGCCACCACAGGGGCTTTTCACACGGCATGCCTTATGCCCCAAGAGGTGTTCCCATGGTAGGAATGCTCCACTTTTCATTACTGCATTTGCAGTGTCTGTTACTCTGAAGTAACAGATAAAGGCAGTTTATATGATTTTTGCCCTAATAAAAGCTTCAGAGTTACTTTATTTTTTCATTTCTGAAACCTAGGTTTTCTCTTTACTAGGAGGCAAAGAGAATAATTAATTCCTAAGGGGGATAGGAGGGAACTCCTCAGTTCCCACTGTTTAAGCTTTTTTATGGGCTGTGCTTGGCTTGGGAAGCAGTCTAGCTGCTTCGCCTACCCCCTTTCTCTTACGCTGGAACCCCCTGCCCACCCCAGGAGGGGAGCAATCCTTGCCAGCTCCCTAGCCCCCCTACTCTGCAGAGCAGTTATCTGTCTGAAGGCAATAAGGCCAAAGCACACTTGCAGAACAAATCAAACGCTTGTTGTGATCAGCTTTTCTGTTTTTTCCCCAAGTACAGTACTGTCCAGACTGCCATTGCTTCTTTCTGCTGAGTTTCTCAGAAGGAAAGAGCAACTCTGGCGTTTCCAAGTTTGTTTGCAAGTGGTCTTAAATGTCACTCAGCTAATGAAAGAAGTATTTCAGTTCCCTAAGTGCAAATTTGTGAATGTTCTCGTTCTGTTTTCTTCGTAGGATATGGAACCAAATACCTTTCCTGTTCCATCTTACCCAGTTAACCAGCATCCTCAGCAGGCTTACCACCAGTCTTACTACCCATCTCCGCCATACCAGGCACCACAACCGCAGAAGCTGCCGACAAGGTTAGTTGAGTTACTGCAAATGACTATTGACAGTTGCACTGATGTACATAGATTGTCATTGCCTGCATCTCTGTCGGCATTAGGGCGTTTCATCACATACTGTGCGGAAGCGGGACTGACCTTGCACTGAAAGAAGTCTCTTCTTCATTTCACACTGGGGAACTGAAGTGCTGTTACCCGTAGCGCTCATTTTACACGCTGTCATGGCTACATTTTGATTAACAGGTTTCAGAATGCTTTTCTGGGGACAGATTAGTCCTGCATACAGGTGAATAAAATGCCTCTCAAAATAGCAGTTTAAAAAAAATTACTCAAAAATTGCCATTTCGCTGATTCATGAATGTTACTGCCAAGTACAGGATCATTCCTCATTGGCTTTGAACAGAAAGTTTTCCTTTATTTTTCATTTTACTTTTTAATTGTATTTCTAAGATGTAATGCCTATGCCATAAAACATCCAGAAAGTGCAAGGGATTGAGAGGGAGTGCTTTAGAATTGTTTGTGTTGGTGAGAAACGCCTGGGGGGTCTTTAAACTATTTTGGGAAAAACGGTGTGTTAACAGACTGGGGTTCGCTGAGGATTTCGAGCAGCAGAAAGCAGCGTCTGGCCATGGCGTGTGCGAAATGGGTCTTGGTCAGGGGAGCTGGGAGTGGGGAAGCAGCACGGCTGGCCGGGGGGTCCCTGCGGTGGCCGCAGCACCGGTGCCAGGCGAGGGGGAGCGGGAGGTGCGTGTCGGACGCAGGCACCGGGCTGACGGCAGCTTCTCTGTCCTCCCGCAGGCCGCCGCCGCCGCAGCAGAAGTGTGTACCTCAGGGACCTCCGCCGCCACAGCAGAAGTGTTTACCTCAGGGACAGTATTTTCCTTCTCGACCGGCACCTTTGCCTCCCAAATAGCTTTTGGCTTCTTTGGGGCCTTCACGTGAGCTTGACCTGTTCACTGAGACAAAGCTGAAATTGCAGTTACCCTTCTTGCTTGCGTGGCCCATGGTAATCCCGGAAAGCCCTCCTTCTGCAGCCTGGGGTAAGGCAAATGAGATAGCGAAATGAGGAATGTAAAACTTCAAACTAAATATCTCTACCAAAGCTACAGGGACTGAAAACATCGAACCCGTTCTTAGATCTGTCCGAGCATTGTGGCTTTGTGAACTGCAGCAGGGCAGTGGAGCAGCCTGTGGTCGAATAATCTCTGAAGTACAGCACTTGGGAGTTGCTTTTGGTTTCCCCGTTTCTGTGGTGAGCCCTCATAATGAAATTGTCGGATTGGTTGTCGTCTTTAACGAAGAATTGAAGTAACCCATACTGTTTTCAAAACAAGGAAATCTGGCCAATCAATTTAAGATTCTTTTGCATGGACTGGAAAATGTTACCCATTCACACACTAATGGCACAAGAGAAGTAAGGTTATCAGTGTGCTTTTTCAGAGGAAGAGAAATACATTGTAAACATGTTTATGCATGTATATATGTGTATTGATGTGTAATAATGCACTTAAATTCTTACTTTCATGCTGACTGACACTAAGCTGTGCTATATGAGCACTAAGTTTGATGGTTTCAAATTAGTAATTGTGAGTTGCTAAATGAGAATCCTGTACTAATTTCCACTAATACCATGAATGGGTAATGAAAATAAAGGTACGAAAAGACATGGCCATATTTTGGTTTTAAAAACTGGGGGTGCTCTTAGGTTTTGATTTGTATCTGAAGACTGAGTAGCAGTCCCTGCAGAACACTGAGAAGCAAGCAAGGGTGGTCTGCCTAGACCGCCGGAGCTTCTCTGAGCACTTTAAACAGGAACCTGTTGGCTAATGCAACCTTTTCACCCCGTCCTCAAACCTTTTTGGTGTCAGTCAGGATGCTTACAGGCTACCATGCGCTAGACTGGGCTGCTCTCCGTTTCTACACCACTGACTAGACTAGATTTTAAAAGTCTTTCTGAAGAGGAGTGTTTTGCACTTGGTGTGCTGGCCGAGGAGATCTGTTAATCGTGATGCTGTTGTGCCGTGGGTGGAAGCTGGATCCTGCTGGGCACCAGTGGATATCTGTTGCACAAACTTGCTAAAAGTGAAGCAAGTACTGAAAGGAGTGCTTGGCTTTCTCACTTTGTGCTAGCCACTGAGTACAAACTCTGTAAAACCCCCAATAATATTGCCAAAAAAATATATTTTCCTCTGTAAATACATATATATGAATATATATAGTGTTTGCATTTGCAGTAATAAAATACTTGAACTCCTGTGGTTTCCCATAAACTTAGACTAAGATTTATAACACTATTAAAATGTGTAAAACGTCACCTAGAATATCAGCAGACGTATTGGTGGGGGTTTTCTGTTTGTTCCAAGTTACTCACTTCCTAATGTTTGTTGTCTTCTGCTCCGTTTGGGCTGTCCGTGAGGATGAGCTGTGCAGCCGACTGAGGCCGATGCCCGCGCCACCGCCGCTCCGGGCAGCTCGCGGCCGGGGGGGACGAGAGGAGGGAATCGGGGGAGGGGTGTAATTAACTGTGTTTGAAGCTGTATGTGTGAACTAAAACTATGCTGAAAACGGTGCCTTTTAATAGATACAGAGTTTTTATACTTCCAGCACGCGCATTGGCAATATTTGCAGGGGGTGGTGCAGGGCCGTGAGCATTGGTTTTTAGACGCGATCCTGGGCAAAGGAAATGGCTCGAACCGTGCGGGTGTCGAACGGTGGAAATGACTGCTGGCTCTTTCTCAAAGCGCACGCTGGTCCCTGTCCCCGAGCAGGTCTGGAGGCGGCGGCGGTGCCCGTGCCCGACGCGCCATCAGACCTTCGCCGCAGAACCGTCCCCGCGCGTCGCTCCGGTGCTGTCGGGTCCCGCGAAAGGGCTGCTCCGGCCCCTTTGTAAGAGCAAACGAGCAATAAAGAGCCGGTTTTGTACAAGGCGCTGGCGTCCGCCTCTGCTTTCCCGGGGGGCTGGCGGGGCCCAATGGGCGTGGTGGGGCCGTTACTGGGGGCAGGGTGGCCGTTACTGGGAGTAGGGTGGCCGTTACCGGCTGCGGAGATGGCGCTGGGCCGGGCGCTGCTGCCGCTGCTGCTGCTGCGTGAGTCTGGGCCGGGACCCCCTCACCCCTGTGCCCCTGCCCTGGGGCTGCCCCGCAGCACCGGCTCGGGCCAGGCTCAGCACCATGCGGGTCTCTCTCCCTCCCAGGCTGGCAGGCCCTGTCCCAGCTCACGGTCCCGGTGCGGCTGCCCGCCGGCGCGACAGCAGAGCCGGTACCTGGCGCCGGGGGTCTGCGGGCAGGGGGAGAGGTGTGGGCAGCAGGGCCCCGGCTGCGCGAGGAACTGCCGAGCTCCCGGCCCTGCAGCGCTTGTGTCTGGAGCTGCTGTTCCTGACTCTCCCTCTTTCTGCTCTCGGCTGCCCCAGGACACCGTGTCCTACGTCCTCAGCATCGCGGGGAGGCCACACACCCTCCGCCTGCGCCAGCAGTGAGTTGGGCCTGGCCGGCCCTGGCCGACGGTGGCGCGGGGACGGTGCTGGGCTGGGAGCCGGTGCTGGGCTGCGGGGCCATCCTCGGCTGCGGGTGATGGCTGGCGCGGCTCCTTGGGCTCTGCCCAGCCTCCGCGGATGCTGGGATCAGCACGTCCCAGAGCCGTGGCGTGTGCTGCGTGCCGAAGGGTGGCCGGGGGCTGGAGGAGGCTTTGGGGGACGCTGGTGCCTGTGAGTCCTGAGGGCAGCGGGTGCGGCATCTGCCGGGGCAGCGGGGCCGGCTGCGGCACCTCGAATAAGCTCGAGAAACGGGGTAAGAGATACCATTTCTTTGAAGCGCATCACTGTACACCTTTCTTTTGCAGTGTCTTTTTATCAGATGATTTCACCGTTTACCTGTCTAATGAGATGGGATCCTCGCGCTCTGGTTCGCCCCGTGTCAAGGTAACCTCGGGCTGCATTGGGGTTCCTGTCGGTGTGCGTTGCAGCGAGCCGCTGCTGTCCCGTCCGGGCTGGGGAGCTGCCTTCCGGCCACGGAAGGGCTCCTTCCCCACTGTCGTGATGCAGGCAGGCTGCCACTACCGGGGCTACGTCGAGGGCTTCCCCGGCTCGGCAGTGACCCTCAGCACCTGCGCGGGCCTCAGGTACCCCACAGGCCCCTCCCCGCGCCGCTGTGCCCGTCGGTGCCCGGCAGCCTGGCCCGCGGGCGGCTGGGGCTGGGGCAGCCTCCGCGGCGGCAGATGGCGGTGGCCGATGGCCGGTGCTGTCCCCGCGGCAGGGGCCTGCTGCAGTTTGAGAACGTCAGCTACAGGATCGAGCCCCTGGGCTATGCTCCTGCCTTCGAGCACGTTGTGTACCGAGTGAGCGGCGAGGAGGCGGCGGGGTCCCTCTTGGCTGATGGCCCCCCCGAGAGCGGGCCAGGCGCGCCGGCAGCGGAGGAGATGGCGGACGCGGCGCAGGGAGACCAAGTGAGCGGTGCCTGTTCTCGCGGCGGTGCCGATGTCCCCGTCACGCGAGGAGGGCGCGATCCCGCGGGAAGCTTTGTCCGGCATCGTCCGGACGGACAGAGATGGGGGAAGGGGGACGTTGAGGAGTGCCAGTGCTTGCCGATGGGGCGTCGCGTGGCTCGTTACTCACCTCGTGCCTAATGAGAGGCGTCACCAGCGAACGGCTACAAGATTTAATGATGGATTTGTGAAAGCGGGGGTGTTTCTTCCTCCCGTGTGCAGGCGGTTGGCAGTGCTATGCTGGCTGCTTCGGCCACGGGCCCGTGTGAGTGTCCCAAGGCCCCAGTGTTGGTCGCAGCCCAGAGGCGATGTTGTCAGCAGGAGGCTGCAGCCTTCTCCTAGGTGTTAATACACAGCTTTTGCTTTCTGCCCTGAAAACAGCATCAGCAGATGACGATGCCTTGCAGAGGGTTTAGTGACTCGAGAAGTCAGCATTTCTTACACCTCATGACTGAATTAGTGAAATGAATTTTTAACAGTGAAGATTTTTTTTTCTAGTCAGTGTCCAGCTACCAGCGAGAGATGGGGAGAGATGGGGAGCAGTGTTCCTCAGCAGGGCTGTCACAGTGAGGAACGTGTTGGCGGGCAGGTGTGCAACAGCAACAAGAACTGCCACTGCGCCCCGGGCTGGAGCCCCCCGCGGTGCGAGG
>Ga0065711_1031862_pt1 | contig 28560 bp, 32 predicted proteins | sample Hoacrofraction12_FD_59098 | JGI IMG/M metagenome (GOLD analysis project Ga0065711, IMG submission 59098) | Hoatzin crop microbial communities from Cojedes, Venezuela - Epithelial fraction 12 v2 (version 2) | ecosystem: Host-associated > Birds > Digestive system > Esophagus > Crop | place... | reverse complement strand
ATTTGGCCATCTCTGTTTCCCAGTGCCATGCACCTGCTGCCCAGCAGCTGCAAGGGAAGACACAGGCAGGAAGCACCAACTGGGAACCAGGGTGGGGAATCTTCTGTGGTGGCAGCCTAAGCCTGATTAAAATAATCATGAGGAACACAGCCTGTTCCAAGGATCTGGCAGCTCACCTTCCACCCTGCCCGAAAAAAGTAGAGATGACCAAGAGGGAGAGCTAAGTATGATGATTTTCTAGCAGCACCATGAACTTGTGCTGAGAAGAGGCTCAGTGTAGGAAGGAACTCCGAGTAAGAAGTGATTTGGAATCTAGAGGGCCTTAGTTTACAAAGCAGGAGTGAAATTAGTAAACATTCCCAGTTTAGCCAAGCACTGAAGTAGGAAAATATTCCAACATACTTAAAAGCCCTTGGAAGTACTTAAGAAGGAGTGGAATTGATTGCATGACCTGTGAAAGACACAGGCATGTATCAAGCATTTTGATGTTGCATAAATGTGAAGTTGTGGTTTGCCTGCAATGGCATGTGAGGAGCTTCTGTAAACATTCAAGTGAGCAATTAATTCTTGTAAATGTTGCAGAGCAAGCGCTGTAAAAATCCAGCTTTGGTGCCAGTAGTTGTCATTCTGAATTCTTAGTGCTCTTGCTTATGCACTTACCAGTAGATTTTTTTGGAGGAAAAAAGCTATCACTTAAAGTTATCACTCATGTAAACATGGAGAATCAGAACATGAGTTTCTGACAGAATCCCAAGCTTTGACGTTAACTCCTGAGCTTTAAAGAAAAAAGGTTAAAAGACACTTTCTTAGTCTTCAGATGGCTTTTTCCTGGTCAGACTGTAAAAGCTTCTTCTGAAGAACAATATTTAAAAGGGAGAGCTACGGATGTTTTGCTGCTCTGGCACCTAAGAAGTGGGAATGGTCACTTGCTCTCCGGCCCAGGGATGAATACAGCCATGTCTCCAGTACTGTCTCTCTTCCGAGGACCCTTGAGATATGGAAACTGATGATGATGATAGTAGCTCTTTCTGTCTGCTTCCAGAGTCCCCCAGGACACAAATATGTGCCTTCCTGAAAGTGATAATCAAGTATACATCATGTTTCATGGTAGGATGTGTGTTGGACTGTGCCAAGGTCATGCCTAGTTGTGCAATAGGAGACAGTGGCACTGTACAGTCTTCAGCTGTTGACATTGTAGGTCCTCAGGGAGGGGTGGATGCCCTTGGAGCTTGTTCAGCACTTTTTCAGGGAAGCTTCTAAAAGCCTGAAGCTGTGTTTACTAGAGGTTAACAGAGGGTAAATTTGTGTGCCTAGAGGGAGGAGGATTATATTTATCTTTGCCTTCTCTGCTGGAAGATCCTCATTGTTGCAGAGATGTATATGCTGCTCTGTTGTCTCTCCTTAAAATAAAGTCTAGGGGTAGGACCATCAAAAGTTTTTTGCCTTCCCTCGGACTTGGTGCTTGCTAAGGGTTCCTGAGGAAAGGGAAATGCAATGCGGGCTTTCTGTGCAAAAGGGGGAAAATGTTTTGTCTTCGATTCAAATCCTAGCAAAGGCAGAAAATGAACCCTGTTGACAGACCCCTCACAGAGACTATTCCTTCTGTCCATCACTTCCTCCTCCCTATTTGATACTGTCAAGGAAGGCAGTTTTTTTGGCACGTGTTTCCCATTTGGACTGATTTAAGTCCCCTTTAATCCTCCTCAAGACTTTCACCCGCAAACATCTCTGAGTAAAGAAAGGCAAATAGCAAAACTTACTCTGCAAGTCATCTGTGTGAGGTAGAGGTGGAGGGCTGCACGATACAGTTGAATTGATTTGGTTATGCTGGCTTTCCAGAAGAAAATTATTTCTGTGTGTGGTTTTTCTCGTACATCTGCTCCATCCCATGAACAGGGCTAAAAAGTGACGTTTCTTGGCTATGGTGTAGGAAAAAGTCTTTTGCACAATTAGAGTTGGAGTCACAAAAGTACCTTTTTCCCTGCAGCAGCAATGTAAGGGAGCACGGGATCTGTGGAGCAAGCCTGGGAGAGAATGTGTGGAGGCTCGTTCAAGTTTATTTAAAGCAACAGAAATTAAGGTATCCCAGTTAAGCATGTAATTGGATATACTTGGTCTTCTTCTGTCTTTATTGTAGCTCAGTTGAAGGGAATTTATAACAAGAGATACCCAGCCTGATCTGTCCTTGCCAGCTTCTGTGCTTGAGGTATCATCAGCAGGAAGGTAATACTATTTCTCCCTTAGTATGTATTCAGTATGATAAACTTCCCACTAGTGAGTGATTTCCTATTACTGCTGCTCATATGCATGCTTACAGGTGTGTTAAACCTTTATCTTGGTGCATGCCAGAGGCTCTCTTTGATTGTTAAGGACTGGTCTTCTCCAAACACAATCAACAATATGAAGCTGAGAGCCTAATAGACTCCTTTGGCAGACCCTAGGCAGAATCAGCTTTCTGTTCCTGCAGTTGCAGGTCTCGAGATGCCTCTTAGAGATTCTGCAGAGCTATGGACCTTTTTGCACTGGATACACTCAAGTCCTCTATGTGTATCTTAGTTTAAGCTCTCTCCACCCGTTGGTGAGAATTGCTTTAGTACTAAATAGGAATCTTGGAGTAGCCTTCCCAATTTTCAAGCAAAATTTAGACAAAAGTGAAGATTTTTAAAAACACAAAGTATTGGCTATGCTCTCCAAAATGGATAACATAGTGACAAATGTTTGTAAAAGATCTGTGGAAGAAATGTCAGAAATAGATTTGCTAGTCTGCTCTCTCTAAGATCAAACTTAGAGGTAGCCTTGCTTCTGCCTGTGCTCAGCTGGCTGGCTGCAGCCAGGCTTGCTGATCTCAGCTGAATTTGTGAGAGCCCTTCCTTGTGAAGCATGCTAGTGTTTTGTGACTCTTTGGTTATTCCAAGACTGTCACTCAGATACGACTTCTTTTATTCCAGCTACATTGCCTCGATCTCATTCAGAGGATGACTTTCTGAAGATCCGTCTTCTGAATGTCAGGCTGCCTCCCCTCTTTGAAAGTGCCAGTGCTGCTTTCATAGGTCAGATGCTGTTCATCAGCCAGATGAGGTGGCAGCTTTTTGTGATTTGAACAGCTCTTTCTGATTAGTGAGGAATCTCCCTCTCCATCAGTGTTGTGTTAAGCTGATGGAAGGGGAATTGCTGTTGCTGGTCTTGGTCTTGTGTTTGCATGGTTTGTTTGCGGGTATGTGGCTGCTGTGTTCTTTTGAAAATTCTATAGGAGACAGTTGCGGCTCTCTTGAATTCAGCAGAATTGGAAGATGTAGCTAGTGCAGGGCCCTGTTAGTCTTCTGTTGTTGATAAACCTGATGTGCAATGGGAAGGCAGCTTGTTGGAGGGCACAGTATCAATGACATCTTTGGTCAGCGTATTTATCTCTGTATCTTACACATGTAGCAAATAAGGCTGTCTTTTTTTTCTTTTTTTTTTTTTTTTTTAAAAAAAAAACCACAAGCTCTTTGGACAGCTAGTTGCTCTGTTCTTTCTCAGAAAGGAAGGCAGAGCCCCTGAACCAGCAGTGTTTGCTTGTCCTGAGCCAAGCAGGACATGGGTTAAAAACTTTGAGAGCTCTTCTCCTTTCCCATCTTCTTTACCCTCTCCTATGTGGGCCAGGACAGCCTCCTGATGGAAATGTTCAGCTCTGTTAGCCATGTCAGCCCTTTGCTTCTCTGATCACCTGAGATCTACAGGACTGTGTATTACTAATTTACACAGGTAGCACAGAAGAGGCGCAAAGGGAGATGCTTTTCTGCCTCAAAGAGCTTTTGGGTTAACATCCAAAAATATGCTGAAGTCTGTGGAAAGAACTGTGCAGTAGTTATTGACATGTGAAGATACAAGGATAAAGAGGTGAACTGATGGGGGGATGTCCATCTTCATAGCTGGATGGTGAGCTGCATGGAGGTGTTATCTCTCTTGATGGGGAAAGACCTTTGACAAGTAGAGATCTGAAGCCAGCCATGGCTGGGTGACCTTGCCTTGAAGTGCCTTCTATGATCTGGACGTTAATCTCCTTGGCCTTCGCAGTGGCAGGCCACACATGTAAATTTCTACCTGCTTTGCTGAAGTAAAGTAATTGCACCAAAAGCCATGCTGGGCCTTAAATTGAATCCTGGATAGAAGGAAACAGCTTTTGAATTTGTGTACTGCCCCAGATCCTGGTTCAGCTGGAAGGCTTTTCTGAAGTGAGCAATGGGCTGAGCACGGCGGCAGATGCCAGGACTGCCTGACATACAAGGCTGTGATGGCACACCAGAGCAGGTTAGCCTGCCTGCTCAGCATGTCAGCAAAATCTCGCTGCCCAGATAGGTAGAGTTTGCATCTTTCTGCTCTCCTGCATTGTCTGCAGAATTGCATCATTACCCAGTCCACTCCCATCATCTGATCAGATAAAGCTGACCAAGGGACTTCACTAACCTTTGGAAGCATTCAGTGACAAAGATCTCAGGGTGGTGGTGCCTGCAGGGCAATACAGCTAGAGAGCCACCTCTCCTGAATTTGAGGGAGAGGGAATCTCCCTGCATGGCCTGGGGTGGGAGTGCCCCTCCGCCCACAAGTGCCTGGGTGAAGCCTCCTTCGCTACCTTCAGGCCTGCCTGCATGGGCTGACTTACTGCTTTGGAAGCATTGGCCAAGGCCTCTCTTCACATAATGAACTGGTAACCCTGTGCTTCTCCTACAGCTGGCACAGGCCTGCAGAGTTCTGCTGAGATCCTCCCCAAGCAAGATTTCCTCCTACTCAGCATTCCCCAGAATGTGTTGCATTATTAAGCTTCCATTATTTGGTGCTTTTTTGGGGGACCTCCCATCTTCTCCCCACACCTTTGTCCATTCCTACATGTCTGACTCCCTGCCTTCACCGAGAAGGTTTCATGCATGTATCCCCCTTTCTAAGTACCTTCTGCACTCTGCCCTGCTCACTTCTCCCCAGCTTTGCCCAATCAAGCACCCTGCAACCAGGTCCCTAAACTGCCCTAGGGCTGGTTCTTCGCTTTCTTTGTGCTGCACTGCAATATGGTCCTGCACGTTCTTCTCCCAGCTGATGGACAGGTGCCTGCCCAAGCTGTTTGCTTCCAGCTCTGCCTGCCTTGTGTTTTCCAGGGTACAGGGGAGGTGTGAACTGCCTCAGCAGTTCCTGTGTGGCTCTCCCCATCTTGATGGCATTTTAGGAGACACCTCTGTTCTTTGAAGCATTTTGCCAGAGGAGGCTACTACAGGCCCTGTATAGGTGGAGGTCCCTCCATTGCACACCTGCAGGCATATCCCCCCTCAGCCTTTCAGGGACTGGCTGGGATCTGTGTTCACAGATGCTCTAGAAGATAGAAGGCAACGAAGTAAATTATATAAAGCAGTGGAGATCCCGCTGGGCTCTATGGGCAAGTCTCTCGTTGCTTAATAATGTGGGACAGCTTGTTGGGAAAAGATGGTTCATTTATATTCAACAACTTCTTTCAACTCATTAGTTGTATTAGTCTTAAATCGTTTTGATGAGTAAAGAGAAGGATGGTTAGATTTAGGGCAAACCTGTCACAATTTTGTGCTGTCCTGGAAGGTTAGGATACATCCTAACCAGTAACAGACTCACAGTGTCATTTCTCTGCTTGATGATTTTAAATGAGTAGTTAGGAAAGTCAGATTTCATTTGGATGGTGGAGGTTTTAACCACGTGTACATAAAGATTAACCACTCCGGAGATTGGGGATTATCAACTGTTATGTAATAGCAGACTTTTTTTTAATTGGAGCAGGGCTGCAGCAGATGCTGTGTTTGCTAAAGAAACCAGACTGTCGTGTAATACATCCAGAATGTGTATTTTATTTTGCGGAATGATGCACATGGATTGCCGCCTTCGTTTGCCTTTGTCTAGTAAAACCACACTGCTGATCAGGCAGGTGTGTGATTATAGGTTAGATTTAGTTCTTATTTGTTTTGTCAGGTAAGAACTAAAGTTGGTTTAGTGCAGTTCCAGTTCAACACAGCTTCAGATCTGCTGTGTGAGTTCAGTTCTGGCTGAGGAAAAGCTAACCCCATGTAACGTAAGACCTCATGGTAACTTCACTTCTATGTACATCACGGTCCTGTAACTTGATAAAGCCTTGGAGTCAGCAATAATATTGCTCAAATCCATAGCATACATGGGATCCCTTCATTCACATACAGCATAGGCTTTTTTTTTTGCCAAGAATATACCTTAGCTTATCCCACACATGATGGAATGTGTTGTGTGCAAAGCAGAAGGTCAGAGACAAAATTTGTAGTGATTCTTTTTGCCTTTTAAAATGTAAGCACAAAGGCAATGAATTTTCTGTGTGACTAAATGAACCTACTTGCAGGTCCTGGAGATGGAGTATTGTCTGCTTGCTGAAATCTAGCAGCACTGTCTGGTGCCCAGCAGCTGCTAGGTTTTATCCTGGGATGAGGTCCGGTCTGCAGCCAGGGATACCTGGTAAAAGCACTTTACAGCCTTTTCAGGAAAGCTGCTCATGTGCCAGTTGGTATTTCATTACTGCAAATGAATGTCTGTTATGGCAGTTTGTTAATAATGAACAAGGAAGGGATTATCGGGCAATGCAACAACCCTGGAAGAGGAGAAAATCCTGCTGTGGGGAGGCTGAAGCTTCCCTCTGCCATATCATGCAAACACCAAGAGCTGTCCCTCATCTCTCACACTCTTACCATTAGCTGAAGCTGTATTTGTATTTCTAAAGAGGTTAATTGGCAATTAAACTTCCACTAAACCCTCCCTGGGGTATGGCTGTCACTTAGGGGGTGTCACTTTTGTCTACCAAGTAAAACAGCCAGGGCTGCTGGGTCTGGAGAGCAGCAGGAAGCCCAGGGGCTCCAACGGGAGAACTTGCTGGCTCTTCCCATCCAGGGGCCAGCTAAGTGGGAGGAAATGAGCACAGCAGGGCCAGAAAGAGGCTGCTTAAGTGGAGGTTACTGGTCCGAATTGAAGCACATGCTCTCTTCATACGGCAAGCCAGAAGCTTCATAAAACACCTTCCTTCCAGCCAAGTCCTCTCCATTTGGCTACTAATAATGGCTGCGCACTGATGTTCTTCCCCCTAGGTGTAGGGGAGGTCCTGGGGTGTCGGAAGACAAATAATTAAGACCAGAGACCTGGCAATCAGCTCTTACTTTCTGTGTCATTCAGACCTTTCCTCCTCCCAGGCTGGAAGTTACCAGAGTACAGAAGTTCATACTTCACATTCAATGCTTGTTTAGATCTGTGCAAACATGGCAAGTTGACAGTATCTTTAGTGACCGTCAGGTGAGATGGCGGATGTCCCCACAGGCTTATTGGAAATCAGGAGAGGAGTTAAATGAATGTGTGAGGTGAGACAGAGAAACTATCCCAGCAGCAGATCAAGAGACAGTTGGAGTCCTGTCAGCTGGTCTGAATCATCAGTAGAAATCTCCGTTTGAACTTTTGATGGAATGATGGTTTTTGGTTAAGGGACTGAGGAAGAGTGTGTGTGTGTTCATCTGTATATGAGCGACTGTGTGTTTAATACTGCATATTTGAAGAGTTATTTTTTGTTTGCATTTATCAAAAGACTTAAAACAGTAACAGTAGGAATTTTATGCACAGACTGCATTTTTCCAGTCAACTCTCCCTTTGAGATTTCCACGCTTTATTTTGATAGAACTAAAGGAAGAACAATGAAATGGATTACATTAGGGCCTCAGCTTCAGTTCTCAAGTACTTAATCTCTCTGTCTAAGACTCAAATCAATGGCTTCAAGTGCTCCATCTTTACAAAGTGCAGCCACTGAACTAGACAGCATTTAAAGAGTGCAGATCTTTCAGAACTGGCTTCACAAAGCAAGCAGAGGGGTCTTATGACAGTGCAGCACATGCTAAACATCCTGCAGGGAATTTTCTATGGAAAGCCATTTTTGTTGATGCTCCTGACTTGTGATGGCCCTCTCTCTCTCGACCTGCCTGGCTATCACTTCCAGCAACAGCAGCCTTGCACCTTGCAAGTGCTGGATTTTCATCCAGTTTTAGTAGATATTACTAATTTAAGTAGATATTGCAACAAGAGAGACAAAAGCGCGGCAGGCAGTGTGAGGCTGGGTGCGGCCGGGCTGCTACGTGTGCGTGCCTGCGCACAAGCATGCATGTTTGTGGGTGGTTATGTCCCCAATGAGATTAGGTAGAAACTGGAAAGAGAGGCATCATTTTACAGAATCAAGCAGCTGGAGCAGGAATGCTATCAGGCCTCTTAAACACACCCATTTAAATTTCTGCCTTAGTTAAGCAGATAGAGTAGAGCACTGTTTCCCCTTCATTTTCCCTAAGTACAGCTACGTGAATGTGTATCGTTATGTCATAGATTTTTGTGCTGCTGAACTACCAGATGCAGTAAGCATGCACCAAATGAACATTGCTGTGTTCCTTAGGGAGCTTAATGTCACTGGTGATACTAGGAAGTTGGGGATCTCGTAAAGCATCAGTTGTGATTAGCAGGTAGGACAGGAGGAAACTCGAAAGACACATTGATGCAACAACTGATCACTCCTGGTAAATATGGCACTGGGAATCATTCATGAAAGGATTTTGGTGGGAGGGATGAAGAGCTGAACTGCAGTCCTGGGCTTGTAGTGAGGCAGTATCTGGGCATACTTATGTTCCTGTGTTGTCCTCGAAGTTAGAAGAGCAACACACTCACCTTAATGTACAACATGATGGGAGAAGCGGTGGAAGGAGGCCTCCGTGCATCATCGTGTGCCAAGTGAAAGGAAGATGCCCAGCAATGTAATGGCCTTTTAGATGGAGAATACCAAGCTCTGTTGCCCAGCCAGGTCCACAACCTCCACCCAGTGTGAGGGTCCTAGGCTACCACCTGCACTCCCCCTGTGATGGTGGGACACACTGCCATCTGCATATGCCTGAGGAGTGACAGACCTCCAGGCACCCAGGGCACGCCCTCTACCTATGCCAGAAACCAAGTGTTTCCAGGCTGCTGCTGTCCCAGAGCAATTCCCCTGGCTCCTGTGTTGCCAAAGGGAGGGGAGTCTTCAGGATTGGAGTGAAAAGGCATTTTGTACATGCCGAAAGCATGGCCCTAGCCCTGCTCTGATGAAACACACATTCTGTTTTTCTCACATCCCATTTCTGAGTGTTTGCAAGGCTGCATTGGCCTTTTTGGCATACACACACTGAGCTGAGGAAGGACTGCAGCATGGGTCCCCTCATGGTTGCTAACATATGAGTTCTTGAGCTGCCCTGAAAGGAATCTGAGGAGTTTTATGGTCATACATAATCATGGTCAAGCAACAGACTTTACCCAGGATAAACTAGCAAGCAGAACTGAGGCTTTGGCTTTGTAAACCATTTTATGTATAATCTGACAACTGTTACTCACTGGCATTTCTGCCAGGTCAGCAGTGGCATGGCACTTCAGCAGCCTCCTGCTCAAGCCCAGAGGAACACAGATCATCTCCCCTCAAGTCACAGGGACCCGCAGACTGTAATTTCCATGGCTGCTGGGAAATGCCTGTGTCTGTGGAGCAGAGCGGTGCTAGAAGCCCCCACCTCCATCTGCCTGAGCTTTGCTGCTAAGCACCTGACACTCCAGGAGATGAAATTGTGCAGAAGAGAAGCTGCTTCTCCAAGGGCTGCAGTAAGACATTCTTCATCATGGCTAGCACCAAAGCTTTGCATGTTATCATGTTCCTCTATTACATTTCCCTGAAGCCTGACTTGGATTCCCAGGGACTTGCGTGGCTCCTCAGCAGCTCTCCAGCTCGAAAAGGTAACACCAGGATTTGTGGCACCCACAGATCAAGAACTGCCTGCACTGAGGACCTGCTCTAAACTGCAAGAAAATATTCAGGAGCAATAAGCTGTGAATTCAATTACTTGACCTTACCTTACAAATGTTCCTTATATTTTTCTCCGCCGCCACTTATTGCCTTCAAGAAACATCACAACATTGATTAATGATTAGCCTTGGTTGGATAACATACAGCAACCAAAACTGCTGGCTGATCCCAGGCCATGGTTCTGCAGTCAACAGCAGATTGTGTACGTTCATATCATTCAGTAGGATGTGTATGATTAAGATTAAACATGTAAATACAATTGTATTTTTGATAATTTAGCCAGGACAGACAATACTGAGTTTATGCCAGCTTTTATGCTGGCTGCTGGGGACACAAATATGTACCAGCATGAAGCTTGTTGATAAAAAAAAGAAATCTATCAACACCTTTTTTTCTGATGAAGTCTAAAAGGGAGGAGTGATTTATGTTGGATCTTAGCTTTGCTTTGTGCCATTGAGGTAGTGTTTGATCCAGGAGCATTAAAGCAGAATTTTCTGTATCATTGAGCAGGGAGTTTTTGTGTGCACCCTGGTTCCCAGGAATGCTCCCTGCACAGAAGCAGGCCTTCGCAGAGCCTCTTACCCAGGCACTGCTGGCAGGAGAAATCAGCCTCGGACTCCAGGGCAGGATGGCTGTCTCAGAACATCTATCGCCAACAGCCACCCTTGTGGAAGAGGGCCTAATCCTCTCTCAGCGAGAATCTCAGCCAGTCATCTGAATCCCACAGTGTGGAGTGAAAAAGGAGGGAAAACGCAAAACTACTCCAGGCACAGTGGGCAAGGAATACCACAGGGAACACGCTCAGGGGCCAGACAAGAGTACAAAAATGAGGACTGGCACACAAGGAAAGCAAACACTGACTCCTCCTGGAGTGCTTTGATGAGAGTCTGTCAGGCTTCACCAGCTAAAGATGCAGCCAGACATCCCCTATCTCCTAAATTGTTTCTGCAGCCTTGGGATCAGCCTTTCTGGGAGAGAGAAAACACAGGTTCTCCTGGATCTCCCTTGGCATGCCTTCTTTTCTGGGGGTAGCAGGCAACTTCGCCACCAAATGGTATGTTTTCAGATCCCTTGTTTCCTGAGAGTTACGCACTTCTACCCAAATGCCTGTCTATATACAACACCCACTCATCCGAATCAGTACAACTTGCTGCTTTGGGAACACATCAGCACAAAAGCTGCTGAGGTTAATGCCGTAAAGGAGGACTGGAGCCTTCTTAGTTGCTCTGGTAAGTGGATGACCACAGGATACCTCCAAGAAACTACATCTAGAGGAATGGCTCAATTGTGAGTGAAATGTTTATCAGCTTAGTGTTGAAAGTCCTAAAGGAGGTGATAAATCCAATTATCTTTCTCAATTTGCTCACAGCCTTCAAGAGCACCAGTTTTGTTGTATGAAGAGGCTCTTCCTAGGCAAAGTGATCACAGCCACAGGTGCTCTTAGCTGCTCTCCACTTATTTCTGTCTGGTTTTGCTCCAGTTTCCACATTTGTGGAGTATGACAGTATGACACCTACCCCTGTGGTGTAGGAGCAAGTCTAAGGCATGAACTCAGCACAGTTTTGATGGGTGCTCCAGAAACCACCCCCTCCCTCTGGGTTTCCAGGTACGAGGCTGGCCGTACGTGGGGTTGCATACAGAAGTGATCCTATTTGCAGCACAGCAGAGCATTATGCTGCTAGTGGAGGACCAGGCAGTCCGTTTCCATTACGTTTGCAGAAGCAAGGTCTTCTCACCAATTAGGGATGTTCTGGCAGATAATTCACAGGTTTTAAAGCTTCTGTTTATAGGACATACTCAGTAGCACTGATTTCAATATTTTAACAAGTGTCCTTGCCCTTTTCTTGTTTAAATCTCTCCCCCTCCCAGTAAATAAACACCCTGTAACAGGAATCTGGGCATTTAGGAGCCAGGAGGAGAAAGGGGTTGGGTAAAACCTACTCATTTAAAGAGTGAAGCTTCTTTTTCAGCACTCCCTGGTAAAACGGCACATCACTGTTACATACTGGAAATGTTTATTTAGTTCCTGAGATGCAAAATGGCAGGGAGCACAGCATGCAGTTTGGAAGAGCGGATGGCTGCAGAGACAAGTAACAGCTCGTAAGGACACCAGTATGAGTTTCTTTTGCAATTTTTCTAGAAAACTTTTGCTTTTTGGTGCCACACTTTTCATTTCCAAAGGAAAAGGATTTGACTGTTAGATGGGGGTTTTGGTAATCCTTGGATAGATGCTTTCAGAGCCAGAGCACAGGGGACTCAGGGACAGGGCCCCCAGGAAAAAGCCCAGTGTTATGCAGAGATGACACGTGTCTCTCTCCAGAAATTACACCCCCTGCCCTTGTCTTTGCTCCTGTCTAAGGCAGAGGTGCTCCCAGCTGGCTGCCTGGACTGAAGACCCTGCCCCTCTGTGCCAGGCTGTTTCAAGGGTGTCATAATGTTTGTCCCTGAACTGATTTAAAGACAAAGGAAATTGACGGGGCAGGACAGGGTGGAGGCTGCTGTAATGTTAGCTCTGTATGACTGTGAGAAGTGCTGGCAGGGGGGATTTTTTCAGGAAGCGAGGCTGTTCTGGTGTTGTCAGTGCACTGCACAGGTAGCTAAGCAGAAGGAATGACACAAGCATATTCACGATGCAGCCGGTATCAGTGGCCAGAAATAAACATGTTATTTAGACACATTCCAGAGCACCAAGCACCGTCTCTCCCCAGGCATCCACTTGCTTTATTACTTGGCTTAATAAAAGATTCTCAGTCCCTGCACCTCTCAGATGTTCTCTCCCCCAGACCTGGCTGAGCTGAGAGGGGCTGCAGTGCTCTGCCCTTTGCTGGAGGCTCAGCCCTGCGACACTGAAGCTGGTGGAGCAGGGCTGTCCTGGGGCATCATGGGCAGCACTGGGCATTAGTACCCCACGGGAGGGAGCAGGGCCAGGCAATGCCAGCAACAAGAAGAGGAAAGGAGCGGAGCTGACACAGAGGGAGATCTCACCCTTCCTCCTGCACCTTGTCCTGTTGCCCAAGGACTGGAAGCAAAGTTGTGGGTGCCTACTGCCCAAAGGGGTCGGTCCTTGCTACCATCCCTGCCTCTCCTTGTCAGCTGTAGCCATTGCTCCTTCCCATTCACCAGCAGCCAGCTTGCCCATCTGGGGCTGTGGTATGGCCAAGGCAAAGCTGTTTTGCTACCAACAACCTCCCACATGAAAGAACTTCCAATACTACCCACATTTTGCTATTGGATTGTGTTGACATTATTTTGGATACTTGCTATGCAATTCAGTTGACAAGTGTGAAGATCTGTATCTGAATTCATTATCTTGTCTCCCTTCACCTCTTCTGGAGAGAAACAGGAACTTCTGAAGTGTGATTTGGTTTGTTGTGAAGCGGGTCAACTGAAACTCCCCTGGAAGTGCCTCTTTCTCTCCACCAATTGTAGTGGCAATCTGGATGACTGCCTCTGATGAAGTCTGCTCTTTAGACACCGAGGAGTTGATTTAATTGCCCATACACTAGTGCCCAGGACCATTTGAGATCCCCTGGGTTATTCAGCTGATGCTCCAGAAGGGTAGTTTCACACAGCTCTTGTATCCTACCTATATGCCAACCCTGTGCTGGTGACTGAGTTACAGATGATTGAGCTATATTAACTTCAACAGACTATTTGTCTATGGTGATGCACTAGAATGAAGTCCATATGGTGGACGCCTACATCTAGGTACCTACATACAAACTGGGCATCTCAGCTCTGAAATAGCCAGTGGAGATTCAGCACTCAATCCATTTGCTCTTACAGAGGTGATTTGAAATGCCTGAGGGTATCCAAAACATCCGCACAGGCCTGCCAGACCTGATACAGGAGGTATGGGAGACCCATGTGCTCCTGGAGTGGTCCCTGGAAGCTGAGCAGGGTACTCTATGGCATCTCAAATGACACTATATGCTGATGTGCAAGCAACAAAGGGGAGGCTTCAGGCAATCCAACCAACCACACCTGGGAGCATTTCAATGCACACAGAAATAGGCACCTGCATCCAACCAGCTAGGCTAGTCCTTCTGACTTTTTGGCTGTTTGGGAGCTGAGACACCCAGCTCACATTTAGGTGATAACCGTCAGACATCTAAATTCAGGTGCCTTGATCTGCAAATTGCATCCCATCCCTACAGCAAGGTGACAGTCGTATCACTTTTCTGGTGTGATCGTCGTGCTGTTTGTACTCACCCACGTAGACTAGTGATTCTTCTCCACCCTTTGGCATAGCATAAGGGCCACGGGCACCATTTCTCAGCCTACCTACCACAAGTCAGCAGCGCCTGGGCTCCTAAGTCACTTGGGATGTTTTTATAATTGTAGCCACATTTACTAGTCTTCTGAAAGTACAGGGTGTGTTTGATGACTGACTCTCAAGGATTTCTCAGGCATTCTGGAAAATGTCAGTGTTACTCTTCTTTTCTTCTTTTTTCCCCCACAAACCTGATACAATTTGATACGCTGCCTTCCATGGGGTTTTGTGTGTCTGTGTAAATGTAGGGAAGTAGCTGGCAGTCCATAATGTGCTCTGACAAGATGCAAATGGGCTGGCGGTGACCGGTGACCTTTGAAAGCTTTTTGGGATGTCTTCCTACACAAGTTGGATCCCACTGAGCTGGTGCTAAACTCCTCTCCATCACTCCTTTCCTTCTCTCATTTTTCACAGCTGCCTCCTTCTTGGCTGGCTCACTGAGCCTGGCTCACTGACCTACTTTCCAGTTAAGATTGATTTCATGGAAACAAACCTGGTATGTCCTTTCGTAAGAAGCCTCAGGATTTTACACTGAAACGAAAATAGGAAGGACATGTGGAACTGTTCTAGGGCTCAGCATGGCCCACCCCGCAGTGACTGCCCTGAGCGTTGCCTTTCACTTGATGAGCCACTCATCCCTGCAGGCCCTCGTGTTCTTCTGGGGGGGTGTGCAAGAGGACTCCCTTGTATGTGTTTTGTGGCAGTCTTCACATGTGACATTCAAAAGGGATCAGCACCCAGAAATAAGCAAGGGGCCCTAAAACACTGAAACAAAGAAAATTAACATGCAGATGAGACAACCATGGGCAGTCAGACCTCAGCACAGTTTTGGAAAGGAGCACAACCTTCACGGGGTGGGAGGGATTTCCAGGTTTAGGGGCTGCATGTAGGGACTGAGTGCTTGGTGTGGATAGGTGCTGATGTCAATTCCTTAATCAGAATAATAAAATACTCCCAGTGAGTAATATTTAAAGTAACAGATGAAGTCATGAACACATTGGGGATACCCAGGGCTTTGGATGGGATTGCACCGATAGGTGTGTCAGGCCAGAGGCATAATGTAGAGCAAGGGGAAATTTGTCATTGCTTTCATTCATTAACTGTTTGGGCCAGCAATTTGAACAAAGTGACTCAGGGCTCACGAGCAGACAGAATTGTACCTTCAGAGAGCAGGGCTGGGCTGAGCGAGGCACCAGGAAAGGCAAACTGCCCTTTTCAGGAAAGGAGCCCGTGGCTCCCACCAGCACAGGTGGCAGGGGTGAGCAGAGCAGACGTGTCCTCGCGCACAGGCGCAGCGCCCAGCGAGAGCCCCAACGAAGCTGTCTCTGGAGCTGGGCTTGCAGCCACTCTCCCTCCAGGTGCTGGGGACCTGTTTGCATCCCACAGCCTCCTCGTCTTCCACCTTGCAAGCAGTTATCTGGCAAGAAAGCATGCAGAGAGACAAAAGGCTCGGAGCACGGAGGGGACGCATCGCTATTCATATCCATGGTCCCCACCCACGGGTGCCAGGAGTCAGACAGGGGAGTGAGCACCTTATCAGGCGCTTGTCAGCAGCGTTCAGTCCCGACCCAGGCCTGGGACAGGCAGCGGCTCCATCTCCACGCCGACGCAGGGGTGAGTGCCCCACTGACGTCAGGAGACCTTTACTTCATTTCCTGGCACGGGGACCGTATTTTCATAGCCGTGTCCCGTAGGAGAGGAGAGGCGGTGGAACTGGAATAGGCGTGCTCAGCCACACCTCCTCAGCCCTCCAGCTGTTAAAGCTCCCAAGGAGGGAGAGCGCGGGGCTGCTGCTTGGCTGGGGTTACAGGCGCACTGGGAACTTGCCTCTTCTAGCCGGAGCCTCGCTGTTGCCTTCTCCAGGCAGGATCCAGAAAGGTAATTCAAGGCAATGTCCTACAGGACCTAGGGCAGACCTGCCTTCCGCGGCTGGGGCGGGATGGTGCACAGGACCGTGGCTCTGGGGGGTGGGAGAGCAGGGGCATGGGGTGCCACAGAGAAAAGAGACTGCCTCCCACCCAAGATCCTAACATGGGATTGCCATCTGGAGCTGGGGGAGTTATGGCAGACTTTCCTGAGAAATTATTTTAAATTTTGTGGCTGGATGGGTGTATTTTATGCACAAGTGTCAAGAATAGAGGAGAGTCAGGCTGGAGGGAGAAGACTCAGCACTACAGCAAGAACCATGATTTAGGGTGGGCTGTGATGCGGACACAGCAGTAGTGAAGTTATCGCACCACAAGGCTCCCTTGCATAGACTGTGGAGCCCCTTGGAAATCCCGGACGCTTGCGTAGGTGCTGGATGAGCTGACTCAGCTTCTAGGGGGCAACGTTCACCCAGGAGACAGGGCAGAGACTCTTCATGCCTCATGAGATATCTGCCCTGGAAAGAGATAAAAGAGTAAAAATCAGAGCAAGTGGCCCAATTCTCCGAGGCGGCGAGGTTCTTTCCATCCTATTTGTTCCAAGGGCCATGGCAGCCGACTGTGTGGCAAGTACCTCTTGCAGTAAGCACCAGTCAGGACACAAAGTTACGAGTGTGCTCTGTGCTGCCCTGAGGTCTCACGCTGGCTCTCTGGGCTCTACACCTGCCCCGAGAGCAGGCACCAGCCTATATCTGCCAGACCTATGACTAGATAAGCTAACCTGGTCAACGGTAAGTCTCTGTGGATAAAATTGTAGCATTTGCTCTCCAGATTTTCAGAAGTGTTCATTATTTATTGTGCACAAATGTCCAGATAACTCTCAGCTATTTGTGCAAGAGATCATAAATCCCCAAAATTTTGTGAATGATGATTTGTGAAAATTCCCACATGCATTATTCACCAATTCCATTGTCTCCACAAGACTCCAGAGCTCTTGCACATTTGCATAATTTGCATTTTACTGTAGCCATCTTTTTGAAGAGCTGCACATCTCCTTTTTTACACAGTGAGGTTAAAAGCTGGAAATATATTCCACCATTTATAAGCAGGTCACATTGAGGCATGCGAGGCTGAAAGTGAGTCAGTGATATTTTCTCCCTTTGTTCATCTTTTGATTAGATCAACTGCCATTTATTGAAGACTCCACCTCCCCTCCCTAAAATCTGTTTAAAAGCTTTTAGAACCAGCCTCATAACTGCAGTGTGTTGTTCTGTAGGAAGAAAATCAAGACAAATGGCATGATGAGCACTAAAGACTAAATTTTGCAAGGTGAACTTTTTTCTTGGTATCTCAGAAAAGAAAGCCTTTGGTTTTCCAGCGTGGGTCACCACTAAGGCCAGATTCCCTCATGTTTCACACTGATATTGTATCTAAACTCCTGTTTTGACAGATTTTAGACACCCAAGCCTAAGTGAGCAATTTGGTGCCTGGAAAGCAGTACCTGGCCCCTGGGGTCTTAACTCACTCAGTGCCTGCATAATGGGCCACAAAGTGCCCAGCCTCCTCGTGCAGTGATTTCTGCACGTGCTTCAGGCTCCGGAGCAAGTAGGTAACTTAATTCCCCTCAGTGATGGGCAGAGCTTACCTAAACAGACCTCTTATCCCCTGGTGAGATGGGCTTAAACCAGACTTACTCAGACAGCGCTCAACTCCTCATAATGAGACAGCAGGGATGCACTGGGTGCATTAGAGACCTTGTCCATCCTTGACTTGTGAACTCCTCAAGCAGTAACTTGGTGGTTACTTCTCGTGCAACGAATAGCATTAGTTCTGACATGTCAGGCCTCCAGCCTGCGCAAGGCAAAATCTTGGGGAGGGGACCAAGGTCTTTGAGACAGTTCTTATTGCTATGATGCCATGAAGAAGGAGGAATATGAGTTTAGGACTCGTGGTTGGTGGCCTATATTTGCTATTTAATTTGGAGTGAGAAGAGCTATGCTGGAGGTATCCAGGTTAGTTATATGCAGGGTAAAAGGCAATTAAAGTTCCCCTTCATTCACATCCGTAAACCAAAGCCAAGAGTGTTCCAGAGAGAGCGAAAAAGGGAAAGAGTAACAAGTTTCCTGTTCTGCATTGCTCATCTCTGAACCTCACTGGTACAAGGTACTGATGTTGTTTGAACTTGTAAAAAGAGCGTAAACTGTGTTATCACTAACAGCTGCTCTTGTATCACCAAAGTGACAAGGCAGCTCAGCCTCTGTGCTGCAGGGCACCAAGCTAATGTCTGCAAAAGTGCCTCACCTTCTCCCTGCTCCCCACGCTTCTACAGCATTGCACAACCCTAGACATCGTGCAGAGGACGTGCAAGGTGAATCACCTCCTGCTAAGGGGCTTGGCTTGCCCTTGATAGAGAGCCAATGCCAAACAAGGGGATGGCTCTGCTCCCATGTCCTTAGCACTGTGGTGCCCTTGTCCAGTGAGGTGGGGATGGAGGTCTGTCCTGCCTCTCCTTCTCCACTGCTGGCAGTACAGAAGTGTTTGATATGACAGCATGTGTCTTTTCTTCTTCTACAGCTTTGGGGAAACATTTCACGGGGAGGTTGTTCGAGAAGGCAAGAGGATGACGACGTCGCCTCCCCGAGGCTGCAGCAGCATCGATGCTGACTATTACCCGCTCTGTGACATGCAGCAGGCCTGGGGGATTGTCCTGGAGTCACTGGCTGCAGCTGGAGTCCTTGTCACCATTTTCCTCCTCTGCTCACTCTTCTTTCTCATCTGTAAAGTACAAGACAACAGCAAGCGGCACATGATCTCCGTGTATTTCTTCTTTCTCTTAGGCACGCTTGGCATTTTTGGTCTCACTTTTGCCTTCATCATTAACCTCAATGATAGGACTCGCCCCACTCGCTTCTTCCTATTTGGAGTCATCTTTGGTCTCTGCTTCTCATGCCTCCTTACTCATGCCTGCAACCTCAACAGACTAGTGAGAGGAAGAAAGTCCTTCTCTTGGCTCGTGTTGCTGCTCCTCATTGTTTCTTTTGCCCTGGTACAAGTTGTGATCAGCATTGAGTACTTAGTCACCATGCTAGTAAACCAGAAAGATGAATTTCTGCAAATGTCTCGAGAGGACACCAACAAGGACTTTGTCATGCTTTTGATCTACGTGCTCTTCTTGATGGCTCTGACCTTCTTGGTTTCCATGTTCACATTCTGTGGGCCATACAAAAGCTGGAAGAGGCACGGGGCGCACATCTTTGTCACTGTCCTGTTCTCCATTGCGATTTGGGTAGTGTGGATCACTATGCTCACAAAAGGCAACACAGTTTTAAACAAACCTGGCTGGGATGATCCTGCTGTGGCCATTGCTCTGGTGTCCAATGGATGGATCTTCCTGATAATATATATCGTCCCTGAAATTTGTTTCCTCACAGCCCCTCTGAAGCTGGGGGACTACCCTCGAGAAAATAACTTCTGCCAACCCAAGTTCATAAAGCAGACAGCTGGAGTGGACAACCGTGCCTACACCCAAGATGAAATTGTGCAAGGTATGATGAAGTGAACAACTCCACTGTCCCTCAGCCCTAAGCACACATGCACCGCTCATGAGCTAAAAGGGGTAGGAGCGCTATAAGAAAAGATTTGAAGATGACAGATAATTTAGAGGTAGGAAAAATTTCAGACTGATGAAACTTCAGAAATACAAATGAAAATGAATCTCCAGACAAGAAGGTAAAGAGTAAGGACCTATGCAAAAGCCAGAGATGCGTAGGAGTGACACAGTAGAAGACTTACTGGGTGTCAGGGCTGACATAACTCCTTATGATTCTGTTACTTCTGGAAAGTCTGTGTAAAAACTCAGGACTTTTTGTCTCTTGTCAGTGCTCCAGTTCTATCAGACCTCTACACGTTATATCTTGGAGTTTATTTATTCCAATTCTGATCTAGTTCCCATTATCTACTGAAAAATGAACCCATCATTCAAAAAGGAAGCAAGAAGTTCTTACTTTTCTGTATGAGTCTCATGCTTACTTGGACAAAGTAAAATGTTTTATCAGTTGAGGCTTCCCAAATCTATGGGTAGAAGACGTGAATGCACTCCCTGTTGATCTACTACTGAGATCACATTTGTCCCCTGGAGTCAGACCTCCAGGTTTGTAAAAGAATAGCTGAGAAAGGCTGTGGTTTCCCAGGGAATACTGCATGCAAGTGGGAGGGATCTGGCCAGTGATGATGACAGTAATTGTGAGGCAACAGGAGGTGTCTAAACTCCAAGGCCACCTATGTTCTGTTATTTACAATACCATTCATTCCTGCTTTCATAAGGAAATATTTAATAAGTCACCCATCTATGGATTTTAACCCATTCCTGCCTAAAAGCAGCTGCATATGTAGCCACAGGCCCTTTGAGTCTCCCTTGATGTGGCATTTCCAAGCTACCATATAATGCTAACTCACCAACTTTCCCCCCCTCTTGTCTTGTGACTCAGGAGACACAGAAGACCTCAGCTACTCCCCATACTCTTCCCACTTTCAGATGAAGGTAAGTTCACGCCCCCCCTTCACCCTTTTCACCACATGCAGGCTATTGTTCAGGTGCTGAAGGGAAAGGAAGGAGAAGGGGCAGAGACAGATGGACCTAGGGAAGGCTCTGTGGAGGTAGGCAGGTGCTTCACATGGGGCTGGGCGACACCATGACACGTGTTCATGGAGGTGCCTGTGGCTCTGGAGAGGAAGCTGTGACATGTCCAGGGACATGGGGAGGCAAGAGGGGCCCGAGGCAACATCTGAGGTTGTTGTTTTCAATACTTCTGGATTTGACATCACATAAGAAGTCCTCTCTTTGAACACAGTTCCTGCAGTAGACTGTGCCCTTTCCTCAGGAAACCATGCTCCTTTCCCCAGCCTGCGCCCTGAATGTATTCCCACCAGCAGTCACTGGAAGTTGCAGTGCAGATTCAGAGTGGGCAGTCTATGTGTCCCTATGTCCATTCACCAGTCCTCCTTCAGACCACAGCCTAGCCAGGTCTAGTAGCTCACGTCATGTCCCTGCATGTCCTCTGGTGGCATGTACCCATTACTGGTTTGTTCTGCCAGGATACTCTTCCACAGCCCTGTTGATGGCACTCTCAGGAAAGCTTCTTCTCTGTTTCTCCCTCTCCTGTGTTTTTTAAGCCCTATTCTATTGCTTCTCTCCAGTTTTGAAAGGTAAAATCTTTCTTGCTTCCTTTTCAGACCATCGAACCGCAAAATGATTTCTCCATCCCTCGGCCCAAGGCCCGGACAAGCCCATACCATGATTACACTGGTGGGAAAGGCCCCATGTAGCAGCTCCACAGAGAGCAAAGAGACTAAGCGCCCGTCAGCAGAGGCATGGGGAATGGTGGCAAGTGAGTCAATCCTGAGAAGAGACCCACGCTGGCAAAAGAGAAGAGTCCTCTTCTCCCCTCACAGGCACCCTTGTAGCCCCCTCTCATTCCTCAAACACAGCTTTCAGACAGAACTCTGGCCATCCTGTCCCTGCCCACTCCTTTTCTCTGTGGGATGGAGCTCATCTCTTCTGACAGAGGAATGTGCTGGGAAGAGCCTGTCCTGGCCTATTTTCAGCAGGAATGCTGTAGGGCTAGAGCAGCAGGAAGATCATTAGCCATGTCTGTGACCAGCTCTGCCCCAGCCAGGACTCGCTTTGATCAGCTCACGGGGATGCCTGCACCCTGTGTCTGATGGGAGAAGAGGCAGGAGCAGGAGCATCAGCCCTACACATCCCTACTCCTGCCGGCCCATGAACACATCTCAGGTACTACCAAAGACCCCCTTATCTCTCCTCAGTTTTGTGCCCAGTCCCAGACCTGCCTGGCTCTCCTCCAGAGATCAGTGGAGAAGAGACAAAGAGATAGAGTATTCCTTTTTTCTTCTTCATGTTCACTTCCAACTTCTTCCTCATCACCTAGAGACCACGGTGGGGAGGCAGAAGAAAATTTTAAGACATAAAACCACATATACTTATTTACCCTGACACATTTTCTGATCTGTGGTCTAGCATCAGCCTCCCTCCTAGCTCTGACTCCTGACCACACACCCCAGCTGAGCTCCCCAGGGTGCCTGCCCAACGCTGCAAACCCACCCCCCCCACTGCTGCCACCCCAGGCTTTGGATCCCTGTAGACAAAACCTCTTCTGTGCAGCTGCTTGCAATACCCTGCTGGGATCTAACGCTGAGCGCCTTGGAGCTCTGCCTCCTCCAGAGTGTGTCTGTGGCATTAACATGAACATTTCCCAAGCAGCCAGGTTACGGAGGGCAGACATCCTTCTTCCCAAGAGTGAGCAACCATGAGCCTCTGCGTGCGTGTGCGTGCGTGCGTGTGTGTGTGTGTGCTGTGTGTGTGTGTGTACTGTGTGGACAGCACCCTGGTGATGCGCAATGAGTCTGCAGAGTTGAATCATTCTGTAGCCTGCTTTGCATTTGGTAAATAGCTCTCCATGATATTTCATATATAAATAAATAGATCTCTCCAAGTGGGTGTGTATGGTACACAGGTGTCTGACACAGCTGTATATTTATTTAGTACTTTGTATATGGAGTATTTAATTAATAAAACCCCAAATAGCTTGACTACATGAGACTGGTGTTCTTCCTCAGGGATGAGATTCCTCTAACAGCTGGTGGGGTGACAGCAACAGCTCTCGATGGGTTGGAGTGGGCCACCTGGGAGATGGCAGCTGCGGGGGGGAAATGGCAGAGAGATGCTGGCTTCTTCAAAGCTGTTGCTATGGTCCAGAGATCAGCTGCTTGAGGGTGCAGAAGAGGGTTAGTAGCTTCCCCATGCTACTTTTCTTGAATAAAGAAAGCTGATTCAATGTTAGAAGTGCTTAAGAAATGAAGAAATATAAACTGAACCACAGCAAGCAAATGCAGGAGGAAGAAGGTGATCTTTTCATCACTGCAGGTGTCTGTGTCTGCTGGGTCTATAATCCTCTATTTATTCACTTGTGTCTTGCTGGGTACTTGCATAATCAAGAATAGGAAAGGAGCTTGTAAGTATTATTTAATTCACCTAGTAAAAATATGTGTTTCTGATGTTCTGAACACATCTAATATTTTTATTTGAAAGTAGGAACAATATCAAAGCAAAATAATGGTGATGATGATGATCATGTTTTTTTTTAAATCTCCTGATGGTATGAGGCTGTGATCTCCCATTTTAGAGGCTTCCTTTCCCATGAGTTTTTACATGATATGTCATGCTACACGTATCCATATGTTCCTGGCACGCAAACCCCCTTCCTCAGGCACAGCGCTGTCTAGAATACACAAGGCTGGGCCTTCCCCACTCTGCCTGCCAGCACCGAAGGGCAACGCAGGGACATTTGGATCTTCTGAATCCCTTGACGTGAGAAGGAGCCCTCCAAGGCATTGGTTTGAAATATGTCACAGGACATCTTGCCTTTTTCTAGTAAATTTGAGGTGGAAATGATGCTTACCTTCCCCTCCTCCTCTCCCCTCCACCTACACAGTTCCATATGTGTAACACAGAGGATGGGAGAGAAAACTCATGGGTACTAATGTAACATTGGGAAGCAGATCGAGAAGGCGATATGTGAAGCCATGATACAAGCTGTTGACTTGCAGACTGAAGGTTGGAGAGATGTGCTTGAAATAATACCAAACTTTCAAGAAATGAGGTTTTTAAGCTGATGTGATACCATTAATGGCTTAAATGTAGACAGACTGTGCCCCAGGAGGAGCCAAAAATGCGTTAAAGAAAAGAGAGCCAGCTCCCCTGCTTCAGTGGCATCTGGTGGAGAAAAGGACAGACTAATAGGAGAAATAAGAGCAAAGCGTGGTCTTACCACATGTGTTTTCCGCACCCCAGAAACTTATCAACTCCTCCACTGATTGCCACAGAGCACAATGTGCTTCCCAAATCCACCTTGGCCCCAGAGGCAACAGAACTAGGAGGGATGTGGGACACCATATGGACTCCCATCAATGCAGGGTATGGTGATTTTCTTGATTACTTGGCTGTTACTGTGCATGCTGCTCTGCAGAGAGTGAAAATCTCCTTCCATGGATTTACAGCGCCTTTTAGAGTAATTTTTTAAACCTCTGTAATGACACAAATACTAATCTGCCCAGAGTTATTTTGCACTTGTTCAATATTAAGGCATCATTGGGTGGGGGCTGATTTAAATGCCAAACTAAATACAAATTTCTGTGGAACTTGGCACTGGTGGGAAAGGGGCAGTGCCACTCTGCAGGTTTCTCACACCTGGGGAGAGGCTTTTGGGAAAGCAGCAATTTCCTCTTTACTTAAAACTGAGCTTAAACCAAACCAGTCGGCCACACACACAGGTCCCAGGGAAATCCTGAACTGGTGGAGCCAGACAGGCCAGACCCAAAAGGAACAAGTGAGTGGAGGAGGCATGACGTTGCCTGATCTTTGTGGTGTTCTTTCTTAAAATCTACCTGCTGGAAGGCCAGTAAGCCCAGTAAGGCTCATGTCCACCCACTCCAAAGGGAGCAAAGAGCTCCCTTGGTGGCGGGGGCTGCAGGTCTGCTGCCTGCAGGGCCCCTTATTCCTCCTGTCTCTGTTCAAGGAGACCAGAGCACCAGAAATGTATACACTGGAGAAGGGCTGGCATGGAGCACATGTGGATTATGAAAGCAGCCAGGATTATCAGGAGGCGGCATGAACTCAGCTGAACTTCGGGTCAGAGGTGTCATCAAAAAAGGGAAAGGAAGGGCAGATGCACTGTTTGGAACCAGGACCTCAGGGTCACCGTCCTGCGGGCTTGCCAGGGCTGTAAGGCTCCACATGTCCAGCCAGGTGTGCTCATGGAGGGTGAAGTAAACTTTTCGGGCACAGACCCAGACCAGTGGTGCCAGGGCCTGGGACGGTGAAGGACTTTGCTGGCTTCACCTCCTAAATGCTCCCCTGCTTGCAAAAAAAGCTTCCCCTTTGGCAGCCGGTTGGGTGCCATCCTCCTCACACAAGGTGTTTAACTCCATCCCAGCCAAAACCTGTACAGGGAAGAATCCACCATCCTCCCACAAGCCCTGTAGCTCTTGCTGTGGCACGGGGGTGGTAAACGAGTCCCCCTCCCTCAGCTGGGGCAGGAGACGCCAGGGGCTGGTTGGAGGCAGGGAGGAGCTGCCAGCTGGTGGAGCCGTGGTTGGGTTGCACCCTTCTTCAGGCTCTGGAGGCAGAGGTGTTGGGGAGCTTGCCCAGCTCCCATGCTCACCAGGCTGGGACAAAGAAAGCAAGCACTGGTCTGCTGGGGTGACAGGGGGCAGCTTCAGGGGATGGGGAACCCAAAATACCTTGTAAGCCTCTTGAAAGTGTGGGGGCCCGCTCACACTCCCCAGCTTATTCTGAAGCAAGTGCTGAAAAGCTGCATCCCCCTCTGTCCTGCCCCATATGAGCAATGGGTTGCTGGGAGCAACACCTGCCTCCCTCCTTCAGATGTCCCCTCTGCTGCCATCCGTTCCCCTCCCTGTTTCAGTATTCAACACAGAGCAGTGTCAAACGGTGACTCAGGCTGTGCATGAGTAACTGGGGCTGGTGGGGAGGCTGGCACAGCTTTGTGCACCTGCTCTCCGCAGGCCCACTGGGCCAGGGGATTGCTTTAATCAGATCTGCTCCCCAGGGAACAGAATCACAGGGCCATGTCTCGGATGTGGCAATTGTTGTCCCAAGTGTGCATGGTGCTCCTTTGCCAAAGGTGACTGTCCCCACAGCAGGGCTGATGGTGCAGATGGTGTGTCCAGTCCCCAGTGACGGTGGTCACCTTCTCCCATACAAACCGTACGCTGTAGGTTTCAGTGTATCTCATCACAGTGGACCAGAAACAGAAGTAGCTGCAGAGCAGAAACGCCTCCCATTTTCCTGGCCCTGATACAGGCAAGGTGAACAGCTGGGAGCAGAGTCTTCTTCAGCCACCTCTAGTAGCTGCACTACAGCCTGAGAGCAGCACCCAGAGGGGACCAACACCCAGAGGAGCAAGTTGCAGCATTAGAGCATCAACCCCCTGCTACATTTCCACCCAGCCAGGTGTGTTGCCTAGCTTACACTGTTCTCCTCAACACAAACACTCCCCAGGGAGGGACTGGCTTTGCAATGTCTTAAAGACAAACATGAGATCTAAAAGCTGCCAGTGTGTAGGTCGTGTGTGGGTAACATGTGGGATGTCTCTTGCTTTATTCTGCCCCAAGCTCCCTTCAAAGTGTAAGCTCCCACACATGCAGGGAGCTGGTGGTTCTAAGAAACGACAGGGTTCCTCCTTGTTTCCAGCTCTTTCCTGTATTTCAGCAGGTTTAGCAGAATTACAGAATCACACAAAGGTTTTGGTCAGATGAGACCTCTGGAAAGGTCTAGTCCAGCTTCTGCCCGCAACATGGCTCACCGCAGAGCTAGACCAGGTTGTCAGGGCCTTGTCCAGGTAAGCTCTGAATATCTCCAGAAGTAGAGATCCCACAGCTTCTCAGGGATCTTGTGCTGGTATCTGATCCCTCTCATTGGGATTTTTTTTTAAACTTGTGTCTAATCAGAATTTCCTGTGTTACAATTTGTCTGTCACCCCTTCTCCTTTCACTGTGCACCTCTAAGAAAAGTCTGATCCCACCTTCTCTATAGCATCCATTTACTTAATAGACAAGATCAACTGGATCCCCTTTAGCCTTTCTTCTCTGAGGCTGAGCAGGTCCCTCAGTCTCTCCTCCTGGTGACATGCTCGAAGCAGCCTCCTTGCCAGGCTTGTTCCACTTGATCAAGGTCTGTTGCAGTGAGAGATGCAAACTGGACACAGTACTCCAGATACGGCCTCACAAGTGCTAAATAAAGGGGAATAACTACTTCCCTCACCTTGCTGACTTCACCCTTACTCATGCAGCCTGGTATGTAGTTGGCGTACATCGCCATGAGTGTGCATCACTGAGCAATGCCTTCTTCAGGTTCAGTTTCCCCAGCACCAGTTACTCCCTTTGCCCTGGAGGAACTTGTGCGGTTATAAATAGAAAGGACTGAACCACCCTGAGGTTCCATCTCTAAGGCAGGTTTTTTCTGGCAGGAGCCAAAAACAGCACCCAAGGCCACTCACGAGCTGAGGGCTGCAGTGGCAGCTGCCTTTCCCAGCAGGGAGCCCTAGTGAAGGAAGTCCAAGGGTCCCTGACAGCATTTGGCTGCTTTCTAGGGGGTCTGAATGCAAAATGGAAGAATGCCTCAGCAGCAGCAAACCCAGCCCTTGGGTACCAGCTGGTCTGCATCACTGCACCCAGGCTGGGGTTGGTGAGCTGTTGGTGACCAGCTGCGGTCGACGAATCCATCTCCTTATTGGGTCACCCAGCCACAGGGACTCAGCTCCCTCTGTCCCAAGGCAGTCTTTGCTGCTGCACTGAGCAATGCAGGACAGTGACCATGGGACTTTCTTCTGGGGGTCCCTGCCCCATTCCAGTCACCCTGGTCCCTGTCTATGTGCCTGAGTCTTGTCCTGTCCCCTCTCCCTACCTGCGGCACGCTCACCCTTCTGCACCCAGTACCATCCTATGTGGGATCCTCTCCCTCCCTTAAAGTCAACATGCCCCGCCACCCGCAGTTCCTAGGGAAACCGGTGTTTGCTTTGCCTTCGCTATGGAGACGAATGAGGCACTGTGATAGATACAAGTGCTATTTTCTGCCAAGGGCTTTCTGAAGTGCCAGGCGTGGAGCAGTAGCTGCCCTCCTGGCTGGCCAAGCTGGTCTTATCTGGATCTATCTCGGAGTCAGCCAGGGCTCCTTCCAGCTGAGGAGTTTCTCCCATCAAACCAGTAACAGGTACATTTGAGGAGAAAGCAAAGGCTGTAGCTTACAAAATGGGCATCTTGCTCTCTAATGAATTTTTCAAGAGCCGAAAAAGAATGCTGTGTCTCCAACACACGGCACTATCTGCTGTTTCCCCCAAAATGGTCTGCAGTGGGGCTCAAATGCTGGCACAGGAGTGTGAAGAAGTGCTGAAAATTTTGGGTGAGATCTATAACCACGAGGAGAAAGGAACCTGGGTAGCATTCTTGACCCCAGTGCTGCTCCTTGCTCAGTGCTGCATATTTTCCTGCAAATCAGCTCTGTAATAGTTTTGCTAGACTGAACAGCACGCTTGAATGGCAGAAATTGGGCACCTCGGTGCTGCTCAGCGTCACCCAGTCATCCCGGGACACCTCTGTGGTCAGAGAGACAGGCTGTTCCCACAGGCACTCTGCTTTCAGCAGTGCCGAACCCCCCCTCTCTCGCTGCCTGCTCGCCCGGAAGGAGCCGGCCGTGACCCTCAGCCCCTAACCCAGCCCCCCCGGGACCGGTGAGTGATGAGGCGCCTGGCACCCGTGGTGGTCTCCAGACCAGGGGCCGCCGGGCTAACGCTGGCAGGAGCGAAAGCAAACCCCCCCTCCCCCCCAAGCAGGGAGGAGGCTGGCGGTAGGTTTGAGGTTCCGCGACGCGAGGGGAGGCAACACCCGGAGGCGAAGAGCTGGCCCCGCCGCCGGGCGGGTCTCAGGCCGCCGGGGCGGCTCCGCCAGCGACCGCCGGGTGGCGCCCTTGC
>Ga0065711_1003705_pt1 | contig 28560 bp, 14 predicted proteins | sample Hoacrofraction12_FD_59098 | JGI IMG/M metagenome (GOLD analysis project Ga0065711, IMG submission 59098) | Hoatzin crop microbial communities from Cojedes, Venezuela - Epithelial fraction 12 v2 (version 2) | ecosystem: Host-associated > Birds > Digestive system > Esophagus > Crop | place... | reverse complement strand
GGGGGCCGCCGGGCGCGGCTCGCTCCCCCTCGGCCGGCCCTGCCTGGGCTTCAGCGCCGAGCTCGCCGCCGGTGACTTAGCAGGAAAAGAGGGCGCGGGGGAGGAGAGGGCCAGGCCGGGGAGCGGGGCGGGGGGAGAGGAGCCCCCGCGGGGTCTCCGGCCCCGGCCGCCGGGCCCTCCCCCGCCTCAGGCCGCTTCGTCTCTGCCGGTGACTTAGCAAGATGCCGGGGAGGAGGCGGCGGGCCGGGCGCGGATAATAACAACGATGATGAAAACAGGCAGTGCTGGGCGCGGAGCGCGGTGTCCGTGCGCGGTGCGGCGGGGACGGGAGCATCCCTGCGCGGGGTCCGCCCGGAGGGGCCCGGGGCAGGGCGCGGGGGGCGGCCCCGGCCGCCGGGTGGGCCGCAGCACGGAGAGCGGAGCGGGGTTGTGACGCAGGGGAAGGGGCCGGTGGCGTTCCGAGGGCTCGTCCCACGTCCGCCCCGCTCCCCTGCAGCGGTCTGCGGGGAAAGCGGTGGGAGGAGGCGGCTCGGACCTCGGAGCCGGCTGCGGTAAAAACGGGGAGGGAGGTCTCGTCTGCTTCCTGGGGTCATATCGCTGCCTGGGTGTCTGCAGGCGCGCAGACTTGCCTTGAAAACCTTTTGAGAGCAATCGAGTTTGCTCAAACGCTCCATTTATTGCTGCTCCTGAGTTTTTGTTTCGGCAGGAGGTTAGACGCAGGCAGGGCTTTTGGTGGAAGTCGGGGGGTGGGAGTGGTGCCTCCCTTAAAAAGTTCAGGGCTCACGGTTCTGTGGGTGGGAGATTTTTTGGTTGTTGTTTAGGGTGGATGCAATTAAGCTTGACCTTTAATACCAATAATAATGTGACACCTTCCCTTTCTTTGCCGTAGTATCACTGGTAAAATTTCCTTCCTGATAGTGCTGCAGCAGAGGGCTTGGTTGTTGCAGGTCAAGTCAATTGAGAATGAATTACCTAACCGGGGGATGGTGGAAGGTTAATCTAAGCTATATTAAAAATCTTTAATAAACGCTATTTTACTGCAAATAAATGTTTGGGCATATTGACCTGGCTGAATTATGTATTTATGTGGGGATTCTTTTAAGTGTATATTTCTACAACAGTGGTGTTTGTATAGGATTAGGAGATGGGGGGTTAAAGAACCTACATTAGGTGATGATCATTTTGTAAATGATTGTGCAGCATTCAGTTGGTTTTCGGGAGAGGGAGGGTCTGCTATCAAAATGTTATTAGTCCTTAGAGTCATTTTGTTAAATAGGAAAATTGTGGTAGGGAACTAAACAAAGAAAATATTTTTGAACAGAAAGATTTGTTGCAAATTTCTAGTTTGTTCTCAGGAATCTCATTTTTGTGTGTTTCCTTTGATATTACCGTGTTTGTGGATGCTGTGTGCAGCCATTGAGCAGAGAAGAGACTGGGTGGAGTAAGGAGGCAAAGCTGCGAAATGGCTAGATTACCCTTTCATAGCTCCCCCCCCCTTTGCTTGCGTTTTGCTGGGGTGGAGGAATACTAATTGCCGTAACAATGAAGTCTCTTCTCTAGGGAAGAATCTAACGGTGCAGGAACCTTCTGAAATGAAACAAATCTCGCATTCTGTTTTGAGGCTTATTTTATTTTTCTGCAGGGTGGATCTTGATTTGTCTGACAGTGAGAAGTGACCAGTCACTGTTGGAAAGCCAGATTTTTTTTGTCTGATAACTATTTCAATTTAATGACTTAGTCACTTGTTGAATTTATTTTATTTACACTTTAGATAAGAATTATAGTTTTTGTGTGGGTATTTTACACACAGGATTCTCTGAAATACAGAGAACCCCCTGTATTGTTGCTTAGTGCTATTATTTGGTCATAGAACTTCTTGGTTACAGTGGGTTATGGGTGGACGCATGAAAAGACAACCCATGCTTTCTGTGGTGCTCGCAGGACAGTAACTCCAGACTTAACTGCGTTGTCCTTCTTCATGTGCCAAGTTCATATAAAATAACATCTCAAGATTTCGGAAGCCCTTCTGAACAATATGGCTGTGTAAGAGCGTTACTGTCCCACTCAGGTACTGCTGCATCATGGGGGGGGATACTGATGCTTACACTTAAAGTTGCGTAGCAAAGGCGTTAGAACAAAGGATTTGGGGATTACAGTAGGGATCAGATGAAGCACCTAGGAGGGGCTGCTTACAGAAGTGCTCTCCTATTCCAGATGTGGCTTATGGCATTTCCACCTGAGTTCAGTGTTGATCACAGCAAGTACGACACTGACCGTGGATGGTTCTGAAGCAGATGGGGTTTTGCTTTTTCTTGGGTCTGTCTCGTTTCTGGAGTCCAGTTTTTGATGGTAGATGGCCACTGATGAGACTCTGTTTGGTTTTAATTTGTCCAGAATTAAATTAAATTAAAGGTTAGTAGCTTTTTTGTAAGATGTAGTTCATTCACTTAGAGTTGATGTTACCGGATTCAGTGGATGTGTTCGCTAAATGCCTGTGTCTGAAAATGAATCCAGGCTAAGAGCAAGGAAGATCCAATAAAACACTTGCCTCCTTGTAACTTTGGTTGATTTTTGTCCTTGAAAAATGGCAGTTACTTTCCGTACAGGAGTAACTTGTTAATTTCTGTTCTACAAGAGAAAAAGGCATTAATACTTCCCTTAATGACTGTGTGCAAGGTCTGTCTTGGGTGTATTGCTGACTCCTCTGCCTGTACTGTTTCCTATGCTCCACCCAGCCTGCAGTGCTCAGTTTGTAACCTTGGTCCGCTCCCAACTTTTTTTGTCTGTCCAACTTGCTATCGGTGGCACAGCCATTGAACTGGCGTCTGTTGACTGTTGTACCCAACACTCCAACCTTGTCTTTCTTCAAGAGCTCTATAACCAGCTCCCATCTTGTAAAATATTCTGGGCAAAGGATAGCTGGAAGACCCCTGCCTCTCTGTAGCTGGAAATACACTGTGTATGTTTGTTACAAACCTTACTTGCAACCCTCTCTAGCTGCTGCTGGTGTTCATCAGCTAGAGTGGTTGGAACTACTGTAGTACAAAGGGGAGCAGCTTTTGAATAATTTTGTTTTGGGCAGCTTTCCCCTACTTCTGTGAACTTCAGGCCCATTTTCTGAACTAAAGGCAAAGACTGTGGGAGGGCTGCTGAAAAGTCTGTAAGGTGAACGCTGAAATACTTGTCAGCCTGAAAATAAGAACTGCTTAGGCCTAAATTTAGGAAATCAAGAGTACAATAAAAATCAGTAATTGTTAATAATAAATAATAATTTCAGATTTCATATAGGGTGTGGGGGAGTTTCCAGCCTATAGCATATAATTTGTGATGACAGTTGGAGATATTTCCCAAGTAGCAGAGCCATGTGAGTTAATCAAAATGGTTCTGGGTTTCTTCTGTGAGGTTTGTTATGGAGAAGTAGTAAGCTGTGTACTGTCTATACATGCAGATCTGTTAATGAAGTTACAACTGGTCTCCTTTTTCTCCTTTTTGTAAGAGCTTAAATATCACTGGTAGGACAACCTGTCGACTGAAAAATGTATTCAGTTGATTAAGCCTTGCCAGAGTTGAGTGGCTTTCTCAGGAGCTACTTTATTACCTGACACAAGGGGAATTGGGCTCCTAATGTGGCTTTTGGGTGTTGTGAGCATAGGTGTTTATTAATGGGTGATGTTGCTTTGTCTTTTGATCTGCCTGACAGAGTAGGTTACACCTCAATTTAAGTTTTTAAAAATAGACATTTACACTAAGACATAATCCTGCCCTGTTTAAAACTAGTTTTCAAGTACATGGAGTTATTTCTTCAGAATTCTTACTGTAAATGCTGTCCAATTTAGCAGGAGTGCACACATGATCATCTTCTGCCATTACTGAAAATGCAGTGGTGTATTGAGCTGTAGCTGTGTTCTCAGCTTCATTGTGGTGCCCTTAGCTTAGGCTGAGTTAAATGTCTGTTTTTCTTGTATTACAGTTACTTCAGAACAGTGCTTTTCCTCATTCCTACCGTGTTTTGAGACCTACTGATGAGAATTGCATATTAGAAACATTTGAAAGAACCATGATTTTTATCTGATGAATAATTTAGTTCTGGGTTTAACCTGCTGAACTTGCTAGGTACTGCAGGTTAGCCCCAACCAATGTGTATACCTAACTTAGTGGTTTAAGGGAGGGCCTTTTCTTCTTAATACTCATTGATGCAGGACTTGAATGAGGCAATGCTTGTCTCATTCAGCATGTTTAAAAGCTCATTCTTTTCTCTTTTGGTTTTTTTTTTAGTCCCATGCTCTCTGTTTAGGGGATTGGATAGGTGTGACTTAGGCTATCTTGTTTTTAGTTCGCTGTGATGGAAGTCACCTAGCGTATCACTTCATACTGGCATGTGCTGTTAAGGAAATTTCAAAGAAAACGATTACTTACAAAATGAGTGTATGCTGTGATCCATTTCATCAGTACTACAAACATACAGTCCTCTTCAAAGCACGTCATGTGTGCACAGTATTGTCATACTAAGCAGTATCAAGTGCACCGATGCATGCATAACTATATTAAAAACCCCAACATTATGAATTCAAAGTACGTGTTAGTTAATACATTTAGAAGTACTTTAGCCATTTCTTCCGTATTGGTGCTGCTTGTGGGAGCACCCAGCAGTTTGACTTAGCTGCTTATGGACTTTTGGGTAAGGATTGTGTTTAAATAAATGTAATAAATACATCTTTGTGTTTGTAATTCCATTGATTCCAGAAGAAGTACCTTAGATTTTTAACCAGTAGCTAGTTGCTGCAGTCTTGGAAAGGTATTTCCAGTTACGGGACAATCCATCGTGATTGTGGTTTATAGGTGGTGCTGCAGCAAATGTCCTGTAATTTCCTCAGGTCTGTTGTTAAATAGGTCCCTGTTGAGTGAGTTTGTAGATAGCTTTTCTGAAGCACCTCTTGTTCTTCAGTGCTTGTTGGTGAGTCAGCTGGCATACCTCCTTTGGGGCAGGGCTAAAGGTAACAGGCTGTATGACGTGATGCCGGACTAGTTTACATCTGAGATAACCTCAATCCTGAAGGCCACTGTGCTATTTGTACCTTCCCTCTTGTATCAATGGTAATTGTTCCTGTTGTGCTCCACAGATCTGAAGTTCTTTTGGCTTAATTAGACAAGCCCCTCCATGCGCCTCCTGCAGATTTCCTCGGCCTTGTGTTTCTGTGTGGAGATAGCTTAATGCTAAAGCAAAGGTGTTAAGTTTATCCTTCTTTAAGGCTAGAGGAAAACGAGTTACAAACATCTGGCCTGTTTACCTGTGCAGGAAGGACTGTTTCTTCTATAAGGAAACAGTGCTGGCAGTTTGTCTTGTGCTTGATTGACCAGTTCTTTTGGGTGGAAAAAAAGATTGAACAATTTGGTTTATTGAAATGCTAGTGCCTTTACAATCTATTAAGAGGATGATGTCATTAATGTGAGTGTGTACATGTATTTTTGAACAGATGGTGTCTATTAAATCAGTAGAAGTTTTTCATTCTCATTCAGCTGGATTTGTAGGCAGGAAGCACAAACTAGATGGGAGGAAGCTTTACAGAGGAGCTCTGACCCTAACATTGATCCACAGCGGACAGTGAGGGTGGGGTTAAAGTTCTAACATCATACATGCCATTTTTGTAACAACATCTTGTGAATAGCCAACACTATTCCAACAAACTTGGAATTGGTCTTTTTCATGTTTTTGTGACGCTAATAAGGCTGGGATGAGTACTAATGATAGATAATTGCCAATACCAGGCATGTCACAATCATGAATTTGTACATCACCAAAATGAGAACGGAGATGGTTGTGACTATCGTGGTCTGCTGCCTGGTGTCCGATCTTTCTTGGCCCTGTTTTGTGCCCTCTGATGTTGCTTTGCCATGGGAAGGTGTTTTCCGTTTCAGCAGTAAAAAGTAATTCTGTGTTTGTCTTCTGCTCTCTGGCTTACATGAGGGAATTCCCTCCAGGGAGAGCAGTTGCTCTCTTCAGCTGGAGAATTACTGCGTGTGTGAATAGATGGGAGACATAGGGATTCTGAGAGGGGATGCTGGTAAAGTTGAGAAGGGGAAGACAGGGATTTCTTAGGGATGATGACACACCTTCTGCAAGAACCCTGTTTTCGTTACTTTTGGTACTGGTGTCATGAAAGATTAAACTCTGTTCCCTGTAGTAGGGTAAGATGTATGTATGACAGTTACGATGTTCACATCTTTCCCCTCTTTACTTGTCAAGTGAAGCCATTTTTGGTCAACATGCTTCAAAGATGGCTAAGGGCCTAACAGTGTTCTCATGATTTAAAGAGTGGAAGTTCTGTCTGAATTTTTGTTTGGATTTGGATTTCTTTGTGGTTTTGACCTCCTGTTTCTAAAGCTTTAACATACATCTTCCTTCACGGTTCCTTCCAAATGTTATTTGTACATAAATGTTATCAATTCATAATCATTTTTGGTAACATCACATTTCCAATATAACAGGCAGTATAATAATTGAAATATTTAAATTTTTATATAGTCCTGTGACCTCCTTTACAGTTTTAAGTCTACTACTTAATTCTTCAAGCCAGAAAAGGATGGGGAACAGAAAGGAAAAGAACAGAATTCAGATCCAGTGCATGACTGCTGACCAACCGTAAGAAACTTTTCTGAGTACCTGCACTCTTCTCTCGGTGGCTAAGAGAAAGTAGCTTAAATACAGTGTTCTAGAATTGCTGCCGTAAAACGTGTATGTATTGTCTGAGCTAGCAAGAATGCAAAACACTAACCGTCCTCCTGCCTTCTCCCTTGGTCCCGTTCTTCTACGCGCCTCCCCGGTGTCTGACTAAAGTCATTCAGGTTTCCAGTGAGGTTCAGTGAAAACCCAGTGGGGGTTAATATGAATTTAAAACTAATTTTGTGAAATAATTCCTTATTATCATATCACTATCACAACATACTAAACAACAGCACAGTGTGTTCTGGGTCCAAAACTTCTTCATGCATTTTCAAGGTTTCTTTTCTACTGCAGCCTGCTTTTTTCCGGGTTGTCCATTTATTGGTAGCTAAATTCACCTGTATTTTTACACAGAACTGAACAGGCAGGCTAGAAGAAGGATGTTTTCGCTTGTTTTCTACCAAAGTTTGCATGGACCCTATGAACTTTAGCGCTGACCTGGAAGAAGCCTAAAGGCACTGAAATGATAGGTAGTGACTATGTGCTTGAGATGTTTCTCCTGAGAGTTAGCTGTATCAGGCTGCTATCGGAACTGCAAAACCAAAGTGACAGAGGGAGAATAAATGTCAAGACTGAATTAAAGACTTTTTTTCACCAGAAAATATTTTCCTACCAAATTTGGTCCAGATGTATTGAAAAGTCACCTAGTGTCAGTGCCTGGGAGGGTAACAAGGCAAAAATGTCTTCTGTTGTTTTACAGTCCTAAAGGTACGTAGTGACTGCCAGTGATCTTTTAAGTGGTGATTATAACTTGAAACAATATGGAAAAGCACATGGGCATTAGAGGAGTTTATTTCAAAATGCACATCTCTAATTAGGGCAGAAATGCATTTACTTAGTGAACGTGCAGCATAGAGTAGTTAACTTGCTCCTGTTTTATAGCATCTTGATGACATTTCTTAGCTTTATATTTTAGATGTCATTACAACCTGCATTCCAAGTCTTGGGAACACAGACACTGTATCTGATCTGCTGTAGATTACTTTCTAGTTTCCCGTGTATTTATTGTTGAATTATTTTCAGAAGTAAACTACAGTATCAGGTTTTTAGCAAAGTCAATTCAATTAACCTGTAAAAGTAGGTAAAGTGGGTAAGAAAACATGCATAGGACTTGTGTTTTGTTTTGTTTTTTTTGTTAAAAATACAATTGCTGTGATAAACCTTTAACTGAAATGAAATGGAAAATATTTTTGGTAACATTGCAAAATGTGAACAAACCTTGCACAAGATACAGTATTAGGTGTAATAGTATATTGATACACTTGGCAAAAAAAATTTGTGTTGAAGACCTACGGACTTCAGTTAATGGCAGAGTAACAGGCTTACTAAACTTGCGAATTAAAAATAAGGCTGAGTGTTGTAATTCAGATCAGATTTGCTTTTTGATTTTCCAAAATAAGATAGTTGTTGGGAGCTCACTTTTTCGTAATCCTTCAGGTAACTTTACTGATGTAGGCTGAAAAGTGGAAAGAAGATTAGCCCAGCTCATTTACGAGTAGCTTGCTTGTATTCTTCGTTTTATCCCTGCCGGATTAGCAGGTGGTAAATTCTGACATTTTCTAGAAGAAGGTGTATTTGGCACACTGTAAGAAGAGCTGCGTGGCTGTTCTCTTGTGATTGTACCGTATATGTGCTTTTCTACTGTACTGGGGAGGGGAGATGGAAAGGAACTGGATGTTTTATTTTACCTGTTACTGTTTTTCTTTCCTATCAACATATGGAGACAGATTTCTAAGACACCTTATGAAATATGGATATCTCTTCACTTTTAATTAGATTTACATTTAAACAGTAGCTTCTGTGGAATCCGTACAGTGCATTCGTGGGAAGAGTTGTCCTGTTCTGTGGCTTGAGTTTGAAGCAGATTTTTGCTTACTGGGTTTAAAACAAAATCAGACCGTTAAAAATTAGTCTAGATTAAAAGGAAGTGTTCTTATATACTTGCTAGAATTTAGCAGTATAATCTAGAGGTGTAAGAGAACAATTCATTTAATCAAGTTCTCCCATGAAGGACTATAGCTCTAATTGCCTGCAAATGCTCACAAGTAACCACTTTAAGTCCTCTTGCTAGTATGTTACGAAAGAAGATACGCTGTGGAAACGTTTGCAAGGATCTAGTGTGTCAGCCATGTAGCAAGTGACAATGCAATAAGAGTTTCTGCTTTATTAATGCATAAATAGATTGTCTGCAACTTTAAGGAACTGGGGGATTCTGATGAAGTCAGCTCAGTTGGTCTGTTGGTGGCTCTGGTCTCTGCTACAACTTTAAGTGACTTGCCTTTCACTGGGGTTGAAAAATTACCTCAAGAGAGGAAGCTAACCAAGCTAGAATTTCAGATACATTAATGAACTTGGAAGGAAACATAAGGAGTTTTCTTCCAGGTAAAACGTCTTTTAAGAACACTCGAATGTGTTAGAGAAACCGTTTGAAAGTTGGTAGCATGTTGCTGGACACTCAGTGCTATTTTGAGTTTCACACAGGTTGTTGGAGTTCTAAATGATTGCAAATTAAGATTTAATTTTGAAGCTAAATGTGATCAATCTAATGTTCTGTGATTAATTTCATAACGTGATCTCGAATTTTGTCTCCTTCAAAGAAACATTCTGTAGAATATTAATGATTTTGTCATACTAATACTCAGAAAACAAATGGTCTTGTAGTTGAGTTTCTTAGGGGATTGGGATTCTGTTAAAAAAAAGGCAAAAATTTACTTTTTTTAAAGCACAGCAGTGCACAGCTCTCGGGCTTTCAGAGTTGAAAGGTGTTGGTCTGTTGTGTATCTGGTAATACATTTGCTCTGTAATTTAAACCATCTATCTCTTCTAATTTTGGAAATAATGAGCTACAGTTGCGTGTTTAGTGTATGTAGCTTGTGTTTTTGTGGGGAAGACTGTTTATGGAGCCTAAGCAACGGTCATTAAAACTGCAGAAATTTAATTAATCTGTTTTTAAGTTCCTGGAGGAGCTATGGACATGTATTCAAAGATCTGCAATAACAGACTGTCCAGCAATGGTTGTTAGGTTGCTAGACAGCAGCAGGGTGAGCTTGGGGTGGTGCTGAGCTATTTAACTGTTTGCTGCTGCTGCTGGTGTTGTGAACCAAGGAATGGCGTTGGAACTGATTTTCTTGGTTTAACTCATAAAAACTCAAAAGTTAAGAGAGAGAGTATAAAATGCAGGAAGGACAAATGTGCCTGTGGGAATTACGGGAGATAGAAAAAGTGCTTAAGGACATATGAAGGTTGCTTGACTGTTTTCTTTGTAGTAGCTAGTAAGCAAACGTTTCTGTAGGCTTGAGGACTTAAATTACCAGAAGGATAAAGATTTTGAGCCTGGGGTTCCAGTGGACGAGACCGGCTTTCATCGTGGTGCTGATGGGGATTTTCTTGATGATGGGAGCCCTGGCTTAAGTAATCAGAGTAAGTTGGGCTGTGACAGAAGTCTGTAAAATTGGAGTTCTGAAACTTGTAAAGGCCTTAGAGTGTAATACGTGTTTCTTTACTCTTTGCAGCTTTATTGGGGTGACTTAAAAAATCTGGTTAGAAGCAACAAATGTCTGCAAGGAATACAGGCTCCTGATGAACTTGGAATAGCTTTCTGCTCTCTGTCTATATGTCACTACTTGATGTTTGTGTAGTTTTTCTTAAGCCCTACTGCCATGGCAGCAGAGCACTGCCAGTCAGCAAGGGAGGTGGTGTTGCTGTGCAGCACGGGCACTCGTCGTGGAAGGAGAGCTCTGATCCTGCACGCGTGCTGGGCTGGGTCTTGCTCATGCCACAGAGTCATGCTCAACTGAGTCTAGCAAAGCACACCTACATCCAGAATGAAAGATGAGTTTGACACATGTTATTTCTGATTTGTATACTGGTTTATATGTTGTTGCTCATAAAATACGTAATCGTTTAACTTGCTAACTGGAATTTAGATGGATCATGTCTCAGTTGGGACTGATTTTTACTACAGCTTTTTCTGAAGGGTGGAAATGGGTTTGATTAGTCAGCTGAGCCATTTCAGTGAGTTGCTTACGGTGTTGATCCATGAGAAGCAATTTTGACACACTTGATAGGAGTAAAGGCAAGACAGTGGAGGACCTTGAACTGAGGAAGATAAGGTTGGTTGCCATGTCACGGTTTGGTATCTCAGGATATATTTGCAAAAACGCTTGAATTTGGAAGGGCTTCACAAGAACTTAATGTGAAACGCCATGTTAATAGCAACATTAGTGGAGAAGTTAATAAGCTTGGTGGTTGTGTGCTGGCAGCTGGTAAGCACCGAGTGCAGTTCCTTCCCGTGGTCTGAGTCCCATAAGGCCGTTAAAAGGACAAAACCCCTCATTCTTCCTGGGATGCTAAATCCCTGACTGAACTAATACCTTGCAGGGACCAATGTAGCATCTTACTGAAGGTATAATTTATATCATGAGTTAATAACTAGTAGCTAATGGTCTTTTTGACCTCCATATTTATGGCTTCAATTTTGTCACGGTACAATATATGTGTTACTTTAAAAGAGTTGAATGGTACCCTGCCACATATAGATAAAACCTTCTGATTAAAGCTGTAGCATTGAGTTATTACAATTGCTAAACAAAGTCATAACAGTAGTAAAACAGAAGTGGGTGAAACAGGAAAGAACAACTTCCATCCTGTTTTAAAATGTTTGGATGAGCTATGATATCTATGGTTATGTATGCAGTAATTAACAGCATTAATCAATAAATCAAAGATTAATTCCAGAAACACTATTTTAGTAGTTAAAACTAAGAAAACTGGCTGGTTTTGATTTTTAAAACTTCTTTCTTCAATTGTGTTTTAAAACTTCTGTGTAGTCTCATTGTAGGTGTGCAAAGTAGATGATCAGCTTGAAATAGATAAAAGCTAAATGTCAAATTCAGGGCACAGGATCTTTACCAGACATATGTATTCAGACCAAATTTTAGTACTGTTTAGCATCCAGTGCACTCTGATAAGCAAAAGTATAATGAACTCTGCAGGAATTCACAGACCAAATCTGACTTTTTTTTTTTTTAATGTGTACAGAATGGGCAGTTTTAGGAATTTTAATTCCAGTAACTTTGCTCTTGCTTGATGCTAGTTGAGGTAAATGAACAGGTATTTTTTGCAGGTTGAGACTAAAATGCTGAAGGTTTAATTTGTTTCCATAATATTTCATAATTATATTTGGAGAATACTTATGGAAAATAATATTTTAAAGTCTCCTGAAGCAAGTATGAACATCATCATAAAAATACCTCCAAGCCAAGGCTTCTTGATTATTGGTGTGATGTGTCATGAACTGAGGGGAGTTCTGACTATCTCTTGCCTAGAAGTGATTTGTTTCCTTTCCTACCTCATTGCTTTGGCTGTATCTGTTTAGCTGTTGTGCTTTGAATACCTGCTGTAGAGCTGTCTCAGAGCAGGCAAATACAGCTGAACCGGTTTCATTTTTGTGTTTGTGCATCTTACGAACGGTTAGCAGGTCTCTCTTGTTAAGTTATCGCAAAGTTTTCCAGTAATCTGGGAAACACTTGAACCACACTGATACACAGCAGCGTAAGGACCTACTGTTTAAATTCGGGAAGAAGAAACTGTCTTTTGAGTTGTTAGGATGTCTTAGTCACCCTCGGAAGAGCGTGGTTCCTATACAGTGTCAGATCTGGGATGTCCAGGTGGAGTGTGGAGCTAGGCTCCGCTGGGTGCCTTGACACTAACCAGTTGCAAAAGGTATGTATTTAGTCACCACCAGGGTGGGACCAGCTTTAAATGCACGTCAGGCAGAATCTCTGAGCCTCAAAGGAGTAAATGTGTCCTCAGCGCAGCGTGGGTGAGTCCTGTGGTGAGTGCGGCTGGCTCCAGCAAAAGGCTGTATGTGGTCACGCTGAGGAATCTCTGAATCCCGGTTTAGGAAGATGGGAGGCGATTCTTAGATGTGAAGAGACAAAGACAGACACTTCTTTTTTTTTTTTTTTTTTTTTAAATGAGAAAGTCGGAATAACCTATACCATGCTGTTTCCACCTTCCCTTCCAAGGAAGGATTATTCTGCTTTTCAGATTTTTCTGTGCAATTTGTTGCTCTTTATTGATAGTTCTGTATATTTTAGAAGCTTTTTTCGGGAAAAAATTCTGGCCTGTGATGATTCTTGGCTGTCTTTTTATTTGTTTCTTTTTAAAAGCTTACGGTTTAGTATGCCACTCCAGTCCTGTAGCACTTAAGGTTTAATTAGATCTTTGATCCTTATTGCTCAGACATTTCTATCAGTCTGAAGTATAAAGGCTGATCTTTAGCTAAGTGGAAAAGTTAGAAGCTGAGATGAGATGGAGTTGTCTGTTGAGGATATGCTACTGTTGATGGAGCTGAGGAGGAGGTTACGTATGGTTTTTGAATGGTTTGTGTTGTTTCACAAAGAAGTCGCCTACCTGAAGTGCAGTGGGTAATGTCTATGTTTCTTCTCCCACCAGGTACCTGCACACTGTAGACAACCGAGCAGATACTGTACTGCCAGGAGGAGTAAGAGGCAAACATTTGATGTCTCATACCTGTTGCAGTGTTATCCGTTCAGCCAGGTCTGGCTCCCAGTTTTGAAATGTATGCAGACAGCTGATCTTGCTGAAAACACTTGTAGCCCACTTTCATTGCGAGACTGTACATAGGCAGAGGTTTGCCACTCAGTGCTTTTATACATGCAGACTAGTGATACGGAATCAAACAGGTCTTAAATTAGAAACTAAAACTTTCTGCAGTGTGACTGGGACTGTTCATAAAAGGCACATCCTGTTTTATGTTTAATTAGTAGCTGTTACTCCATAGGTGGCTGTGTTTACCATCAGTCTTTTTTTCTGTACTTTACACAGAACAAATTAAAATTTTCATACAATGACATCTCTTCTTTCAAAAAAGATCTGGCTCTGTCTTGACACCACCTTGTTCACAGCAAGCTGCTGATAATAAAAATGACCGATTTCAGGCAAGATACAATGAACAGGTGTTGGTTTTTTGTGGGGTTTTTTCCCCAAGGGTTCTTTTTGAACACTTGCTTCCTCTCACTATTGAGGTTGTTGGCTGGTGTGTGCGTAACGCAGTGGTGACAATAAACCTTGATAGGCAGTGGAGGAGGAGGAGGAGGAGGACTGGTTAGTCCTGCTCCACTGAGTTTGGTGTGTCACAAAACCTCCTCTAGCTAGAGAAAAGGCAATGCACCTGGGCAATGTTCATCCATTCTCTGTTGTTTCCAAGAGTGGCACAGTTGTGGCATTAAAGTTGGACCCTTTTGGCTTTTTGGTTTTGGACATTTTTGGTTAGATGTTTTCTTTGTGGGTTTTCAGGTTTCTTTCTGTTTGTTTGTTTTCATTCTTTCCATTTTATTTTGTCTTTTGTTAAGGGATATATGTGAAGGAAGCTGCCCTAAAAATTCTTTGCTTTATATTCGGGTGCCTTTGTAGATAAAAAGGCATGAATACTGAGAAGCATGATTGGAACAGACACTTTTCAGAGAAGTGAGATGATGTAGGTCAGTTGGTTGGTGACTTGTTGTGGATCAGCTGTAATTTGCTAATAGCAGAAATAGCTGCTTTGCCCTGTAGCTGTTGGAATTTATCTAGTATGAAGATCTGTTTCTGAATAACAATTCAGAGTTAGAGCAGTGGAGCAGGCCAGGTGTTGCTAAGTATTGGGGATACAGGAGAAGTTTGGGGCTGCTTTACATTTGAGGGGGAAAAAAATGCCTTTCTAACTAGATGACGTGTCAAGGGTCTCCTTGTGAATGCCGTTGCTGTTATTTTTAGGCAAGTGCTGCAGTTGCATTGCGTAGACACAATGACAACATTGACAAAATTATACAGTATGATTTTTACTGGAGTTATTGCACTGATGCTGGATTTACAAAGCATTCACTGCTTTGTGGTAGCTCATAACACAAAAGCCACCTTCTGGTTTTAATACTGTGATTTTTCCTATGGTAGTACTAAAAGCAGATTTTTGGAAGTTTATATCTGTGTGTTCTGCTGTTCAGCGCTTCAAACAGTGCTTCTGTGTATAAAGGAGTGCCTTATTTTGTTCCTCTCTACAATGTTTATCACTACTGAAAGCGTTGCTGTGTTCTTGTGTTCAGTGCGGAGACTCAGCCATTATAAGTCTCTGTTTTTCAGTCCCTAAATTTATAGCAGGATTGCCCTCTAGAGGGCACTTCTTCTGATAATTTCAATGGATTATTTTTTTATATTAACTAAATTTCCATTAATTTGTATGCGGTACTCGTACTGTGTAGTGAACAAGATGCATCTGTTGAAAACCAGTTGTGTCTCTACCTGTCTGAAAGCAAGGTATGGGACAAGAGTAAGTGAAGCGTTTGCCTCTGTTCCCTGAAAGGATGTAGTCTGTGCTATCAGTTTTTAACTGAATTATTTCTGAAATAGCTATTAGGGAAGAGGTCAAACTAATTAAATTATGTCTTGCCTGTTTAGAGTGCTCCTGTCCTAAACGGCTTCAGTGCAGTATTACAGATAAGTAAATACAAGTATTATGTAAAAATATAAGCCTCGTGAAGTTCAGCAAGGCCAAGTGCAAGGGCCTGCACATGGGTCAGGGCAATCCCAAGCACAAATACGTGCTGGGAAGAGAATGGGTTGAGAGCAGCCCTGAGGAGAAAGACCTCGGGGTGTTGGTTGATGAAAAGCTCAACATGACCCAGCAGTGAGCGCTGGCAGCCCAGAAGGCCAGCCATCCCCTGGGCTGCATCCCCAGCAGTAGTGTGGGCACAGGGCAAGGGAGGGGATGCTGCCCCTCTGCCCCGCTCTGCTGAGACCCCCCGGGAGCCCTGCGTCCAGCTCTGGAGCCCTCAGCACAGGACGGAGCTGGAGCTGCGGGAGCGGGGCCAGAGGAGGCCCCAGCAATGATGCGAGGGCTGGAACCCCTCTGCTGGGAGGAGAGGCTGGGAGAGCTGGGGCTGCTCAGCGGGGAGAGGAGAAGGCATCGGGGAGACCTTAGAGCAGCTGCCAGTGCCTGGAGGGGCTGCGAGAGAGCTGGAGAGGGGCTGGGACAAGAGCATGAAGTGATGAGACAAGGGGTGATGGCTTTGGACTGAGAGGGGGGAGATTTAGATTGGCTGTAAGAAGGTGAGCCACTGGCCCAGGTTGCCCAGAGTAGTCCCCCTCCCTGGCAAAGTTCAAGGCCAGGTTGGATGGGGCTTTGAGCGACCTGGTCTCGTGGAAGGTGTCCCTGCCCATGGCAGGGTCCGTCCCAGCCCAAACCATTCTGTGATTATGGTGTACAGTATTTGATGTGGAAAATCCACCAGCAGAGTGAAATACAAACAACTTGCAGCTTAAGCTTATTTTGAAGCAGACAGCAGAGCCTAGGTAGGTTTAGAAACAAGCTCCTGATCCCCTGTGATGGATAAGTAGACATTAATGATGCAAGCCTAGTATTTTCTTCAGTTTTTTTCATATAAGAAAGGCTCTTGTTTAAAACCTTACCATAATTCTTACCCAACTTTGACAGTGAACCTTGTGTACCTGTATGTCTACTGGAGAAATAATAGGGGAGAGGCAGTGGGAACACATTTCCTGAAGTAGCTGGTAGGAAGTTTCAAACCCAACTACTATTTCCTCAGTCTTTGGGTATTGTTGTGTTCAGTTTATCTCATTGCTAAAAGCCAGTTGGTCAGACTCACTTAAGAACTTGAGTAAATCATATATTATATACAGACTTTTGTCAGGTGTGCAAGAAATGCTAACTTCAGCATTTTTCATAATCATGTTGCTTACAAAAGAATACCTGCTGTGGAGAAATCAAAAGGCAGTGCTGCTAAAATGGTTTTGGCGATGCCGCCTTGACAAAGATTAAAACTGTCTGGTTGAAGTAGATTGTACGTCAAGAATACTGAAGGTCATGTTACTGCAGAAGAAGGTATTAAATAGTGTGTGTCGGGGGGAAATAAGTAATTTGAGAATGGCACAGTTCTGACTGAGTTGAACACTATCTTTAATACATCAAATTTCAGCTGTATTCCGAATTAGCGTGCATTGTTGGCTCTGTAGTGATCGAGTTGCTGCCTGAACCCAGCTGAAGTAACAGGCTGGTGGCAGCTCTGTGCCCTGGTAGTTGTGCTACTCTGATAAGACTGAAGATCTGTTTAAAAGTTTGCTGTATCTCAAGTAAGGGCAAGATAAAAGATAAACTTTATGTAAACCATGTTAACACATGACTGAACAGAAGGCAAGTATTGTCTTTTAAAACATGGTGTTACTAGAATAGAAAAATTCATCTAATATAGTTGTGTAATAATCTACCTGTAAAGTTCACGTGCTGAGTTATAGCCATAGTCTTTAAGGATGCTGTTTGGGTAAATCCTAGAGAACTGCCTAATGTAATGCTGTGAATGAGCTATGGTGACATACTGAGTGTGCCTTGATGCGTTGGTTAAGGCCTGGAGCGTGCCATAGCATCTTCCATAGTCCCTTTCTGGAATGTTCTCTTCTTTCCTTAAACTCTCCCCCGAAGCTTGAAAGATACGGGAGAGCGTTAGCTGTGTCTCCAGTGTGTGTTGAAAATTAGCTGTGTGAACCTTGCTGGGTTTGGTTTGGAGAGATAAATCTATAGTAAAGACAAAAAATCTAGCATAAGGACAGAGGATTTTGGGGGGTAGCTTTTTAATAGGAGCAGTGAGTGCAAAATGTGGGCTGTTTACAGTGGGCCGCAGTTCTTTTCATCACAAGAAAGTAAGATGGAGTTGCCTACAAACCAGAACTGGGCTGTGACTGAATATGGCTTCTTTAGCTCCCTGTTTCTTGAAGGAGTGATGGTGGGAAGAGAGAGAATAAAGAGAGAGTACCAGTCTCTCCAGGCTACTCAGTCAAGGTTGGAGATGTGCTACAAGGGCATAATCCAGACTAGTCAGCTTGTTCTGTCCAGAGCGGTGTTGCAGTCTGAGTACGGAAATCTTCACGGCAGTCCAGAGTGACCGAATGCTTATTTAAAAGAAATTAACAGTGTCTCTTTCTCTACCTTCTAGATGGATTGAATCTTCTGTGTTGAATGCCTCCGGATTTCCTGTTGGATTTCACGTCTGGAAAAATATTTTTGGTTTAAGCCACTCGGTGGCAGACCGAATTGTGGATCCAGGGTTCCTAAGACTTTAGCTCTTGAGGAGGCAGCCACTGCTGAATCCCATTAACCTGACATCGCAGCCACAATGGTGCTGTCACAAAGGCAACGAGATGAACTGTAAGGAATGGTTATTTTTAAGTTTGTGTCGCGTTTTCATTAAACCTCAAATATTAGCTTTTGTTTCCAAATAGATTTTAGAGAGTGGCTCAGCTCGGGTGCCAGTCAGGTACTATGGATTATGGTTTAGATCTCTGTACTCTTATTTCTGATACAATTGCTGGTATTTGATAATAGAATTGGGAAATGGTGAAAATACTATTTCAAAGTTATGGTATAAAAAATGGATTCTTAAATTTGCAATCATTTATTATCTTCTATTTTGTTTTGACTTCAGTCACGAAGTTATGAAAGGGTTACAGTAAGCAGCAAGCACATTGCAATATATGCTCCAAACTGATTCATGGATTCTACTTTTATCATGACATAAAAATAGAGACAAATCTGAGACAAAACAAGATTGCTAAATCCTGAGATAAATCTGTCAATTTTTTTCAATTTTATTCCTGAATGTAGATAAGGATCTGATCGGAATGTGCTACATGGTGATTACAATCTTCAACTCCTTAAATAGTATTTAAAATAGATGGTATATTTAAAGAAGACAAAAAAGCAAAAAAAACCCAAAACAAAATAATAAAAAACCCACCCCACAAAAAAATCCCACTAAAACAACTCCACCTTAATTCAGTTTGAGATATGGAACACTTTCCAGATGTTAAGGCTAGAAGTAGGCTGTCAAGTTCCGTTCCACAGTTTGCGTTCTCTGCTGTAATAAATAATGGTGGAGCGAGTGGTGGGTAGCAGTCAGGATGGCAGTGTCTCACGTGATACTCGGTTCTGTAAACTTACATAGAGTTTGTGGTTTGGTTTTGGTTTTTTTATTCCTTTTAAAAGTATGGACCAAGTGTTACTTAGCATTTGGTATGTCTCTTGTCCATGGTAAGCTCTCTATTTTTTTTTTTTTTATACAGCTTCTTCACTTTTGCAGTAATGATTCAACCCACTTCGTAGTAAATATAGTATGTGTGTTACTTTTTTGTTTCATATACTTAAACACAGTTGTTCTGCTTCTTAGAGTGGAAGCTATCTTCAGATTTTGATTTTTTACAGCTGTTTGTTCATGAGATTTGGAGAAGCTCTAGTGGTTAAACACATTCAGGATTACGATTTTTTTTTGTTGTTTTTTTAGGAATTCCCTGAAGTTTTTTTCTGGCAAAAACTTCAGAAATTACATGCATTAATGGGGAGATGGAAGTAATCAACTACTATGAATGGAAATAGGAAATGAGCAGAGACTTAGGATTTACTTTAGAGGTCTGACGAGGAGGGAGTACTTTGTCTTAGCATATGTTGTTTATGGGGAAAATTTGAAATTTCTGCTTGAATGCAGAGTTATATTTAGAGTTGAATATCTAAGGAGAGATTGAATATTTGTAAAAGGTAGGAAAGAATGTGATGAAAGCCACAGGAAGAATTGTCATGTGAAAAGCAAATTCTTTTCAGAACAAGAAGTCATTATTGCTTCTTACAATTAATTAAATACATTAAAGGGTATTAATCTTCTCATGAATGCCTCATGTAGATGACCTTCTGATTTTCGTTTTTTAAAAGTATCTGTATATCAGTTTACTTAAATATTGTAGTATGTGTATGTGTTCTCCCCGCCTTCCCCGTATATGTACGTATACACATGCATATCCCTTTCCAAAATAGTATGTGGTAATAAGAAAACAAAACTAGGCTTCCTTCTGGAGGCTGGTAAAGTAACTGAAGGTAAGACTGAAAGTCTGTTTAGAACATTGAGCTTACTTCTCTTAAGCAAACTTTGTTGTATAATTTGAAAGTATTTATCCATTTGAAGTACATTTTGAAAATGCAGGGTTTCCTTAGTCTTGTTCCCTTAAACAAAAGGTGCTGGCTGCTTGTTGAAGTCTTAGAATAACACGGAAACTTTGAGTAGGTCCGGAACAAATGCATGCTATCTTGAGAGAGAGGGTCAAGACAGATAAATTTGGTAATTATTGTGTGTCATAATGTGGAATATTTTGAAGAAAAATGTAAAATTTGAAGCACTGTATGTTTTTATCACAGACAGTATCCCTTCCTGTAATCTAACTAAAGGTTATTGTATCATTCTGAATAACAAAGCTAAGACTTGTTCTCTTAAACTGAATGCTTTATTTAAGTTCAACTGAAGTAAAATTTTGTACCCTAAACTGTTCTACCCAAAAAAGTTTTCCTTCAAAAATAGAGCCACAAATTTAATATGTAGATATGGTTGTCACTTTTGTGTCTGCTATGGGTTTTATGTTTGATACAGATTGATAAGTATATCCATGCTACTCCAATGTTTGGTAACTTACAAAAACCAAGCCCAAACCCCTTCACCAAACCCGAAATAAACAGTGTATCGTGCTATTGACGTCTTGAAGCAAAATCTGTTTGCCAAATCTATTTATAAAATTTGCTTGGGCTGATAACAAACCTAATAATCCTAGGTGTTGTACTGCATTGAAGACTTAGATGTTGATCATGCTTTTGTGAAAATAGAAAAGTGTGAACCATTGCTTTTACTCTTTTATTCAGAATTGTGTCTGAAGATACTGTTCTGGTTGTTTGGTTTTTGTTTTTTTTTTTAGAAATCGAGCAATAGCAGATTACCTGCGTTCTAATGGCTATGAAGAGGCATATTCGGTTTTTAAAAAGGAAGCGGAGTTAGATGTGGTGAGTTCAAGGAAGATTCTTCATCTATATTTGAAGTAAAGAGTTTATAACTTTAAGGCATTTGCATGCCTTCTGAACATGTATATCTGTTATCTACCTGTTAGCTCATGCGGTTTCAGAACTGGAGGTGATAAACTCATACAGCTTACTGCCTTGCCATAAAATTTAAAAATAATTATTGGAAGACTTGACAATTTCTGAGCAAAACCTCTTACCTTTATCTTCAGCTAATGACTTGGGCATATTTTTGATTTTTATGTAGCTACCACTCATCTGTACAATGCTGAGTTTTCTCTGTAATGGCCTTTTAAGGATCCAAGTCCTGAGAGGGCCTAGGTACCTCAGGATGAGAGGTGCTAGAAAACAAAGCTGACGGAAGGCAGTGCAGATGTGTAAGAAAGGTGATAGAGGGTGGTATTAAAAAAGACCTGGCCCTTCACCTGACTCACTTCAGCAGCCCCATACAGGAGTAGAGCATCTCTCGTATGGGGAGAGACTGAGCGAGCGGGCACTGTTCAGCCTGGAGAAGAGGAGGTGTAGGGGGATCTTGCTGCTGTTTATAGGTGTCTGATGGGAGGGTGTGAGGATGACCAAGCTAGCTTCTCCTCACTGTGGCTAGTGACAGGGCAGCAGCCAGTGCGCAGAAACTGAAACACAGGAAGCTGCATCTGAACAGAATATAAAACTTTTTTTTTTACTGTGAGAGAGTTTAAACACCGGAATAGGTTGCCCAGAGAGATTGTGGAGTCCCTGTCCCTAGAGCTGTTCGGAACCTCGTTGTACATGGTGCTGGGCAGTCTGCTCCAGCTGGCCTTGCTCTGAGCAAGGAGTTTGGACTTGCTGATCTCAAGGGGTCCTTTCCAACTTTAACTATTCTGTGCTTAATATTCAAAATAATGTGTCTAATTTTAACACATTTAATTTCTGTTTCCTGCTGTTGTATCCATCCCTTCTCCCCTCCCTGTAATTCGTTTCCTTAACTGTGCTTATTCTTATAACGGAATTATGCATAAAAGCATTAACTTTCTGCAATACAGAATTAGAAAACTGAAGGCTGTTCTGTAACCAGACTTGAAATGGTGTAAGACTGTGCGGCTTTGGAGGCCAACTTCACGTGGCAATGTTTAAGAAACAGGAAGACAAAGCAGGATTGCTTTTGTCCTCTCCTTTATCACACAGAGCAAATGGCAGAAGTCTCTTTTGTGATTGGAATTGGGTCAGTAGTTAAATCATTGCCTGAAACTGTTGTGTACCAGTTGGTTAACCGTACGGTAGGTGGGCGAGCCTGAATAGTTAATGTAAGTTGATCAGCTCTGGTAAGCAACTCTGTTTTGTTAGACTGTGCAGATGCTGGTGACTTAGACCAGTCATTTCTTGCAGCTTAATTCTGTTGATTTGCCCTTATAACAGATGATTCTTGGTATAATTTTTAAACTTGTCACCTATTGGTATAGGAGGTGTGCATTACATCTGAGTTTGAGTTTCTCTGAAGACACCTGGATTGAGTAGTAAACTTCTGTGTGCTGACTTTTGATAAATTTTTGCATTTTCTCTGTTACAAGTCTTGCACTGTTCTTTTTCCAAAATGCTTGGTTAAAGTTTAGCTTAACTTCTCCAATCTGCTTCCAGTATCTAATAAATAAGTAGAATATTGAAATAAATTATTATTCCAATAATAAACTGGAATACCAGACTTATAATTGAAAATCCCAATACCATTCCATTATCTGCCTCATGTATCAACCTAATTAAGTCTTCTCTTCCCAAAGGTTAAATAGTCAATCTAAATAGGCTAGGTGGTCCCGAGGGAAATAGAAAATACAGTTGCTAGAAGTTCCACATGACTTTCTTGCAAGAAAATCTGAATGGGATGGGGCTATACTAAAACGAAAAAAAAAAAAAAAGTTAAAGGCAGAAATTATTTCAGTAAATTGGAGGGCTTCAAGTGTAGCTCTACAAAGAGGGATTTCATTTCATGTATTGACTTTTCCTGCAGATAACCCCAGCTTTTAGAAATGCCGCTGAAGCAGTAGGTTAACATCTGGTCTCTGACCAAGGTAGCCAGTCCTCGGAGCTTGCGTGGAGTAAGCCATGGCATTGTTATTTTCCCCATGCCGTTGTTATTTTCCATCTAATTTAGAATTATTCTAGTATGAGATTGTCATTTGTACATGGAAAGAAAGCGTGCAGCATTTAATTACTCTTCTGTGCCTCTGATGTTGTTTGGTTTCCTGTGTTGCTTTTCTTCCTCTTTCTTGTGTTAATAGGTGGGAGGAAAAAAAAAAAAGAGTAATCCTCTGGCTTTTACAATAACGTCAACTGTTCATTGTTGCTCCTCAGCTATTCCTTGGAGCCCAAAGGCAAAATATTTAGTGGAAGAAAAATGTTCTTCATTAAAATTTTGTTAGAGTGGCAGAATCAGTGGTAATTTCTCCAGGAGCTGAGGTGGTGTTCAGTAGGGCGAGTGTAATAGTCTGCTTTCTGCTTCAGTTACTGAAGTAAAGATGCAGGGAGAGTGTACTTAAAGCTTGTCTTTGAGAAGGTAGCACAAAATAATGCTGTATTATGGTGGTAATTTGAGTTTAACAATAATCAAGTTTTTTAAAAAAACAAATAATCTTAGTTAGCTTGGGCTAACTGAGTTTCAAGTGAGGTGGAGTGTATGGAATCCTGCTCTGACAGCTGGCTGCCACTTCCAAGCAGCGTGTGCTTCCATGAGAGAAAACGTGCGTTCTGCGAACGAGTAACAGCGCTAGCACAGTCTGAGCTCTGAAGGTAGGAGTTGTTCAGCTGCTCATCCTCTAGTTGATGGGTGTGGAAGAGCAGGCTGTCTTTGGGAGACAAATTGCCAGTTCTGTATGGCTTGGTCCTGCAGTCAGCATTGTTCTTTCTAAGAGTTTTAGTTGGGTGGAGGGATGGGGGGAATCCTGTAACGAAATACGGCACAGCGTTCTGAAATATGTAAAGCATTTCAAAAGCTTTGAAGTAGTGAAGATAGAAAACAGCATAGATAACAGTTTAGTCCTAGGTTTTGAATTTTATTTGCAGAATCTAGCATCATTAATCTGTACTGTTGCAGTATTTTTAATTAAAAATTATATTTGAAAATGGTTTCCTCTTTTCTGTGTATGTAAAATGTAGCTATTGAGATTTGAAGTGTGGTTGTTCTGTTTAACTAGTAAAACTGATTATAGTCTTTTTCTTGAATTCCTCTCTTTGTGGTCAAGAGTTTTATTAAAATGAGCTGTTTACATTGCCTCTGAAGAAACACTCTACAGGCTTTAGAGCTAGAATTTATTAATTTATTTAAATGCTTCTCCTCAGAATGAAGAGTTAGATAAGAAGTATGCGGGACTTCTGGAAAAAAAATGGACATCTGTTATAAGATTACAAAAGAAGGTAAGTAGAGTGCTGATGGATTTACTTGTATAAAAAGCTATGTCTGAAAGCGAACATTCATCACACATTTTCCTTGCCAGACACATGCAGGGTTTAGAAAATGATGCCTCAAAGATGAATTTTGAGCACATGATTAGGGAAAATAGCTAAATCCATGTTGTAGAAAATATTTTGTCTATCTCGGCGCTAGCGGAGACTTCCTCTCAGTTTCTTTATAAAAATTTCTTGACCTCAGTTTATGGATTGCATGTGCAGTTTCTGAAGCTGGGCGGGAAAGAGATGCCTTAAGGCAGTTTGTGAGTGGAAAGATTGAATAGCTGTCTCCGGAAGGCTTGACTGGTTTAGCAGGTAAAAACCTCTGCTGCCAGTTGTCTTTGGCCATTATGTTAGAGGGAAGAAACCATTAACTCCAGTGCGTTAGAGCAAGTGATTCTGCTGCGAGTGGACAGTACAAAACTCTTTTTAGTAATGCTTCAATGGATCTAGAGTGTATTCAAAGCAAAAAAAAAAACGCAAAAAGCCAGTGTGCTAACAATAAAGACCTATCTGTTGTGAGGGTTAGTACATCTAGGGTTTTATTGCACCTCCAGTTTCTCTGCTGTTGGCTAACATGCATGCCGTCTCAGGGATACAAAAAATTCCTTTTTGTTGATACAACCTTCTTCAATAGTTTGTTAAAGTAGTAGCTCAAACATTTTCGTACAGTATTTGAGCGAACATGATTTTGTAGAACTCTTTTTTTTTTTTTTTTTTCTGTCAAAATATTTGGGAAGTTGGAGAAGAGTAAATGATTGAATTATTAATTGATAAATGATTAATTAAGGTTTAATTTTTAGAAATACCAACAGTATTGCACGATGGTAATCAGTTTGGATCCATGCAATCTTTGCTTTACTGTGGGTTTGGGAGCCAGTTGGTATTTGGATTGTTAATGAGTGAAGGTGAATTAGATCTTGGTATAAAACTAGAAATGAATTGTCTCTTTAAAATTCATAAACTTAGGTAATGGAATTAGAATCGAAGCTGAATGAAGCTAAGGAAGAATTTACATCAGGTGGACCTCTTGGTCAGAAACGAGACCCTAAAGAGTGGATTCCTCGTCCTCCAGAGAAGTATGCATTGAGTGGACATCGGAGTCCTGTCACTCGAGTCATTTTCCATCCAGTTTTCAGTGTTATGGTCTCTGCTTCAGAGGATGCCACAATAAAGGTACGTGTTTGCTACAGAAAATTGAACTAAGCAAGTTAGAGACTGTGTGTTATGTGACACCAGTACTTCAAGCTGGACGTGTGCTGTACTGGTGGAAGACGGATTGTTTCACGTTCTGCTTTAGCTTCAGTAAGGACAGTTCTTTCACCTGTGATGTCCTGTGTAATCTACAAATTTTAGTTTTATGCTGGTCCAATTAATATCTTCAAGAATATTTTATTATCCTTTGACTTGAGGAAAAAACAATTAAGGTAATGGGGACTTAGAGACTGGAGAACTAGATAAAGGATCGTTTGGGGAAGAGTGCGTTTTGGCTGCTCGGTAGAGGAGTGGTGGCACAGTGTATAGAGTAGTGGTGTGGTGAGGAGGAAGTTGCCTCAGGTCACCTGAAGTGATTATTTTTAAAGCTGAGTTAAAGTGGTTATGCAGCTGTGTTCTGAACTGAAAATTAGTTCTTCACATTTCTTCCAAATGGGACACGGGTCTCATGAAGTCCCAGTGACTTTCAATGACTTGAAATGGTCTTCGTAGGCCTTTATTGCAGTGTACAGTGGCATGAAGAGATCTGTTGTGGTAGGCAAGTAGTTTCTCATTTTAACATCCAATAAAGACATGATTGTGCATTTTGTTGTTGTTTGAATGTCACGTTTTAAGGGAATTATCCCAAGAAAGGATACTTCTCATTGTTCTCTTCTATGCTGGTTTGAAAACTATTTGGAAAATTGCTGTTCTGAAAAATGTTGAGTGGCATGTTAAGTGCTGTGCTTAATGCGAGTTGTTCTAATAGTGGCTACGTGTTGGAGAAGATAAAAAATGTTAGCCAGATCTAGTTCATAAAAAGCTTTAACCTGTTCTTGTTTCTGCAGCAGACTTGAACATAGAGGACTTGTGTGGTTTTCTTCAAGCAGACAGGGCCAGCTGAAGCAGTGACAGCTCTGTTAGCTGTTGTAGAGGAGCCTAATTAGCTTTGGTTTTGCTCCCTCTTACGGATACACTGGATGAATTTCCTCATTCTTGAAGTCGAGCTGTGTAGCTTACTCTGACTGCTGCAGTCCCAATGATGGCAGTCTGTTGGGATGGTGGATTATTTTTGTTGTTGGGTGGTTTCTTGTGGGGGGTTTTTTCGCATGTGATTTAAAATGAAATGTCTAATTTTGTGCTTGAGAGAGACAATAAAATGTGTAGGATCTTGTTTAGTTTCAGAGGCTTTTGTTTGTTGTTAGATGACAGACGACTGACTTAATTAGCAGGCGAGAATGGGGCCTTCATGCTATCTTGCAGTCATTAACTGCAAACACTTACTGAATCTTTGATAAATTCTGTAATCTATTAATGTGTGCATATCAGACTCTTTAAAGTGATTTGGATTATCATTCCTAAACCCGTGCATTCTCAATACCGCTCTTAAGTATGCAGAATCTTTGCTATTTGGTTCTGAAGCACCAAGTTAATTCCGGAGCCACAGTAAAGCTTGGGAAAAGGGGGAAGGGTGGGATTCTTAAAGGTGGTGCTTTCCCCACCGACTGAAAATAGGCTGTGTTGCCGCAGTTAGAGAACTAGCGTAGAAAGAATGGAGAAGAACAATCTGTACGAAGTGGATTTGCTCTGTCCAATGTTTTCTAAATTGATCATCTTTATTTTTAAGGGTATTGGGTTCTAAGACTTTAGGTGCAATGGAACTTATTTTCCTGCTGTGTTTATAGTGTTTTAAGTTAGCTGAAAAACAGTTTTCAAGATGCATTACTTCAGTTAATTTATAAGTAACAACATCATATAAAAATAATGCTTATTTTTCTGTGCTCTTAGGCTTCTTAGGGCTGTCTTTCTTTGTCTCTTCCTCAATTAATTATTGAATAAGGTGCCAGACTGTCCTACAGAGTGCAAATGCAAGGCTGGAGAATACAAAGAGTAATAGGTTGCTGTTAACGGATTTTCTGTTCACTTGTCAGGTGTGGGATTATGAGACGGGAGACTTTGAACGAACCCTTAAAGGGCATACAGACTCTGTGCAAGATATTTCCTTTGACCACACTGGCAAGCTATTGGCCTCCTGTTCTGCTGATATGACCATTAAGCTATGGGATTTCCAGGGCTTTGAGTGCATCAGAACTATGCATGGTAAGGCATAAAGGGAATTGATTTAGCAGTCTGTAAAGTAAAGAGATTTTTTTTTTTTTAATTCTAGGAAAACTGCTGATGTGGAAAGCGGTTATAAACCAGAGTATTGTCCAAAAGAAGGAGGGGGGATATTTTGATGCTTTGAGTGCTCTGTAAATAAGGTGGATGTTTAGTGTCTATGGAATGAGATAGCATCTCAGATCTGCTATGCATGATGCTGTGGGAAGCATCCCGTGATGATACTGAAATGAAATGGCAGTTAGAGGGGTTTAGCGCTAAAAATTAAATGCTTACTAGACAATAAAACTGTGCCTTCAAATCAGTCAAAAATTACCTCCTTCACCCCTCTGTTTCCCTGATGTGCTGCTTCAGGAAGGAAGCACTTAGTGCAAAAGATGTTCTGCATGTACTGTGGAGTCTGCTTTCATGTCGATTTCGGATGAACGTGCCCTTTGCATTAGGCTCAAAAGCTGTAGGAAAAAATGGGAAACCACCACAACTATAAGATTCTAATATTGACAGCAACTATTTATTTTATAGTCTTAATATAAAAACATTTTTATGCTGCTGCTTGTCTTGTTTGTAATGTCATCTTGTAGAATTGGTGAGTAGGAATAGAGACTGTTTGAGATTTATGACAATAAATACACAAATACATACCAACGAAAACAGAAAGCTGTTGACCTTTGTGCCTACAGTTCTTTAAACACCACAGAAACTGTTGTAGAGGAAGAACAGACCTTGCGGCTGGCTGATAGCAGGAAAATACAGAAGGGGTGGTTTTTTGGCCTTTAAAGATTTCTGTATGAACACATGTGCATTAGGTGTATTTTTATGAACTAGATGTTGTAACACGTGCTTGGGTGAACTAGCTTCATGTGTGTTGCCAAATCAACTCAATTTCAAGTAGAAGGACATAAATAGTCTTTTTAGTGAGGAGTTGTACCATGACTGGGCTGAAACTAGTATTCTCTGACACTTCAGATACTTGATCACTGGTGGGATTGCTTTTTAGTAGGAGTTCAGCAGGGACTCTTGAGTTCTCAGTGGAAAAAATGGAAGTGAAAATTGTGAAGGTGTACATGGTAGGTGCATGGCTTGCAAGACACAATGTAGCTGCTAATGAAGGGAAAAAAGCAACTTATTAGTGAACTTCCTGGCTATAACGTCTTTGAAAAAAGAACATCAGATCTCCAGGTAAAAAAAAAAAAAAAAAAAAAAAGGC
>Ga0065711_1003411_pt1 | contig 28560 bp, 11 predicted proteins | sample Hoacrofraction12_FD_59098 | JGI IMG/M metagenome (GOLD analysis project Ga0065711, IMG submission 59098) | Hoatzin crop microbial communities from Cojedes, Venezuela - Epithelial fraction 12 v2 (version 2) | ecosystem: Host-associated > Birds > Digestive system > Esophagus > Crop | place... | reverse complement strand
TATGGTTAAGGCTAACTAAGCAATCAGAGGCTGTAATTGTTTTGCTATATAAACCCTGTTTTGCTGACTAATAAGGGAGAACGATTTTACTCATATTGAGACCATATCGTTACTGCTGATCCGGTTTCCCACTCTATCACTGTCCAACCTGGCGTTGAACACTGCCAAGGAGGGGGCAGCCACAGCTTGTCTGGGCAACCTGTTCTGGTGCCTCACCACCCTCGTGGTGAAGAATTTCTTCCTCATATCTAATCTAAATCTGCCCTCTTTTAGTTTACAGGCATTCACCCTTGTCCTATCACTACACACCCTTGCGAAAAGTCCCTCTCCATCCTTCCTGTAGGCCCCCTTCAGGTCCTGGAAGGATGCTATAAGGTCAGCCGAGAGCCTTCTCTTCTCCAGGCCGAACAGCTCCAACTCCCTCAGCCTGTCCTCATAGGAGAGATACTCCAGCCCTCGGATCATCTTCGTGGCCTTCCTCTGGACCCACTCCAACACATCCATGTGCTTCCTATGTTGGGGGCTCCAGAGCAGGATGCAGTACTCCAGCTGGGGTGAAACAGGAGTGGAGTAAATGGGCAGAATCCCCTCCCTCGACCTGCTGGCCACGCTTCTCTTGATGCAGCCCAGGATATGGTTGGCTTTCTGGTCTGCAAGCACACATTGCAGGCTCATGTTGAGTTCCTCATCCCCCAGTACCCCCAAGTCCTTCTCTTCAGGACTGCTCTCGAGCCACTCTCCGCCCAGCCTGTACTTGTGTTTGGGATTGCCCTGACCCACATGTGGGACCTTGCACTTGGCCTTGTTGAAATTCATGCGGTTCACACAGGCCCCTTCTCCAGCCTGTCAAGGTCTCTCCGAATGGCATCCCTTCCCTCTGGTATGCCAACCACACCACACAGCTTGGTGTCATCTGCATATTTGCTGAGGGTGCACTCAGTACCACTGTCCTTGTCGTCGACAAAAATATTAAACAGCACCGGTCCTAGTACCAACCCCTGAGGCACACCACTCGTCACTGGTCTCCACCTGGACATTGAGTCGCTGACTGCAACACTATGAGTGTGTCCATTGAACCAGTTCTTTATGCAATGAGTGGTCCATCTGTCAAATCCATCTCCTTCTGATTTAGAGACAAGGACATCATGTGGGATAGTGTCGAATGCCTTGCACAAGTCCAAGTAGACGATGTCAGTTGCCTGCCATTTGTCCACCAACGATGTAACCCCGTCATGGAAGGCTACCAAGTTGGTCAGGCATGATTTTCCCTTGGTGAAGCCATGTTGGCTGTCCCTAGTCACCTCATTGTTATTCATGTGCCTTAGCATGTTTTTGAGGAGGATCTGCTCCATCATCCCTTCAGGCATAGAGGTCAGACTGACTGGACTATAGTTCCCCAGGTATTCCTTTTTTCACTTTTTAAAAACGGGGGGTGATGTTGCCCTTTTTTCAGTCAGTGGGGACCTCCCCAGACCTCCACGACCTCTAAAATATGATGGAGAGTGGTTTGGCAACTTCACCCTCCAGTTCCCTCAGGACCTGCAGATGCATCTCATCAGGCCCCATGGACTTCAGGTACTTGTGCACCTTCAGGTTCCTTAGGCAGTCTCGAACCTGTTCTTCTCCTACAGTGGGCAGTTCTTCATTCTCCCAGTGCCTGCCTTTGCCTTCGGCAACTTGGGTGGTGTGGCTAGAGCACTTGCTGTTGAAGACTGAGGCAAAAAAGTCATTAAGCACCTAAGCTTTGTCCGCGTCCCGGGTAACCAGGTCTCCAGCCTCCTTCCAGAGAGGGCCAACATTTTGCCTGGTCTTCCTTCTATCGCTTTCTTGTTCCTTTTGACATCCCTGGCCAGATTTAATTGTCAGGGCTTTAGCTTTCCGATCTTGCTCCCTAGCTACTCGGACAATTTCTCTGTATTCCTCCCAAGCTACCTGTCCTTGTTTCCATCCTGTTTAATCAATATTAAGTGTCACGAGAATCTGGCACTGCAAAGGTTAATAAAATAAATAACTTCTTTTTACATCCTAGTTTACAGTGAATCACATCTTCTCAAAATTAGCAGTCCTGAAGGGTCATCAGAAGGATATACTGTTTGCTCTTCTGTCAATATGTTGCATTATGCAAGGAAACACAATATTCTTTTTTAATGGGGTGTAAAAAGAGGTCATCCTTGAAAGATGCATCAAGTTGAGGAATTTAGAAAAATCATGGTTGACTGAAAGTAGTTGTTAAATATTTTCCCATTTCCTTTTATAAAGCAGACAGACCTGAAAAGTTTTAACTTAAAAACACTTACTTTTTTCCTTTCGCTCCTCAAAGAAATTTTTTGCACTTTCTTAAGAAATTCACTATGTGTTCTATATTCTATGTTCTTATTTCAAAGATTTTTCTGAATTAATTTTGTCTGCTTTCTAGTTCAGGGTTTCATGATGATTAAAGAAAGCTCTTTGTGCATATTTTTAAATGTTGTTAGGTCTGATTTTGATTGATTTTGTAATCATTCACTCAAGACTATATTGATGTTTGTAATTTGGGTGGCCTAATGCATGTATAACTATAAGGATTTTCTATGGAGCATACAAAAATTATTTCAAGCAATTAATAAGGGGGAGACATATCAGAGAAACTTCTTTGTGTGAGAATTCATTTCTTGTTCAACAATTTGCATTTCAATAATCTGAAGTGTAATCTGTAATGTGATCTCTTTGTCTTAAAGTCCAGCGAAAAAGAGAAGAGAAAGATTAGAAGATTTAATCTAGCATACTTTCAAGGTTTATCTAATATACTATTACAGTGCTACTAGTTGTGTTTCCTTTAAGGAAATTGTTTGATGCCCTAAGATGTATGTTCATTAAAAAAAGAGTTTAGTGTAGATTAGTATAGATTGGAGTGCACTAAGAAGAGTGTGGCCAGCAGGTCGAAGGAGGTTCTCCTCCCGCTCTACTCTGGCCTAGTGAGGCTCCATCTGGAGTACTGTGTCCAGTTCTGGGCTCCCCTGTTCAAGAAAGATGAGGAACTACCGGAGAGATTTCAGTGGAGGGCTATGAAGATGATTAGGGGACTGGAGCATCTCTCCTACGAGGAAAAGCTGAGGGAGCTGGGTTTGTTTAGCCTGAGGAACAGAACGCTGCGAGGAGACCTTATAAATGCTTATAAATATCTTAAGGGTGGGTGTCAAGAGGATGGGGCCAGACTCTTTTCAGTGGTGCCCAGCGACAGGACAAGGGGCAATGGGCACAAACTGAAGCAAGGAAGTTCCGACTGAATATTAGGAAGAACTTCTTCCCTCCGAGGGTGACAGAGCACTGGAACAGGCTTCCCAGGGAGGTTGTGGAGTCTCCTTCTCTGGAAATATTAAAAACCTACCTGGATGTCGTCCTGTGCAGCCTGCAGTAGGTGACCCTGCTTTGGCAGGGGGGCTGGACTACATGATCCCCAGAGATTCCTTCCAACTCCTATGATTTTGTGATTCTGTGATCATCATACAACCAGATATTTTAATACGATTTAGTTTATACTGAAATAGGGACATATACAGTCATAAAACTGACATTCCTGTGGCATCTAAACATTTAAGACCTCCTTTTGCCTTTAAAAATACCACCATGACATTTAGTTCCAGTACATTTTTCCTATCATTAAACTTCCATTCAAAGTTCGCCCTCCAATAACAATAAGAGTCCCAGATGACAGAGAGGAACACACTGATTTAAAACAGCAAAGCTATATAACATGCAACCAAGTTTCATAACTGTAAAACCTACTGACTGTGGCTGATTTTCGTTTCCTGAAACAAGTATTTGAATATGAAACTATAAACTTGTAGAAGACTGCTACAAACTGCTTTTGTCTCAACATTGCCATTGTCACCTCTTCCTGGCCTTCGAAAAAACCACCACAGTGACCTGCAGGAAAGCTCTTGCACACAGAGTAGCGCACGGACGGGCAAGAACGGACTTGTCTAAACGGGCAGCACGTGTACGCGGACATGCTCTGTGCATGCGCAAATGCCCCTATAAAAGGGCAGCACATGTTCCTCGCCTCTCTCTTGCTCTCGTCCTCGCCGCCTCGCTGCTGGACCCCATCCTCTCCGGGGCCTCCACGCCTGCATAGAGACTGAGCCAACCGGATATCACTGGACATCATCGAATCCATGGTGGTGGTAACCGATCCCCCCCCAGCACTTCTTTTCCTCACCCTCTGGGGTTTTTCCGACTTTACTCCATTCTTTCTTTCTTTCTCGTCTCTTCCACCCGGTTGCCGTCCCCACCAGACCTCTGATTGCCAGTTCACTGAAATAAAGTTTACAAGGTTGCACAGCATCTGACTCCATTTGCATCTTAATCTTGTCCTTGGGATTGTATCGAAACCTCCACGATATTGGATCGGATCAAAACTGTAAAGGAAAAATTTGGGACTCAGACAATGCATGTATTATGTCACCTAAATCATCTAGTCATTCAGCAGTTGCACTTCTGCAGCTTTGTAAAGTCAATACATATTTTACAATACCTTCTGGTTTGCTCTCTCTTTCCAGTCACCAAAATTAACATCAGAGAGAGCTATTTGTCCTACGTTTCTTCTATGCATCTTTATGTGTACTGAAGCAATTTGATGAAAGGTTTGTTTCAGTATATTTTAAACTATTAATTACATATAATTTTTAATAAAAAATATTCTTTTGATTGAATTGTGTGATTGGATTAGCAAAAGTCATACAGTATCTGTTTTCTGGTTTTCAGAGTTATTTTGAAGTTAAAACTGTTTTTCAGGACTTGTTCTCTTGCTAGAAAATAATTTAACAAACCTATTCATTAGGATGACTGAGTTGGAAAAAGTATAGGCTGAAGACTCACTCAAGGTAAATGCTTCAATGAATAATTAGATACAATATTACAATAATACAATATTACAATAGCAGACATGCAATTCTATTTCATAGCTTATTTTTTTTCAACCTAGATGCAGTGTTTGCCAGAGTGGTTTCATGAAAAAGAACAAATTCATTGTAAAAAGTACGGTATAAATTCTATGTTAATGTTTGTTGAGACTAACCTCATATTTAATGAAGCCTTTCTTCTTCTATTTCCAAGTGTTTGAATTATTTAAAAATAAAAAGTATTTTAATAGCATTTCTATTCTTGAAGCAACAGGACAATATTTGCCATACATTCTGACTGGCTGAACATTTGTAGGTGTTACAGCTTTATACTATGTGATTAGAAAAACTGCATAAGTTAACTTGGAAGGAAGATTAAAGCCATAGTAAAAAAAACCAAACCAAGCCAAACAAACAAAAACAACCCGCACTGTATAGCCTTAGATTTTTATTTTTAAAGGTGGGGTTTTTTTAAGTAATATGAAAAAAATTTATGCATTGCGATAAGCAAACTTAATCTTTCGTGTATTTTTTTTCCCAAGCTATGCTGAGCAGAATTTGATGTAAAGGATCTGTACGTTTTTTCCTTCCTCTTCGTTCCTTTAGAAAATGAATTTCACCTTCCACTGAAAATGAATGCTATGCAAAGCCAAAGAAACTTTGAACATTCAGAATTGCCTAACTCCTGCATGTTTGTTTGGTATTGGGGAAGGAAATACATTTTGTATTGCACATTACCATTAAATGACTGTGCTCAGAATAGGAGCAGACAATATCAAAGATTGTAACAGCAATATGAGGGAAAGCAGTGGCAAGAGTGGTTGATAATTGAAGCATTTTTCTCAGAGAACATGATGGTAGTCAAACTCGTGAAGGCATTTATGTCCTAGCAAAGCTGATTAAGGCAAAAGATATGAAGTGTATTTTCCACTGTATGACTAATGCAGTTCTGTAAAATCAAAATGTTATTTCTGTCTACCTTGTATTTGAAATCTACATTCATACATCTGGCTCACTTTGAAAGGAATAATAATTATCAGTTTTCTTATTGAAAAATACACGTCTATAAACTCTCGAAGCTTTCAAATTGTATAAGGCTTTTATTTTTTTTTTCCCCAGGGCATTACTGAAGAACTATAGCCATAAAGTCATGTAACATAGAAAGTATTAGGCAGAATAATGTGTTCAGTTCCCTGAAGCCCTAAAATATCCAAAATGGGAGGATTGTTCAGCTGCTAAGAAGTACTGACTCTTTTTTCAGAAGGACAATGTTCTGAAGTTATACAGACTGAGATTCCCAGGGGACAGAAAACATCATATGTCTATTTCATTATACATTGCAGTATCCACAAAGAATATTTCTTCCATATTTGTGCCTTAATAAAACCATAAAATAGATCTAAGCAAACACAGACAAATTATAATGTAATGAGTTCAGTTTTGCTAAGTTCTAAGATGAAATGATCTGGCAGTTACTTATTTGCAGGAGAAATTACAAGATATCCAATGGGAAGGATTACTTTTCAGGCCAGATATTTTTCAGTAGTGAGAACAAATATACTTCTACTGTGTTTCAAGAATTCCCATACCTAAAGCATACACCAAATTAACAAGAGTGATTAGGTGCAAACCCAAACCAAACTATAGTATTCCTGAATAAAGTTTATGCTGCCTGTTTATCTGATCTTGATCAACCAAAGCATGTGCTCTACAGAAAACATTAACACTGACATTTCAATATAATCTAAGGTTTTTTTTTCAAAGTTAAGCATCTTTATTAAGACTTCATGTATGCATGAAGGGATTAGTAATTGAAAATGTCTATGAAAAGTCACAAGAAAAAGCAGACTTATTTAACCACGTCTATGTCTTTACATACATATGCGAGCTCCATATGTGTTTACTGTCCAAGAGCAATGAGCAGAGTTTAAAAAGTGTTGAGTAGAAGCAAATATATCAAACACTAGCGCTGTTTGTAACACAGACATTAGTGATAAGTGCTATGTTGACTTGATTTCACAAGTATTTGGAGCATGGTCTGAACAAGATCACATCCGTCTATGAAATTTAACATGGTTACCACTACCGCAGGTTACTACTAAGGTTGGAAAATTTCCATCCATCACAGAGACATATGTTCCTTAGAAGAATGTAGTAGTAATGCAAGTTCTTCAGTTACATGGAGAAGAAGAGGGGACTTGATGATATCTGCTCGTAAGTTTCACAGATACTTGCTCACAGCAGAGGACTAATAAGATTTCAGAATCCTACTTGCCACTGTAGGTAATGAAGATTTTCTTGAATGAGGGTTTTTCTGCAGTATTATTTTTTTTCTTTCCATGCTCTTTGAAAGCATTCTTTGTTTTCACAGACACATGTTCCATTGTCCTACTCGAATGAAAAGTCCCATTACATATTTTGGCTTTCATTACATTTACAATACATGGCTCTTCGTAACTTACTGTTCCTTAGTGCTTAGCCTTCATTATGCGATGTATAGCTCTATGAAAAAGGGATAAAATTAGAAAGACTAAGAGACACAATTAGTTCTTTGTAAAGGAAAGAAAAGATAAAAAGAAATTTTAATGAATGTATTATAGAACAAAGTAAAATAAATAGGTTCATTACTTATGGGAAAAAGAACAAATTATGATTTAAACAAAGGAAACGTAAGTAGAAATTACTTCAGTCTTTACAAAATTAATTGTGTCCAAACACAAAACAACATTAATCTTAGCACAGAAATAGGACTGTAGGCCAGAATATGGAAAGAAGACATTGATGAATACTTTAGTTCAAGACTTCAGTGCTTGATAAACTGAGGAACTACAGAAACCCACACTACATTAAAAATGTTGAAATAATCTGAACCTGTAGTCTTGCCTGAGAACTTCTGAAAGAAAGAAAAGGACACTTAAAACTGGAGGGAAAGGGAAATAAAAATGAGAGAAGACAATTTAAATATAAAAAAAATAAGATTACTAACCAAACTGTTTTCCTCACAAGGTATGTGGAGCTGTGCTATTAAATAACTACAATATATATAAGTGGTGCAAACCACGTACTACTGGTCAAGAGCATGTTCTGTCATATCAATTCAGTTATCTTTCTGCTGTGCTAACAAAATAATGAAGAAGGGGAAGAAAAGACTATGGTATTTGGTAATGTCATAGCAAGAATCTGAGGACTCTCGTATATAACATGCTCTCACGAGCAACCTCAGGAAGTACGGATCATATTTTAACAGTACAAAACTGGTGTGCAGTTGGATGAAAACCTATACTCAGTATTTATTATCGATTCACTGTCTGTTGGAAAGATTTCAAGTGAGGTTTTTCCAGGGTTTGTTCTTTGATTGAGTCAGTTTAATATTTTCCTTCATGAATTAAATGTTCATATACAATAATGTGTACAGATGGTCTCAAGATAGGAGGGGTTGTAAGTGCTATGGGAGATCAGAATTCAGTGTGATCTTGAGAAAATGGAAAACTGATCTGAAATAAACAAAGTATGAAATGTCACAATTAAGAGACATAAATAAAATGTGTACAAATATGAAATCAAATTATTTGTCTAGGCACTAATGCTGCCAAAAAGAAAGTACAGCTGCAGTGGGGCCACAAATTAAACAAGATTTTATGTCTTGCTGTGGCAAAAAAGACAGTTAGATTCCAATATTTGCTTACACTTCAGAAGTATTTTGTATCACTTGCGGAAGACAACATTTCTCTTTGCATTTAGTCACTGGCACTGTCTAAATAAGAATTATCTATGTTGACCGTATGCACATGTGTTCTGAATAACCAAATGCCACATATACTCTTATGTCTGGGACAGTCTGACATCAAAGAATGTCGATGGACATAATGCTGTGATTAGAATCCTACATGACTTGGAAATCCCAAATACTACAGTACTAGTAAGAAAAATTAAAGGTGCCTTAGTTTCCTTCTTTTTTAAGAAACGTAATCAATGAAGAAGAGTTGAAGGAACTGGGTGCTAACACCAAAAGAAATGGTGATGCACAGAATGAGAAAAACATGAGGCATAGTAATAACCTTCCAAAATGTGAATTGTCCGTACAAAGGAGATGTTGCAGCAGAAATAGAAAAAGATACCAGCTTCCTAAATGACCACAAATATTTCTGTTTGATGTCAAATAAAAATAGTCAAATTGCATTGTTGGTGCACTGTGGAATAGGCTACATGGCAGTGCAGAGAAATCACAGAATCACAGAATGTTAGGGGTTGGAAGGGACCTCTGTGGGTCATATAGTCCAACCCTCCTGCCAAAGCAGGGTCACCTACAGTAGGCTGCACAGGACGTTGTCCAGGCGGGTCTTGAATATCTCTAGAGAAGGAGACTCCACAATCTCCCTGGGAAGCCTGTTCCAGTGCTCCGTCATACTCAGAGGGAAGAAAGATCTTCCTCATGTTCCGACAGAGCTTCCTTTGCTTCAGTTTGTGCCCATTGCCCCTTGTCCTGTCACTGGGCACCACTGAAAAGAGTCTGGCCCCATCCTCTTGACATCCACCCTTGAGATATTTATAAGCATTTATAAGGTCCCCTCTCAGCCTTCTCTTCCTCAGACTAAACAAACCCAGCTCCCTCAGCTTTTCCTCGTAGGAGAGATGCTCCAGTCCCCTAATCATCTTCATAGCCCTCCGCTGAACTCTCTACAGTAGTTCCTCATCTTTCTTGAACAGGGGAGCCCAGAACTGGACACAGTACTCCAGATGGGTCCTCACTAGCACTGAGGCGGAGCAGAACCTCCCTCAACTTGCTGTCCACACTCCTCTTACTGCACCCCAGGATCCCATTGGCCTTCCTGGCAAGCAGGGCACACTGCTGGCTCATGGTCAACCTGTCGTCCACCAGGACACCCAGGTCCCTCTCTGCAGAGCTGCTCTGCAGCTGGTCCGCCCCAAGCCTGTACTGTAAATATCTGTAAATAGAAAGGCTTTAAGGGAGAATTAAGTGGATGCTCTGAAGTTTGATTCTGAATATAAGTAATCTTATGTTAGTAAAGAGGGACTGACTACATGATCTTTCAGCGTCCTCCCTAGTGATATTTTCTTCTAATTTTATGATACATTTACAGTTATTATTTGTTATTTTACAACATCTGGGAAATTAACTAATAGAATAGGATCCCAATTGTGACAGGGTTCGTTTTTATTAATGGAGTTTATAACCATATCCACTTCAAAAATATTCTCTGATGTAAAAAATAGAAATTTTTAAGTATTTTATTCCCTCCAAAATGTTGTTTTATGCTTTGTAATGGGTAGCTCTAAATTCCTTTTGTACTTCTATACGTTTCGCAAAATAATTTTAATGTCAGAAGGTTTTGACTTAAAGGTAATAGTAGGAAGAAAGAATACAATTTTCAACCTGCATTTGAAGTCAACATGCATAATTTTTAAAAACAAGTTTCAGATTACATCAATTATTTCCTATCTTAATTATGAGTCATGTTTTTAAATTAATCTCAACAAAATGAAATTGTATTTAGTTACACATATTCAAATTACCTGTTACATATAGTGTAGATGATTGCATTTTGTTTCACAATAGTTTTACTATGTCCTACTGGAAATGACACAATAATATTTGCAGTTTGTTTATTTTTGATACATTAACTACACACTGAGGAGTAGGTAAATTATTTGGAAGAGAATATCCTCATGATTATACATTATTTCAAGTTACTAGTAAACTGTACTGGAAATCATTAACAGACTAGAATTGAATGTATTCTTTAACTGTTTTCTTTTAAAAATACTGAATTATTCAAGAAGAGTACTGTGAAGAAAACACTGGTCTGAGTTTAAAGCATGTTAAGATGCCCATTTTAAATAAACATAAAAGAGCACAACATTAAGTAATTCTATTTAGTGTTTTATTAGACTGTGAAGGACAGACTACTATGGTATGTTGTCATAGTTTAGAGAACAAATTCCCTGATAGCACAGCTTTGTCTCTATTACTCAGCATGCTCTATCCACAGCTCATGTTAAATGAGTGACTGAGATGTTCCCCTGGGAACACTCTGAACATTGCAAGCTTCCTTGGCAACCAAAAATGCCTACAGACAGCCCTGCCTATCACATTTTATAGTTTTTCTCTTTTCATATCCGCTTGTCACTCCTAAGGCCCAGTGCAGTGTTTCTCCTGCAGGGGTATTTTGCAGTTCACAGATAATACTGGGTATTTTGCCATTCACTGCTGTCTTCTGTCTCCCATTCCTGTCTTCTGGACTGTCTCCATTCACACACTTTATATTAAAGCTTCCTTGTTATTTCATTTTGTTATTGATGGGAAAGGCTAAGGACTCGTTCTGTGCAAGTGCCTAACTGCCATTTTGTCCTTTTAATACTTTCAAAACTATTCAGACATTTTGATGCTTGACCTGATGGATGGCCTTATAACCCAGATCCTCAGAGATATTAATATTGTTGAGAGTGGATTGCGTAAATATCTTTGGGTAGATGGCTGTCACTGCAAATATTTTGATTAACAAGAATACCTGCCAATATTTTGATTAACAAGAATACCTGAAGGTTTAAAATGTCTCAGGATCCACTACAGCACCTGAGAATTCTTACTCTTGCTGCTGAGCCCTAGCGCAGCCCATGTCTAAGTCCTTTTGAGTTCATCAGATTGTGTCTTTCTTTTTTTGTGCAATCTAGGGTGCATGTCAATAAATCAGCCTGCATGATAAAGAAATTGGAATGACATTTTAGAGTTAGTGCTATTTATGTTAAATACAGCAGCAACAGCAGTTTTCCCTGGGAATTAAAAAGAACCAGATATACCTCCTATAAGGAGTGACAACAGCACTTGTCAGGTACGTGGATACTTTGCATTGAGTCTTTTTCAGTCACCTCTGTGAAGTTGTTCCAATTTTTGCAAAAAATAAATATTCATGACAGTGTAATTTTTTTCTTTGAAGAAATGAAAGAGTTTGGAAGAGTTTATGCTGGAATTTTCATGGGACATTAAAACCTGGATTGTGCATTCAGTTTCAAGAGTTAAGATTCTTTGTGAGAATCCAGTCTGTAGAAGGTGACTCAGGTGCCTCTGGACATTATGGGAGCTCTGGGAAATCTTTTGACTACTGAATTGTGAAAAATCCCATTCCTTAGGTATCTAGCTTGCTTTATTCAATCTCTGACTCAGAACTATTGTTTCCAAAAGTTTTTAACTCATGTAACATTTAAGTATTCTTGCAGGCACGTAGTTTCCTTTAATATCTAGTTTTAATTATCTGCAGTTATTCTGAATATTCTTCAGATAGTGTATTATTTGTTCTGATGGACAACTCCATAGTTATAACTAGCAATAACTTTTATTTTTATTGAGAGTAATGGTACTTGCATTATGATCTGAAAGGGTTAACTAAAGCTTACATACCAATTAATGTGCTTAGAAAAAGGAGTGAGAACATTTAGGGTATTGTGTTTTCCTTTTGTTTTATGTATTAGATGTATGAGGATCTGTATGTTCATGCAACATTGTCTAAGTTACATTTTCTAACAGAATGCAATATAATTAACGTGTTCTTTTGTATGAAACTTCGTTTTCCAATTTTCAGCCTGCAGTAAATCTTCTGGTCTGATTTATAAATATCTAAAAGTGAAACTAATCTGACACACAAAACTACTGACAGACCATCAACTACATGAACACCAAGCAACACTGCAAAAATTAGATCTCGATATATTTTCCTATAAGAATGTATCCCTACTGCTCTCTGCAAAAGAAAAGAATCTTCTTGCTTATATTCAGTGCTGAAATTGGAACTTTAAAATATTTGAACATTTGAATGGCCTTTTGAACACACTTCTTTGTGAATAATCTGTGTAGCAGATGATAAAACACCTAGATTGTCTCTGAATAAAAAATGTAGGTTCTGATTCCATTTAAGTCAGGGGTAAAACTTTATTTTTACTCTTGTGAGACTGTTCTTTTAGTGGGAGGCTAACAGTATGAGATGTTAGTTTAAAAAAAACTATTCCTTACTAGCAGGATTATGAGTAGGATTTGGAGAAGCATGGGGACACTATTTTTTCCCACTGAAACAAGTTCATAATGAATTAAGATTTTTTGCTGCTTTAAAAAGCTTTCCATCAGACTGTTTGAAACAAAAAACATGTTAAAAGCACCTGTAATTGCAATTGTATTTGATATATATGTAGATATAATATTATTTGTGCATTTATATTTACACTGTGCACATATATTTATGTATACATCATATTTATAAAATAGGTATACATACATCATTTAGTATATGTTTTATGTTCAATGTGTGTGCACATAAGGAGAGTATGCATGTATATGGAATAGCTAACTATGGGCCATTCTATATAGGCAAATACTTTACTTGCTCTTACAAATCTATTTTCTTATGGTAATGCTCATATTTAAAGCAATGAGATTAATTTTCTTAGGAATTACCATATTTCAATTTGGTGTGAAAACATTACATTTGTGTATATGTGTATATGTTTATTTACAGATTTTCCATACACATAAATGTGTGTAGCTTAATTTCTTACACTTATGGTCATATGAGGATTTTGTCCTATTAACAGAATTTGATGTTGTTTGAGTCTCTCCATGTGCTACACTCTAGGCATATAACACAACAACTTTATACACAAGAATACTCTTAAAAAAGATACTGGTAAATGGTCTTCTTTTCTAGTATTCTTGGTCTTATATTATCAGCAATAATAATGTCACTGAAAGTTAGTCTTGCCATGCAAACATTTTTCCTGCTTTTCAGCAACAAAGACTGCATTTTGCCTTCTTCAGAAAATGAAAACTGCCAACAAAAATCAAAAAGCACCAAATTCAATCCTTCAGAGCTTTCACTTCTACTAAATTTGTTAATGTACACATGGTATTCTAGTTTTATATACATCTGATGTAATTTTTTGTGTCCACTGCTAGTAGCTTAAATTACTGTACATAAGATCACAGTTTTGCCACTAATGACTCATCTAGCCTTTGGATTCAAAGAGCACTTCTGCTGTTCCTAAGTAAGCAAACTTTTTCAGAGCTTTACTGTTTTCTAGGCATTACACAATGGGAGTGTAAAAGAAATTACTAGGATCATTTGATAACATGTAACTTTGAAAAAGATATTTTGATTTCCAAAGATTTTATTTTGTGGAAGGTATACAGAAACATTAAATGTGATGAAATCACATTGATTAAGTCTCATGTCCTTAGAAGTGAAATAAACAGATCAGCACTCTCTGGATAATACAAAGTTTCTTTCTTTTAATTCAGAAATTAACAATATATAAATATTACTTTTTTTTTTACCTTTTCTTTGTACCTATGTTGAATGCAGGTTTTCCTGAACTTACAGCAAGACTAGTTTCCCCTTTTTCTGTTAAGGAAGTTGACAGAAAAAACAGATGTAGAACTTCATACATCCACAATTCACAAAAATCATGGGTTGTCACAGAAGTTCCCAAAATAATATTTCGTGTATTTACAAAATATATCCTCTTTTTTTCTTTTTTTTTTTTTTTTAATTCAGATAGAGTTGAAGAGAGTAAGAATGGAGTTCAAACATCCTAAAAAATGTTATAGATATAGAACTAGAGAAGTAGAATATATCCTGGGTAATTGGGTTTGGACCTTTCATAATTTTGTATTACTGTCATGTAACATGGTTTTGATAAGGTGCTCAAAATAAAGATGAACTAGTTTTATTTATCTATTTATTTATTAATTTATTAATGCATCTTCATACTGGAAAGTTTTTTTCAGAGTGTCTGAGAATTTTTCATGATTTCTTATCACTGTTTTGAAAAAAGTAATTTTCCTAGGAAATTAAAGAAGAATTGTACAAATTGTTCCAAAGAAGAATACCATAAAAGGCCTCAAAATCACTGAAAAAATTACATAATTATTCTCCTGTCTATTCTGGAGATAATTCAGCCCTATTCTGGACAATACCTAGCTCCTACATCAGATGATTGCATTTTCTTGCCAAACAGATGCATCCCACAAGATATGCAAAGTGAAACTGTGAACAGATAGTACTCCTGTATATTCACTTCATCTGCTGTTTCCAGCAGATGAGTTACACACTCAAAGTAAAAATTCTTGTTATTAATCCTGCAGGAGGTGTCATTTTGTTGAATTTGTATTTATTCACAGTTGAATTTCAGGCCATTTTTATTATTTTAGTTCTCTATATTAGCTAGATCTTTCTTGATGTTCTACATTAACAATACTGCTTAACTTTGTCATTATCAACGTTCATGGTTGTACTGACACTTTTTAATCTCGATATAACTAATGAATTTATTAACTAAAATTGGTCCCGAGACTTAACTTGAGGAACTTCATTAGTAATCTTAAGTAAGCCTGAAAGTTCCTCTTTCCACACTACCTCTTTCTGCTTCTCCTTTATCTAGTTTCCAACTTAAAGATATTTGGGCAGTCTCTATTACTTTACTTGTATTCTCTTGTGTAGTAGCATTTCAGATACTGAGTGAAAAAAATGTTATCATCTACTTCATTCCTATGCCTAAAAAACAGTTAAGAAAGCAAAGTAATACATTGTTTTGCATTGATCAGAGAATAATAGGTCTGTCATTGCTACTTCAATAGCAAGTTTTGAACTATAAATGGGGAACTAGTGTACATACTGTAATGTAATGTGATGAAAAACCCAGCAAACCCCTTTTTTTAGATGAAATATATATTTCAAGTTTTGATTTTGATTGTTCATACTGCCTCTCCATTTTTACATACAAAAAAAAAAGAAAATCCAAACCAACCCAAACCTTTATTGGTCCTTAAAAAAATCTTTGTTACATTTATTTTTTCTGTATACGTTATGGATGTTGTAGAAGCTAAATGAGACCACACACAAATTTAAAAAAAAAAAAAGAATTACAGACTGAAGTTTGCAAATTGGAGCATGGAGGTATGTAATAGAAGTTAAGGAGTTAACAAGTGGTGTTCCTCAGGGGTCGGTATTGGGACGGGTGCTGTTGAATATCCTTGTCAGTTACATGAAGAGTGGGATTGACTGCACCTTCAGCAAGTTTGCCAATGACACCAAGCTGTGTGGTGCAGTCAAAATGCTGGAGGGAAGGGATGCCATCCAGAGGGACCTTGACAGGCTTGAGAGGTGGGCTCGTGTGAACTGCATGAAGTTCCACAAGGCCAAGTACAAGGTCCTGTACGTGGGTAAGGGCTATCCCAAGCCCAAGTACAGACTGAGTGGGGAACAGATTGAGAGCAGCCCTGCCAAGAAGGACTTGGGGATGTTGGTTGACGAGAAGCTCAACGTGACCCGGCAAAGTCTGTTCACAGCCCGGAAGGCCGACTGTATCCTAGTCTGTGTCAAAAGAAGCATGGCCAGTAGGTCTACTCTGCTCTCTTGAGACTCCACCCGGAGTACTACGTCCAGCTCTGGAGCTCCCTACGTAAGAAAGACATGAACCAATTGGAGCAAGTCCAGAGGAGGGCCACAAAAAAATGATCAGAGGTTTCGAACACCTGTCATTTGAGGAAAGACTGAGACAGTTAGGGTTGTTCAACCTCGGGAAGGGAAGGCATCGGGAGACCTCACAGCAGCCTTCCAGTACCTGCAGGGGGTCTACTGGAAAGCTGGAGAAGGACTTTTTACAAGGTCATGCAGTGACAGGACAAGGGGTAACAGCTTTAAAATGAAAGAGAGTAGATTTACTTCAGACATAAGAAAGAAATTCTTTACTGTGACGGTGACTAGGCACTAGAACAGGTTGCCCAGAGAAGCTGTGGCTGCCCCCTCTCTGGCAGTGTTCGAGGCCAGGTTGAAGGGGGCTTTGAGCAACCTGGTGTAGTGGAAGGTGTCCCTGCCCATGGCAGAGGGGTTGGAACTCGATGATCTTGAAAATCCCTTCCAACCCAAACCATTCTGGGATTCTATGACTTGAAGTTCATTTTCTACAAACATGATAGAATATCAGTACATAAATAAATATCGATATCAATTGCTCAGATTTATTTTCTCTAGTAGTGACTGCAGGGTATTTTTGCTGGTATATGTGAATAGTGGTAGCTTTAAAATACCAAAAGCTGAAACAACATTCCTGTGTTTTTTCCCTTCAAGGTTTACTGCTTTACTCTTCCTCTGCCATCCTCTACAAACTGAAACAGAAATGCATACATGTAAGTTTAGCATATTAAAATGATAAATTTGGGTGTTCTTTTCTTTTGTGTAGAATCTTCTGCAAATATTGTGTTGAAGAAGTGTAGGACAGCAATAAAGTTTGGCTGTATGTGTGAGGAAACTAAGAAACACAGGATGTTTTACAAACTGTCCAACAAGGTGGAAGAATAAATGTATGTGTCAGGATGAAGAAACATGTGGTGAGGATTACTTTGGTAATAAAGTAGTGAATAATGTCCCAAGACAAAACCAGATCATTCTAATAACATTTATTCCTCAAAATCTTAACCTAATAAATATCAGATTTGTTAGTTTTGTCTTATCAGAAAGCTGGTATAACCACAGACACTATGGCAGAAAATATGTGGAATCTAGTGGAATTTTTAATGGTAATATTTCCTGGTGTATATTTTTGGTCACGGGAGCATTCATATATCTAGAAGGTCAATGGTATTAAGTATGTTTTTCGTCTTGTGGCATGCAATTCTTTTTTATTTTTACTGCCATCTGCAGAGCAAACACACGTATTGTGTAATATGTAATACGTAATACGTAATATGTCTATGTGATGAAACAGTATTGTTATCATCTGTACCTTCACCTACTATTTCACAACAGACTTTTTCATTAGTATTTCAAAATATGCGGTTGATTTTTCGCTACATTTTTGTTCTGATTCCCTCTTAAGTACAAGTTTAATGGAATGGCTTAGGTAAACTATGAATTAAGTAACTATTTTTTTTTTTCAGTTGAGGTGTTTTACATCTCTCATGCCATTTGTAAATTATGTCCAAAAATAAAGTGGAAGAGTCTAAACACTAAATAAATTGCTGGAGAATATTGCATTCTATTTGCAGAAAAGAGTTGAAAAGGATAACACTGAAAGAAAAAATATTATAATTAACAAGTTTTTTTGCAGGTTATGGAAAATGTTTGAAAAAGTAGGAAGGACAAGTCCTTCATAGAAATTAGAATGAGATTTTAAAAAAATCTTATTTGTTGTTCACAGAATAAAAATATTTCTCAGAATGGACTTCCACACAATAAAATTAAAATGTTTGATGAAGAGATAATGGCTCAGTGTTGAAACGAATTTTTTTCTCCTGGCCTAACACAAACACTGGAGTAAATGCTTGATGGTGGTGGTGGCAGGAAAAAGCAATTTTTTTTTCCAATGTTATTTTCACTCTCTGGAGAAAAACATCAGGATTTCCTACAAGACACATCTCTAGAAAAGAAGTTCTATTAGGAATCTTCTTTAGAAAAATTGTAAAAAAAGTGTGATATAAAATATGTAAAAAATATTTTCTTTACTCTCTCACTTTCCTCAGCACTTCAGCCTCTTTAAGGTACCTCTTGCCTTACAAGTAGTCACACACAGGTTAATTAGATATTTATTTTGATTAGCTATGACTGAAAGAATAATAATTTTAAATGTAAACATAAACCTATATTTTAACTTCAAAAATATTCTAGATCATTAATAGCTCTCTGATGCTGCCTATTATAGGCCATTGACAAGTGTCAGTGACGAGATATGTATATCATTAACTGTAAAGACAACAAAATATTTTCACAACCATCTGTGAAAATGTGTGGGCTTATCTTCTATTATCATTTTATCTGATTATATAATTCAGAAAGGTGTAGCAGTAAATTTTCCTGTGGGTTGCATGATAGCTGGATAGAGTTCCTATATGTCACAAATAGAACAGTGAGACTACATGTATATTGGGCTAACTTTCCTCTCTGTCCAATTTAAAAAGAATGAAATCCACTCACTGTAATTTTGAATGCAAATGGTTAATCCCCTAAAGTACTCCATGTTTTGCATTTTAAAGAAACACTACAGAAAGAGTTATGCAGTATTCACAAGGTTTAATTAAAGGATCATTTGATGAGGACATTTTCATTGATTTCTCTAAGTTTTTTGTTTTGTTGACAATCTCTTTCTTTTAAGAAAGATGTGGGTTTTTTCCCCAGTATATCTGATAAACATTTTGGCTGTAAGTCCCATTCATGGATTAAGCATTGGCAAGCAAAGTCATTTCTTGTAGTTCACACTGGAATAAGATATATTTTTAATTACATAGTTATCTGACTTCTATAAAACAAACAACAATGATCTAGTGACTAGAATGTGAATACCAGACTACAGAAAAATACAAAAAGAGTTGCATGATAATGTCTGCTCGGAAAAAAGGATCATCTTTTTAATGGTCAAAGATGGGGACCTAAATTTTCATCTGTGATATTTTTAAAAATAAACCTCAAGAAAACGTGTTTCTTAAATATGGAAAATATGTTGCCTGAACTGCACCAAAGTTCCAGTATATTTTCTTGATAAGGAAGGCCAAAGAACTGCTATATTCAAAGCAGAAAATCTATCAGGAGATCTGCAGCAAACAGCTTTTTTGGTCTTAAGTTGCACAGAATATTTTCTGTTAGCAAGCTGCATCCTAGTCATTTTGGGGAGTCATCATACTTGCTAAGGAGAGAGGAAGGAAAGAGGAAACATTGATAATAGTCATTTGCATGTTTTATTCTGATACTTTCCTGTCTTGACTGTAAAGAAGATAGTAAAAATCTACATTGAAATGTCAGGAACTTGGACACTTAAAAAATTCCAGTAAGTATAAAAATTAGAAGTAATCACGGCACAAGGATCTTCACCACATATCTCTGATGTATCTTCCTCAAAAGAATTACTAAGAAGAGAGGCAGAACTAGCTGTACTATATATGCCTGTAGTAGAAATAATGTTCCTGTAAGTTGTCTTGCTGACCATTTATGCCCATTTTCATGTGGGAGTTGCAAAGAATAGTAAAAAGCACAGAAAATTTTCCATAGAGCATGACAATTCAATCTTCTTGAAAATATATATTTCGCTTTCACCTTACATACACAAAAACAGGATGAGGATTTTACCAGACTTTCTTTTTAGGTGGGACGTGTCATGCACTGAAGAATCCAGAATCTAGAATTTCCATATACTATAAATGTTATTGTATTAAGTAACTAGTATATTAAGTATTAAGACAATCATTTTGTAAATCCTTCAGTGTGGAGATAATGAAGTAAAAACCTCTTAAAACCCTTGTGGATGAGTCTCTACTGGTAAGTAAAGTGAATTCTATTCAAAGAGACTTCCTCAGGCATTTTCTCTTCATGACATGTTAGTCAGTATTTCTCCGTTCACATAGGGTGTTAAATAAAGGTTAGCTGTTTGTGTCTGCCTGGTTTGACTGTTTGACTCCCTCTTTTTTCCATCAGATACAGTGTTTCTGCCCCAAAGTGCTTAGATATTTTCATAATACATGAAGTGTCAGCTGCAGTAGTTTCTTAAAATTTCATTTTTAAAATCACTTTCTCTTTTGACCTGAGGAGTTGTATTGAGCTTATTAAACTCAGTAAGAAAGATACATTGTGAAATAGGAAGATTTTAGTGTATTGCTCTTAGGTTAGGACTACCAACTTGATCTTGAGTTAACAAGAGATTTTACCAATTTCAGTTACTGAAGAGTCTGCCTATTGTTTGAATATATGGATATTATTCTCCAATTTATTTATAACACCCAGCAATCTATAATTTAAATTATAAAACACTTGAAGATGTATTATGAAGAATTTGAAAAAAAAATTGTGTCGTATTTTATTATATTCAAAACATTATTTTATTTCTCATTAAAATTTGCACCCTTAAATCTGTCATTGTCATCACTAATAAAAAAGAGTTCTTATTAATTTCAGAGACCAAATGACAGTTACAAAATCTGCATGTTTCAGAAGTTAGTTGGACTTTGATTTTGTATAAATTATCGTGACAAAATTCATTATTTGAAAAACAGCTATTGTTTCATTTTGGAATGTCAAAGGTAGCACTGCAGTTCTGAAATCACTTGGCATATTTGTTAACTCTACTAAAAACAATTTTTACAAAGTCAGGAAAAATACTGATATATGGTGACATAAGAACCCTTTCCACAAGATTTCCACAAGATTTATTACTAAGTTAGAATGGATAGGGTCACCACACTTCTAAGACCAGCTACTTATCCTGGCAACAGTATGTTGAGAAGATGGTAGTTACCAAATGAAGGGGGAAGACAGAAACTAATCCAAAACATTAAGCGAATGTTTGCTTCTTACCTTTTTGTGGCTGGGATGATTAAGCTGTTGCACCAAAAGCTAATAAAGCTGGAGTTTGCCTGGTGGTCACTAGGACATTATTTGCTCAGTGTGAGAGATGTTCCCTCATTAGGCATTGCCTCTGACAGCACCTCAAGGGTCACTCTGCATTCTTACTAGCAGGATCATTTCTCACGATTTAGGAATTCCTGTCTAACCAAAGTGATGATTAGGATGCCTGTCCAAGACTTCAATCGTGATTGCAGGGGGTGTGCTTGCAATGTTATAAATGTACATAAAGTTAATCTAGCTATAAGAGGTGAAGGTCTTCTTTTTCAAAACCGAAAAATATAGAGAACTGTGCCATAAGTATATGCTGATTTCTGCCTGACTGAGCACTTTGTTCACACAACAGAATGTATATTTAACTTATTTGCATGTGACACCTAATTGACTGAGCTGTTAATATGTGGGAGGGCAAGGTAGCCATGTAAAAGCACCTCAGTAAGATGGAAGAATTAGCCAACAGGATCATCCTGAAAATCAGTAGACGTATGAAAGTCTTGCATCTGGGGCAGAACAACTCTATGCATTAATGCAGGCTGCAGACTGGCTAGAAAGCATCTCTTCAGAAAAGGACCTATGAGTCCTGGTGGACAAGAAATTGAACAAGTAAGCAACGTGTGCTTCACATAATTGCTTAGTGGGCTGCGTTAACAATAGCACAAACAACAGCTGAAGGGAAATGCTTATTTCCTTCTACTCAACATTCATGAGGCCAAATCTGAAACACCTTCCAGATTTGGGGCTCCCAGCAGGAGACACATAAAGAAACTGTAGTCCAGTAGAGTGCCACTAAGCTTGCCAGGAGCCTGGATCACATTTAACATGGGAATAAGCTGAAGGAGATGAGTTTATTTATCATGTAGGGGTAACTAAGAGAGGGTAAAAGAGATACAGTGGTCCAAAAAGGAGGCAGAGGATCATATTAAAAAACTGGAACCAGACACTGAAGTGCATGGTAAAAGGAGAAGAGGCAAGGGTAAGAGAAGGCTGAGACAGGACCTTATGAAGGCCTATAAATATAATCAGGGTGGGTGTCAATAGGAGGGGTTCAGACTCTTTTCAGTGGTGTCCAGTGACAGGACAAGGGGCAATGGGCACAAACTGAAGCACTGGAAGTTCCATCTGAATATGAGGAAGAACTTCTTTACTCTGAGGGTGATGGAGCACTGGAACAGGCTGCCCAAAGAGGCTGTGGAGTCTCCTTCTCTGGAGATATTCAAAATCTGCCTGGACGAGGTCCTGTTCAACCTGCTGTAGGTGACTCTGCTTCGGCAGAGGGGTTGAACCAGATGATCCCCAGAGGTTCCTTCTAACCCCTACCATTCTGTGATTCTGTGATTCAGTGAAAAAGTTGCAGCAACGGAAAGTCTGATTGAAGGAAAAAGCACTTCACAGTGATGATGATGAAGTACTGGAGCAGGTTCTCCAAAGAGGTTAGGAAATCTTAATCTTTAGAGCTATTCAACCGGATATGGCCCTGAGCAACCTGATCTGACCTTGAAATTCGTGCTGCTTTGAGCAAAAGGTTGGACTACATCATCTCCAGAGAGCCCTTCCAAAATAAATACAATACTGTGATCAACATCAAAAGTGGCAGGTCTATCATCTTCCTTAGAAGCTGCTCAGCAACTTTCAATGAAATACAATAATGGAAGTGTATGTGAAAAATGAACATGCATGTTCTTTCTTTTGGACATTCCTCTTGGTTATTTTGGCATTAAACATCACAACTAGATCCTGAAGAAATAAAAATATACCTTTTTTTTTTTTGAGCTAAGGAACAAGTCTTTTTAATTCGTTTGAGAAATAAATGGACAACAATGGATAATAATGGATAAAAATAAAACCGTTAAGATCTTATGTTAGTGAGAATAATATACGCATTCATTTGGATATACCTTAGTGTCCTGGGTTTGGCCAGGACAGGGTTAATTTTCACCAGAATCCAGGAAGGGGCACAGCCAGGTGGGCTGACCCCACCTGGCCAAACAGAGCAGGGTATTCCGTACCATGTGCCGTCATGCTGGGTTCCAGGTGGTGGGGAGCAGGGCGGCGGGAACTCACTCATGGCTCGGGAGCGCGCAGCGGCAGCGATTCGGGAGAGCGACTCTGTTGTGCGGTCTGTTTTGTTTTGTGTATTCCCCTTATCTGTATCTTTGTTGTTACTGTTCTCTTTGTTTGCTGTTCTGTTAAACTGCCCTTATCCCAACCCACCAGTTTCTGCCTGTTTCTTTCCTTTCTTCTCCGCACCCCAACGGGGGGAGGGGAGGCCACGTGGCGCTTGTGTTACCGGCCGCAGCCAAACCATAACACTTAGAAAGGTGATTTGAATTCTACTACCTTGTATAACTCAGAATAACCAAAATGGACATAGAGGTGAACTGCACTGAGTAATTAGTTCTGGTATCAGTCAAACAGAATAGAAATGTAATTCTGTTTTCTACCTTCATTTTTTTATTTTATCAGCAATTACACAAAGGGATTTCTCACTAGAGAAAGTGAGAAATCAGCAAGATCTTCTACACGCTGGGCTGTAAGAAGAAAATTGTCAAGTATGTATGCAGTAATAGAAAGCAGAGATATGCTGTAGAAAAGAATAAGGTTGATGGACCCTCACTGCTTAAGGGCAGGGGCTGTACGATAGGAGAGTGAGGAAAAAATCCTTCAGAAAATAGTATTCAAGTAAAAGCAGACAGCTTTCATTAAGAGTGAGTAAGGAAATATGTATTACAGGCACCCTATCTCGTTAGTCTTGAGGAATGTAAAGCATTTCAGAAATACAGATTCTGATTGAATAGGCACCATTAGGAAACAAACCATACGTAATGAATGACTACAGGTTTGAAGGAATCAGGCAGGTTACCAGGTGCCACATACTGCAAATGAGTTTTCAAACAAATGAAACCAGACAAATTCCAGCTATTAATTTGATACTTAGTGTGCCTGTATAGCAAATACCATTAGCTCCGTGTAGGATATTGGTACTTTAAACATTTAATTTTTTTTAGCTTCAGTATATTAGTTTGGATCTATGACCTATGGAAAGGAAACACAATCAAATTCTGCGTGCAATTCAATACTGGCATCATAGGGATATTTTATACAGACTTTCATGTGTGTGGTCTTTTACTCGCTCATCAACACATACCACCTTTCTCAAAGACTCCATTACTACCAGCTTGAGATATTTGTCTGATATTTTCTTATGTTACATTTCTAAATATCAATGTATAGCTTCAGCATCAAAGTACTCTTACAGCTGAGCATCCTAATGTAACTTCAGAGAAAGAGGACTTGCTCCTGAAATAATGAATGCATTTCATAACATATCTAAGCATCAAAACAGATAGAAGCTTTGAAGGGAAATCCAGAGAGATGCAGAAGAATGTAAAATGTTAATGGGTCTAAAGTCTATTTAATGCCTGATGCTCAGGACAAGTTGTGCATTTGTATGTATTTTAATAGGTATTTAAAATAAATAGGATATTTAAAATATATTGAAATTATAGCCATTCTGGATTCCTTTTTTATAGTTCAAAACATTAAGTACATTAAAATAGAAAATGGTCTTTCCACAAAGTTTAACCCAGGTGTTAAAGTACATTAACAGAAAAGGAATGAGAAATGGTAGAAACAAAAAGGTCTTTCCCACTAAAGCGCTGACACTGATTTTTTTAAGGTATGATCTGCTTTTTGTAACTGTACATATGTCATTTATTGTTAAATTGCCATGGCTATTTGTTTATTATTTGTGCAAAGGCATTTAGCCAAACTCCAGTCACTATTTACTGAATGAAAACTTAGCAGTTATATAAAAATAATCCTAAACTAAAGAAGAGTGTTACGTTTTTTTCCTTCAGACATTTGCTGACTGGATAAAAGGTCTACCTACGCTGTGCTCTGCCTATGGACAAGTTTTTTAATCTTTTAATGGAATATTTCTTCTTACCTAAGAAATATTGCCAGGTTGAGATCCTTGCTTTGGAAGGATTGGTAAACATATTTGTTACTTCAGGGATAGATTATCACACTCACATCTTGGCATTTCTCATCTATAGCTCTTCTAAAAGGCAACAGCCTAAATCTTAGTCATAGCCATCTGTTTACTTCTAATACTTTAGCAGTAACATATAAAAGTTTGTTTCCAGTAATTTATTTTTTAATATAAGGCTGATTTATAATTACCTGTTGCTGCTCCGCCATTATTGGATCTTTTAATATTTCGGTGGTATCCAAATTAGGTTGACATTAAATATTTTCTGCCTATCCCCTCATGGAAGTTGTGTAATTGCTTCTGAGAAGCTATCATAACTTTCTGGTTGATCATGATTTAAAATTCCATTAAAGAGATCTGGGCTTACCATAGCATGTAACTGATGCAAGCATTGCAGAGTTTATTTGTAACATTTGTTACAAGAACTTCTGTGTCTTTTGGGGAAGTCTGAGACATAAATGAGTTTAAGAATATTATTGTTTGGGAATTATATCTCTCCTTTAGAGCTATCAGCTGTGAAAGAAGTAGTACATATTCAGGAGTACCTTTAAGATACTGCACAGAATGGTAATATGGTATGAATTCTTCAGATTGGTTGTTGTCTTACGTAGGTTTCAATACACAGAAAGGGAGTTCGGATTCCTACCAATATCAGCTGAAGTCATAGAGCAAGTCCATCATACTTTGTAACTGACAGTTTAAGAAACACAGAAATAATATTTAAAAATTCATGAACCTTTAATAGTCTTCACTGAATTGTAGCAATATCATATATGCTCTATGGTATATTAAATTTGCATTATTTAGTACTTGCATTCTCTCTATCCCTTTCCAAGCAATGCAATAAAATGCTAATTAAAACCCATACTTGCCACTGAGGAAACTCAAGATTTGTCTATAGTTTCAATGATTAATTAACTTCTGTATGTCCTTAGGTAAGTTGTGCCTCTAGACTTACTAATCACCAGCATAGATACACATTTTCAGTGATGGGCTCCATTAGTGGGAATGTACAGAAACCACCTCGAAAAAGAAACAACTAACTTTTCTGTCATTTGGAGCAAGATTTCTAGAAATAACGCCTTGATACTTCTATAAGCCACCTAGAGGTTGCATGACCCTTTACATCTGACTGTAAAACACAAATAGTTCTCATATCAATCTGTGTATGCATTCTGAGTTTGGACTTGTTCCTCGGGGGACAGGGACATAGAGTGGGACAGGGTTATGACATTTAACCAAGTTTTGCACTGATGCTTTACTTCTTTTATTTCTCCTAAGCCTTTCTGTCACATGTCCAAGTTTATCATATGTTCCTGTTCATCTGTCGGTTGGACTTCAGGATCTTAGAGGTCTTTTCCAACCTTAATGATTCTATGATTAGTTTCTTTGTTAGGAAATGAAAATACTGTGCAACAACTATACCGAAATATAATACAACTGCACTGAGAGCAAGCTAAACCCTATATAAGGAATAGCTCTCAAAGGGGATATTAAAGGCAGAGTAGAGATTGGTTTATATTTCTTCAGAATCTATTTTGCTCTGTACTGCTCCATTTTGAGATTTATGTTTTCTCTGGGAAAGTGTTGCCTTCCGAGGCGTGGCGACCTGGTTCAGGGACGGCACGGCGACCTACCCCCCGGCCACTCGGGCCATCAGCTCGCAGACACCAACGTGGTGGACGGTGAAAATGGCGTTTATTGATAAATAACACAGCATTATATAGCTTAGGTTTACAGCGTCACTTCCGTCTGCTTAATTCACGGGCTAAACGCTATTGACTGTTAGGAGAGGGAGGGGGGACTACCGTTTCCGTACAGCGCGACATCTTCAGACCGCCGAGCCCTAACTATCCACATTTCCCCCCTCCTTATGCTTAACTAAATAGGCTAATATAAAATATAAAAGTTTTAATACTTAACTTAGTATTTAACTTAAGACTTAAACTTAATATCTGGCCAGACTTAACCTTAATTAACCTTAACTATAACTTAAAAATACAAATATTAAGATCTTACGATAATAAATATAAGGTGCCTTAAACAAATGCATTTGTAAATTAGCTAAAATATAATCTTAAATTATTATCTTAAAATCTTAAAAATTCTATCGATATTCTTATTCTTATTCTATATTTATTCTATATTTTACAACAGTTTTAGAAAGTGTATGTTATAAACCTGAAAAAAATATAAGGCACAGTAAACGGGTAGAAGTTGAGGTAACTTTTAGGGACAATTGAGGATAACACTGGGTAGGTACGTTTTTAAAGCAGTTGACGGTGTTCTACGAACATAATGTTAACTTTCTCTAGTTGACTCTTGACAAACGACACGATTCCATTCAGTATACAGGGTCCAAAAATTAGTGTTATTACAATCATCGCGATCGGTCCTATCAAGGTGGATATCAGGGTGGTTAACCATGGCGAATGGTTAAACCACGATTCGAACCACCCTTGTTGAGCTTCTTTGTCTCTTTTCCTTTTTTCTAGACCCTCTCTAAGTTTGGCCATGGTATCTCTGACTACTTCGGTGTGATCAGCATAAAAACAGCACTCTTCCCCTAATGCAGCACAGAGCCCTCCCTGCCGTAGGAAAAGAATATCCATTCCCCTTCTATTTTGTAACACAAATTCTGATAGTGAGGTTAAGGACTTTTCTAATGCCATGATTGATTTTTCTATTCGTTCCAGGTCTTCGTCTACAGCAGCTCTTAGGGAGCTGAAACCTTCTTGTTGTTGTATAAGAGATGCTATTCCTGTTCCAGCCCCTATCGTTCCCACACCTAATAAGGTGGCTATTGTGATAGCAGTGATGGGTTCCCTTTTTGTAATGCGGGGTTTTTCCGCATCCCAATAGTTATAGATTATTTTTTCTTCATGATATAAGATTCTTGGAACAATAATGACTTGAACACAATGCTCATTGGAAGGATTAAACACAGCCAGAGATATGCATGGAGTAAGACCCGTTTTGGAACAGATCCATTGAGCTCCTTCAGAGGGAATAACCCATTTTTCTTTGGTTTTCCCCACTGTGGACAAGACAGAACTACAGAGCTTCCGTTTTTGTCCCCACACATTGCCTATACAGGCTCCAGATCCAGAAACATATTGCATGGTTATCCCCCTTTTCTTCTCTCTCCAAGAACGCTGAAGTGGTACAGATCGGGTGTCTAGGCTATATGTTGTGTTTACCCCTATAGCCTCATAAAAAGGGGGTTTCACATCATAGCACAACCAACAGTGTGCAGTTAGGTTTGGGTTGGTTTGGTTCAAGGTGTCATAGGTAGCTC